>Ga0136627_1000438_pt1 | contig 15588 bp, 13 predicted proteins | sample AntDrymUQ4892206_2_FD_104652 | JGI IMG/M metagenome (GOLD analysis project Ga0136627, IMG submission 104652) | Polar desert sand microbial communities from Dry Valleys, Antarctica - metaG UQ489 (22.06) | ecosystem: Environmental > Terrestrial > Soil > Desert | place: Antarctica: Dry Valley... | reverse complement strand
TAGAAGGCACTGAGGTGACCGCAGCATTCCAGCCATCTTTGCCTCAAGAAGTCGTCCAACTCTTCGAGGGTGGCGTTGGCCTTTATCTCCACATCCATCCAGAAGATGGGAGAGAAGGCGTCCTCGATCCGCAGACGAAAGAGCCGTGCGGCCTTTCCCTGAGAAGTCTCGTGCTCGGCCAGACAGCTCCGTAGGTGGCGCGTCATCGCCGCTTTGGTAGTACGCTTACCGCAGAGGGCGCACCTTCCGTATGAGGTAAAACGGCTCATGTCGGTCATTCTATCCTCGTTTTCCGGCAAGCGAAATGTAAAATCGGCATTCGCTTTGAGCCAGGCCGTCTCCGAGCCGGACGAGCAAGGCGAAGTGGGCGGGCAGGGTACCGTAAGATAGCCAGAGCATGATGACGTCCGGGAGCTAGCAGATGAACCCACCCAAGGCTGACGAACTCGACTACATCCACTTCCTGATCGCCGCCCAGAAAGTCTTTACCTGCACTGAGGCAGCCCGCTCTCAGCCTGAAAACCTCGATCCACCGGCGCATGACGCGTTCACCCGCCTACTCAAAAGAGAGCCTCCCGACACGGAGACCTTGTGGGAAGAGGCGAGACCGCTGGTAGAGCCTGAACGGGGACTTTTGGTGCTGGACGACACCACTTTGGACAAGCCCTACTCCAAGAAGATGGAGTTGGTCCATCGCCACTGGTCCGGCAAGCATCATCGGGTGGTCAATGGGATCAATCTCTGCACCCTACTCTGGAGTGACGGACAGGCCCTGGTACCTACCGACTTTCGAGTCTACGACAAGCCTCGCGACGACCTTACCAAAAACGACCACTTCCGAGCGATGTTGGAGCAGGCAAATGAGAGAGGCTTCGAGCCCCGCTACGTCCTGTTCGACTCCTGGTACAGCTCCTTGGAGAACATAAAGGCTATCCGCTCCTACGGCTGGCGGTGGCTGTGCCGACTAAAGAGTAATCGCTTGGTGAACCCGGAGGAGAGCGGTAACGTCGCCATCCGGGAAGTGGAGATCCCCACCGAAGGTCGGATAGTACATCTGAAGGGCTATGGGATGGTGAAGGTGTTTAGGACAGTCGCCAGGGACGGCGGCGACGAGCACTGGGCCACCGACGACCTGAAGATGAGCGAGCAAGGCCGCGAGGAGCTCGAACAATCAGGTTGGGGGATAGAGACTTATCACCGAGCTTTGAAGCAGTGCTGCGGGATAGAGAGGGCTCAGGTTCGGGGAGAGCGGGCGCAGCGGAATCACCTGGGCTTGTCCCTGCGAGCGTTTCTTAGGTTGGAGGCAAACAGGCTGAGAAACGGCGTGAGTTGGTACGAGGCGAAACTCTCGATCGTGCGCGAGGCGGTGAGGAAGTATCTGGCCAGGCCGCTCTACCTTCTGCCCCCAACTGCGTAAGTCCTAAGAATATTGGCTGGGTACAACCACTTCAAGGCGTTTACGGCATTGGCAGCGATGTCGGCAGCGGTCCTGGCGGCGGCGCTCGTGCTGGCGCTCTTCGTGCTGTCGAGCCCGGCGTTGTCGGGCTCGACAACCCTGACCGTCACCAAGACGGCCGACACGAACGATGGCGCCTGCAACGCGGACTGTTCGCTCAGGGAGGCTATCGTCCAGGCTAACGCCTTCGCCACCGACGACATCGACGTACCGGCCGGCACCTACAAGTTGACCATCAAGGGCAGGGACGAGGACCTCGCCGCGACCGGCGACCTCGACATTCGAAGTGGCGTGACCATCAGGGGCGAGGGAGCCCGCAACACGACCATCGGCGGAAACGGCATCGACCGGGTCTTCCATACGCCCATCCAGGGGACAGCCGCGACCCTGTTCACCGTGAGCATCTTCAACGTAAAGATCACCGGCGGCGCCATCCCCGACTCTGTGGGCGGCGGCATCTTACACACCGCCCGCGGCGCCACGCTGAACCTCTCGAACAGCACCGTCAGCGGCAACAGCGCGCTGCAAGGCGGCGGCATCAATAGCGGGGGCGGGCAGGGCTTCGGGGAGACGGTGAGGATAATCAACTCCACCATTAGCGGCAACACCGCGCCCGGTGGTCAGGGAGGCGGTATCCAGAACACGGAGAACCTGACGCTCGAGAACACCACCGTCAGCGGCAACAGGAGCAAGTTCGGCGGCGGCATCATTCAAACAAGCGGAACGCTGAGGATCACGGACAGCACCATCGCCTTCAATACGGCACAGCAGCCCGGCGGCGGCATCTTCGTGAGCAGCGGCGCTCCTACGTTCAAGAACGCGATCGTCTCGAACAACCAGTCTGACTTCGCAGGCTTCAAGAACTGCAGCAGGTCCGTCACCTCAGAAGGCAACAACCTGGAGAGGGGCACGAGCTGCGGCTTCTCCGAGCCCGGCGACAAGAACGCCGACCCGAGGCTCGGTGAGCTCGCCAACAACGGCGGCCCGACGAACACCCACGCGCTCCTGCGACGCAGCCCGGCGATCAACGCCGGAGGGACGCCCTTCCCCGCCACCGACCAGCGCGGCATCCCCCGTCCCCAGGGAATCGCAAACGATATCGGGTCTTTCGAGAAGAAACTGAAGATCAACGTGGTGCAGTGCCCTACCGGAGGTAGCAGCACCGAATGCCTTGGCACCAGCGCCGGGGACGCCCTGATAGGCAGGGACGGCACGTACGACAACATAAAAGGCGTCCAGGGCGACGACATCTACAACGGCAAAGGCGGCTGCGACGCCCTGAATGACGCCAGCTCCACGAGCAGCGACTACTACCTGGTCTCCGTCGAAGAATTTTGTGCCGTTGGGATAAGCTCTCTGTCGATACAAGACGACGGTGGCGGTAAGGACGTCCTCGACCTCAGCCGTTTCTACGAGTCCTCCGACTTCGCGTTCTCCGAGGCTTACATCCATCTGGACATGGATGGCCCCGGAGTCAACAACATCACTATCTACAACTTCTTCACGACGGATTCGATAAATGTCTTCAAGTTCTCGGACAAGACCCTCACCGCGAAGCAGGTAAAGGGCATGATCAACTAGGTCGGGAGGCGCAAGCGTAGGGGGCAGGGGCATGGCTATATGGAAGGAGCGTAGGTTCTCACCCCGCATCGCTGCGCCGACGGTCCTCCCCAGAGGGATGCGAGGAGGTCTTGCCGTGCGAAGGATCGGCGCGCGATCTTTGTTGTCCGCGCCAGCGTTGCTGCTCCTCCCGAGGCCGACGGAAGGGGGAGGTTTTGCAAGGCGCCTCATCGTGCTGGCCCTCGCGGTCGCGTTGGCGCTCACCGCGCTGGCCTCGTCCGCCAGGGCCGCCTCCGATCTTCTCCCCGACCTCCGGATGTCCCGGCTCACCGACCTGAAGATCGAAAAGACATCGGACGGTCGCAAACTCCTGCGCTTCAGCTCGGTCATCGTCAACGTCGGGGACGGACCGTTGGAGGTACACGGGCAACGCCCCGACGCCGGCGCCTCGACCATGACTACCGTCCAGCGCATCTTCGACGAGGAGGGCGAGCACCACGACGTTTCCACCGAGGCCGTCATGTACTTCGGGGGCGACGGGCACAATCATTGGCACGTGCGCGACCTCGAAACCTTCGATCTAAAGCGGCTAAGCAAAGGCTCGAAGGTCGGTACGGGCGCGAAACACGGTTTCTGCTTCTTGGACAACCACCGGTACGGCTCCGAGCAAGACCCCTACTACACCGGCTGTGGTCAATCGACCGACCTTGGGGTGATGATGGGGCTGTCGGTCGGCTGGGGCGACCTGTACCGCTACAACTTGCCCGACCAGTACATCGACATCACGGGGCTGGGCCGGGGGCGCTACCGGCTCGAGGGCACGGCGGACGTGGACGACTGGTTCCGGGAGAGCGAAGAGTCGAACAATTTCACCTGGGTGGATATACGGATCAAGAACGGGCGGGCAAAGGTCGTAGGGTACGGGCCCACCACCTACAGCGGTTCTCAAGGTAGTTGAGCCCGGAACCGGTAGCCGCAGTGGTCGAAAAAACCCCGCGCCTACCGCTCGCCCACTGCGTCCAGTATCTGCCCTATCGTCAGCGGCGCCGGGGCGAGAATTCCGCGCAGAGAGACGCGGTTACTCGAACACGACCGTGCGGTTGCCGTCCACGAGGATGCGGTCCTCCAGGTGCCAGCGAACGGCGCGGGCGAGGACGCGCCGCTCGACCTCGCGGCCGAGGCGGACGAGGTCCTCAACCGTGTCGCGGTGGGAGACGTGGGCGACGTCCTGGTGGATTATGGGGCCGGCGTCCAGTTCCTCGCCCACATAGTGGGCGGTCGCCCCGATGGTCTTGACGCCCCGCTCGTGCGCCCGGCGGTATGGGTCAGCCCCCGCGAAGGCCGGCAGGAACGAGTGGTGGATGTTTATGAGTCTGTCCCTGTAGGCGTCCACGAACTCGGGCGTGAGGATCTGCATGTACCGCGCCAGCACGACGACGTCTATCTCGTTCTCCGAGAGCAGGTCCAGTACCCGGGCCTCTTGCCCCGCTTTCGTCTCCCTGGACACCGGCAGACAGTGGAAGGGGATGGCGTGGGCTTCAACGCGCGGGGCGAGGTCAGGGTGATTTGAGACGACGAGCGGTATCTCGACGTCGAGCTCCCCGGCGTCCCAGCGCCAGAGGAGGTCCGTCAGGCAATGGTCGTAGCGGGAGACGAGGACCGCCATCTTCTTCGGGGTGTCGGTGTGGCTGACGTGCCAGTCCATGCCGTGGCGGCGGGCGAGGGGACGGAAAGCGCCGGCGAACTCGTCGCGGGCCAGGCCGAAACCTTCGCCCTCGATCTCCAGGCGCATGAAGAACGTCCCCCCGTCTGAGACGTACTGGTCGGCCGAGAGGATGTTGCCGTCGTGCATCGAGATAAAAGAGGAGAGGGCGGAGATCAGTCCCTTCCTGTCCGGGCAGGAGACGGTGAGGCGCAGGTTGTAGGCCAACGCTTTAGGTGCGGTCCCGGATCTGGGTTACGGCCGGGTCGAAGAAGAGGTCCAGAAGCCAGTCCGCCGCGATCCTGGCCCGGCTCTGCGGGCTCTCCAGCTTGTACAGGTAGGTCGCCCGCCAGAAGAGGGAGGCTATGAGGCCGCTGAACTTGACGTTCATTACCTGGTTGACGGCGAAGTCGCTTCCTATCTCCACGAGCTGGCCGACGGGCTTGTAGTCAAAGGGCCTCATCTCACCGCCGTCTATGGCGGCGAGGATGTTCCTCGCGACGGCCTTGCCCTCCTGCGTAGCGGCCTGGGCGTTGGGCGGCACCGGGGTCCCGTCCTCCTCGACGGTCGCGGCGCAGTCGCCGACGCCCCAGACGTTCCCGTGGCCCTCGACGCGCATGAAGGCGTCCGTCTTGAGGCCCTTTCGCTCGTCGGCGGGAAGGGGGAGATCGTCCAGCTTCTCGCTCGCGCGGGCGCCCGCGGTCCAGATGGCGTTCTCCGTCGGGATCTCCTGCCCGTCCGAGAGGATCACGCGGTCCGCCTTGATCTCCCTGGCTCTAACTTCGTTGCGGACCTCTATTTGTAGGTCGGCGAGTTTTTTTCGGGCGGTTCGCCTGAGGGCGGGGTCGAGCTCTTTGAGGATCTGCTCGTTGCTGTCCACGAGCACGATCTTGACCCGGTGCGGGTTTATGTTCGGGTAGTCGGGCGTCAGGATGTCGTGGACGAGGGCGTGGAGTTCTGCCGCGACCTCAACGCCCGTGGCCCCGCCGCCGATGACGACGAACGTCAGGCGGGAGTCCGGCACGTCCCCGCGCGAGAGCGTGGTTTCCTCGTAGCGCTCGATCACCCGGTTCCTTATCGCCTCGGCGGCGCTGATGCCCTTGATGCTGATGGCGTACTCCTCGACGCCGGGGATGCCGAAGTACGCGGGCTCCGCCCCGAGCGCCAGGACGAGGTGGTCGTAGGGAAACTCCCGGCCGTCCGCGGTCACGCATTGCTTCTCCAGGTTCAGGCCTTCCACCTCGGCGCGGCGGAAGCTGGCGCCGTCCCGGATCAGGGCCCGCCTGAGGGGCTGCGCGACGTTATTGGAGTCTATGTCGCTGCTGATGCACCCGGCGAGCATGGGCCAGAAGGTAAAGAAGTTCTCCCGCGAGATGACCATGACCCCGACGTCGGTGCGGCCCCGGGTCATCTTGCACAGGCTCTTTGCGGCCGTGTAGCCGGCGAAGCCGCCGCCCAGGATGAGGATGCGGTTCGGGAAGTCCCGGAAGGGCGCCCGCTCCCACGGCTCGTAGCGGTGGCCGCCTCCCGAAAAGATCAGGCGCCGCAGCACCTCCGCCGCGACCGCCCCGCCCACCGCCGTGAGCGCCCCCCTTGCGAACCGGTTCAACCCACGCCTCCCTCGTACACGGACCATCCTCGGACATACTAATGCGCCCCGCGCCCGAATGGAAACGCGCCACCGGCCTTGACGGAACGCTATCCCTGCTCTACGTTCCCTCCCCATGAACCTGGACAAACACACCCGAGCCCTGGTCGATTACCTCTCCGCCGCCGCCGACCTCGACTCGGCCGCGTCGGTCCTCCACTGGGACCAGCAGACGTACATGCCCCCAGGCGGCGTCGCCGCCCGCGCGGAGGCCCTCGCCACCCTGAGCCGCCTCTCGCACGGCATCGCCGCCTCCGAAGAGACTGCCCGGCTGCTGGACGCCGGAGACCCGGAACCGGGCTCGGACGCTGCGGCCGTGGTCCGCGTCGCCCGCCGCGAACACGAACGCGCCACGAAGCTCCCGTCGCGGCTGGTCGCCGAGACTTCGCGCGCCACCACCCTCGCGGAGCCGGCCTGGAGGCGGGCACGCGCCGACCGCGACTTCGGCTCCCTCGTCCCCCACCTGCAGAAGATCCTGGACCTCCAAAGGGCGTCGGCCGAGCATCTCGGCTACGAGGACCACCCCTACGACGCCCTTCTCGACCGCTACGAGCCCGGCGCCACGAAGTCTCGCCTCGAACTCATGTTCGACGAACTCAAACGCGGCACGGCGGACATGGTGCGCGCCGTCTCCGCCGCCGCGGACGACCGCACGGCCCCGCTCCGGGGCGCGTTCGACGAGGTGCGGCAGGAGACCTTCGGGAAGTCCATAGCCTCAGCGTTCGGCTACGACTGGGGCCGCGGCCGGCAGGACCGGGCGCCGCACCCTTTCTGCATAAACTTCGGTGGCCCCGGAGACGTGCGGATCACCACCCGCTTCGACCCCGACCGCCTCTCCCCCGCCCTCTTCGCCACCCTGCACGAAGCCGGCCACGCCCTCTACGAGCAGGGCGTGGACCCCGCCTACAACCGCACGCCGCTCGCCGGCGGCGTCTCTTTAGGCATCCACGAGTCGCAGTCGCGCCTCTGGGAGAACGTCGTTGGCAGGTCCAGGCCCTTCTGGGCCCACTTCTACCCGCGCCTGCAAGACGCTTTCCCCGACGCTTTCGGGGGGACGTCCGCCGAAGACTTCTACCGGGCCATCAACGCAGCATCGCCGTCGGAGATACGGGTGGAGGCCGACGAGCTGACGTACAACCTGCACGTCGTCGTGCGCTTCGAGCTGGAGGTTGCCCTCGTGGAAGGCAGCCTCGCCGTCCCCGACCTCTCAGACGCCTGGAACGCGAAGATGGAGGAGCACCTCGGGATCTCACCGAGAGACGACGCCCGCGGCGTCCTCCAGGACGACCACTGGGCCATCGGCTTTTTCGGCTACTTCCCGACCTACACTCTTGGCAACGTCCTCTCGGTGCAACTCTTCGAGGCGGCGCTGAAAGGGAACCCGGAGATCCCGGCCGATATGGAGCGCGGCGAGTTCGGCGCGCTCCTCGCCTGGCTGCGCGAAAGCGTCCACCGTCACGGCAAAAAGCACGACCCCGAAGCCCTCATCGAAAACGCAACCGGCCGCCCCCCGGACACGGCCCCGTACCTCCGCTACCTGGAAGACAAGTTCAGCGAACTATACGACCTGTAGCCTGTCAGCACTTCAGCCGGTCAGCACCTCAGCTTCCGGGCGGCGCCCACCGCTGTCTGGCTGACAGGCTGAGAGCGAGGCCGCAAGGCCGAAGCGCGCTGACGAGCGGAGGCGAAGCCAGAGCGGGCTGACTAGCTCAAAACCCACGTGTCCTTGGAGCTTCCGCCGGCGCTGGAGTTGACGACGCGGGTGCCGGGGCGGGCAACGCGCGTGAGGCCGCCGGGCATGACGTGGTCGAGCGCCGGGAGCACGAACGCCCGCAGGTCCACGAAGGCCTCCTTCGGTTCTTCCCGGCCGTCGTGGGTGAGGTGGGTCGAGAAGTCCAGGCATTCCTGGGCCACGAAGCCCGCCGGGTGTTGCTTTACCCGACGGATGGCCTCGTCGAGGTCTTCGCGGCTGGCCTCCGGCCCGATGAGCATCCCCTGGGCGCCGTACCCTTCGCGGGGCTTGAGCACGAGCTCCGGCAGGCGGTCCAGGACCTCAGCCCGGGTCTCCTCCTCGACCAGCGAGTAGGTCGGGGCGTTCTGCAGGATGGGCCTCTCGCCGAGGTAGCGTTCGATCATGGCTGGCACGAACGGGAAAACGGCCTTGTCGTCGGCCACCCCCGCCCCGAAGGCGTTGGCGAAGCCTATCTTCCCGTTCAGGTAGACCTCTTTCATCTCAGGCAGGTCGGTGTCCACGTAGTCCTCGTCGAAGCGGCGGTACATCGCGTCGAGGCGACGGCCGTCCGGGCGGACCCGGACCTCGCCGTCGCGAACGAAGCAGTCCGAGAGGGTGAGCAGCGGGAGGCCGCAGGAGCGCGCGATCCGCTCGTGCTCGAAAAACGCGGAGTCCCGCTCGCCACGGGTGACGACCGCCACGTTGGGCTCGTCCACGCCAGGCGGGGCGGCGGTAAGTAGCGTCTCCCGAAGCCGGGAGTAGTACGAGAAGATCCCCGCAACCTGGTAGCCCTCGAAGAGCTCGGGCAGGATCTCCATCCCGACGCGGCGGAGGACGTCGGAGTACGCGATGCCGCTCGGGACGCGGGCGTTGTCCTCGAGAACGACGTACTCACCGGGTTCGACGTGGACGACGTCGGGGCCGTAGACGTGGACGGGCGCCCCTCCCGGGAAAGTATGGGGTTTGTAGAAGACGCTGTCGCGGACGACCTCCTCCGGCACGACGTCCTGGTCGCCGCCGTAGACCTCTCGCAGCCAGGCGTTTATGGCGCGCCCGCGCTGGGAGAGACCGTCGGAGAGAGTCTGCCAGTGGTCGGTGGGGATGATCCTGGGCACCCAATCTACAGGGAAGATCCTGCCCGCGTCGTCCGGGTCATCGGGCAGGACGAAGGTGGCCCCAAGATCCCGCAGCCGCTCGTTGGCGCGCGAGATCCGCCCGGCGAATTCCCCTTCTCTCATGGCGTCCAGGGCGTCGAGCAGGGAGCTGTAGTGCGCCCGCGCCGCGCCGTCCCCGTCGAAGACCTCGTTGAAGAAGGTGGGCTTCAGCCCGGTCGGGGTCGACTCGTCGTGGATCACCTCCAGGCTCCGTCCGTGCGTGGGGTTCTCTCTTTACCGTTCACGGCGCCAGAATACGCCACGCGCCACCGGCCCGTAATTGGCCGCCGGTACAAAATTCCGGGAGGCGCCGGGTCAATCCCGTCGCGCCTCGGGGCCCTCGCGGTCGAGGCTGCGCTTGGCGAAGACGTTTACCACGTAGAGGATGACGCCCACTCCCAACAGCAGGGCCGCGAGCCCGAAGACGGCGATGTCGCTGATAGCGGTGTAGATCAGGAGCGCGGCCGACACCACTATGCCGAGGATGGGTAACACGCTCGGGGTGGTGAAGTGCTCGTGGTCCACCCTATCGCGGCGCAGCACCAGCACGGAGACGTTGACAACGATGAAGGCCGAGAGGAGCAGCACGACGGTCGTCGAGCTCAGGGTGCTCAAGGCTTCGTCGTTGCGGCCCACCGTGATGAGCAGCGCGAGCGCCACCAGGGAGGTAAAGACGATGGAGATCCAGGGCGTGCGCCGGTTCGAGTGGACCGTGGAGAAGATCCTGGGCAGCACCCCCTGGTCCCCCATCCCGTAGACGACGCGGGAGGCCATGATCAGGTTGATAAGAGCCCCGTTTGAGACCGCGAGCAGCGCGATAACGGCGAAGAGGGAAGTCGGTATCGGGAGCGTCCCCCGCTCGACGACCTCGAGCAGCGGGCCGGAGGATTCCGCCAGGGCGTCCGTCGGAACCACCATCGAGGCAGTAAAGGTGACGAGCAGGTAGACCACGCCCGCCACTGCCAGCCCGCCGAAGATGGCGAACGGGTAAGACCGGCTCGGCCCCTGCACCTCCTCGGCCACGTTCACGGAGTCGTCGAACCCGATGAGGGCGTAGAAGGAGAGGACGGTACCGGCCAGAATAGCCGGCAGCACCGCCGAGCCCTCCTTGAACTCGAAGGCCCGCCCCGGGTCGCCCGTGCCGGTGCCGAGCGCGGCTATTCCGATAAGGACGATCAGGAGCAGCCCGAAGAGCTCCACGCACGTCAGCACCACGTTGATCCTGACCGACTCCGAGATGCCGTAGAAGTTGATGAACGACACCAGCACCAGAAACAGCACCGCCGAAACCAGCGTCGGCACGTTGATGAACTGGCTCAGGTAGTCGCCGGAGAACGCGAGCGTGAGCACGCAAGCCGAGGTGATGCTGGAGGCGACCACCGCGAAGGCCACGATAAAGCTGACGAACGGGTTTTGAAAGGCGTTGTGGGCGTAGGTGGCCGACCCGCCCGCCCGCGGGTACTTGGTCACCAGCTCCACGTAGGAGGCGGCGGTAAAGATGGCGAGCACGAAGGCCGCCAGGAAGGCCGCCCAGATGGCCCCGCCCACGATCGCCCCCACCTCGCCCACGAGCGCGTAGATCCCGGCCCCCACTATGTCCCCGATCACGAAGAACAGGAGCATCACCCGTCCTATCCCCCGTTTTAGCGGTGGATGCCCCGACCGCCCCTCCCTGGCCTCCGATGTCTCCATGCGCCTCTCCTCCCCGCCGTCGCGCGTACGACCCTTCATCCTTTCCGCCCATGTTACCGGAATTGCACGTCTGCTTCCTATTCGCCGTTGGGAGATCCCCACCACCCGGTAAGCTCATACCATCGAACGACTTAAGGAGACCTCGTGGACGCACGATTGGACCTCGTCGGCATCGTGACCCGCGACATGCGGGCCTCGCTTGCCTTCTACCGCCGGCTCGGGCTTGATGTTCCTGAAGGTTCGGAAGACCAGCCCCACGCCGAGACGACGACGCCAGGCGGCCTGCGCGTGGCCTGGGACGCCGCGGAGCTTATAGAGGGGCTCTACCCGGACTACACCGCCCCGGCCGGCGGCCACCGGATGGCCCTGGCTTTCCTCCTCCCGACCCCCGCCGCCGTCGACGAGAAGTACGCGGAGCTGGCCGCCCTCGGCCACGGCCGCAAGGAACCCTGGGACGCGCTCTGGGGTCAACGCTACGCCGTCGTGGGCGACCCCGACGGCAACCACGTGGACCTGTTCGCGCCACTCTAGAGAGATTCGCCCTACGAGGAATACCCGGATGCCGGCAAGGTCGCCGTGTCCGCGACGGCACCGTAGCAGCCCACAGGTCACGTACCAGCCAGAGGCATTGATAACCCGTACCTGACGCCTGTCGCCTGAAACCTGAAGCCTACAAGAGGCTTGCCAGCCTTTTGACGCCCTCTTCGATCTGCTCGGGCGTGACGGCGCAGAAGGGGAGCCTCACGAAGCGGTCGCCCGGCACGGCCTCGCCGTCTTCGGGGTCGGCGAAGAAGGCGGCGCCCGGGGTCAGCACCAGGCCCGCGTCTCCCGCCCGGCCGACGAGGTTCTCCGTATTCGCCTCTCCCGGAAGCATCACGCTCACGAAGAAGCCGCCGCCGGGGATAAAGGCCTGCGCGCCGGGAAGCTCGCGGCGGACGGCATCGGACATCGTCTTCCAGCGGGGGGTGTAGAGCTCTTTCAGGCGTTCGATGTTCGGTTCGAGCAGGCCGCGGGAGAGAAACTCGGCGACGGCGGCCTGGGTCGGGAGGACCGGGGCGAGGTAGGTGTCCTCGCCGAGGGCCGTCACGGCGTCCACGAGGCCTTCAGGGGCGATCATGAACCCCACCCGGATGCCGGGCGAGAGGAGCTTGGAGAACGAGCTCATCGTGATGACCCGCGAGGCGTCGATCTCGCGCAAGAGCGGCAGGTCCTCGCCCTCGTAGCGCAGTTTGCGGTAAGGGATGTCCTCTATGACCCAGAAGTCGTGCTCGCTCGCGAGCTCCAAGATCCTGCGCCGCTTCTCCAGGGAGAGCGTCGCCCCGGCCGGGTTCTGAAAGTCCGGCACGAGGTACAGGAAGGCGGGGACTTCCCTGGCCAGCGCCGCCTCCAGGCGGTCTACGCTGATCCCGTCCTCCTCCAGCGGTATCCCGACGGCGCGGGCGCCACGCCTGCGGAACGTCTTGATCGCGCGGTCGTAGCTCGGCTGCTCCGTAAAGACCGCCGTGCCCGGTCCCGCGAGGTACGAGGCCACGAGGTCCTGCAACTGCAAAGAGCCGTTCCCCACGAGTATCTCCGTCTCGGAGACCCCGTACTCCTCGGCGAGCTGCCGCCTCAGCGGTGCGTACCCCCGCTGCTGCCCGTATTGCAGTACCGTGGCCGCGTCCCCGCGCACCGCGGCGTCGAAGCAGGCCCCCATCTCCTCCGTCGGGAACGCTTCGGGCGGCGGGACGCCGCGAGTAAAGACTATCTTCTCGGTCATGGTGTCCGTCATCGAGTCACCCTCTCGTGTGTACGTGCCAAAAGATCAATCCTAGCCTCTATCACGCACGAGGTACAACCCCCGACCGTCAATCGCTGATCCAATAGACTCGCCCACGACCTCACCCGCGCCAGCGGGAAGCTCCAATCCTCGACCGGGCGCAACCCGCACAAGCCGGTGAGAGGCTACAGAAGGTTTTTCATCCGGCCCAAGAGCGGGAGGAAACTCCGTCGCGGGTGACTAGAAAGCTGTATTCAGGCGCTCAACTTGGAGTACGCGACCACACGCGGCTCGGCGCCGGATACGTCGATGTCAACGAACCCAGCGCTGACGCCACCGGGTTTCGGCACCTCGACAGACAGCATCCTGCCGCCGTCGTAGATGTGCTCGATCACACCTCTGTCGCCGGACTGTACGCCCAATTCTGGTACGGCGTCGGGGATCTCGACGGGATCGAACTCCCTGTAAGTCTTTTGCGGCGTTCTTCTCATTGCGGTCTCATTGTACTGTACTCGCCTATGGTGGACGAGGGAACGAGGTACTCAGGTGCGGCAACTTATTATCGGGATCTAACGCCCAGGCCGTCAAGAGAGGCGCGACGTTGCCGTTTGGACCAACGCAGTCGGGTATGAGCAACTCCCACCGCCGATAGCGTCCCTTCGGCTCCTGCTCTACTATCTCCGCCTGATCGATCTGCTCACGGATGAGGCGCTCGGCGACCACCGCGTCACCAGGTCCGAGACCAAAGACTTTCCGCCATCCTTCGGCTTTACCCTCGTTCTGCGGGTGCTCGGGATCGAAGAGGTAACGCTCGAACTTCCGCAGGTCTATTGTGCCCTGGCGGAACCACCCGTGGTCGGGACCGCCAGGGCCATCCGGCCCTACTGGTCTGTCTCCCCAAGGCGCTCCCTACCACCGCTCCTCCACTACCGGCAGCATCTCCCGAATATGATACATGATCAACTATCTCTCCAGCCCTCCGCGCTATCCCTGTCCCCCGGGTTCCAATCCTTGCCCGGCCTTTCGACCGGGCGCAACCTGATGGAAGGAGGTGTTTAGAATGGGCCTGTTGCTGCCGACGTTGGCCGAAGTCGGGCTGATGCTGATCGTGCTGGTCGTGGCGATAGCGTCCCGGCTGTATGTGCTGCTGGTGCTGCTGGTCGTGGGCACCATAGCCTACTGCGTGATAGGCGGCGTCGTGCTTACGCTACTGGAGTACGTCTAACGAAAGGGCGGTAAGCGGCTACGATCTGTGCATACCCTAGTTTTGCAGCTACTTTACCGATGCGCGAAGGTCACTGGATTTTGCCGCCCGCTACAGGTTCGCGCAATGTTCGATCCCTTACGAAGGCGTCATGATCTCGACGAATCGGGCAACGGCCCCGGCATGGAGCCCGGACCATGCGCCTCACGCCACTGCCGCACAAACTCTTCGCTGTCCTCCGTGCGCTCGCGGGGAAGCCCGTCGTCGGTGAAGAAAGGCTCCACAATGCTTTCGGAACCAAAGTGGCCGACGGGGCGCATCCGGCCCGGCTCGTCCAGGCTCCCGACGGTGAGGTCCATCTTCCTCTCCGCGTCCACGTACTCGAACGTCAGCGGGGTGCCGCACTCCCGGCAGAAGCCGCGGCGTGCGATCCCCGACGACTGATAGTAGGCCGGCTCTCCCCTCTCCCACGCCACGTCCCGCCGATCAACCGCGAAGAATGAGCCGTAAAGGTTCCCAAAAGCCTTCTGGCACATGCGACAGTGGCAATAGTACGCGTCGTTGTTCTCGACCCGCGCCGCGTACCGCACCGCCCCACACTGGCACCCACCCCGCAAACTTAGCGCCCCTCCGGCCAACGTTCCTCCTCCACCAGAAGTCCTGATACCTGAAGCCTCTAAGACACCTGCTCCATCTCGGGCTCGGCGGCCGGAGCCTCTATCCGAGCGTAGGAGAGGCATCTAGGTCCGAGTATCTGCTTTAGCTCCGCGTGAAGGTCGGAGGAGTCCTCCACGTCGAAGACGCGCTCCTCGAGCCCGCCAGCAGTCGAGACGAGGAAGACGGGGCTGCTGCCGGGGTTCTTCGCGAGCAGGCCGAAGGCATCTTCGGCGGACTCCCTTGGCAGGCCGACGAAGCAGGAGGCGTCGAGGTAGACGGGGTCGGGGCCTGGCTCCAGGTGGAGCTCCTCCATCTCCATGGCGATGATGCGCGGGATGCCTTCCTTGCGCTCGACGCGGCCCTTGACCTTGAGCACGGCGTCCTCGCGCACGCAGGTGCCGCACTTGGCGTAGACCCTCGGGAAGACCATCACCTCGGCGAGGCCGCGGGTGTCGTCGAGCTGGAGCATGCCCATCATGTCGCCCTTGCGCGTCGTGTTGGTCCTGACGCTCGTCGCCAACCCCCCGACCCACACCATCGCCCCGTCGCGGCAATTGTCCAGATCCGAGACGGTCGTGTCCGTGTGCTTCTTGAGCTTGTGCAGGACGGGCCGCAACGGGTGGTCGGAGACGTAGAGGCCTAGAGTCTCCTTCTCCCACTCCAGGCTCTCGCGCCGGTCGTCTTCGAGGTCAAGAAACACCGGCTTTGGGGGCGCTATCTCCGCATCGTCGAACATCGAGAACTGGTCCTCGCAAGCCCCCTTGAGGCCCTTCGTGGACCGCTCGACGGCCTTCGCGTGGACGGCGACCATGGCCGCGCGCGAGGGTCCGACGTTGTCGAAGGCGCCGCATTTTATGAGGGACTCCACGGTACGCTTGTTGTAGGTGGAGGAGTCCACCCGCTCGCAGAAGTCGAAGATGGCGGTGAACGGCCCGCCCTCTTCCCTGGCCGCCTGTATCGCCTCGACGGTGTTCTCCCCGACGTTCTTTACCGCGGAGAGCCCGAACCGGATGGTGTTACCGAC
>Ga0136627_1000437_pt1 | contig 15606 bp, 10 predicted proteins | sample AntDrymUQ4892206_2_FD_104652 | JGI IMG/M metagenome (GOLD analysis project Ga0136627, IMG submission 104652) | Polar desert sand microbial communities from Dry Valleys, Antarctica - metaG UQ489 (22.06) | ecosystem: Environmental > Terrestrial > Soil > Desert | place: Antarctica: Dry Valley... | reverse complement strand
CTCGGTATTCCTTAGACTGTAACCAAATTAAATAATGGAGTGAAACAAAATGAGCCGAATTGAAGAAAGAAACGCGCAAAAACCGACACGAAAAGAAAAAGGTCAAATGAAAGACCGCATGAAAAATATGTTGATGTTTTTGCCGAATATGGTGAAACTGCTTGGCAAACTTTTAACCGACAGCCGCGTTCCAATGGTCGATAAGGCTTTATTCGCGGGTGCGGTTGTTTATGTCTTTATGCCGCTCGATTTTATTCCCGATTTTCTCCCGTTTATTGGACAGGTTGACGATACGTATCTGGTCGCTTTGACGCTTCTCAGGCTGATAAACCGTTCTGACGAAACGATTATCCGCGAGCATTGGCGCGGTGGCGGCGATATTGTTTCGCTCGCTAATTCTATTGCGAAAATCGCGCCGATGCTGCTTCCGAAAAGAGTTTCGCGTGTTCTCTCGGCTGAAGTCGAACTAACTGCTTCCGGCAAAGCTCTGCAAAATATCTCTAAAAAGGAAGCGTTATTTGTCGAGGTTTCCGAAAATGAAAAGGTCAAAATTGCTTCACCGTCGTAAAAATCATTTCAAATAAAAAATTAAAAGAGCGGCGCATATATTTAATACGCGCCGCTCTTTTAATTTTCAAGAATTTAGCAAGACAATTATCTGCCTACGCTAAATGTCGAATACATTGTGCTTGTCGGTTGCAAAACGTCGGCATCTTCAATCGTTACGAACAAACCGAAATCCTTCAAAGCGGTTTCGCCGCGAATTTCTCCTTCTTGACGTGCGCCGGTGTTGATAATTTGCCCGATTTTCGTGTATGCTTTGTCGGCTGAAACAGCCCACAAAACATAGCGTTTTTGTTTCGGAGCTAACTTTAAGTCGTCAAAACGCATTTTTATCTGCGCCGTCCCGTCTTTACGCGGTTTGATGTAGGCTTTACCTTTGAGTCCCTCCAAATCACCGGAGAAATTGATTCTCGTTTCGGTCGTCTTCCCGCTAAAACTCTGCACCCCGAGAAGCGGAACTTCATAAATTGAAGAAACTGCCTGAGTTTGCGCAACTTGTTTTTCCATACCGGTCGGACTTGTTACCGTATTATTTACAACAGCATAGCCTTTCGGCACTGCGCTGCGAAACGTAACCATCGTATCATTGCCGATGTTGGTCAAACCTTCAGTCGGTGAAAGCACCAACATAAACTGATTCAAAGGCGTTTTAAAGCTGGTTTTAGCTATTCCGTCTGCGCCCGTTACAGGACCCAGATAAGAAACTTTGCCCATCGGGTCAACGGCATAAACAAAATAGTTAGAATTGTCCAAACCGTTTAAGTCAAGATTGACCATTGTTTCATTACCCGTTCGCATAACGCGAGCCATTCCCTTCGCGGTCATCGCTGTATCGGTCGGCGTAAATTCAACCGTTACTTCTTTTCCAACCGGATATTCGATAACACTGTATGTGCCATCCGCATTCTGCACTACATCGGTCTTCATCGTTGACGTAGTAGTTTGGGTAGTTGTTACCGGTGTCGGAGACGGCATCATTGTCGTCGTAGTTGTTTTAGTAGTCGTTGTTTCGGTGCTTGACACAGGTGTCGGTGTCGCCGTCTGAGCTAAAGCCGTTCCTGTTAAGGCAGTCGAAATAAGAACTCCAAAAGCTACTTTCGTTAGGTTTTTCATTAGTTTTATATCCTCCAAATAAAAACTGATTCGCCTAAAAACTGCACGAATCAAATATAAATCGTTGAGAAGCAATAAATGTGCCATTGTAGTTAACTCACTTTGTTTGAGATATTTATATTGATTCAAAATACTCAAACATTTTAGAGTAAATCAAAACGTATGATATTTTTACACGCTACAAAAATAGAATGCGAAATTTACAAAGCGTTTGAGTTCATAAAATTTCTCCGCTTTCTATTGAAATATCTTATGTTTTATTTCTTGAGACAATCCTTATCCTTAACGCTTTAAATTTCAGTTTGAAACGAAGTCTCCTTTAACCGGCGAATAATCGATTTTCGATTCCGCCTTACCTTCGCGTCTGACGTTTAGTTTCTCAAAAAAAACTTTCATACTTGCTTCATCCGCAAAAAACGGCGTGTTTTGAAATTGGTAATGCAAATGAGCCTCGCTTGAGTTCCCCGAATTTCCGCACAGTCCGATAGTTTGTCCTTTCGTCACTTTATCGCCGACTTTAACGCGAATCGAATTCTGCTTGAAGTGAGCAAAAAGCGAGTATTCACCTTCCGCGTGTTTGATTATCACTAGATTTCCGGCGACGAATACGCGATTCATTTCACCCGGAACATTGTCGTGAACGCCGTCAACCGCGTAAGTTACCACGCCGTCGGCAGGCGCGATGATTTCCTGCCCGAAAGCGTAATAATCTCCATTCGTTTTGCCGTCTGTCTTGTATGTTTTACCATTCTCGCCGACTTTCAAAATATCAAACGCAAAACGCTGATTCGGCGCGTCCTGATGCTGATTTTGCTGGACGGTTTCGCCGCCCCAGACGACGAACCATTCGCCTCTGAACGGCAGCGCGAGTTTTGTTCGATTGCGCGATGTATTTTTTTGTTTCGGAGTTTGCGGCGCAATCCGCAATCCGCCGATTTTCCCCTGCGCGTCCAAAGCGATGAGCAATTCCATTTTTCCACGCTCAAATTCGGCGGGAAATGCGGCAACTGTCGGAGCGACGAAATTCGGCGCTCCGAGTTTGACGATTTTGCCCAATTCGGTGTGAGTCTCGTCTAAAAATTTCTTGAGTTTTTCCGACGTAATCGCCGCGCTCATTTCGGCGTTAAACCCCTTTTCAATTCGCGCGTAATCTTTAGCGTTAAACGCCGTCATAAACATTTCAGCCGCTTGTTGAACCTTTTCCTGATTCGGTTGCGCGAAAACGGTCATTGGAAATAAAGCAAACAAAATCGCAAATTTTAATACATTCATAACTTCAAAATAAATTATGCTTTATCTTTGATTCCTCATTTATTTTATCTCCAGTTCAAAAGGCAGTAACATCATCGCTTCACCGCGTTTCATTCGGTCGAAAAGCTCTGCAAAACGCAGAGCGCGACGTGCGTCTTCGGGCAAAGATTTAACCAGCGCCGCTTGCGTTTCGTGATTTTTGGCATCGGTAAATGCGCTACCGCCGTCACCGAAATATTGATTGAGAAACGGTTGCGATTTAGGATAAGCAACTCGTTTTACTTGCTTTTCGGCGGAAATCTTTGCCAAATCTTTTGCAACTTCGATAGCTTTTTCCAGCCCGCCGAATTCGTCAACCAAACCGACTTGCTTGCCTTGCGCGCCTGTCCAAACGCGACCTTGCCCGACGGTATTTACTTCTTCGTCGGTTTTTCCGCGTCCTTTTGCCACTTTCGGCACAAAATCGCCGTAATAAATTTTATTTGCCTGATCTTGCATTTTGGCGCGTTCATCGGGAGTCCATTTTTCGGTTTCGCGGAAGATTCCAGCGTTTTTGCCGCGCATTACGTATTCATTTGAAACGCCGAGCCAATCGTATAAACCTCTGACGACGGGTTTTCCCAAAAATACGCCGATTGAGCCGGTTACGGTTGAAGGTTCGGCAACGATTTTATTGGCGTTGCAGGCTATATAATACCCGCCCGAAGCGGCAACATCGGACATCGAAACAACCACAGGTTTTTTCGCTTTCGCATTTTCGAGCGCGTTCCACATCAAATCCGACGCGAGAGCCGAGCCGCCGGGCGAATCAACACGCAGAACAATTGCCTTGATTGTCGTGTCTTCCGCCGCATCGTTGACGGCTTCGACAATCGTGTCCGAACCGACCATTGCGCCGCCGAGTGGAGAATTATTTGATTTTCCGACATTTATCACGCCCGAAGCGTAAATCACGGCAATTCTTTCGCCGTCATCCAAACCGAGAGAATCGACAGACACTTCGCGATATTCGTTTGCGCTGACGGTTCGCAGCTTATCGTCCGCTTTATAACCGAGCCGATTTTTCAGTTCTTCATCAACCTGGTCGCGGTAACTCGCGCTGTCAATCAAACCGATTTGCCGCGCTTCGCCCGCGTGATACGGCGCGTTGTCAACGATTGCTTTGACATCTTCGACTGATTTTTTGCGCTCTTCGGCAATGCTGCCGGTAAAACGCACATAATAGTCATCTAAAATCGCGTTGATAACTTCGCGCTGCGCATCCGACATTTCCTTTTCAGTATATTGGTCAGGTGCATTTTTGTATTTGCCGATTTTAATAACTTCCGGCTCGATACCGAGTTTATCGAGCGAGCCGCGATAAAACATCGCGTTTGCCGCGAAACCATTGACATACAAATCACCGCCGGGCGGCATAAAAACCTTTTCGGCAGCTGAGGCGATGTAGTATTCCTTATTCGTTCCGAGTTCCATAAACGAATAAATCGGCTTACCCGAAGCGCGAAAATCCTTAATCGCGTCGCGCAGCTCGTCAGCTTTCCCCCAGCCGATTTGCGGAAACTCAATGTCAAGCAAAACACCATTAATCCGTTTGTCAACTTTTGCTTTACGAAGCTCTGTCAAAAGACCAGAAAAAGATTGCGGCTGCTGGATGTTGAAAACCTTAGCCCATTTGTTTTCCGGCGTATAATCGGGCAAATTTCCCGAAACCTTCAAAACCAAAACACTGTTGTCGGGAATGTTCGGCTTGCCTAAAGATTCAATCAACAAAGCGATTCCGATAATTGCCACTAAAAAAACGGCGAGAGCGCTTGCGCCGATAACGAGAAGTATTTTTGCTGTTTTTGACATTGTTATTTATTAAATTATTACTCTAAACTTTTTATATTTTCCACTGGAATACGAAAACTCATTACTTTTACGATAGAAATGCGGAAAAGGTTTGAATCAAAATGAATTAAGTGTGATTCTTCAAAATAAAGATTTTTGATTTTCCAAACTGCTTGCTTCAATCGTTTTTTGACCGAGCAGTTCTTTCAATTTATTCACGCTGGCAGGTGCGAAGCCTTCGTAAAAGTTGCTGAAATAAACGTAAATGTCTTTTGTTTTCAGCCGTTTGGTTTCTTGCTTCCACATCTGTAACTGTGCGTCCTGCGGGCGAACGATTCTGTTGAAAGTAGTTAAATCGCGCTCGCCCATAAAGCGAATATACGCGAAATCCGCCGTTCTTTTTTCGATTGCTTCAAAGATTTTTTCACGCGGAATCCAACTTCCTTCAACCAGACACAATGCAACTTTGTTTTTTTCGAGTTCTTCAAATGTCCAATCCGTCAGCCATTGTCTTTCACGAAATTCAATAGCAAACCGAATTTCCTTCGGCAACTCTGCCAAAAATTCGCGCAAGGCTTGAGCGTTTTCTTTGGACGCTTCAAAGTTCGGCGGAAGCTGAATCAAAATTGCGCCGAGCTTTTCTTTCAGCAGCGCGACTCTTTCGCAAAACTCGTTCAAAAGCGGAAACGAAGGCTCGCGCAAGCCGTATTCGTGCGTGATTTCTCGTGGTAGTTTTAACGAAAACGTAAAATTTTCAGGCGTTTTCTTATACCAATTTTCAACCACGGAGCTTGCCGGAATCGCATAGAAAGTCGAATCAACTTCAATCGTACCGAAAATTTCTGCATAAAAACCGAGCATTTCATTGGAGCGAGTTCCGCGCGGATAAAATACGGTTTCACCGTCCGCCTTAGTCGTCCAATCATCATAATTCCATCCCTGACAACCAACGGTAAATTTGGATTGTGGATTTTGGATTTTGGATTGCTTTTCAGTTTTCCTATCTACGTTCATCTGTGTTTATTGTGACTGAATTTCCTTTTCATTTATCTGAAGTCGTCCGGTTAGACTCGCAATTACCGTTACCAATTCGTCTGGTTCGACAGGCTTTGCAACGTGATTTTGAAACCCGCTCGAAAGCGCACGCATTCGGTCTTGGGCGCGGGCAAAACCCGTGAGCGCAACCGCCGGAATATCTTTGAGTTTGTCGTCAGGAATTGTGCGGACTTTGCGGATAAAGGAATAACCGTCTTCGTCCGGCATGCCTATGTCGGAAACCAACACGTCAGGATTTTTATCAGTCAATTCGGTGAAACCTTCGGCGGCGGAAGAGGCGCTGATAACGGTTGCGCCATAAAAGGTTAAAGATTGCGTAAGCAGTTGGCGCGTGTCTTCTTCGTCGTCGACCACCAGAATCAAAAGCCCGGCGAGGTTTAACGATGATTCGGTTTCCAAAATCCTTTTTTTACTATCGGTTTTACCTTCTTCATCATTCTTCGGCGAAGCTATCAGCGGAAGTCTAACGATGAAAGTCGAGCCTCGATTTTCACCTTCGCTAAAAGCGTGAACCGTGCCGCCATGCATTTCTGTGATATGCCGCACGATTGCCAGACCAAGACCGAGACCACCAAATTTTCTGATACTCGAAGCATCCGCTTGGCGAAAACGGTCAAAAACGTGCGGCAGAAATTCTTCTTTGATACCGACACCGGTATCTTTGACTTTTATCTCGACAAAATCATCTGTCCGTTCGATTTCCAATCTGACCAAGCCTTCATTTGGCGTAAATTTGATGGCGTTGGAAAGCAGATTCCAGATAACTTGCTGAAGGCGATTTGGGTCGCCGGAAATATGACTTACATCTGCGTCTTCCTTTATTTCCAGTGTAATGCCCTTGGCTTCCGCCGCTGGACGAACGGTTTCGAGTGCCGATTCTACTACGTTAATCGGTTTGACCGTTATTACTTCGAGCCGTAATTTACCGGATATAATGCGCGAAACATCGAGTAAATCCTCAATCAGACGGTTTTGCGACTCGGCATTACGGACAATTGTGTTGATTGCTTTAGCCGTAGTAATTTCATCGAGTTTTCCTTTTTCCATCAGCCTTGCCCAGCCCAAAATCGAATTGAGCGGGGCGCGAAGCTCATGCGAAACGGTGGCAAGAAATTCATCACGCATCCTATTGGCGATTTCCGCGTCTTTGCGGGCGGCTTTTTCGTTTTTGAGAAGTTTTTCACGCTCGCTTTCCGTCTCCCGTCTATCGGTAATATCGCGCGAAGTCGAAATCAAACGGGTCGGTTTCCCTTCAGCGTCAAAAACAGGAGACACAGAAACGTCCCAGTATTTCATAGTTCCTTTGGCGGTTTTGCAGAAGCCTTCAAAATTAGTCGTCTTTCCTTGCAGAGCTTTTTGCACGGCTTGATAAGCCAATTCATTTTCGTCGCCTTCCCAAAAATCTATCCATTGTTTGCCGACGAACAAACTTAAATCATCAATTCCCATCAAACACAAGCCGTTTGTGTTCATTGTGTGTAAAGTTCCGTCAAGTTCTAAAACCTGCACGCAATCCGGACTATTTTCAAAAATACTTCGGTTAAACTGCTCGCTGTTTTTCAGTTCAGCTTCAACTTTTTTGCGGTCGGTAATATCTATGTGTGAGATAACCGCGCCGCCTGCCGCGCCCTGCATTGAGCTGACTTGCAGCAGAAACCAGCGTTCTTCGGTTGGAGAATGACACGGATACTCAAACGAAAAGCCTGTTTTTTCGCTTTTCAAGACTGCCCGCAGATTCTCCAAAATCTTTTTCGTGTCCTCATCAAATGCCTGCGAATTTTCGCAGACCTTCAAATAATTCTCTCCGATTCCAGTTGAGTCAAGTTGTTCTTCGTTACAATTTGCTTTGGCGAAATTTTGCCATGCCTTGTTGACAGCAATGATTACTCCGTCTTTGTCAAGCACGGCAATATGCGCCGACAGCGAATCCAGGATTGCACGGGTGAAATACTCATTCTGGCGCAGAGTGTTTTCAAACTCCTTGCCGTCCGTAACGTCGCGGCAATTACCAATAATATGAATAATTTCGCCGTTTTCATCAAATTGCGGTTGTCCCGTGCAGTGATTCCAGCGCAATGAGCCGTCCGGCATTTTAACGCGAAACTCGGCGCTAAGTTTTTCGCGTTCCTCAATTGATTTTTGAAACAGTTTTTCTACTTCGGGAAAGTCTTCTTCGTGGATTCGGCTAAATGCTTTTTCGCCCGAACCGTCAAAATCTGTGGTGGAAAGACCGAACAGCGACAGACCGTGATCGTCAATTTCTACCCGATGCGTTTTTGCGTCTAATGTCCAGGTTCCCAAACTTCCGGCTTCGAGCGCGATTTGGCGGCGCGTTTCGGCTTGCTCGCGCTGCTTTATCTGTTCTTTCAACTGTTCGTTACTCGCAGACAATTCTCCGGTTCTTTGCTCGACGCGCTCTTCCAAATTTTTATTTGAATCGTGCAATCTGCTTTCTGCCGAACGGCGTTTTTTAGTTTCACGAAAGATAGCGAAATTTGCTAGTCCGAGACACAAAACTCCGCCGAAAGTTCCCAAAAATAATATAAATAGAGTATTACTGATACTCTTACTTAGATGGTCTTCGCGTTCCTTCAAAAGTCGGTTTTCTTCGTCTTTCATTCTGGCGACGATAATTCGCGCCTCGTCCATTATCCGTTTACCTTCGCCGGCTCGGATTTTTGCACTTGCCACATTAAGTCCTTGCGTGCGGCGTAATTCGATAACGCTTCGGTTGAAATCTAATTTCCCTTTTAGCAAGTTTTGCAGTTTCGCAAGTTCTGCAGTCAGTTGCGGATTATCCGCGACTAAGCGGCGTAATTCGGCGAGGTCTTCATTGAATTTCTGCTCGGCATTGATAAACGGTTCTAAAAAAGATTCGTCGCCGGTCAGCGCAAAGCCACGCCCGCCGGTTTCGACATCAACCGCTAAACCGAGTATTTCATTCAAACGCAGTAAAACTTCCTGTGTGCGCTTTTCCAATTTGACGGCTTCGTTAAGCGAATTAGCGCTTCTGTTGCCGAAAAAGCCGAGCGTCAGAAGTATCACCAGAGCGAAAATAAAGGCAAGCTGAATCTGTCTTTCAAGAATTAAGTTCATTGATTTTTATAGAGATATTCTTTCAAATCCGAAAATTGTTTTGATGATTTTTGGCTTCGGTACAATACCGAACCTGCAAAACTGCCTGACAAGAAAGTAGTTATTATTAAACCGTAAATCAATCGGGTTTCACAAGCGATTTCGGCATTAATCACGGAAAAAGGCTTGGGCGAAAAACCTTCCGAAACGTCAAAAATTTTACAAGTCAAAACTCTTACGCATAAATTTGTCGATTTTGTTTCGCATCCGAAATGTGTCCAGCGACGAATTGAGTTTATAGAAAATAAAGTTTACAGGAAAAAAGATTATGACTTTTGAAACTAAAAAAGAAGTTCTCGATTGGTATGAAAAACAGCCCAGAGCTCTAACCAGAGAATTTATTGACCGAATCAATTGGAAGGACGTTAAAAATTATCCGATTGATAAAAAACTCGTGCCGGTTTTGCTGTATATGCGCGATGTCGAAGCCTTAACCGATATGTATTACGAAGAGCTGCGCCGCACGCCGACAGGCAAAGACCCGATTATCAGCAAGTTTATGGAGCGTTGGAGCAACGAAGAGCAAACGCACGGCGAGATACTAAATCGTTTTCTGAATGAAGCCGGAATCGAAACAGACGAAAAATGGCAAACAGAAGTCAGAGGCGCGGTTTCAACCTTTTATACGATTAATAATTATTTGATAACGTCCTTGACAAATCTCGTCGGCAAAAAATTTACGGCAACTCATATGACTTTCGGCGCGATTCACGAAATGTCCACGACGCAGGGTTATCGTCGTTTGGCAAAACTTGCGAATCATCCGGTTTTGACGGAAATTTTGCGCGGAATCATCCGTGAAGAATCGGCACACACGCATTTTTACAGAAGCGTAGCGCGGCTTGAATTAAGAAATTCCGAATTTTCTCAAAAATTAGCCAGATTTATTGTCAGAAATTTTTGGACACCGGTCGGTAGCGGCGCGAAATCAAAAACCGAATCCGATTATACAATTGCCACGCTTTTCAGCGGCGAAGGCGGACTTGATTGGATTGACAAAAATGTTACGCGCCGCATTCAGGCGCTTCCCGGATTTGACGGTTTAACAAAAGTGAGCGACGAAATCGGCGAGATTGTTTTGCAGCAAAATTTAACTGCCTGATTTTTCAAAGATTCTTCGGTAAATCGGCAAGCCTTTTTCTTCGACCGCTATTTCTCTTTCGGTTTTTACGGGAAAAGGATTTTCGGCAATTTCTATTTCGCTCAAGTCGGCGTTTCCGCGAAAAACCGTAAACATTTCTTCAGCCAGAAAATCAACGTCGGTTTGAATAAAAATCCTGCCGGAAATTTTTAGATGTCCGACAATCGTTGCGACTAAATCGCTCGTCACCATTCGTCGTTTGGCGTGTTTTTTTTTATACCAGGGGTCTGAAAATTGAATTGTAACCATCTGCAAAAGATTGGCGGGAAGATTTATTAGCAATTTGTCCAAAGCAAAGCTCGCGTTGCAAAATTCATAACGCAGATTGGTCAAATTATTTTCCTCTGCCAGACGGTTTGCTTCCACGACGAGCGGCTCGCGGATTTCCACGCCGAGAAAATTCCATTGCGGTTCGACTTCAGCCATCTTCAACAAAAACCTGCCGCGTGCGCTGCCGATGTCGAGCAGCAAAGGCAAATCTGGACTGGCAAAAACATTTTCGATTTCAAAAGGCTGCGGCACAAACCGATAATACGGCGCAAGCGGATTGACGTGCTGGTGAACTCGGACTCTCATAACAGTTGCGGATTGTGAAATGCGGATTTTAAAACTTTTCGTTTTGTAATTTAAAGGTTTTACAACTTTTTGTAATTAAGGTTTTAGTAATTTCAGCATCAATAAAATACTCAAAATACAGGTAAATATAAAAATTCCTAATGCGATTAAACCAAAGATCTCGGCGGTCTTGCCGATTTTACGCGGATTTTTGTGTAAATCTTTCGGGATTTGAATAAATCCGTAAATCGCACCGGTCAGGAGTCCGCCGATATGCCCGAAATTATCTATTATTTGATACGCAAAGATTCCGAAAGCCGTGATAAACCCGATGTTTATCAGCATACTTTTCAGAAAATCTGGCGGCAATTGGCGTTTGCGACGATAGCCGTAAATCGCCAAGTATCCAATCAAACCCATAATTCCGCCCGACGCGCCAATCGAAATAACATCGGGCATAAAAAACAAACTGAGCAATCCGCCGCCGATTATCGCCAGCAGAAAAACTGCCGCCAAATGTGCGCGATTTGAAAGCGATTCGACCAGACTGCCGAAACCGTAAAGCGCCTGCGCATTAAAGTAGAGATGAAGCGGGAAAATTCCGTGCAGCGTTGCTGCCGTTAGAAGCCGCCAGTATTCGCCTTTCCAGACAAGCGGTTTGACCAGACCCGCAACTTTCGCAGATTGTTCGCCGACATCGAAAAGTGATTCGACATTTTCGGTCAAAAGCTGAAAAACCGTAACGATAATGATGCAGGCGAGAAGAACAAACGAAAAATAAGGTTTCGTGTCGCGGGCTTGAATCAAAAAATCAATTGCTTCCGGCGAGGGAAGTAAATCTTTGAGAGTTAGTTTTTTAGCATAATAAATTCCCCAGATACCGCCAAACAAGCCGAACAAACCGATAATGAAAAATATGCTGCGAAATAAATCTTGCGCGGTAATAAATCCGCCGAAAAACGCAACCAAATGTAACGTGGTTATCAAAATTCCGAACGCAAGAAACCAGTAAGACCTTTGGCGTATCACACTTTTCTGGTCTTCCAAATATTCTTCGGGCGTTAGCTGCGGCTCGTTTTCTTCCGGTTTTTCGTATTGAAGAGACATATTTTAACCGTCGCATTTAAGAATACGACAGTTAATAATTGTAGTTAAATGCTAATGGAAACAAAAATGAGCTTCGGCTGTTTTTTACGGCAAACTGAAGTTAATTTTAATGCTCGGTTGACGCACCGTGAGCAATAGTTTTATCATTCATATTCGCACGCCGGGGTGGCGAAATTGGTATACGCACCAGACTCAAAATCTGGCGGGAGCAATCCCATGTCGGTTCGACTCCGACCTTCGGCATTTCTTTTTCTTTCTCTAAATTCCTTAATTGCAAAGAAATAATCTTTCTTATTAAATCTGCTACAAATAATAATTTCCTATACCGCCGCAAACACCGCGTTTCTCAAAATTAATACTGAAGCGCAAACGAGTTTTACTCCCGGACTAATTTTTAAGAAAACTAATTAGACTGATATTGTGTCTAAGCCTGAATTGAGCAATTGCTTGATCTTTTGCCGCACGGATTCTTACTGAAGGCAGAGCCTTGTTGAAATTAAAATTTAATGTATCTGAGTTTTTGTCAAACTTTCGATGTTCTTTATTTCGTTTGGTAAAATTTCAGTTAAGAATTGAGACGGTAAATTCGATTGAATTATTAAGCAAAAGTGTTTTTAAGAAACTGGTTTATTATCGGGAAAATAATTACTTAATAGTATTTATTTATCAAAATATAGTTTTATTCAAGGGGTGTTAGTTGTATGAATTCTTCGTCCTCGCTACCAGTAAGCAGCGAAGCGTTGCGTCCGCATGTCGAAGGCAAATTCCTAGTTGTTAATAATGAGAAATTTTATGTGCGTGGGGTAACTTACGGCACGTTTAGTCCAAACGAAAACGGGTATAGTTTTCCGGCGACGGATATTGTCGAAAAGGATTTCGCTTTAATGTCTTCGTTCGGCATTAATTCGGTTAGAACTTACACCATACCGCCTATTTACATACTCGACGCGGCACGAAAGTACAATTTGAAGGTGTTAGTCGGGTTGCCTTGGGAGCAACATATAACGTTTCTCGATGATGAAAGACGAAGTGAAGAGATTGAACGCCGGATTTACGAAGCGGTGCGTTCGTGCGAAAACCATCCGGCTATTTTAGCTTACACATTAGGCAACGAAATTCCTGCGCCGATTGTGCGCTGGTATGGCAAACAGCGCATCGAAAAATTTTTAAAAAGACTTTACAACATGGCAAAGCGTGCTGATCCGAACGGGCTTTTTACTTATGTTAATTACCCAACAACCGAATACTTGAATCTTTCTTTCACCGATTTTGATTGTTTCAATGTTTATCTGGAGTCTAAGGAAAAATTAGAAAGCTATCTAGCGCGACTTCATAACATTTGCGGCGACCGACTGCTCGTAATGGCGGAAATCGGGCTTGACAGCCGTCGAAACGGCGAGGAAGTACAAGCGGAATCTTTGGCGTGGCAAATACGTTCGGTTTTTTCAAGCGGTTGTGCCGGCGCGTTTGTTTTTGCGTGGACTGACGAATGGTGGCGCGGTGGTTTTGATATTGACGATTGGGATTTCGGTCTGACGAGCCGCGAGCGTCATCCGAAACCCGCTCTGCACAAAGTCTCCGAGGCTTTTCGGGAAACTCCATTTCCGCCAAAAGGTAATTTGCCGAAAATTTCGGTAGTCGTTTGCAGTTACAACGGTTCGCAGACAATTCGGGAATGTCTTGATGCCTTGCAAAAAGTCGAATATCCTGATTTTGAAGTTATTGTGGTCAATGACGGTTCGACCGATAATCTGGCTGAGATTGCGAGTGACTATCCTTTTCGCCTGATAAGCACGCCGAATCGAGGCTTGAGCAGCGCACGCAATACCGGAATGCTCGCGGCGACAGGTGAAATCGTAGCTTACCTTGACGACGACGCTTATCCCGACCCGCATTGGCTTCAGTATTTAGCATACGTCTTTACAACGACTAATCACGCTGGAGTCGGCGGACCGAATATTCCTCCGAAAGGCGATGGAATGATTGCCGAATCGGTCGCCAACGCGCCGGGCGGTCCGGCTCATGTTTTAACTTCCGACCAAATAGCGGAACATATTCCTGGCTGTAACATGGCGTTTCGGCGCGACGCGCTTTTAGAGGTCGGCGGGTTCGACCCGATTTATCGAGCCGCTGGCGACGACGTTGATTTGTGCTGGAAAATTCAAGCGGCGGGCAAAACCATCGGGTTTCATCCTTCGGCTGTTGTCTGGCATCATCGCCGAAACTCGGTCAAGGCGTATTGGAAACAGCAAAAAGGTTATGGCAAAGCGGAAGCTCTTTTGGAAGAAAAGTGGACTCAAAAATATAACAGTTTCGGTCACGCGAGCTGGAACGGAAGAATTTACGGTAGAGGATTGACCTTGCCGCTACAGTTGGAAAAGGAGAAAATTTTTCACGGAACTTGGGGAACTTCGCTTTTTCAATCAATTTATCAACCGGCTACCGGTTTATTCGCTTCGATACGGCTGATGCCGGAATGGTATTTTATCATTGCTGGACTCGCAGTATTATGTCTGCTCGGGTTTTTATGGCAGCCTTTGTTTCTCGCTCTACCGTTCTTAATCGCATCGGTCGCCGTCGTTTTGGCGCAAGCCGGAACGAGCGCGGCAAAAGCCGTCTACGCGACTGCGCCAAAAGACGATTTCGAGCGATTTTATCGCTGGGGCTTGACTGCTTTTCTTCATATACTTCAACCGCTCGCCCGCCTTAGAGGACGTTTTACATACGATTTAATCTCGCGTCGAAAGCAGGGAATTGATAACTTGCCGTTTGAATTCGTCGTTCCAAAGAGCCGCTATTTCAGCATCTGGTCGGAGAATTGGAAATCAAACGAAGACTGGACAAGTTCGCTCGAAGCTAATCTGATTGAATCAAAAACAAAAGTTAGGCGCGGCGGCGAATTCGACCGTTACGATTTGGAGACGAACGTCGGAACGCTCGCTTTTTGTCAGGGACTTCTTCTGGTCGAAGAACACGGCGCGGGCAGACAACTTGTCCGGTTGCGATGCAGCACCAGGTATTCAATGTTTGGAAGCATATCTTTTATCGTTCTCGGCGCGCTCGGGCTGTTTGCCGCAATTGACGACTCTTTTGTTGCAGCCGTAATTCTTATCACATTTTCGCTGCTCATCGGAGTCGCAATGCTCAGCGACGCAGCGCGAGCAACAAGAAATCTTTCCCTTAAATTCTTGGAATTAAGCCGTGAAGACATCCAGAAAACGGGCGAACTTGCGGTAAACACTGAGTTCGATTCGGAATTTGCAGAACCGCTTTTCGTTGCCGATGCCGCGGTTTCGATAAAAACCGCTTCAAATAGTCCACAGTAAGCGTCGTTTGTTTGGTAGTAAATTTAACTTTTAGTCGGTATGGATGAAAAGGCTTTGCTAATGATGAATAATCGCCGACCTCAATTAAGTAGTTTGCTCGGTTGGCTGCTGCGTTATATGCGTCCTTACCGAATGTCTTTAATCGTTTTCATCGGGGTCGCGCTCCTGCAAATCATTCTCAGCCTGCTGATTCCCTGGTCAATGAAAATTCTGGTTGATAATGTGCTTGGCAACCAGCCTTCACCCGCCTGGCTTGCTCGGTTAAGTGACGTTTTTTCGCTTCAAGACAAATTTTCCCTGCTCATTACGGTTTGTCTCGGCGGACTTTTTATCGGGCTGGCGCACGGAGTCGTATCGGTTGCTTATACTCAACTTCAAGTCGGCATCGGACAAAAAACGGTGCTTGATTTGCAGCGCGATTTGTTTGAACATCTGCAAAAACTTTCGCTCGGCTATCATCAAAAAACGGGAACGGGCGATGCGATTTACAGGCTGACGAGCGACTCATTTTGCGTCTACAGCATTGTT
>Ga0136627_1000436_pt1 | contig 15622 bp, 17 predicted proteins | sample AntDrymUQ4892206_2_FD_104652 | JGI IMG/M metagenome (GOLD analysis project Ga0136627, IMG submission 104652) | Polar desert sand microbial communities from Dry Valleys, Antarctica - metaG UQ489 (22.06) | ecosystem: Environmental > Terrestrial > Soil > Desert | place: Antarctica: Dry Valley... | reverse complement strand
GCCGGAGCCGCCGCGCCGAGCCATCCGGGCGGAGCGGGCGATGATTCAAACCGCGAGAATCGGGATGCTTCCTCCGCGGGCGGGTCTTCCGCGGGAAAGAAGGGGTCGCGTGGTGTCATCGCCGCGATCGCGGTCGTGGCCGTCCTCGCCCTCGTCGGACTCGTGGCGGCCCCCTCGCTCTTCGGCGGAGGCACGGAGGAAAGCGCTTCCCAAAACGAAGCTCCGCAAAACGAGGCTCCGCAAAACGAGGCTCCGCAGCAAAACGCCGCGCCGCAAGAAGAGGAAGCGGCCCCCCCCGACGCCTCTGAAAACGGCGCCTCCGAGAACGACCAGCCGGAAGAGGCCGAAACTCCCGCCGAGTCCGATCCCGTCGAAGAAGCCCCGGTCGAACCCGAACCGGCCCCGGACGAACCGGCTCCGGACGAACCGGATGCGGGTGGATCGGCTTCGGAAGATTCTTCGGATTCGCCGGGTTCTTCGGATTCCGGCGGTCTTTCTGAGGGGGCGGCGGCTGATGCGGTCGAGGGTTTTTATACGACGGCGGCGGACGGGGATTATGGGAGTTCGGACGAGTTTTTGAGCGCGGGGTATCGAAGCACCTTCCCGGACGAGGCGACCTTCGAGGGGACTTTCGGCACGTTGGAGAGCATAAGTTTCGTCGAGGAGCCGGAGATCGAAGTTTCCGGCGACACCGCGACCGTAACGGGAACGACGGAGGCGGTTCATACGGATCGCACGGAGTTGAACACGGCGACGTGGACGGTCGTGGACGAGGGCGGGGAGTGGAAGCTCGACAACATCACTATTCAGAACACGCAGGAAGTATGAGGAAGCAGTTTACGAAGCTCATGGATTCTATGGAAGGAGCGCGTTATTTTTAAGACCTCGATCACGGCTTTGGTGTCGGCGGTTGTCGGCGGCCTCGTCACCGCGTTGTTCATCTTCGCGGCGGTGGTCGGGGGCGGGCTCGGCGCGTCGGACTCTGGCTTGACCGGCTCCTCCGGCGGCGGGACGGTGGAGATGCGCGAGGCTCCGGCGGCGAACGCTCCTTCCGCCGACCTCGGCGACGAGGTGGGCGAAGGCTCGGTCGGCGACGTGTACACGGAGTTCGGTCCGGGCGTGGTGAGCGTGGATGTGGCGTCCGCGGATCTCGGTCCGGGCGGAGGCTCGGGCTTCGTCCTCGACGAGGACGGCTATATCGTCACGAACCAGCACGTCCTCGAAGGCGCGGAGGGGGTCTCGGTGAGGTTCCCGAGCGGCGAGCGCATGCAAGCCGAAGTCATCGGCGAGGATGCCTCCACCGATGTCGCCGTCCTCAAAGTGGACGCTCCGGAAGGGTCGCTCTCCCCGCTCACCCTCGGCGACTCCGACGACGTGGCGGTCGGCGCGCCCGTCATCGCAATGGGAAACCCCCTCAACGTCGGCCTCAGCGTGACGACGGGCATAGTCAGCGGGACCGAGCGCCCGATAAAAGCCCCGAATAATTACACCATTGACGGGGCCGTTCAAACCGACGCGGCCATAAGCTCCGGCAACTCCGGCGGCCCGCTCCTCGATTCCCGAGGCGCGGTCATCGGGATAAACTCGCAGGTCGCGGCGACGGGGGCGCAGGGCGTGGCGCAAGGCGTCGGGTTCGCCGTTCCCGTGAACACCGTCAAGAACGTCGTCGCGGAGATCGTGGAGACGGGCGACGTCGAGCATGGATACATCGGAGTGAGGATGTTCCCCGCCGGAGTGGATGAGATTTCCGCGTACACCGGCCTCTCGAAGGAGGAGCTTTTCGACGAGTACGGCCTACCGGAGAACGGCGCCATAGTGAGCGAGGCGACCTCCGGCGGCCCGGCGGACGAGGCGGGCATCGAAGGCGGCGACGAAGAGGAGATCGCCGGATTGCCAGTCGTGATCGGGGATGTCGTCACCGAGGTGGCCGGGGAAGCCGTCGCCTCGCCCGACGATGTGATCAAAGTAGTCAACCAAAAACAGCCCGATGAAACGATGACGCTCACGGTCGTGACCCCCGAGGACGGGGAACCCCGCGAGGTCGAGGTCGAGGTCGTGTCCCAGCCGGACGGAGCATAAGGTTTCGGAATTCCACTTTTGGCTCGCGGAACAGTCAAATGGTTCTCCGGCGAGAAGGGCTTCGGCTTCGTCGAGGGCGAGGACGGTGAGAGCCTCCTCGTCCACTTCACCGAGATCGACGGTGACGGATTCCGAAGCCTCGATCCCGGCGCGAAGGTCGAGTTCGAGGCCGCGAAGGACGACCTCGGACGGCTGGTCGCCTCGAACGTGAGGGAGATTGCCTATGGCTGACGCGGAAAAAGAAAACCTGAAACGCGACGCGGCATACGTCGCCGTCAGCCGCTTCGTCGAAAGCGGCATGACCGTCGGACTCGGAACCGGGACGACCGCCTCGTGGGTCGTCAAGCGCATCGAGGAGAAGCTCGCCTCGGGGGAACTCTCGGACATCGTCGGCGTCCCGACCTCCGAAAGCACCGCCGCGCTCGCGAGGGGGGCGGCGATACCGCTCGCCGCGCTCGACGAGTCCCGACCACACATAACCATAGACGGGGCCGACGAAATATCCCCGAGCCTCGATGTGGTGAAAGGCCGGGGAGGCGCCCTCCTCCGCGAGAAAATAGTCGCCCACGCCTCCGAGGACGGACTCGTCATCGTCGCCGACGAGTCGAAGTTATACGATTCCCTCGGCGACGGCCCGCTCCCGGTCGAGGCGGAGCCATTCGGTTGGCGGGCGACGCTCGAAGCCCTCCGGAGCCTCGGCTGCGAGCCGGAGCTTCACCGCGTGGAGAGCCAGCCCTTCGTCACCGACGGCGGACATTACACGATAGATTGCCTTTTCGACGGCGGCGTCCCCGACCCGAAATCCCTCGAAGCCGAAATAAAAGAAATCCCCGGCGCCCTCGAATGCGGCCTGTTCGTCGGCCTCGCGAGGGCGGTCGTCGTGGCGAAGCTCGACGGTGTGGAGGTCATCGAGGCGAAGTCTCGATGATGCCTGTCGGTTTGCCAGCCCGCTTCGCGGTTGGCTTGTCAGCAAAAACGGAGAGTGGCTGGCTGGAATGCACGGGTTGCGTGAGGGGAGATCCCCGCGCAATCCATTGTCATATCGAGTTCGGATGGAGGCTTCGTTTCTTCGACCGTGTGTGAGATCGCTTCGCTCCGTGAGGTCGTTCTTCCCGAACTCACGAAGCGGAGCCGGAGGCGGAGCGTCTCACGACCTCACGAAATCCCCGAATGGCGAACCATTCATCCGGACTCGGTGCCAGCCCGTCAGCGAACGCGAGAGAAACGCCCCGCTCTTTGCGGCGGGGCGTTTTCTTTATCCTGATTCGCTGGGAATGCGGCGGGCGAAGCGTGCGGCAAGCCGAGCCGCTGGCTAGCCAGCGGCTCCGAACCCGGTCCGGCCGCCGGACTTCTTCGTCTTCTCCTGCTCGACGACGAGTTTGTAGACTTTGTCGAGTTCGACGTATACGGTCGCCTTTCCGTCTTGCATGACGGCTTTGAGATGTCCGTCGGAGACTTCGATCTTCTCGACGTCTTCCTTTTCGACGGTGAAGGTGTCGCGCCTGTCGGAGACGCCGAGGCTCGACTCGGTGTCTATGGCATCTTTTATGATCTTCTCGATTAGCTTCTTCTCCATCTTCGCTCCAAACTTTTGCAATGGTCTTCTCCAGCTTCTCGCCGTTATTCTACCGCGTCGTAATACAATACCCGGCGACCTATGAAGAGCCTGTCCCACCTCGCGCGCAAAGCCGTCCACCTCGACCGGGCGTTGTTCCGCGCCGCATTCCGCGTGAAATGGGAGCCGCTCGACCGGGCGATGCGCCTCTTCACCGTGGCCGGGACGGCGGGCGCTTTGTGGGGAGCCGTCGCGTTCGCGGCGTTCGTGGCGACGGGTTTCGGGGCGTGGGATTTGATCCTCCCGTGGTCGGCCATCGCCGCGTCGTGGCTCGTGGCCGAGGGGTCGAAGTACCTTTTCAACCGCGCCCGGCCTTTTGTGTGGGACACGGCGATAGCTCCGCTCATAAAAACCCCCTCGTCGAGCTCGTTCCCCTCGGGGCATTCGGCGACCGCCGCCGCCGGAGCGATATCGCTCTCCTTTTTATACCCGGCATTCGCCACCCCGATCATGCTCGCGGGATTCCTCGTCGTGTTTTCGCGGGTGTATCTCGGGGTTCATTATCCCTTCGACGTCCTCGCCGGGATGGTCATCGGGACGGTCGTGGCCGCCTTCGGCATCCTCGCCTTCCCGTGAAGGGACTCACCGGGGCGACGCCGCGTCCGGGATAAAAACTGCTCATGGAAGGAGAACGCATGAAGCGACACTATACGCTCGGGGCGGTCGTCCCCGATCTCCGCTCGCTCGACTCCCTCGACGAGCGGCTCGAAGACGCCGGAGTTGACCCGTCGTCCCTCCTCGTCCTCTCCCGGAGGCGCGACGAGAGCCTCGTGAAAGTCTCGCTCCCCGAGGCGAATACCCGCGCGGTCGAGACGACGCTCCGGCGCATACAATGGTTTGAGTTCGGGAGCGTGTATCTCGGGGTGACGGCGGTGAGCGTCCTCATGGGGGCGGTTCATTTGCCGACGGGGATCGTGGTTCAAACCGTGATGACGCTCGCGGCGATCATCGGCCTCGTCATCTTCCACCGTCTCCCGCATCTGAAAAACAAAGTCATCGGCCTCGGATTGCCGGACGAACTCGCCGAGAAATGGGAAAAAAGTTTCCCGTCCGGCTTCGCGCTCGCGCTCGTCACCGTCCCGGAAGACCTTTTCGACGACGCGCAGGCGGCTTTCCTCGAAGACGAGTCGCTCATCGAGCCGCTCGCCGTGGATCGCCGCGTCGTTTTGTGAAAAGCCTCTCGGCCCGCTCCGCTCGCCAGCGAGAAAACTTTACGAGCATGGGGGATCCCTCGCCGACCTCATTGAAAGCCCGGGCGGATGGGAATACGCTTCGAGCATGACCGAAGAAAACCTGAAACCCCCCGGCAAATGATCGTCCGCGAGGCAAAGAGCGGTTTCCGACTCATCTCGCAACACGACCACGCCCTCGTCTCCGGCGAGTTTGCGCGGCGTGTTTCGGGGGATTGGCTCGGGGAGGCTCCACTCCGAGAAGACGTTCTTTTCGCCGTCTCGAACCACGATGTCGGGTGGAAGCGGCTCGACTCGGAGGTTCTCTGGAACGAGGAGCGGGGGAGGCCATACTCCTTCGTGGATTATCCGGCGGGGGAGAAGATGGCCGCTTATTCGGAAGGTCTCGATCTCGTCGAAGCGCATAGCCCATACGCCGCGCTTCTTTGCAGCACGCATTATGGTTCGTTTGTGAAGCGGTCGGAGGTTCCCGCCGAAGTCCGTTTCCGCGAGCGGGAGGAAGTTCGGAGAGAGCGCATCGAGGCTTCGATGGATGTGCCGGAGACTTTCGGGCGGGATTTCCGGCTCCTCCAGCTTTGCGACGGCCTTTCATTGTTCGTGTGCCTCAACGACGCGAGGGGCGGCGTCCACCCGTGGCACGAAAACGGCTTCGAGTTCTCGGGGCGAAAGTTTCATCCGGTGTGGAAGGACGAGCATTCCCTCGGCTTCGATCCGAATCTCCTCTCGGAGGGCTTCGAGGTTTCGCTTCCGTACCGGGTCGCCGCCGCCGGGGACGGAAGCGTCGTCGAAAGAAACACTTCGCGACTTCGGGTAACCTTGTGAGCATGCCGGGCGGACGCGCCCGTGCCACCGAATAGTTCCGAGAAAGGATTTCCAATGAGGGATGCGTCTTTCACTTTTTTGAAGAGCCTTCTTTCCACCCCCGGCCCGAGCGGGTACGAGGGGAAGGCCGCGAATGTATGGCGCGAGGAGGCCGCGAAGTTCTCCGGCGATGTGCGCGGGGACCGGATGGGGAACTCGTTTGCCACGCTCGGGGCGGGGGGAGCGCCGAAAGTCATGCTCAGCGGGCATATTGACGAGATCGGCTTGATCGTCACCCACGTTGACGATCAAGGCCTCGTCCATTTCAAAGGCATCGGCGGCTGGGACTCGCAAGTCCTCGTCGGGCAAAGAGTGAAGCTCCAAACGAAGGGCGGCGGCGAAATAGTCGGCGTCATCGGCAAAAAGGCCATCCACCTCATGACCGCCGAAGACCGGAAGAAGGTTTCGCAGATAAAGGATCTCTGGATAGACGTCGGCGCGAAGGACAAGGAGGAGGCCGACAGGCTCGTCCGTGTCGGGGATGTCGCCGTCCTCGACCAAAACGTCCTCGAGCTTCCGAATGGACGCATCGCCTCACGCTCCCTCGACAACCGCATGGGGGCGTTCGTCGTCCTCGAAGCGCTCCGGCTTCTCTCGGAGGAAGGCTCCACTATTTCCGCCGAGGTCGTCGCGGTGGCGAGCGTTCAGGAGGAGATCGGTTTGAACGGAGCCCGCGGCGCGGCGTACGGACTCGACCCGGACGCCGCCATCGCCGTGGACGTCACCCACGCGACCGATGTTCCCGGCGCGTCGAAGAACGAGAACGGGGATCACGCCCTCGGGAGCGGCCCGGTCATCACCCGCGGCTCGACTTTGAGTCCGTTCGTCACCGAAGGTCTCATCGAGGCGGCGGAGAAAAACAGCATCCCGTACTCGCTCGAAGCCGACTCGAACCGGACCGGCACCGACGCCGACGCGATCCACCTCAGCCGGGCGGGCATCGCCACGGGGGTCGTCTCGTCGCCGAACCGATACATGCATTCCCCGAACGAAGTCGTCCAGCTTGAGGACCTCGAAAACTGCGCCCGCCTCATCGCCGCGTACATAAAGACCCTCGCCGCGAACACCGACTTCGTCCGCTAAAAACCACGGACTCCGACGCGAAAACCGAACATCACGAGCGGCGGCGGGTCTCGGCGTGGGTCGAGGTATCGTTGCTCATGACGGTGTTCTTCTTCGGGACGAACTTCGTCGCTGTCAAATACGTCGTGGATTTCGTGCCGCCGATCCTTTTCGCCGCCGCCCGATTCACCTTCGCCGGACTCCTTTTATGGGCGATCCTTCGCGCCATCGAGCCGGGAACCCGGATGCACAAAGGCGACTTCCTTCCGCTCCTCGGCCTCGGGGTCGTCGGCGTCACGTTCACGCAGTCCGTCTTCACCATCGGCGTGAGCCTGACGACGGCGGCGAACACGGCTTTGGTTTATGCGACCGCGCCGGTGTGGGGCATGCTCCTCGGATTCCTCCTCAAGCTCGAACGACCGCGCCTGACCGGAATACTCGGCATAATTTTATGTCTCGCCGGGGTCGGAACCGTGCAATACGGGAGCCTCGATCTCGGCGGGACGAGCGTTCTCGGGGATTTCCTCATCCTCGTCGCCGCGATTTGCTGGGGATCGTATACCGTCCTCTCGCTCCCGCTCCTCCGCCGTTATTCGCCGCTCGCCGTCGCCGCGTACCCGATGCTCCTCGGCGGCCTCGCCGCCTTCCCGCTCTCGCTCGTGGATTGGAACATCGGGGCGGGAGTCCTCGGTGGATGGGTCGTCTTCGCCGTGCTTTATTCGACGTTCCTCTCGTCGGCGTTCGGGTTCGTCGGGTGGCAAAGGGGCGTGTCGAAAGTCGGGGCGAACCGGGTTCTCATTTACCAGTATCTCGTCGCCGTCACCGGGGTTTCGGCGGGCGTGATATTGCTCGGGGAAAGCTTCGGGGTCGGTCAGTTCGTCGGGGCGGCGATCATACTATTCGGCGTGTACCTCGCGAGGAGGCGATGAACGAACGCACGATGGTATCATTTTCGTAAAACGAAAATCGGATCGAAGCGGAGAGTGTATGGAGACGGTGAAAGTGTCGCCCAAATATCAGGTGGTCATACCGAAGGCGGTTCGGGAGTCTGCGGGGATAAAGCCGGGGCAGGAAGTCGTGGTTTTCAATTACGGGGGTCGGATCGAGGTCGTCCCGGTGGAGTCGATAAAGAAGATGCGCGGGTTTTTGCGCGGCGTGGATCCTGAAATAGAGCGTGAGGAGGATCGCCGAATTTGAGTGAGTCGAACATCGTGGATTCTTTGGGGTGGATCGAGTACTTCGCGGACGGCTCGAACGCGGATTTCTTCGAGCCAGCCATAGAAAACCATGGATCCCTCATCGTCCCTTCCATAAGCATATACGAAGTATTCAAGCGTTTGCTCGCGGAACCCGACGGCGAGCAAAAGGGTTTGCGTGTCGTGGCGATGATGCAAAGAGGGCGGGTCGTGGAACTCGGCGCCGAACTCGCGCTCGAAGCCGCCAAAGTCTCCAGAGAAAACAAAATCCCGATGGCCGACAGCATTATCCTCGCGACGGCGAGGGAACACGGGGCGATCTTATGGACGCAGGATTCGGACTTCGAAGGCATCGAAGGCGTGCGGTATATAGAAAAGAAAATCTGAAACCTTGAAGCCCGGTTGCGCCAAACTCGCCGTCCCGTTAACCTGACGTCATGGCTGAAAAGACGCTTTTCCAAAAGATAATGGACAGGGAAATACCCGGCGACATCATCCACGAGGACGAGGTGTGCATCGCCATCCGGGACATAAACCCGCAGGCTCCGACGCACGCGCTCGTCATCCCGCGCAAGCCCATCCCCTCGCTCGACGCGCTCACCGAGGAGGACGAGCCGCTCGTCGGGCATCTCTTTCTCGTGGCGAAGGAGATCGCCGCCTCGGAGGGGCTGTCGAACGGGTATCGGGCGGTTTTCAACACCGGGCCGCACGGGCAGCAAACCGTGGATCACATCCATTTGCATGTCATCGGCGGGCGGCAAATGTCGTGGCCGCCGGGATAGTGAGCAATTAGCTTTTAGCCGTCAGCTTTTAGCTTTGATTTCGTGGAGCGCTTTCCGCTTGACGTAAAAGCGGGTACGGGTTTATGGCTCCGCTCGAAGCCGTCTCGTATTCCCTCTCTTCCCCGAGGAAGTTTATACCTCCGTACCATCCGAGATGGAGGTGCGGCGGGAAGTCGGCGAGGGTTCCCGGCTCTTCTCCGGCGGTTCTTCCGACCGTGCCGATGCGCTGTCCGGCCTCGATGCGGTCTCCGTTTTCGAGCGGCGTGGGTTCTTCGAGGTGCGCGTAATAAAGGCGGTCGCCGCGACGGACGGGGCCGGAGTCGCGGTCGGCTCGAACCATGACCGTATATCCGCCGAGGGTATTCCATCCACCGTCGTCCGAGCCGTATGCGGTCGTCACGGTGCCGGATGTGATCGAATATATGGGCGTTCCCTCCGGCGCGTATATGTCGGTGCCTTCGTGGGAACCTTGCGCCCTCGGCGTGCCCCAGTCGTCCGTGTACGAGTCGGCGTATTCCGGCGGGAGCGGGAATACGGTCTCGCCCGGTTCCCTCTCGAAGAGGCCGACGACGCTTTCGCGGAGTCCGTCGTTTTGGATGGCGAAGAGGATGAGCGAGGCCGCGACGAGAAAGAAGAAAATCGTTCCGCCGAAGCCTCGGCGATTTCGTTTGCGAGGGGGTTTGCGACCGTCCGGGAAGCTCGGTTTTCCGGGGGCGTGTTTCGTGTATTCCGTCATGGCTTGGATTTTATCCGGGATCCCCCCACTTTCCGGTGTGGAAATATACGTTTCTTCCGGCTGAAAAACCGTCTTCGCTCCACACCCCACGTCCCACGTTTTCGTGGAGACGTTTCGATGGAGTGCCGCCCGAACTTGAAGCTCCCGGCGGAGCCGCGGACGTGCGCGCCACGGAGGTTCCGAGGATGGCCCGGCTTCCGAAACGACGCTTTATTTCCACGCTTCCCGGAGGACGCGGAGCCAGTTTTCGTGGGCGAGCTTGTGGAGTTCTTCTTCTCCGTAGCCGCGTTCGCGGAGTTTTCCCATGAGTTTCGGGAGGCTGGATGGATCGGAGAGTTCCCTCGGCGTCATCGCGCCGTCGAAGTCCGAGCCGAATCCGACGCGGGATACGCCGAGCCGCTCGACGAGATGATCCACATGGTTCGCGACCACGTCGAGCGGCGTGTCCCGGCTGTTCGCGCCGTCCCTCCGAAGGAACCCGACGGCGAAGTTCACCCCAACGATGCCGTCGGAGTCGCGGATGGCGTCGAGTTGCCCGTCGGTGAGATTTCGGGTCGAGGGGCATATCGCGTGGGCGTTCGAGTGGGTGGCGACGAGCGGGGCTTCGGAGAGTTCGGCGACATCCCAAAAACCTCGCTCGTTGAGATGCGAGAGATCCACCATGACCCCGAGCCGATCGCACTCCCGGACGAGTTCCTTCCCGGCCCCGGTCAATCCGGCCCCGGTGTCGGGGGAGGCGGGGAAGCGGAACGGGACGCCGTTCGCGTATTTGTTCGGGCGGCTCCACACAAGCCCGAGCGAGCGGAGGCCACGCTCATAGAAATCTTCGAGGGACGACGGGTCTTCGCCCAAATTCTCCGCCCCCTCGAAGTGGAGGATGGCGGCGATGGCTCCGCTGCGGAGGCATTCCTCGATCTCATCCGCCGTTCGGACGACTTTCAGTTTTCCCTCGGACTCGGCTTCGATCTCGAAGAGTTTGTCCGTGAGTCTTTCGGCGGACATGAGAGCATAGTCGGGCGGGAGGGCGGGGGAGTCGGTGACGACGTATCCGCCTTCGTGGAGGACGAGGGCGTCTTCTTCGGTCCATCCGCCCTTCGGGTCGGGCGGGGCGAAGCATGCGAAGAAGCCTCCCGCGAAGTTTCCCTCTTTGGCGCGGGGGAGATCCACGTGTCCGAATTTGCTCCGCTCGAAGAAGGAGCGACCGCGACCGCGGCCTTTGAGCGAAAGATTCAAAAGTGTGTCGTTGTGTCCGTCGAAGATGGGGATGTTTTCCATCGGGCGATGTTATCAGCGATGGGAGGGTGGTTCACCGGGCGAGATATGTTCGAGCGTCGCGGAGGAAGTCCTCTCCGATTTGGATGAGTGTGCGAACCGTATCGGCATCGGGAGGCGGCTCGGTCGAATAGTCGGCGGTTTGGCGGAGGGCGAAAGCCTCATTGAGAAAGCGATGGAATCGGCGGTCGAGAACCTCGTCTTTGGCGAAGTGAAAGCCACGAAATGAAAGCTATACTGGGAGATCACCTGGCTGTGGCGGGAGAAAGTCATTCCTCGCGAAAGCAAAAGCGCCTCCGCGACATAAAAGTAGCCATAGTATGCCGCTCGAAGCGGCGAAGTCGGCTTCGCCCCCTTCGAGGATTTGCCCGGACGCCACGAATGAACGCCTGTCTTTTTCGAGCAATGCCTCGATTTTGCTCATGAAACCGTGACTTCTTCTCCGCGCGCGTTTCTCAGAAAAGGTTGTTCGGAACGTCGGTATTTATCCACGCCAACCGGAAAGAGTGAGGTCGTGTATCCGGCTTTGAGGGAGAGGGGCCACTCGATTTCCTCGCCGCGGATTATCTCCGCCGCCGAATCCACCTCGCCTTCGAGGAGAAGGAGGAGATCCACATCGCTCCCTCGTCAGCCTCGCCGCGCGCATAAGAGCCATACAAAACGAGGCCCCGATACCGTTTCTCCGTAAAATATCCGAAGCTCCTGTGCCAGGCGTTCGAGGAGCGAGGCGAGATCCTCCGGGAGGTGCTTGATGATGTCCGGGCGCGAAGTCTCCATGCCTTCATTCTACTCGCTCGGGTTTCTTGCCTCGGGTGGCCGGTCGCGTAAAATATCCGTCATGGCACGGTTCACTTCATATGGTGTCTGCGAACTTTGCGGCAAACGCACGACAAAAGCCGCCATGACCCGCCACCTGAAAAGCTGCCCGGAGAAACACGACTCCTCCCGAGGGAAGCCCGTCCGCATGCTCCGGCTCCGGATCGAGGATGCATACTCGCCGCTGTTCTGGATGGACGTTGAGATGAAGGCGAACTCGAAGCTCGAAGACCTCGACGATTTCCTGCGCGGAATGTGGCTCGAATGCTGCGGTCATTTGAGCGCGTTTTATATCGAGGACATAACGTACATGCTGACGCAAGCTGCGGGAATGGGCGGCCCGTTCGCGGACCCCGACGAGCGCGACATGAGGGCGAAGCTCGAGGATGTCCTGTCCGAGGGGACTCGATTCCATCATGTCTATGATTTCGGAACCTCCACCGAACTGAAGCTGCGCGTGGTCGGAGAGCGGGAGGGGCGCATCGGGGGCGGTCTTCTTCTTCGCCCACTCAGCCAAAACGAGGCTCCGGTCTGGGAGTGCGACGTTTGCGGCGGGGAGGCGACTGAAATTTGCACGATGTGCATATATGAGAAAGAGAACCCGTTTTATTGCGAGGAGCACGCCGGGGATCACGGCTGCGAGGACGCGGAGATGCTCCTTCCCGTGGTGAATTCTCCGCGCATGGGGATGTGCGGCTACGAGGGGTGATCTGAGCGAGCGTCCGGCGAGGCCGCGGGATGCTCTTCAGCGACCATTCGCCGGAGCGGTTTCGTCCTCGATCTTCACATCCGGTGTCAAGCGGGTGGAGAGGATTATTTGCGCGGCGGAGATCGCCGCGAGGGCGAGGAGCGGGACGGTGAATCCGCCCACCGCGTCCCGCGCCGCCCCGATGGCCGCCGGGCCGACGGCCGCGGCGGAGTATCCGGCGAGGAAGCACGCCGAGGTGAGCCGTCCGGCCATTTGCGGTGTCCTCGTACTGTCGAGGGGCAATGTGAGGGCGAGGGGGAAGAGCGCGCCCTGCGAGAGTCCGAGGAGCGCGGCGCACACCCACGGCGTCCACGGCGCGGCGGTCGGGGCGAGGGCGGCGAGGAGGAGTCCGACGACCGTGGTGGCGATGACGGCGACGAGCGCGGGCCGTCGGTCGGGGAAGCGGTTCGTTATGGCGGGGACGACGAAGGCCGAGAATATTTGAACCCCCGTGAACGTCGAGAGGATGAGGCCGCCCCGCGCCTGCGAAAACCCCTCGTCCTCGAAGATTTGCGGGAGCCACGACAGAATCGAGAAGTACATGAGCGAGGTCGCCGAGAAGAAAGCCATCGTCATCCACACTCGAGGAACCCGGAGCGGGAGGCGTACGATCTCGTTCCCTTCGCGGCCCTCCCTCTCCGGCTCGCGCATCGGGAGCCATGCGAGGAGGGCCGGGAAGGCGAGGATGGCCCACACGGAGAGGGACGCGGGCCACGAGCCTGTGGCGGCTGTGATCGGGACGACCGCGCTCGCCGCGACCGTCGCCCCGAGCGCCATGCTCGCTGTGTACGCGCCGTTGACCGTCGCCGATTTGTCCGGGAAGTTCCGTTTTATGATCTCCGGCATGAGGGCTTGAATCGTCGCGATCCCGACGCCGACCGCGACCGCGCTCGGAAAAAGCGTGAACGCCCCGCCTTCGATGCGAAGGAGCGTCGCCAGCCCGACGAGGGCGATGGAGGAGAGGATCATGGCCCGCCGCCCGAGCCGCTCCCCGACGACCGACGCGAGCGGCGCGAAGAGGGCCATGCAAAGCACCGGGAGCGTCACCAAAAGCCCCGCCGCCGCCCGCCCGACGCCGAGGTCTTCCTGAATAAAGCCGTAGACCGGGGAGACGGAGGCGAGCGCGATCCTCAAATTCAGCGCGGTGAGAAGGATGGCGGCGAGAAGGAGCCATCCTTTATGTCTCGCCATCGAGCCTCCCGGAACATTTTCGGAGCCGGGCAATCATACGCCGGGCGGGTGGGGGATGCTCGGTTCCTAATCCGCGAGCCAGGCGCGAAGCCGATCGGGCCGATGGAACATCGAGCCTCGCGGCCGCCGACCGCGAAGGATTCGAGTCCGTCGTGCCGGGGCTTCGGTATTCGTGACGAGTGCGGCGAGTGTTTAAAACTCCGGTTCCCACACGGGTTTCAAGGTGAGGGTGAAGCCGGGAAGCTCGGGGTCTCCGGACAAACTTTCCGGGTTTTCGAGGAGTTCGGCCGAGCCATCCGATTTGTATACGTAAGCTCTTCTTTCCTCCGGGTCGAGGAGCCACCCGAGCTTCGCGCCGTTTTCGATGTACTCGCGCATCTTCGCTTCGATTTTCGGGAGGGGGTCGGAGGGGGAGCGGAGTTCGATCGCGAAGTCCGGGCAAAGGGGGAGGAATCTTCGTTTCTGTCCGGCGGTGAGGTTCGAGAGGCGATCCCTCTCCACCCACGAGGCGTCGGGGGCGCGAAGCGCGCCGTTCGGGAGGACGAAGCCGCCGCTCGACTCGAACGTGACGCCCGCGCCGTCGCGTTTAGCCCATAGACGAAGTTGCATGTTGATCTCGGAATTGCGGTCGCTTGTTTCTCCTCCGGTTGGCATTTCGATCTCCAAAGTTCCCTCCGCCGTGCGCTCGATGCGAAGCTCGTCGTTCATCCGGCAAAACTCGAAAAGCCAATCGTCATCGTCCACCGCGAACGCCGCCTTCGGCACCCGCAACTCCATCGGATGCTCCACCCGAACCTTCGTCTCTGTCTTCGTCTCCGTCACGGACACCTCCATATACTCCGACGAAGAAATTATACGCCCCGCGCCTCCCCCGCCCCGAAGCACGAAAAACGGGGCCGGAAAATCCGACCCCGCAGAAATACCCGAGAGACTTTTTAATATTTCGGGACTCTCGCGTCTATCTCCTCGCTCCACGCCGTGATGCCGCCTTTGACGTTGTACACGTTCGCAAAACCCGCGTCTTGAAGGAGCTTCACGGCCTTCGCGCTCCGCCCGCCCGTTTTGCAATGGACGGCGATCTCGTCATTCTGATTCAACTCGGACATCCGGTCCGGCAACTCGCCGAGCGGGATGAGCGGAACGCCGATGTTCGCAACCTCGTACTCGTGCGGCTCCCGCACATCGAGGACGTATGTATTGCTCCCGTTCTCCATCTTGCTTTTGAGTTCGGAGACCGTGATCTCCGGCACGCCGTTCTCTTTCTCGGCGGCTGCCGCCTGCGGAATGCCGCAAAACTCCTCGTAGTCAATGAGTTCGGTGACGGTCGGGTTCTCGCCGCACACCGGGCAGTCCGGGTCTTTTCTGAGCTTCATCTCGCGGAAGCTCATGCCGAGCGCGTCATAAAGCATGAGCCGCCCGACGAGCGAGTCGCCCGCCCCGAGGATGAGCTTGACGGTTTCGGTGGCCTGAACGACCCCGATGGCTCCGGGCAAAATTCCGAGTACGCCGCCCTCCGCGCACGAGGGGACGAGTCCGGGCGGCGGCGGCTCCGGATAGAGGCACCGATAGCACGGGCCATGCTCCGCCCAGAAAACACTCGCCTGCCCCTCGAAGCGGAAGATCGAGCCGTATACGTTCGGCTTCCCGAGAAGCACGCACGCATCGTTCACGAGATACCGGGTCGGGAAGTTGTCCGTCCCGTCCACGATGATGTCGAAGTCCTTGAAAATGTCGAGGGCGTTCTCCGAAGAAAGCGCCTCCTCGAATTCGATGACTTCGACGTTCGGGTTTATGTCCTTGATCGTGTCTCGGGCGCTCTCCATCTTTTTCCGCCCGACGTCCTTCGTGCCGTGGATGATCTGCCGCTGGAGATTCGACTCGTCCACAACGTCGAAGTCAACGATGCCGATCGTCCCGACTCCGGCAGCCGCGAGATACATCGCGAGCGGCGCGCCAAGCCCGCCCGCTCCGATGGTGAGCACCTTCGCCGACTTCAACTTTTTCTGCCCGTCGAGCGCGACCTCCGGCATGATGAGATGGCGGCTGTACCGGGCTATCTCCTCGTTCGAGAGAT
>Ga0136627_1000435_pt1 | contig 15623 bp, 12 predicted proteins | sample AntDrymUQ4892206_2_FD_104652 | JGI IMG/M metagenome (GOLD analysis project Ga0136627, IMG submission 104652) | Polar desert sand microbial communities from Dry Valleys, Antarctica - metaG UQ489 (22.06) | ecosystem: Environmental > Terrestrial > Soil > Desert | place: Antarctica: Dry Valley... | reverse complement strand
TGCACCAGCCGCGGCCGCCGGGCGGCGCCGGGCGTGGACGCGCTCAACTCGGCGTCGAGCGTCTCCAGCAGCGTCCGCCCGTCCACGGGCGAAGGCTACGCGGGCCGCCGGCCGGTCGGGGCGCGCCCACACCCGACCGCGGAGTCCGACGTTTCGCCGCCTGCCCGGCCGGGCACGACTTCAGGAACCGTCCGCAGGGGACCGTCGTTTCGTGTTGTCCGGCTAGCGAGCACCAGGAGCAGTCCGTGGACCTGTCGTTGGATCACCGTTCGGAAGGCGACCGCACCATCCTCGAAGTCGGCGGCGAGGTGGACGTCTACACCGCCCCGAAGCTGCGGGAGCGGCTCGTCGAGTTGGTCGGCGAGGGGCACTACAAGATCATCGTCGACATGACCAAGGTCGAGTTCCTGGACTCCACCGGCCTGGGCGTCCTTGTCGGCGGGTTGAAGCGGGTGCGCTCGCACGACGGCACGCTCGCACTCGTCTGCAACCAGGAGCGCATCCTCAAGATCTTCAGGATCACCGGGCTCACCAAGGTCTTCCCGATGTTCGACACGCTCGACGAGGCGCTTGCGGACACCCAGTGATGCTCGACGTCGAGTTGCGCCTCCCCTCCGACGTCCAGTACGTCGGGTTGGCGCGGCTCGTCGTCACCGTCGCGGCACGTCAGGCGGGGATGGTCGACGAGCGGGTCGAGGATCTGAAGATCGCGGTGAGCGAGGCGACCACGAACGCGATCGTCGCCCATCAGCAGTACAGCTCCTCCAGCCCGGTCATCCTGCGGTTCGGTCCCACCTCCGGCGGGTCGTTCGAGGTGACGATCGTGGACGCCGGCCCGGGATTCCAGCCCCAGACGCCCGAGGCCGCGGCCGAGAAGGACCTGTCGACCGAGGGCGGCCTCGGCGTCACGCTCATCCGCGGTCTTGCCGACGACGTGCGGTTCCTGCGCGGGGAGGGCATGAAGGTGCACATGCGGTTCGCCGTCGGCCTCGAGGCCGAGGCCGGCTGACCCCGGCGGGCCCCGCGGTCAGTCCGCGGGCACGGGCGACCCGCCCCGGCCGGCGCGACGGCCCGCGAGTCGGTCGGCGAACAGCACCTTGAGCACCGGCGGGACGATCAGGGTGGTGAGGATCGACATCGCCACGATCACCGCGAATGTCTCGGCATCCACGGCGCCCGCCTTCTCGCCGGCGTTCGCGACGATGATGCCGACCTCTCCTCGCGGGACCATCCCGACGCCGACGATGACGGCCGACCTCCACCCGAGCCCGGCGGCGGCCAGGCCGCACCCGACCAGCTTCCCGACCGCCGCGAGCGCGACCACGACGAGCACGACGACCAGCGTTCCGCCGCCGAAGAACTGGGTGGGGTCGACGGTGGCGCCGGTGATCACGAAGAAGAACGGCACCAGGAACTCCCCGAGCGGTTCGAACTTCTCCTCCAGTTCGTAGTGGTCCGGCGTCTCCGCCATCACCATGCCGGCGAGGAACGCCCCCACGATCGCCGCCAGGCCGATGACCTGCGCGAGCGCGGCGACGCCGAGGCAGGTGAGCGCCGCGAGCGCGAACGGCGCGTTCGGCAGCCGCGGGCGCTCGAACAGGTGGCCGCCGCGCGCGACGGCCCGCGTCCCGAACAGCCCGAAGACGACGAGAAACGCCGTCGACAGCGCGACGGTCACGCCGACCTGGACGAGGTCGATCCCCCCCTCGCCGCCGCCCCCCGCGACGATGCTCAGCACGATGAGCCCGAGGATGTCGTCGATGACCGCGGCACCGAGGATGATGCGGCTCTCACGCTCGCCGAGGAGCCTCAGGTCCGCGAGCACCCGGGCGGTGACGCCCACGGACGTCGCGACGAGCGCCGCCCCGAGGAACAGCGCCGTGATGGACTCGCGCCCGATGGCCACGTAGTAGCCGTAGCCCAGGCCGAAGGGGATCACCACGCCGACCACGGCCACCAGGGCCGCGGTCCGGCCGACGGCGCGGATGTCGGACAGCCGCGTCTCCAGCCCCACGCGGAACAGCAGGATCACGACGCAGAGTTCGGCGAATTCCCGGAGGAACGGTTCCTCGGCGACGTCGACCACGCCGAGGACGCCGGCGCCGAGCACCATGCCGACGAGCAGTTCACCGATGACGGCGGGTTGCCCCAGCCGCTCGAACACCTCGCCGGCCAGCTTCGCGGCGGCGAAGAGGAGGAAGAGCTGGACAAGGATGGGAAGTTCCACGTGCAGGCCTCACCTGTCGTCGGCTGGTGGGCCCGACGACCACGACGTGGCGGCACGCGCCGCCGGATCCGGGGCCGTTCGGGATCCGCACGGACCCCGGATGGGCGGCGGGATGGTAGCACCGGCGTGCCGGTGACCGGCCCGGGCGACGGCGTGCGGGCTGGTGAAGAAGTGGGGCGCCGCCCCCGGGGGATGGGGCGGCGCCCTCTGGCGTACGTGACCGGCCGGAGCCGGTCAGTCCGCCTCGGCTGTGGAAGCGCGGTGACGTCGCAGCATGGAACGGGCACCGCGGGCGGTACGGCCTCCGCGGGTGGTGGCGGCGCGTCCCCCCGTCTCGCGGCATCTCGCCGAGCCCGCGCCGACCATCGCGACCAGCATAAGCGGCGTTGGGCTCCGCGGCCTAGTCGCGGACCCGGGGTTTCCCGGGGGTCGGGCTACGATGATCGGGGGTCATGGCGCCTCGAGGAAGGACCGCCCGTCTTGGAACGCCGGATGCTGCAGAGTGTCGCCGCCTACGACGCCGCGGCACCGGCGTACCAGGAGGCGTGGCGGGAGCACCGTCCGCTGGACGCGATCCGCAAGTTCGCCGGTCAGGCGGGTCGGGGCGCCCGCGTCCTCGACATCGCCTGTGGACCCGCGCTCGACCTGCGCCTGCTGCGCGACGCCGGGTTGAAGGTCGTCGCCGGCGACCTCTCGCACGAGTCGATGCGCCTGGGCCGCCTGCTGTTCCCGAAGGGCTCGCTCGCCCGCTGGGACTTTCGACGGCTGCCCTTCCCCGACGATGTCTTCGGCGGCGTCTGGGCGCCGGCCGCGCTCCAGCACCTGCCCCGCGCGCAGATCCGGCCGGCCCTCGCCGAGCTGCGCCGGGTGCAGCGCTCGGGCCCCGTCTTCGCGACCTTCCGCCAGGGCGCCGGCAACCTCGACCCCGTCGAGGATCCGCCCGCCGGGACGGTGTGGGCGACGTCGGTGTCCTCCGACGAGCTCCGGGCGCTCCTGCTCGGCGCCGGCTACGGCGAGGTGGAGGTCGAGACCAGGCCGGACCCCCTCGACCGGCCCGAGGTCACCTGGGTCTACGGGTGGGGTCGCGTGCCGGTGCGGTGAGGCCGTCGCCTACACGAAGGCGGACGCGAAGATCAGCGACACGATCGTCATGACCTTGATGAGGATGTTCATCGACGGTCCCGACGTGTCCTTGAAGGGGTCGCCCACGGTGTCGCCGACGACGGCGGCCTTGTGCGGTTCGGAGCCTTTGCCGCCGTGGTGTCCGGCCTCGATGTACTTCTTCGCGTTGTCCCACGCGCCGCCGGCGTTCGCCATGAAGATCGCGAGCGCGAACCCCGAGACGAGCGCTCCGGCGAGGAAGCCCCCGAGCGCGTCGATCGACACGAAGCCGATCACGAGCGGCACCACGATCGCGAGCCCGCCCGGGATGATCATTTCCTTCAGCGCGGCGCTGGTCGAGATGTCGACGCACTTGGCGTATTCCGGGACGACGCCCTCGTGGCCCTCGCGCAGGCCGGGGATCTCGCGGAACTGGCGCCGCACCTCCTCGATCATCTTGTTCGCGGCGCGGCCGACGGCGTCGATCGTGAGCGCCGCGAAGAGGAACGGCAGCATCGCTCCGAGGAACAGCCCCGAGAAGACGTCGACGGAGCCGATGTCGAGGGAGATCGAACCGCCGGCGTCGATGATGGCCTGCTCGAAGGCCTTGAACAGTGCGAGCGCCGTCACCGCCGCCGAGCCGACCGCGAAGCCCTTCGCGACCGCCGCGGTGGTGTTGCCGAGCGAGTCGAGGGAGTCGGTGACCGCGCGGACCTCGGGGGGGAGGTGCGCCATCTCGGCGATGCCGCCGGCGTTGTCCGCGATCGGCCCGTACGCGTCGACCGACACGACCACGCCGGTGGTGGCGAGCATGCCGATGGCGGCGAGCGCGATGCCGTAGATGCCCGAGAGGTCGTCGCCGGGGATCGCGATGTTCGCAGCCCAGAAGGCCACCGCGACGGCGATGACGATGAGCACGACCGCCGAGGCGACCGACACCATGCCGGCGGAGATTCCGCCCAGGATCGTCGTCGCCGGCCCGGTCTCCGACGCCTTGGCGATCCTGCGCACAGGCCCGTAGTGGTCGGAGGTGTAGTACTCGGACACGAACCCGATCGCCGTCCCCACGAGCAGGCCCGCAACAACCGCGACCGGGAAGCCCCACCAGTTCTCGACGCCTTCCACGCCGCTGAAGAACAGGTAGCCGAACAGGAACGACAGCAGCACGGTGAGGCCGGCCGCGACGTTCGTGCCGCGGTGCAGCGCGCCGGACAGATCCCTGCTCGTCGCGTCCGGCTTGGCCTTGACGGTGAACGCGCCGAGGATCGACGCGACCATGCCGAAGGCGCCGATCGCGAGCGGGAACAGGACCGCACGCTCCTGGAAGGAGCCCGCGAACGCAAAGGCGGCCAGCGCGATCGGCGCGATGATCGACCCGGCGTAGGACTCGAACAGGTCCGCGCCCATCCCGGCGACGTCGCCGACGTTGTCGCCGACGTTGTCGGCGATCGTCGCCGGGTTGCGCGGGTCGTCCTCGGGGATGCCGGCCTCGACCTTGCCGACGAGGTCGGCGCCCACGTCGGCGGCCTTCGTGTAGATGCCACCGCCCACGCGGGAGAACAGCGCGATCGAGCTCGCGCCCAGCCCGAACGCCGTCACGACCTGGAAAGCCTGGTCGACCTCGAGGATCTGCACGAAGACGATGTAGGCCAGCGACAGCCCGAGCAGGGCCAGCCCCGCGACGGTGAAGCCCATGACGGCGCCCCCGCGGAAGGCCAGCGGCAGCGCCAGCTGCGGTCCGGTGCGGGCGGCCTGGGTCGTGCGGGCGTTCGCCATCGTGGCGACGGTCATGCCGACGAACCCGGCGAGCCCGGACAGCACCGCGCCGGACACGTAGGCGATGGCCCCCCACGGCCGCCCGTAGTCGAGGAATGAGGCGATCAGGACCGCCATCAGGACCACGAACACCGCGACGTAGGTGTACTCGCGCCGCAGGAACGCGCGTGCGCCCTGCTGGATCGCCTCCATGAGCTCGACCATGCGGGCGTTGCCCGGGTCGGCCTTGCGGACCACCCCGAAGAAGTAGGCGGCGAGGACCAGGGCGCCGACGGCGGTCAGGGCGCTCAGGTAGGGCACTGCGGTCATTCACATCTCCGGTAGAGGCGACTCGGGGGCACGAAGGCACGGCGATGCCGAGCCCGGAAGCAGGGAACGCGGCGAGTATAGGAACGCCCGTCCCACGCGGCCAAACGCCGCGGTCCGCTACGCCGGCTCGAACGTGCACTCCACGGTGTAGGTCGCGGCCCGGATCTCGACGCGGAAGAAGCGGAAGAACCCCTCCTGCCCGAGCACCTGGAACTCGAACGGCCACGGGTTGCAGAACCACACCGGCGCCTGCCAGACGGCGTCCCCCAGGCGGAGAACCACCGGTACGGTGATGCCTTCGGTGATCAAGCCGCCTACGCCGATCCGCCCCCGCTCACCGCCGGTCAGATCGATGCTGAGATCCTCGGCGACGTGCCTTCCGAAGCGGTTGTGCAGCGTTCCGGTGTCGAGCAGGCACGCGAGCGGAGCGCGAGCGTATCCCTCGACGACGACCGGCACTCTCGGTCGCAGGTAGCCCTCGTCGCGGCCTGGCAGTTCTTTGAAGCCGAACTTCACGGCCACCTGGTGATGTCGACCTTCGAAGTCCAGCCTTCGGCGAGCGAGCCCGGCTCCGGCACCTTGAACATCTCGTCCGCGTACTGGTCGTTGCGTTCGAGCCAATCGAAGATCTGCCCGGGGGTATCGGCCGCGAACAGGACCTCGATCCCCTTCTGCGCCACCCACTTGCCCATGTACGGGCGGAGCGCCTCGGCCTCGCGACCCTGGTGCGGCCACGTGCTCTTGTCGGTGCGCGATGGCGGCGGTGGTGGAGGTGGGGTTGCTCGGCGGCCGGTCAAGAAGCCGAGTCGACGCAGGGTCCGGCGCGCCTGATGGGTCGTGAAGTCGGCGCGGTCCAGCCCCGTCACGGCCGCGATCACCTGCTTGGGCGGGAAGCGCCTGCCGTCGATGACGACGTAGTGCTCATGGAGCGGCTCGGGGAGCACGCCGGCGACGGCCTGGCGCACCTGGTCGGCGTCGAGCGCGAACGGTTGGCCCGCGATCCGGCCCTTCACGATCGTGGTCATCTCCGCTCCGGGTTCTCTGATACGTCTCTGATTGCCAGCGTACGGGCTCGCTGTGCGGTGGCAACCTCAGATGTGCGAACGTGGGAGGCATGTTCATCCGCCGCGACCGGGAGGCGCGTGAGGCCGAGGAAGGGGCGCTCGCGCCCGTTGCGACCCGCTCGGCGGCCTCGCGCGGGCGGGCGAGGCCCGAGGAGCCGGACCCCTTCCGCACGGCGTTCGACCGCGACCGCGACCGCATCCTGCACTCCAAGGCGTTCCGCCGGCTCAAGCACAAGACGCAGGTGTTCCTCAACCCGGAGGGCGACCACTACGTCACGCGGCTCACCCACGCGCTGCAGGTGACGCAGGTCGCCAGGGCGATCGCCGGCGGGCTGGGGCTCAACGAGACGCTCGCCGAGGCGATCGCCCTCGGCCACGACGTCGGTCACACGCCGTTCGGGCACACCGGTGAGGACGCGCTGGCGCCGTACTTCACGCACGGCTGGCACCACGCCGCCCAGGGCGTCCGCATCTTCGAGACCCTCGAGGACTGCAACCTGACGTGGGAGGTCCGCGACGGCATCCGGGCCCACACCTGGCGGATCGACCCCCCGCCGCACACCGCGGAGGGCCTGGTCGTCCGCTACGCCGACCGCATCGCGTACCTGACGCACGACGCTCTGGACGCCATCCGCGCCGGCCTGTTGACCGAGGCGGACTTCCCGGCGGCGACCCGGGAATACCTCGGCCGGCCGGGCACGTTGTGGGTGGACCGGATGGTGCGCGGGGTGCTGGACTTCACAGTCGCCGCCGACGTGCTCGCCATGCGGCCCGATCTGCTCGAGGTCATGCACGAGCTGCGTGACTTCATGTTCGAGCGGGTCTATGCCTCGCCGGACAGCGAACGGGGCCGGCAGGCGGCGATCGCGGTGATCCGCCGACTGGTCGAGCACCACCTCGCCCACCCGGACCAGCTCCCCGCGAGCTACCGTGACAACGACGCCGACCTGATGACGCAGGTGACCGACTGGGTCGCCGGCATGACCGACCGCTACGCTCTCTCCCTCCACGACCGGCTGTTCGATCCGGCGCCACCGGAGCTGGCACGGCAGCCGGGGTGACCCGGCCGGCGCGCGCGGGGTTGACGTCCGTGCTATCCCCGCCGTGACAGGCCCGCCGATCCGTCGGCATGACACGGCCACGACCTCTGAAGGGAACGCCGCTCCTCCATGGCGAAGAACCTGGTGATCGTCGAGTCGCCCGCGAAGGCCAAGACGATCGAGAAGTACCTCGGCAAGGACTACAAGGTCCTCGCCTCCTACGGCCATGTCCGCGACCTTCCCCGCAGCGACTTCGCGATCGAGGTCGGCAACGGCGGCGTCCACCTGCGATACGAGGTCCCGAAGTCGTCGTCGAAGCACGTCAGCGCGATCAAGAAGGAGGCGAAGGCCGCGGAGCGCGTGTTTCTCGCGACGGACCTCGACCGCGAGGGGGAGGCGATCGCCTGGCACGTGGCGGAGGTCGCCGGGATCGACACCTCCCTGGAGAACCGGGTCGTGTTCGCCGAGATCACCCCGGACGCGATCCTCGCCGCCTTCGCCCATCCCCGCCGCGTCGACGCGCACCTGGTGGACGCCCAGCAGGCGCGCCGGGCGGTCGACCGGATCGTCGGGTACCGGCTGTCGCCGACCCTGTGGCGCAACGTCGCGTCCGGCATCTCCGCCGGCCGCGTCCAGTCGGTCGCGCTGCGGCTCATCTGCGACCGCGAGGACGAGATCCGCCGCTTCGTCGCCCAGGAGTATTGGACGATCGACGGGGACTTCGACCGTGACGGGGCCCGGTTCGCCACCGGCCTGCACGCCGTCGACGGCAGGCGGGTGACGAACCCGAAGCACCTCGAGGAGCGCGCCGAGAAGGGCACCGACGCGCGCTACCTGCTCATCGCCGACGAGGCCGCCGCCGAGTCGCTGAAGGCGCGCACCCGCGAGGTCCGCGTCTGGACGGTCACCGACGTCACCCGCCGCGAGACCCGTCGCACGCCGCCGCCCCCGTTCATCACCTCGACACTGCAGCAGGAGGCGGAGCGCAAGCTGGGCTTCTCGGCCAGCCGCACGATGCGCATCGCGCAGCAGCTCTACGAGGGCATCAACCTCGGCAGCGAGGTCGTCGGGCTGATCACGTACATGCGCACCGACTCGCTGAACCTGTCGGACACCGCGCTGACCGAGATCGGCGACCTCGTCCGCAGCCGGTACGGCGAGCGGTACACGCTCGACAAGCCGCGGCGGTACAAGGGCAGGACGAAGGGAGCGCAGGAGGCCCACGAGGCGATCCGCCCGACGAGCGCCGCCCGCCTGCCCAGCCAGGTCGCCGGCCGGCTCGACACCGACCAGCGCGCCCTGTACGACCTGATCTGGAAGCGCACCGTCGCGACGCAGATGGCGCCGGCGGTCTTCGACACGCTGCGCGCCGACCTCGTCGGTGCGGACCGCGACGGCGGGGAGCTCCGGTACCGGGCCACCGGCCAGGTGCAGAAGTTCGACGGCTACATGGCCGTCTACGTCGAGGGCCGCGACGACGACGAGGATCCCGACAGCCCGACCCGCGAGCTTCCCGACCTGGTCGACGGGCAGACCCTCACCCTGGTCGACGTCCGCGGCGAGCAGCACTTCACGACCCCGCCTCCGCGCTTCACCGGGTCGAGCCTGATCAAGGTGCTCGAGGCCGACGGCATCGGCCGGCCGTCCACGTACGCGTCGATCATCCAGGTGCTGCTCAACCGCGAGTACGTCCGCCTGGAGTCGCGGCGGTTCTTTCCCACGCCGCTCGGCGAAGTCGTCGTCGTGTACCTCAAGCAGCACTTCGCCGAGGTCGTCGACGTGTCGTTCACGGCGCGGATGGAGGACGAGCTCGACGACATCGCCGGAGGCCGGGAGCCGTGGGGCCCGATGGTCTCCGGCTTCCTCGCCGAGGTCGACGACTGGATCGCGGAACGCAAGCCCGAGCGACCGCGGATCCCGATCGAGGGTGAGCAGTGCCCGGACTGCGGCTCGCCGATGACCAAGGTGTTCTCCGGCAAGAGCCGGCAGTGGTTCGCCTCGTGCGTCCGGTTCCCGGACTGCAAGGGCACCCTCCCGCTCGACGCGTACGGCAACGTCACGACCGTCGAAGAACTCCAGCCCGACTCCGAGGTGCGCTGCCCGGAGTGCGGCAAGGCGATGATCCGCAGGGACGGCCGGTTCGGGCCGTTCTACGGGTGCCAGGACTACCCGACCTGCAAGGGCATCGTCAACGTCGAGCAGCGGATCGGGTTCGGGTGCCCGAAGTGCGGCGAGGGCCACATCACCGAGCGCAAGTCGCGCTACGGCAAGCCGTTCTACGGCTGCAACCGGTACCCCGACTGCGACTTCGCCATGTGGACGCAGCCGCTCGCGCAGCCGTGCCCCAACTGCGGAGGGCCGCTGAAGCCGCCGCGCAAGAACGCGAAGAACCCGATCGCGGTCTGCGCCCACTGCGAGACCAAGGTCCCGGTCGACGCCGACCCGCCGCGCGCCGTCGCCCACGAGTGGGTGCCCCGGCGGCAGGACGCCGCCGCCGGCTGACCTCTCGCCGCACCGGTCCCGGCCGGGCCGGCGGTGGGCTCCTCGACCGGTTCGCGTGCCCGCGCCGGCCAGCGGCCTGTCCGGCGATCGGTGGGTTAGCCTTGACGTCCAGCCGGACGCGCGCGCCGGCACACGGGGGAGGAACGATCTCCGATCCGGCGTCACCGGGCTCCGTTCCGGACCACGACAGCGACGCCACCGACCAGCTGGTCGACGGCGGGGCGCAGCCGTCCGCCTACCGGGCGCTGTTGCAGAACCGCAACTACCGGCTGTGGTTCGCCGCGTCCTTCACGTCGAGCCTCGGCGACTGGATGGGTTTCGTCGCCCTCCAGACGCTCGTGGCCTCGCTGTTCGCGCCCGGCACGCGCCCCGCCCTGTTCGCCCTGGGCGGCGTGATGATGGCCCGGCTGCTCCCGAGCGTGCTGATGGGGCCCATCGCGGGAGTGCTCGCCGATCGCTACGACCGCAAGCGCCTGATCGTCTTCACCGACGTGTCGCGTTTCGGCCTCTTCGTCGCGATCGCGTTCTCGAGCGACCTCACGGCGCTGTTCGCGCTGACGTTCGTCGTGGAATGCCTGGCGCTGCTGTTCATGTCCTCCAAGGACGCGTCGCTGCCGGGCATCATCGAGAAGCGGCACCTGACCGAGGCCAACCAGCTCAACCTGCTGGTGACCTACGGGACGCTCCCGCTGGGCGCCGTGTTCGCGGCGGCCATGATCGGGGTGGCGTCGCTGCTGGGGCGGGTCGGTCTGGACGGCGTCGAGCCGGCACGCCTGGCCCTGCTCGCCGACGCGTGCACGTACCTGGTCAGCGCGCTGCTGATGTCCCAGCTCGCGCTGCCGAAGACGTCCCGGCGCACGGCGCGCAACGAGGGCCCCGGATTCGTCGCCGAACTGCGGGAGGGCATCACCTTCATCCGCGACCTGCCGCTGATCCGGGCGCTCATCACCGGTGTCGTCGGCGTCTTCTTCGGTGCGGGTGTGGTCGTGGGCCTCGGCCCGGTGTTCGTGAACTCCGCCCTGGGAAGGCCGGCCGCGGACTGGTCGATCCTCATCACGGCCGTCGGCGCGGGTCTCGTCGCCGGGATCGTGGCCGTCCAGCCGATGACCCGGCTGCTGCGCAAGGAGCTGCTCTTCCCCGTCTGCCTGGCGGCGACGGGCGCGATCGCGACGGTCCTGGCGGTGCTGTCCAACTTCGCGGTCATCCTCGGCGTCGGGGTCCTGCTCGGCGTGGCGGCCGGCCTCAGCTTCGTCCAGGGCTACACGCTGCTGCACGAGAACACCCGCGACGAGACGCGGGCGCGGACCTTCGCCGCCTTCTACACGGGCACGCGCGTCTCGCTGTTCGCGGCGCTCGGCATCGCGCCGTTCGTCGCCGGCACGATCGGGACCGCGTCGTTGTTCGCCGCCGGCCGGATCGTGCGGATGTCGGGCGTCCGCATCACGATGGTGCTCGGCGGGCTCGTCGCCCTGTTCTTCGGCCTGCTGGCCACGCGCGGGATGCGCCGGGCGGTGCGCGACGAGACCGAGCGGCCGCTGCGCATGCAGGGCGCCCACCCGGCCCGCAACCGGGGGCTGTTCATCGTCTTCGAGGGCGTCGAGGGTGCCGGCAAGTCGACGCAGGTCTCCGCGCTCGTCGCGACCCTCCGGTCGGAGGGGCGCGACGTCCTCGTCACCCGGGAGCCGGGCGGTCCTCCGGTGGCCGAGCGGATCCGGTCCATCCTGCTCGACCCCGACGGCGACGACATGGACGACCGCACCGAGACCCTGCTCTACGCGGCGGCCCGCGCGGAGCACGTGGACAGGGTGATCCGGCCGGCCCTTGAGCAGGGGCAGGTGGTCGTCTGCGACCGGTTCGTCGACAGCTCGCTCGCCTACCAGGGCTTCGCCCGCGGCCTCGGCGAGGAGGACGTCTTCGAGATCAACCGCTGGGCCGTCGACGGCGTGCTCCCCGACGTCGTGATCCTGCTGCGCCTCGACGCGGAGGAGGGGATGCGCCGGGTCACCGAGCGGGCGCGGCGGAAGGCCCACGCCGAGGAGACCAAGCGCGCCGGCGGCGAGCCGGGGGCCGTCTCGGTGCTCCCGCAGTGGGCGGAGCAGCTCACGGCGGACCGCATGGAGCGGCAGGGCACGGCCTTCCACCGCAAGGTCGCCGAGGGATACCTCCAGCTCGCCCGCCGCAACAAGGCCCGCTTCGTGGTCGTCGAGGCCGACGGCGACGCGGTCGCCATCGCGCACCGGGTCCGGGCGGGGCTCCACCCGTGGCTGCCGCTGCCGGGCGCGGCGTCCGAGGCGGTCGCCGGGGACGGCGCCGACGCGCCGGCGGCCGACCGCGAGCGGCCCGGGGCCGCGCCGTGACCGCGGGGCCGCGGCTCTGGGCCGCGCCGTGATCGCGGGGCCACCGGTCGGGGGCGCGCCGTGATCTCGGGGCCGCGGCTCTGGGCCGCGCCGTGACGGCGGCGCCGGCGCTCGGGACTCTCGACCCGGTCGATGCCTGGGCCGTCCCGGGCCAGGAACGCGCCGTCGCGGTCCTCCGCGGGGCCGTCGCACGCCGGGAGGTCGGCCACGCGTGGGCGTTCGTCGGGCCCGCAGGCGTCGGGCAGGAGCAGGCGGCGCGCGCGCTCGCGGCCGCCCTGAACTGCCCCGTCGCCGCCACGCCGGCGGATGCGCCGTGCGGGGTCTGCGACGTCTGCGGCCGGACCTTCCGCGGCGCGCACCCGGCGTCATGGGAGTTCTCGCCCGTCGGTGCCTTCCACCGCGTCGACGACGTCCGCGACCAGTGGCTCGCGACCGCGTTCCGGACCGCGGCCGAGGGCCGGTTCAAGGTCCTCCGGATCATCGACGCCGACCGCCTCAACGAGGCCGCGGCCAACGCCTTCCTCAAGGGCCTGGAAGAACCGCCGGCGAACACCGTGTGGGTGCTCGACATCGCGGATCCCGACGAGCTGCCCGACACGATCCTGTCCCGCTGCCGGGTCGTGACCTTCCTGCCCTGGCGGCCCGCCGAGCTGGAGGCCGAGGCGGTCCGACTGGGTCTCGCCGACCCCACGGACCGGGCCCTGGCGGTGCGCGCCGCGACGGGTTCCCCGGTGGCGCTGCGCCGGTTCGCCGCCCCCGGCGGCGTGGACGCGCTCCGCCGCCATCGGGCCGTGCTCGGGGAGCTGCGAGATCGGGGGCCGGGATTCGCGCTGGTGGCCGCACGGGCCCTGGACGACGAGGTCAAGCAGCGCACCGCGGCCCTGAAGGCGGAGGGCAAGGCCGAGCTGGAGTCCCTCGCCGCGCTGTACGGCGACAAGCCGCCGCGGGCTGTCGCCAGGCAGGTGGAGGAGCGCTACGCGCGCCGGGAGCGCGAGGCCAGAGTGGTGACGCTCCAGGCGGCGATCGACGACATCGTCGGCTGGTGTCGCGACTGTCTCCTCGTCGCCGGCGGCGGCGACCCGCGCGACGCCCTCCACGCCGACGCCGGCGAGGCGCTGCGCGCGGACGCGGCCGCGCTGGGTCCTGCCCGGTTGCTGCGCACCGCGGACCTGCTCCTCGGGGTGCGGGACAACCTCGAGCTCAATGTCCAGCAGGGGCTGGCGCTCGAGGCTGTCCTGCTGCAGATGCACACGCTGTCGCTGGAGCATTGAGCCCGGCCGCGGTCGCCGGGCGGTCGGTCATCCGCCCGGCGCCGGCACCGGCTCGTCGGGCGGCCCCGGCCGCCATGGTGGCGGCGCTCGCCCGGGCGAGGCGGTGCGGCGTCATCTGGCCCGCGGCACCCGCTGCGCGGCCACCGGATCGGTCGCCGCAGGCCCCGCTCCTTCGCCGCACTTGCGCGGTCGGAGGCCGAAGTTACGCTGGGCGGGCTCGCGCGAGCATCGCATCTCATTCACGCGGGCCAGCGCAGGCAACACGCCGGGGTAGCTCAGTCGGCAGAGCGGCTCACTCGTAATGAGCAGGTCCGGGGTTCGATTCCCCGCCCCGGCTCCACCCGTGCCCACCAGCGGAAACGGTGGCAACTGTGGTCTGACCAGCGGAAACGCCTGGGATGTCGGCCGTCTCAATGGTTGCCATCGTCTTCTCCTTCTTGCCGTTGCATTCCGTCGCCAGTGTCACGAGCGTGTCACGAGATTGGGCCTTCGGGCGGGTCGTGGCTGTGGAGAAGCGCCTCGAAGCGAGACAGGGCCAGGTCCTCGTCGCCGCGGATGACGCCGAGGTAGGTGTCCAGCAGGACGGAGGCGGTCTTGTGACCGCTCCAGGCCTGTGCGGTCTTCAGTGGGACGCCGGCGTTGAGCCACGCGGTGATGGCTGCGTGGCGAAGATCGTGGCGGCGCACCCGCCGCAGAGGATCGTCTTGTGTGAAGACTGCCTGGCGGGCCGGCGCCCACACGTTGCGGTGGAAGTTGGAAAGGTTCAGCGGCCGGGAGCCGGGCGTCGTGAAGACGTGAGCGTCGGCACGGCTGCCCGCGAACTCGGCGAGGTGGCGCTCGATCACTTCGACGAGTTCGGAGGGGAGCGGGATGGTCCGGCTGGCGCGCCGGCCTCGACCCTTGAGGGGGCGCCTTCGCGACTCGCCTGGAGCCAGGAAGCGCTGCGGAACGCTGGAGTAGGTGCCGCGGGAGGTGACGTTCACAGGGCGGCCGTCGCGGAAGCCGATGTCGCGGCGGCGTAGCTCGATCGCCTCGCCGGGCCGCAGCCCGCACAGTCCCTGGACAAGCACGAAGGCCTCGTAACGCGATTGATGGCGGCGCAGGCGTCGGCCATGGCACGGACCTGCTGCGGGGCCATCACGAGGTCGGGATCGACCCGATCGAGATCTCGCAGCGATGGCGCCTGGACCGGCTCCCAGGGGTCCCACTCGATGAGCCGTCGCTTGCGCGCATGCGTGAATGCCGCACGTACGACGGCGCGGGTGCGGGCGAGACTGCTTGCCGCCAGCTGACGTTGCTTGCCGTCGAGCGCCGTCGAGCCCACGTGGACCAGGAACGCCTGCAGGTCCTGGTCGGTCACGTCGGCCAAGGGCAGCGACCACCGCGCGAACCATTCGGTCCAGCGCTCCTGCTCGCCAGTCAGCTGCTGCGGCGCCGGGACCATGAGCGCCACATCTCGGAGGTAGGCGTCGGCCTCAAGCCGCGCCGCCCGGCTGAGTGTTGGTGCGTCCTTGCGGACCAGGAACAGGCAGGCACGGGCGAGGTCGCGTTGGGCGTTGCGCCGGCTGGCCGGTTCCCAGCTCTGCCACTTGCGCGCGAAGTAGTCGCCGAGGTGGTCGAAGACGGTGAGGATCGCTTCGACCGGCTCCACCGGCCCGCCAGGATCGATGAAGCGGCGTGCCCGCGGGTCGAACAGCCAACCTCGGACAGCACCCTCCCGCAACTGCCGGGCGAAGGCCTCGGCCCATCCTCGCTGCCCGAATCCGTAGCGGAAGTCGTGACCGTCGGCCCGGTAGCGGACGTCGAAGCGAGGCTGCTTGCGGCGGACGCGCTCGCCGGATCGGCCGTCGCGCACCCACACCTCGCGCAGGCGCCTGTTGACGTCGAAGACCTGGAACGCCGCCGGGTGCCAGGGCTGATCAGGCCGCGGGACCAAGGCTTTCCACCCACTCGTCGAACCAGTCGCGACGGATGCG
>Ga0136627_1000434_pt1 | contig 15639 bp, 14 predicted proteins | sample AntDrymUQ4892206_2_FD_104652 | JGI IMG/M metagenome (GOLD analysis project Ga0136627, IMG submission 104652) | Polar desert sand microbial communities from Dry Valleys, Antarctica - metaG UQ489 (22.06) | ecosystem: Environmental > Terrestrial > Soil > Desert | place: Antarctica: Dry Valley... | reverse complement strand
GGCAAGGAGCAGGAGGTGATCGACGCCACCGACGCGCTCTTCGACCAACTCACTGCGGCGGGGATTGAGGTGCTGTACGACGATCGGAGCGACCGCCCCGGCGTGAAGTTCACCGACGCCGAGCTGATCGGCAACCCGATCCGGCTCTCGATCAGCAAGCGGACGCTTGAGGCGGGAGAGGTCGAGCTTCGACTGCGGACGTCGGACACGTCCGAGACGGCACCGTTGGGCCAGATTGTCGACCGCGTCAAGCAGATCATGGCTGAGCTCTTTGCCGCGCTCGAACCGGAGCCTCGCGCATGACGGATCGCGACCAGGGATTTCGGGTGGCGACGCGAGAGCGAACGTGGCTCAACGGCATCGCGATCACCGGACCGTTCGACATCGCGGAGTCACGCACGCTCGAGGCCTGGGAAGCGCTCGCCGAGCGGGAATCTTCCCTTCCTGGATCGCTCGATCGTGAGGAGTGGCTGAGCGCCTGCCATATCCGCGAGACGGAACTGACCTGCTACGTCGGCATGACGAGCGAGAGCGCGGTTGGTGAATTGCCGGACGACCTGATCAGCATCCAGATTCCCCGGCATGAGTATCTGGTCGCGCATCATCACGGCACGCGGGACGAGCTCGGCAATTTGTACGCGGCGATGTTCGCCTGGCTTCAGCGCCACGAGCGCGAGGTCAACCGCGAGATCCTGTGGATCGAGCGGTATGGCGCTCCGTTCGGTCGTGACGCCGAGCTCGACATGGAGATCTGGCTGCCGTTGCGCCAGCAGAGTGGAATGGCGTGAGTTTAGCTCAGGAAATGCGGGTGCATGCCAACTCGTCTCGCAGCGTATTCACAATCTCAAGCGTAACGCGAGGTTGACCCGGACGCAGTGGCAGTGGCTGAAAGCCATCCGGGTATTCGATTCCCTGAGAGTCGGCGCATAATGCTCTCCGGAGCAGATGCGAAACAGCCTGACCGATGGTGTCCCCGTCCGCCTGCGCTCGCTTCCGGACCTCGTTCAACACATTGTCGTCGATTGATAGCGTTGTTCTCACAGTCGCATCTCCGATCCTGAAAAGTGCATGATCAGGAAATGAACAATATCCTGCACCATGGCATGACCATCATGTCGCCGAGTCAGGGGCCGACACATTCAATTCAGGCGTTTCGATAAGTTTTCATAATTCCAGGGTTGTCACGTGGTATCCTTAGGGAGAATACACCAGGTGAGGTACGTCCTTGCCGGGGATTTTTCGTGTCCCGCCTCCCACCAGAGCGAATCGCCAACCATCGATGATTTTCGTGCAATGCCGCACGCCACCTCCGGATGCCCAATGACAATAACCGAGACCAAGCTCGCCTCCAGAACCGATCTTCGCAATATCGCCATCATCGCCCACGTCGACCACGGCAAGACCTCGCTCGTCGACGGTCTGCTCAAGCAGTCCAACCTGTTTCGCGACCCCGACGCCGCAGGCGACCTGATCATGGATTCCAACGACCTGGAGCGGGAGCGCGGCATCACCATCCTCTCCAAGAACACCGCGATCATGTACCAGGACGTCAAGATCAACGTGATCGACACGCCCGGCCACGCCGATTTCGGCGGCGAGGTCGAGCGCGTGCTGGACATGGCCGATGGCTGCCTGTTGCTGGTGGATGCCGCCGAGGGGCCGATGCCGCAGACGCGCACCGTGCTGAGCCAGGCGCTCGCGTTGGGGCTGCGACCGATCGTGGTGATCAACAAGATCGACCGCAACAACGCCCGGATCGATGAGGTACTGGAGCTGGTCAACGACCTTTTCCTCGATCTCGCCGTCGAGCCGGAGCAGCTCGAGTTCCCAGTGATGTTTTCCATCGCGCGGGAGGGCAAGGCCGGCTTCAGCCCGGACACCTTGCAACCCGATCTGCGGCAGTTGCTCGATACGATTCTCGACACCGTTCCCGCCCCGCTCGTCGATGATGAGGCGCCGTTCCAGATGCGGATAACATCGCTGGACTACGACGCGCACCGAGGCAGGATCGCAATTGGGCGCGTGCATCGCGGCACCGTCACGCCGGGTGCGATCCTGGCGCAGGTTTCGGACGAGGGTATACAGGCGCGGCAGCGGGTGACGTCGTTGATGACGTTCGAGGGCCTTGGACGGCGTGATGCCGAGATCGGCAGAGCCGGCGAGCTGATCGCGATCACCGGGTTCGGGGAAGTGAAGATCGGGCAGACGATCACCGACCCTGACCACCCCGATGCGATGTCTAAGGTCCATATCGACGAGCCGACGCTAAAGCTCACTTTTGGCGTTTCAACTTCCCCATTCTCCGCACAGGACGGGCAGTATTCGACCTCTCGCCAGCTTAGCGACCGGTTGAATCAGGAGCTTGAGCGGAATCTTGCGCTGCGGGTCGAGCCGACCGATCAGCCGGACATCTTCGCCGTTTCAGGTCGAGGAGAGCTGCACCTTTCGATCTTGATCGAGACGATGCGCCGCGAGGGGTACGAGTTTCAGGTCTCGCGACCGGAGGTGATCACCAAGATCGCCGATGATGGCACGGTGATGGAGCCGATCGAGGAGTTGACGGTCGACACGCCGGAAGAGTTCGTCGGCACCGTGACCGAGCTGACCGGTGGCCGCAAGGCCCGGATGCTGGATATGATCAACGACGGTCGCGGGCTGGTGCGGCTGGTCTACGCGATCCCCACTCGTGGGCTGATTGGGCTGCGGAGCGCATTGCTGACCGCCACCAAGGGCAACAGCAACATGTCCGCGCGGCTTATTGAGTTCGAGCCGTGGATGGGGCCGATCGTGTCGTCCCGCAGCGGCGTGCTGGTGGCGTCGGAGACCGGGCAGGCCCTGGCGAATGGACTCGCCAATGCCCAGGAGCGTGGCATCACCTTTGTCGGCCCTGGCGTCGAGGTGTACGAGGGGATGATCGTCGGACAGAACCCGCGTCCCGACGACTTGGTCGTGAACGTCTGCCGTGCCAAGAAGCTGACCAATATCCGGTCGAGCACATCGGACATCTCCGTCCGGCTGACACCGCCAACCGAGTTCAGCCTGGAGCAATGCCTCGACTTCCTGCAGGATGACGAGTTGTTGGAGGTGACGCCGAAGTCGTATCGGCTGCGCAAGCGATTGTTGAATCAGGATGCGCGCGCCAAGGAGAAGAAGCGGGCGAAGTTCGCGTAGCGCCGACCTGGAGGCTAGAGATTCGTCACAAGGGTGGAGCTTCAGCCCTCTGGCGCTCCTTCTATTGAGGCTTCGGTACTGAGGGCCGCCAGAATGCCGAGGACCGCGCCGATCTGCTCCGGCACGATCTCATATGTTCCGCGCTCCTCCTGCACGACGAAGCCGGCGTTCTGGAGCACGTTGAGGTGGTGATAGGCCGCGCCGGTCGTGCCCAGCTCGAGCGAAGTAACCAGATCGCTGACCGACGACGGCTGGTCCAGCAACGCGACCACGATGCCCAGCCGCTGGCGGTGCCCGATCGCGCTCAACCGGGCGGCGGCAAGCTCGACGTCATCAGGCATCAACGACCCGGTCGGGATGTGCGCCTGCTGCCACTGCACCTTTGTCGACGCACCGGACCGATTCCGTGCCGCGTACGTGCCGTAGCTGCTGATCGCTCCGCGGCCCCCAGAGGCGTTGGCCCGATTCTCCAGATCGCCGAGCTTCCGGCTCTTTGCGCGTTTGGAGCCGTTGGCCGCGGCTTCGGCGGCTGCCTCGATCCGGACGTGGTCCTTGAGCGCCCAGACCGCTTCCGACAGCGCCTGGACGTCGGAGCGCATCTTTTCGATGAGTTTTTCGGTCTTCTTGCCCATCTGCGCTTCTCCTTTCGATTATGCGAATTCGCGAATGTCCAGATATGGTAATACGGAATCGCGTAGAATGGCGAGCGTTGAAGGGGCTGTGAATGGCGACCTGGGTTGTCTGGACGTTTCACGCCGACCGCCTCAGCGGATATGGCCGGGTCATGACTGGAACGGGAATTGCGATGCCGGTTCCGCAGATGGACCTGAAATGCAGGAACTGACAATCACGATCACAGGAGGAACGCCGCAATGGCAGACGCGAAGATGAAAAAGCTGATCAAGGGGCTAAACGAGGACCTGGCTGGCGAGTATAACGCGATCATCAGCTACCTGCAGTACTCCGCCAAGGTCAATGGTCCATATCGACCGCAATTGGTGACCTTCCTGCAGGCGGAGATTCCTGACGAGCAGCGGCACGCGCAGTACCTGGCCGACAAGATCGCGTCGCTTGGCGGCGAACCGACGGTTGAGCCGCGTCCGGTGAAGACGTCGAACGACAGCCGCGAGATGCTTGAATTCATCTACCAGGCCGAGGCCGAAACGGTGGAGAACTATCGCAAGCGGATCGATCAGGCCGAAGCGGCTGGCGAGGTGGGGCTCAAGGTTCAACTCGAAGAGATGTTGAGCGACGAGACCACGCATCGTGACGAAGTCAAGAAGATGCTCGACGGCTGGAATTGATCTGTGTAGACAACGTTCAAGCGGCGCCCCGAGGTCATCATGGTTTTAGGGAGCCTTGGCATGGAGGTGGGGCAAGCGATGCTCGCCATAGCTCCATGATGTCGGTGTCGTGGTCGAAGGCCAGCTCAGGCAGCGCACTCACGGGCCACCATTGAAGCTCCACGAGATCATCGCCGGGAGCTGGTGTCCCCAAGAAGGAGGACGCCGCATAGACCGCCAAGGCGACCGTCTCGCTCGGCGTCGAGAGCAGGCTCAGAATAGGTCCAAGCGTGACGGTGAGGCCGGTCTCCTCCAGCGTCTCCCGGATCGCCGCGGCTTCGACTACTTCTCCGCGCTCGACAAAGCCCGCCGGAAAGCTCCACTTGCCGGGTACCCGTGTGTGGTCCGCTCGCTTGCCGAGCAGCACGCGGTCATCCTCAATGACTAGCACCGCGACCGCCAGCTTGGGGTCGAGATACGTGACCGCGCCGCAGCCGGTGCAGACCGGACGCATCCGTCCATCGTGGAGCGCCACATGTGTTGGCTGGCCGCATCGTTGGCAGTACATAGGTCGGTCCACTATTGGTTGATGAGCAATGGTATGTCGCGATCTTGAGCACCGTCATACCGTACCATGCGGGAATCTAGTGCAACCCGAGTATTGTGTTACTCACCGAGCATACGATTCCAGATAAGTGACAGGAGTACACATGCCTCAGGAAACCGTTGATGTCATCGTGGTTGGCGCTGGCCAGGGCGGAGGTCCGCTGGCGAGCGCCTTTGCAAATGCCGGTCGCCGGACAATGCTAATCGAGCGCGAGCATGCAGGAGGCACCTGCGTCAACACGGGCTGCACGCCGACCAAGACCATGATCGCGTCAGGCAGGGTAGCGCATCTTGCTCGACGAGCGGCTGATTATGGCGTGCATGTCGGCGATATTTCCATTGATATGGAACGGGTGCGCAAGCGCAAGCGCGATATGGTCGAGATGTTTCGCGAGGGCAGCGAATCCGGCATTACGAGTACCGAGGGTCTGGACTATCTCGAAGGAGAGGCCCGGTTCGTCGGTGACATGACGCTGGAGGTCGCGCTCAACGAGGGGGGGAGCCGCACCGTCACCGCCGGCACTATCGTGCTGAATGTCGGCGAACGACCACGAGAGCTGGCCATCGACATTTCCGAGGGAGTGACCGTGCTGGATTCGACCAGTGTCATGGAACTCGGCGAGGTGCCCGACCTTCTGGTGGTGGTCGGTGGTGGTGTGATCGGCGTCGAGTTCGCGCAACTGTTTCGGCGGCTGGGGTCGGAGGTCACGATCCTGCAGCGAGGCGGCAAGCTGCTTGGCGGCGAAGATTCCGAAATTTCCGATGCAGTGGCGAAGATCCTGACGGAAGATGGCATCACGATAGAGTTCGATGCCATAGCAACAGCGCTGTCGCGAAGCGGCTCTGGCGTCGATGTCGTCGTCGAGCAGAAGGACGAAACCCGGTTCACAGTCAAGGCTTCGCACATCCTCGCGGCGGCGGGTAGGACGCCCAACACTGACTCGCTCAATCTTGCGGCAACGGGCCTCGATACGGACGAACGGGGTTACCTCGAGACCGATGACCGATTGGAGACTGATGTCGCTGGCATCTACGCCATCGGCGACATCCGGCCAGGACCCAAGTTCACGCATATCTCCTACGACGACTACCGCATCGTCAAGGCGAACCTGATCGACGACGGTAGTCGGTCGGTCAACGACCGCCCGGTGCCGTACACCGTGTTCATGGACCCGCAGCTTGGGCGCGTGGGCTTGTCGGAGCAGGAGGCGAAGGAGCAGGGAGTTCCGTACCGGGTGGCCGAGATGCAGATGTCATCGGTGGCGCGGGCGCTGGAGACCGACGAGACACGCGGGATGATGAAGGCGATCGTGCATGCCGAGACCCAGATGATCCTCGGCGCGGCGGTACTCGGCATCGAGGGTGGCGAGGTGATGTCGATGATCCAGATCGCGATGATGGGCGACCTGCCGTATACGACATTGCGGGATGGCGTATTCGCCCATCCGAACCTTTCCGAAGCGCTCAACTCGTTGTTCGGCTCGTTCCGCGACGAAACGTAGTGCCGACCCTGTGTCGGCCAGGTTCCATGCGATACCATGCCGCAAGGATTTGACCCTGGCAACACATGAGCGGGAGGTATCGGAATGCGGAAACTGATCGAGGCGGGGCACATCATCGCGTATCAGGATGGCGGGCACCGCCATCTGCGTGACGGCGTGGTCGTGGTTGAGGGCAACGAGGTCGTCCACGTTGGCCGGTCCTTCGACGGTACAGTCGATCAAACCATCGACGCGAAGGGGATGGTGGTGACGCCGGGGTTTATCAACACCCACGCCCACCTCTACGAATCGCCGCTGGACAAGTCGTTCGTCGAAGACAAGGGGCCGAGGCAGTTTTACGGTTCTGGTCTGTTCGAATACCTGCCTGCAAGAAGCGCCGCCGGCACCGTCGACACGGCCCGCGCCTGTATCGCCTTCTCGATGGCGGAGCTGATCCGTAGCGGCACCACGACCGTGATGGAACTCGGCTCCTACGGCCATGATGTCGTCGAACTTGCCACGCAGGCGGGACTTCGCGCCTACGTCGGCCAGGGATACCGGGACGGTCGCTGGTTTACGTCGGATGGCAAGCGGGCGCAATGGGAGTGGGACCACGAGGCTGGACAGAAAGGGTTCCAGGCGGCGGTCGAGTTCATCGACGAGGTCAACGGCAGGGCCAACGACCGGATTCGCGGCTTCCTGACACCGATGCAGATCGACACCTGTTCAGAGGAATTGCTGCGCCAGAGCCGGCAGCAGGCGACCGGGATGGGCGTGCCGATGGCGCTCCATGCGTCGCAATCGGTCGTCGAGTTCAACGAGATGACCCGGCGGCACGGCATGACGCCGATCGAGTGGCTGGAGGAGATCGACTTTCTCGGTCCGGACGTTATCCTGGGTCACGCGATCATCCTCGGCGGTGGCGCCTGGGCGAACTACCCGGCGGATGACATCGGTATCCTGGCGGACACCGGTGCCAATGTCGCTCATGCGGTGTGGGTATTCGCCCGTCGCGGGATCGCAATGGAGAGCTTCTCCCGCTATCAGGACCGGGGCGTCAACATGACGCTGGCGACCGATACCTGTCCGCAGTCGATGCTGGAGGCGCTGCGCTGGACGGCGGTGGTCAGCAAGATCGTCGACCGTCAGACCGAGCAGGCAACGGCGGCGGATGTCTTCGACGCGGCGACGCTTGGCGGCGCGAAGGCGCTCGGTCGGGACGACCTCGGGCGGATCGCACCCGGTGCGAAGGCCGACCTGCTGTTCTGGGCGGGGCAAAGCCTGTGGATGACACCGTTGCGCGATCCGGTGCGCAATCTGGTCTACAACGCCCAGGCCGAGGATCTGCATCACGTGATGATTGACGGTGAGATGGTGATGCAGGATCGGAAGCTGGCCAACATCGACGAAGCAAGGGTCGCCGCCGATCTGCAACGCGCCGGCGAAGACATGTGGTCGCGTCTGCCAGACGGCGACTGGAAGTCGAGATCGGTGGACGAGTTGTCTGCCAACGCTTATCGACCGTTCGAGGGTTGATCGTCCCTTGATTCATTCGCAACCAGCTTCTGAGCTATATCAGGAACGTATAGATCGATTTTCTGTCGAGCATGGGGAGTTCCAGCGGCGCTGGAGCTTGCTGGCGAATGTGCGGCTGGCTCTTTTCCTGGCGATGGCCGTGTTGCTGTGGCAATGGGTCGCGGCGAGCTCGGTGATCTTCGGATTCGGTGCGTGGGCAGTCGGCGTGGCGCTGCTCCCGACGCTCGTCGCCCACCGGCGGCTGCGGTCGCGGCGTGACGACCTCGCAGGGATGATCGCGATCAATGAGCATGCCCGCGATCGGGCGACCCTGGCGTGGTCGAGTGACATCCCACGACCTCCCATCCCCGCGCCCGATCACGACCACCCCTACGCTCGCGACCTCAACGTGATCGGCGAGGCGTCGCTGCTGCGGCGCCTCGGTACTCCGGCGACCGTGGCGGGCTGGCGGGCGCTGCAACACTGGTTGCTGGAACCAGCGGACATTACAACGATTCGGGAGCGGCAGGCAGCGGTGAGCGAACTCGGCGATCAGGTCGATCTGCGACAGCGAGTGGAGCGGGCGAGATTATCCGGCTCGCTGGACCCCGAGTCGCTCGATGAGATGCTGCGCTGGGCGGAATCGGAGCGGCTGTTGCCGAGGACGCCGTGGATCGTCGCGCTGGCGTGGGCCGGTCCGGTTGCGTTGGCCGCCGCGATCCTCGCGCAGTGGGCGGGCTGGACGTCGTGGCCGCTGTGGACCTTTGCCCTCGCCTTCAATCTTATCGTCTCCCAGGTCATCGGCGGTGCACTGGTGGGCGAGGTGAGCCGGGTCGGATCGGTTGCTAACGCGCTGGATGGGTATCGATCGATCGTTGCGCAATTGTCGGGGAGCCGTGCCTCGTCATCATTGTTGCGGCGCATCCATGACTCCCTGTTCGGCGCGTCCGATGGCGCTGCGACTCGCATCCAGCAACTCGCGCGGGTGATGTCGTTCATCATGCCCCGCGGATCGTTGCTCTATGCGCCCTTGCAGATGGCGTTCGCCTGGGACATCCACATCGCGGCGGCGCTCGACCGGTGGAAGGCCGCCTCGGGCCGGGATTTGCGGCACTGCCTGGATGAAATCGGCGAGTGGGAGGCGATCGCGGCGCTGTCGGTGCTGCGGTGGGACCATCAGGATTGGGCGATGCCGGAAGTTCAGGTAGAGAAGACGCAGGTTGTCGGAACACTGCTGCAACACCCCCTGCTGTCGGACGACATCGCGGTCGGGAACGATGTCACGGTCGGTCCGGCTGGCACGTTCCTGTTCGTGACCGGCAGCAACATGTCGGGCAAGAGCACGTTGTTGCGGGCGGTGGGGGCGAACGTCGTGCTGGCGCAGGCGGGTGCGCCGGTGGCGGCCGTGTCGATGTCTCTACCGCCCGTCGAGATCGCGACGACGATGCGGGTTGAGGACTCGCTTGCGCACGGCGTCTCGTTCTTCCTGGCCGAGTTGCAGCGGTTAAAGCAGGTTGTCGACGCCGCGGATGCGGCTACCGAGCGACCGGTCTTGTACCTGCTTGACGAGATACTGCAGGGCACCAACACGGCGGAACGCCAGATTGCATCGCGGCGCGTGCTGCATCACTTGACCACCACCTCGGCGATCGGAGCGGTGTCATCGCACGATCTCACGCTCATCGGGGAAAGTTCGCTAGAGGCGTCGGCGGCGCCGGTGCATTTCAGCGAGCAGTTCGACGAGCAAGAAGGCGTGGCGGGGATGACCTTTGACTATCAGTTGAGACCTGGCCTGGCGACGTCGAGCAATGCCTTGGCGCTGATGGAGTTGCTGGGCTTCCCGGAGGATGTTGATGATTCGTAAACCCAGAATGGAAACACGATTCCAGAAGACACATCCGTCATGCTGAGCGAACGCGAAGCACCCCCCGGCGAAGCCGTTGCGCGAAGCGCAAAATCCTGGTTTCTACGATTGATGCGCCAGCTTCGCTGTCGAGCGCGGGGGTTATTCGCTCCGCTCAAGATGACGGGTTGTATTTGGGGTGTGTTGGTGCCCTTTCATTCTACACCACCGGGTCGATCAGCTCGTTCTGGAACTGACCGGCAACGGCGAGAATGCCGACGACGATAAGGATCGCGAGGATCAGGACGCCAAGCAGCACCACCAGGTTGATGACGTTGGCGAAGCCTTCGCCGCCCATCGACTCGCGCTCTTCGTCGTTTTCGGTCGCGTCGATGGAGTTCAGGCGCGTCTGCGCGATCAGCACCACCAGCATCAGCATGCGAACGATCATTGTGTCTCTCCTGCGGGCAGACAGGGCATCCGCCTAAATGAATGTTGATGGGATTGTGCGCGACGGGGACGTCATCTGGCAAGCATGCCGTGGCGCTGTTGCCGAATTGTTGAGTATCAGCCCACCGCCGAGGTAACCAGGGTCCTGAGGATCATCAGCAGGATCAAGGTCACGAACACCGACAGGTCGAGCATGCCGAAGTTTGGCATGACCTGCCGGACCGGCGCGATGATCGGCTCAGTGATGTCGTAAAGGATCTTTCCGATTCGCGAGCTGAAGCCGGGATCAAACCACGAGAAGATCGCCCGAGCGAAGATCAGCAGGCTGAGGAAGTTGAGCACGGAGATGAGCAAACCGGCGATTTCAACGCCCATGGAGTACGGTCCTTTATGGCGAGTGCAAGTTCTGCGACCGGTCAGAAAGTCTTCAGCCGGGTTTTCACCAAGTATACCGATGAATCCCTACGACGATCTGAGACTCGGCAGGATGTCACGAGCGACCTGCCCCACGATCTTCAGCCGGTCCGCCGGAGGCGGCTGGAAAATGAACTCCTGCACACCGGCGTCGCTGAATCGGCCCACAAAATCGGCGAACGCGTCGGTGGAGTCCCACGGCTGCTCTTCCGGCATCTGGGCGACGACGTAGAGCATGGATCGCTTGATCGCGCACGGATCCCGGTCGTTGCGGACGCACGCTTCGTCCATGCGCCGGTTTCGCTCGCGCATCTCCTCCGGCGTGCCGCGGCTGTTCCAGGTGTCGGCGTAATGTGAGACGAGGTCGATCATGCGCGGACCGTGGGCACCGAGCATCAGCGGCATTCTTGGTTTCTGCACCGGGGCCGGGCGATTGTACGCTGATTGCAGATTGTAGTACTCGCCCTCGAAGGTGGTCTGGTCGCCGCTAAGGTAGCGATCCAGCAGGTCGATCGCCTCGGAGTAGCGTTCGACCAGCTCGCCGGTCTTCGGAAAGTCGAGGCCGAACATCTCATGTTCTTCGGCGAACCAGCCTGCGCCGACACCCAACTCCATCCGACCGTCGCTGATGTGGTCGATCGTCACCGCCTGCTTGGCGAGCAGTGCGGGATGCCGGAAGGTGTTGCTGCTGACCAGCACTCCGAGCCGGGCTGTCGTTGTTTTGGTGGCGAGCGCCGCCAGGAGCGTCCACGCCTCGAACATCGGTCCATCCGGCCTGGCCGTGGGGATGAAGTGATCCGGTAGCCACAAACTGTCCCAGCCAAGTTCCTCGAACCATGCCCAGCGCTCGTGCATTTCCTGCCAGGTCCAGGTCTGGATGGTCTGGATGCCGAACGAGCGCGGGGTTGTCGTCGATGGCGTCATGGTGTGGTGGTCCTTCCAGTCGCGGGGTCGTGTCGAAGTGTCGGCAGTATATCCGAGGCGATGCGTTCCACCATCCCGAACCGATCAGGCGGTGGCGGTTGCAGCACGAACTCCCGTATCCCCGCCTCGGCATACTGTCCGATGTAGTCGGTGAAGGCGTCGACCGATTGCCACGGATCGTCTTCCGGCGATTGTCTCACCCCATAGAACATCGACCGCTTGATCGATGCGGGATCGCGTCCGATCTCCTCGCAGAATGCGGTGAGTTGGTCGTTGCGATGCCGCAGCTCATCCGGCGGCGCGAACGAGTTCCAGCAGTCGGCGTACCGGGCGACCAGCTTGAGCATTCTTGGTCCGTGCGCGCCCATCACCAGCGGCGGTCGTGGTCGCTGCACGGGCGGAGGTCGGTTGAACGCGCCGTTCAGTTGATAGTGCTCCCCGTGAAATGACGACTCGTCGTTGCGGAGATAGGTGTCGATCAGCTCGACGGCCTCGGCATACCGGTCGACAAGCATGCGGGTTTCGGGGAAATCGAGACCGAACGTCTCGTGTTCCTCGACGAACCAGCCCGCGCCGATACCGAGCTCAAGCCGCCCGCCCGATTGGTGATCGACGGTGACCGCCTGTTTCGCCAGCAGCGCCGGCTGGCGGAAGGTGTTGCTGCTGACCAGAATGCCAATTCGCGCCCGCTTCGTGACCATCGCGAGACCGGAAAGCGCGGTCCAGGCCTCGAACATCGGCTTGTCGCGTCCCGCAGTGGGAAAGAAATGGTCGGGAAGCCACAGACTGTCGAAGCCGAGTTCCTCGAACCACTGCCACTGGCGCATGAGTTCCGGCCAGGACATGGTCTGAATGGTGTGAATGCCGAACAGGCGACTTCCGTTTGCGCTCTTGACCATGAATTCCTCCAGGTGATGGGCCGACGGGAACGTGCTGCATGATGTCGCAGTGTCGCCGGGATCGACGGTCTTGCCAAGATGATTTCTACAGGTGACACTTGACTGGCGATAGACGACATTGGAGTCGAGGTTCATTCGCGCTGGGCCGAGCCATCGGCGGATACGTTGACCACGCCTTTTGGAAACGCATCATCTGAGCCGGCATGGAGTCGGCCCTTATCTGCAACGCACCCGCGCCATGGAGGAATAACATGAGCAGCAACGGCACGCCGAACGGGTCCAACGGTCACGGCGCCAGCAACGGCCAGGATGGCGTCGACATGCGCTTCAACAGCCGGACTCTGTACGACGGTAACGACCGGGCAGGCGCCCGCGCGATGATGAAGGGGATCGGGTTCACCGACGAAGACCTCAAGAAACCCATCATCGGGATCGCCAACACCTGGATCGAGACGATGCCGTGCAACTACAACCTGCGGCGGCTCGCCGAGGTGGTCAAGAAGGGGGTCCGCACGGCGGGCGGCACGCCCATGGAGTTCAACACGGTCGCGATCTCCGACGGTGTCACGATGGGCACCGAGGGGATGAAGACCTCGCTGATCTCCCGCGAGGTGATCGCGGATTCGGTCGAGCTGGTTGGACGCGGTCACATGTTCGACGGCATCATCGCGCTCGGCGCATGCGACAAGACGTTGCCGGGGCTGGCGATGGCGCTGGCACGGCTGAACGTGCCGAGCTTCTGCCTCTATGGTGGCTCGATCTTGCCCGGCTTCTGGCACGGCAAGGAAGTCACGATTCGCTCGGTATACGAGGCGATCGGCGCGAACGCGGCGGGCAAGATGAGCGACGAGGACCTGATTGACCTGGAGAACGTTGCCTGTCCGGGAGCGGGCGCATGTGGTGGCCAGTACACCGCCAACACGATGGCGATGGCGATGGAGTTCCTGGGGATGTCGCCGCTGGGCACGGCGTCGCCACCGGCGGTTGACCCGCGCAAGGAGGAGGTCGGCGAGCAGGCCGGCGCGCTGATCATGGACCTGCTCCGGCGCAACCTGCGCCCCAGCGACATCCTCACCCGCAAGGCGTTCGAGAACGCAATCGCCGGTGTGTGCGCGTCGGGTGGGTCCACCAACGCCGTGCTGCACTTGCTGGCGCTGGCGCGGGGGGCCGATGTCGAGCTGTCGATCGACGACTTCGACGACATCTCCCAGCGCACGCCGCTGATCGCCGACCTAATGCCGGGCGGCAAGTACGCCGCCGCCGATCTCGACAAGGCTGGCGGCACTCAGCTTGTCGCGCAGCGGATGTCTGAAGCGGGACTGTTGGATGGATCCTGCCTCACGCCGACCGGTCGCTCGCTTGGCGAGGAGGCCGGACTTGCGACCGAGACCGCCGGTCAGGATGTTGTCCATGCCGTCGCCGACCCGATCAAGAAGACGGGTGGGCTGCACATCCTCAAGGGCAATCTCGCCCCAAATGGGGCGGTGGTGAAGCTGTTTGGCTACGAGCGCACGTATCACAAAGGGCCGGCGCGCGTCTACAATTCCGAGCATGAAGCGTCGATTGCCGTGCATGATCGGAAGATCAACGCCGGGGACATCGTCGTGATCCGCTATGAGGGTCCCAGAGGCGGGCCGGGAATGCAGGAGATGCTTGGTGTCACGGCGGCGATCGTCGGTCAGGGGCTGGGCGATTCGGTCGCGCTGATCACGGACGGACGTTTCAGCGGCGCGACTCGGGGGCTGATGGTCGGGCACGTCGCGCCGGAAGCCCAGGAGGGAGGTCCAATCGCGGCGTTGCGGGAGGGCGACCAGGTGATCATCGACGCCGAGAACCGGGTGCTATCGGTGGAACTGACCGATGACGAGATTGCCGCTCGCTTGCGGGACTGGACCGCGCCGACGCTCCGCTACAAGAACGGGGTGATGGCGAAGTACGCGAAGCTGGTCCGGCAGGCCGATCAGGGCGCGACGACGTTGCTGATCGACGACCTCGCCGACGATTTGACCTGATCGGAACCTTCGGCACGTAGGACCGGACACCTGAGTCTGATCCTTACCCACATTCCCGTCCATGCCCTGATCACGACCGAGCAAATGGTGGTGATCGGGGATCGTCATGGTGGAGCGCCGATGTGTGAACCCACGATCCGTGTAGACTCGGGTCTCCGTGCCCGAGTTTTCGACGTTGCGATATGCGGGCCAACATTTCCCCATTGCCCACACCCTGCGTCAAACGTGTTTCACCCGGTTGGCACACATGTGGGTAGCGCCCAGCCAACCCGGTCCGGGGCGACGTCCGGTGGGGTTACAACGCGGCGAGGATCATCAACGCCGGGATGGCGATGGCGATGATGACGGCGGTCAGCATGACGATTTCGACGGTGGACAGTGCGTCGGCGGAATCGGTTGGTTCAGGCATGTAAGTAATCTCCAGTTCGTTGCGGTGTGATCAGTTCAAAACACTCCGCCGAGCAACGGGTAGAGCAGTGATTCCCACTCGGCGGCGACGACATCGCGGATACCCGGCTCGGTGACGATCCGGATCAGCCGTCGATGCTCTTCATACCGCTTGAAATCATCATCGGACAAACCCGCCACATCCCGCCAGTGCATCGGCGATTGCATGCCGACCGGTGGCCGGTCGTAGACCACCCAGACATCGGTCTTCCATCGCTCGGGCTTGGGAATGTCGATCAGGATGGCGGTGTCTGTGATCGGTCGTCCGAGCCGGTCGGACAGCGCCGAAGTCAACTGAAGCTCGACGGTGCGCCGCGCCCGCGGATCGAACCAGAGGTTGCCGAGACGACCATACAGTTCCGTCGCGCGGTTGCTGACCTCCACCGCGCGTTTGTGGAAGGCGCGGTGGTAGAGCGCATCGGCCAAGGTTCGGGATTCAATTGGCATCCCCGGCCCACGGAGACGGTCGAGCAATGTGGCATCGTCGAGTCGCCAGAGTTCGTCCGGGGCGAAAGCCCGATGCAGGATCGCCTCCTGAACCGCTCGCAGCAACATCACCATGCAGGTCCGATTGGTGTGGTGCCAGTAGACGTT
>Ga0136627_1000433_pt1 | contig 15643 bp, 16 predicted proteins | sample AntDrymUQ4892206_2_FD_104652 | JGI IMG/M metagenome (GOLD analysis project Ga0136627, IMG submission 104652) | Polar desert sand microbial communities from Dry Valleys, Antarctica - metaG UQ489 (22.06) | ecosystem: Environmental > Terrestrial > Soil > Desert | place: Antarctica: Dry Valley... | reverse complement strand
ATTTGAGAAGTCGGCCGTAGATGAACGTGGTGAGTACGGCAGTAGGAGGCCCTATCAAAGTTCCGTATATCAACATCGTGCCCAGCGGCACGTTCAGCAACCCCGCTATCGCCACGGTCCCTAGTACTACAGTTGTAATTCTGCGGTGGGACCCGGCATCATGCTGCCAACCGACGCGAGGAGGGATGATGCCTTGGAGCCCGGAACGCAGGACGGTGCGAGGATGGCGGCGGGATCTCGACTCCCTGTCCGCTCGGATCGCTCCGCGCTTCCCTCGCTCGGATCTCGGGCGAAGGGCGAAGACTTACCTCGTGGGCTTGCTGGGCTCCGCAAGGCGCAAGAACTCCTGGCAACTCGCCGAGGACGCGGGCGACGAAAAGCCTTACGGGATCCAGCATCTGCTGGGTAGGGCAAAGTGGGACGCCGAGGCGGTGCGCGATGAGCTGAGCGAGTACGTGGTCGAAAACCTCGGGGCCGAAGGAGCGGTCCTGATCGTCGACGAGACCGGCTTCTTGAAGAAGGGCGAGAGGTCTTGCGGTGTGCAGAGACAGTACTCGGGCACGGCGGGACGCACCGAGAACTGCCAGATCGGCGTGTTCCTGTGCTACGCCTCGGAGAAGGGCGCCGCCTTCATCGACCGGGAACTCTACCTGCCAAAGAGCTGGACCGCGGACGCCGAGCGTCGGGCCGGCGCAGGCATCCCCGACGAGGTGAACTTCGCCACCAAGCCGCAACTCGCCCGGACGATGCTGGAACGGGCGTTCGAGGCGGGAGTTCCCGCTTCCTGGGTGACCGGCGATTCGATCTACGGCGGGGACCGAAAACTCAGGATGTTCCTCGAGGCGAGCGAGCAGCCCTTCGTGCTGGCCGTCAAGAGGAACGAGCCGTTGTGGGCGACGACCGATCGAGGACCGGCCCAGGTCCGCGCCGATGGACTCGCCGAAAGAGCCACCGAGGAGAATTGGCTCAGGCTTTCGGCCGGAGCGGGCTCCAAGGGAGAGAGGCTCTACGACTGGGCACTGTTGCCCCTTTTCAGGCTCCAGGTCACCGAGGAGGAGCGGCGCTTCGAGCACCTCTTGCTGGTTCGACGCAACACCGAAGACCCCGAGGATCTTGCCTACTACGTGGTCTTTGCTCCACGGGGGACGCCCCTCGAAGAGCTGGTCGGGGTCGCCGGAACCCGCTGGCGGATAGAGTCCTGTTTCGAAGCCGCCAAGGGGGAGGTCGGACTCGGCCACTACGAGGTGAGGAGCTGGCACGGCTGGCATCGGCACGTCACCCTCGCGCTGTTCGCCCATGCCTTGCTCGCCGCGATCCGGACGCGGGAGCAGGAGGCGACATCTCGAAGACCCGGCGCGGTCGGACGCCCATTCGCCCGGCAGAGATCCCGGACGGACCGATCCCGCTCACCGTACCGGAGGTGAGGCGCCTGCTGTGGAGCCTGGCGCTGGCGCGGACGGAGTCGCCCGAACTGGCACTCGGGTGGTCCCGCTGGCGTCGGTGCCATCAGGCGCGAGCCAAGCGCTGCCACTACCGCAGGCGCTCCCGGAGGCGTCCTACCCTCCACACAGAGCGTTCGCACGAGTAACATGGGGGTGCGACGATGCACGCCACCGCAATTAGGGAGGTTCTCCCGCCGTGCCCAAGAAGAAGGGACCAAGAAAACCGGATCGCTCGGAGGGCGGCGATCCCATTCCGCTACACCCCCGGGCGATGGAGAAGGAGATCCAGGAGATCGGCAAGCGACTGAGGGGCAAAGAGTTCGAGTCCGTGGAGGAGGCCCAGGCTTTCCTCGAGGAGATGCTCGAATCCGCGGAGGGCTTGCAGCCCATCCCGGCCGAGCCGAGCACGCCTTTGGAGAAAGCCCAGGAGCTCATCTACGAAGCCTTTGAGACCGGGAGCCACCGCAAGCGGGTGCAGTTGGCGAAGAAGGCGCTGAAAGTCTCGTCCGACTGCGCCGACGCCTACGTTCTCCTGGCCGAGGAGACGGCCAAAGACCCGGAGGAGGCCAAAGAACTCTACGAGAAGGGGGTACAAGCAGGCGAGAGTGCGCTCGGCGAGGAGGTCTTCGAGGAGGACGCCGGTCACTTCTGGGGCATCCTGGAGACGAGGCCCTACATGCGGGCACGCCAGGGGTTGGCACTCGCATCGTGGGAACTCGGCGAGAGAAGCGAAGCCATAGCGCACTACCAACAGATGCTCCACCTCAATCCGAACGACAACCAGGGCGTCCGTTACCTTCTCGCGAACGCGCTCCTAGAGGAAGGGCTAGACGACGACCTCGGAGAGTTGCTCGAATCCTACGAGGACGACGCGGGGGCGGGCTGGGTCTACGCCAGGGCCCTGTGGAGGTTCCGCACGGAAGGGGACGGCGAGGAGGCACGTTCCGCCTTGGAAGAAGCCATCTCGTTCAACCCATTCGTAGCAGGGTACTTGCTTGGCCGGAAGGGCATTCCGGGCGCGTTGCCGGCGTTGGTGGGCTTCGGGGACGAGAGCGAGGCCGTGGTCTACTTCGCCGAGGCGCTGCCCGGATGGCTAAGGACACCGGGGGCCATCGAGTGGTTGCGCGCCAACGCACCGCAACGGCCAGACGGGTAGCCGCGGCAGATTCGCAGGCCAACTACAACTGTAGTACTAGGTCTCCTTCACCCGGTCCAGGATTCGTCGCAGGGTCTCGACCTCCCGGGTGTCGAGCCGGACGCCCTCCTCTTCTCGCCGGTCCTCTTCGGGCCCTTGTCGGGCGTCGAGGCCGACCAGGACGGAGGCGATGGAGGCTATAAAGTAGGAGAAGATCCCGACGGCGTACAGCATGAGCAGGATGCCCAGCACACGTCCGCCGGCGGTGACCGGGTAGATCTCGCTCCCCACGGTCGTGACGAGGGCGGCCGACCACCAGAGCGCGTCCCCGAAGCCCTCTATCGGGGCCCCGGGCGCCCCGGCTTCGAGCAGGAGACCCGCCGCCGCGCCGAGCAGGACCACGAGCACGGAGACGATGGCGAGTTGCCCGAGCCTGCGGCGCCTCAAGAGCGTCAGGGTCGCCCCGGAGCCCCGGCCTCCGAAGACCGCGAGCCTGAAGAGCGGCAGGGCGCGCGAAGCCCGCAGCACGCTCAATACCTTCAAGAACCTCAAGAACGGGACTAGCAGCACCAGGACGTCGAGCCAGTTACGCCGCAGGTAGGCGCGCTTGACCGGCGCCAGGGCGAACTTGACCGCGAACTCGACGAAGAACAGCCCCCACAGGGACCAGCCCAGCGCCGCCAGCCTCCCGCGCCACGGTTCGCCGACCTCCCCGCTCAGCTCGATCACGGCGAGCAGGACCATCAAGACCGAGGCGAGGGCCAGGGGCACGTCCAGGTAGCGGTCCAGCCGCCTCCGCAGATCCTCCCGCCATTCGGGATCGTTGCGCAAACGGTCTGCTTCGACCCTTTTGGGGCTCATCGAGCTCCTCTCTTCTCCGGTTCTTGGGTACAAAGCGGTCCGCAGAAGGATAAACCCTCAGCGGGCCGGACCGTCGGTCGCCGGGGAAAACGGGGAAGCCCGTGGCCGGCGGCTTTGCAGGTGAAAGCCCCGGCCCTTCCGCGAGACGCCCTAGAAAGCCGCCAGCAGGATCACAGCGTACAGGGCGGCCCCGAGGGCGAAGGCCCAGAACCGGCTCTCTCGCTCCTCGGGAAGCTCCTCCTTGAGGACGTTCATGACCACGCCGCCCGCCAGGAAGGCGAACAGAACCGCTATAGCAGCCTCGGAGACCTCGGAGAGGATCCCCACGGCCCACCCCGCGAAGATGGCGGCGGCCAGCACCCAGCGCCCGGCCCGGTCGTAGACCCCCTTGTGGTCCTCGCGCAGCCCGAAGTCGTTGACCACGAAGTGCACCCCCATCGCGAAGGCGAAGAGGGCGAGACTGCCGAGTCCCGGCTCCTCCCGGTGGAGCATCAGGTAGCCGATGAGGGCATTGTAGAGGGCGAAGGAGGCCGTATGCAGCCAGAAGACGCCCGCCCCGGTGGCGTCCTCCCCCCCCGCCCGCCGCCTCCTTCCGCGCGAGACCTTCGCGGCCCGCTCGAGCCCGTAGAACGTTGCGAGCCCGACGAGCGCCACCAGGTAGACGTGGTACTCGATAAAGGTGAAGCTCTCGCCGACGGCCTCACGCACGGTCTCCTGCTCCTCGGCGAGGTCAGGCAGGAGGTGGACGAAGACGTACGCGACGGAGACGCCGCCGGCCGCCGAGAGCCAGCGGCTCCGCGGGAAGACGTCCAAGAAACGCATCCTCCCCGAGAAGAGGTGCACGGCGGCCAGAGCGGCCACGAGCGCGAGGGAGAGGAGCGCGATCACCTCGACTTAGCGGGAGTCTCTTTCGTCCCCCACACCGGCGCCGGCACGCCGGCGGCCCGGTTCAGGAGCCAGCCGACGACCGTGAGCAGGACGACGCCGGCCATGAGCGCCGCCATCTCGGGGGGCGTCTGCAGGAAGCCGAGGCTCACGATGAGCGTGGTCGCCCCCGCCGGGGGGTGGGAGGCGTTCGAGAGCAGCAGGACCGCCCCGGTCAGGGCCACAGAGAGGGCGCCCGCGCCGATGCGGGCCGGTGTGGCGTCCTCGACCAGGATGCTCGAGTTGTCGAGCAGGCCGAAGAGGGCTAGGGAGAGGGCGCCGGCCAGTATCGCCACCGCGTGGCCGATCAGGGCGTTGCGCGGGCTGGACGTCGTGGCCATCGGCCGCTCGAAGAAGAGCAGCGCGGTCGGGCCCAGGCTAGGGAAAAGGAGCGGCTGCTTCGCGAGGTAGGCCGCCAGGCCACTGACCGCGAGCGCCAGCAGGCAGGCGGCGAAAGCGTAGATCGCCTCCCCCACCCGGCTCCCGAAACGTCCGACCAGCCGCCCGTGCAGGCCGTGACGCTCCTTATCGGGCACTACGACGCCACGATTAGCGCCTGGGGCGCGGCCTGCTTCATCCTGGTCTTGAGCCATTTGACCTGGGTGGCCGTCTGCCGCTCGCAGGAGTTCACGACATCCAGCAGTTCCCGGTCTCCGAGGCCCTGGGCGGCCTGCCCGATCATGGTCCACGCGATGTCGCAGGCATTCGCCATCAGGTAGAGGTCGTGGAGGTCCCGGATCAGGCCGAGCCCGCCCTCGCGGGTCCCGTCGAAGAACTCGTGGTAGAGGCGGTCGGGCTCCGTGGGCTTCTCCTCGCCGTAGCGCCCGACGAACGGTTCCAGCGCCTCCACGTGGGCCTCGCACTGCCCGGCCAGAGTGTTGCCCGTGTGGAAGACGTCCACCTCCGCGGCATGGCCCTCCCCGACCTTGCGGAACCCCGCCGCGAGGTTCTGCTCCGACTGGTGCAGATAACCCAGGTAATTCGCCAAATGCACTTTATCCCCCGCCTTCCATCGTCTCGGTCACCTCGGCCCCGGCGCCGCCCGCGGTCTCCGGCACCTGGACATTCCCGGCAGGCCTCGAGGCGGTGTTCGTCGGCGCCGGGGCGGGTGAGCCGTCGGCATCTGCCATTTTCGTCACCCTCACTGCCCCGGACTTGAAGAGCGGCTGCTTGGAGACCGGGTCCCACTCGGTTATGGTCAGCTCGTTCGCCGCCCGGGCGTGGCCGTCCGGCGCGTCGCCGCCCTTCTGGTCGAAGTAGCCGTAGTGGAACGGCGCGAAGACGACGCCATCCCGGATGCCGCTCACGCGCGCCTTCGCCTCCAGGCGCCCGCGCGAGGATTCCACGCGCACCGTGTCGCCCTCGGAGACGCCGAGGCTTTCGGCGTCTGTAGGAGAGACCTCGACCCACGCCTCGGGGGCGGCGTTCTGGAGTTGCGGGGCGCGGGCGGTCTTGGTGCGGGTGTGGAAGTGGTAGATCGTACGCCCCGTGTTGAGGCGGAAGGGGTACTCTTCCCCCGGCTCCTCGTGCGGCGGCGTGTAGGGGGCTGCCTTGAGGAAGGCCCGCCCCTCCGGGCATATGGCGCGGTGGTCGGCCTCCGAGTTCACGGCCCCCGCGAGAAGGTCGTGGCCGTAGGTCTCGCAGTCCGCCGTGCGGGTGTTGAAGTCGGCGTCCCCGTAGAGGCGCTCGGTGCCGTCCGGGTGCTCCTCGTTGCAGGGCCACTGGACTCCAGAACCGCCCCGGAGCTTCTCGTAGGTGAGGCCCGTGTAGTCGCAGGGACGGCCGCGCGTACACTCCTTCCAGGCCTCGAAAGCCTCCTCCGGGTGCTCCCACTTTATGAGGGGTTCGCCGTCCTTGTCGCGGAAATCCATGAGACGCGCGTACTCCAGGAAGATGTCGAGGTCGTGCTTGGTCTCGCCGGGCGGCTCCACGCCCGCCTCGGAGAGGTGGACCGTGCGGTCGGTGTTCGTGTAAGTGCCGGTCTTCTCGCCCCAGGTCGCCGCCGGCAGGACCACGTCGGCGAGCTGCGCCGTCTCGGTCAGGAAGATGTCCTGGACGACGACGAAGAGGTCTTCCTGATCAAGGATGCTCCTGATGCGGCGCAGTTCCGGGAGGGAGACCGCGGGGTTCGTGCAGCTTATCCAGAGAAACTCTATGGAGCCCTGCTCGGCGTAGCGCCAGATCTGCATGGCGTGCGTCGGCGGCGCCCAGTGCGGTATCTTCATCAGATCCACGTTCCAAAGGTCCGCGAGCTCCTGGACGTGCTCCTTGTTGTCCCAGTTCCTGAACGCCGGCAAATCCCCGTTGGCGCCCGTCTCCCGCGTGTTCTGCGCGGTGGGCTGGCCGTTGAACTGCAAGACGCCGCACCCGGGCTTCCCGAGCATCCCGCGCAGGAGGTGGATATTGTTGATCTGGCAGGCCGCCGCCGTCGCCTGGTGGCTCTGGTAGACGCCCTGGAGCGCCGTGGACAGCAGCCGCTCCGCGGTCCCGAGGATGCGCGCCGCCTCCCGAATTCTCTCCGCTTCGACCCCGCATACCTCCGCGGCCCACTCGGGCGTGCAATCCGCGACGGTGCTCTCAAGTTCTTCGAAGCCCATAGTATGGGCGTCCACGTACTCCTCGTCGTACCAGCCGTTCTGGAAGATCTCGTGCAAGAAGGCGTTGAGGAGGGCCACGTTGGTGCCGGTCTTGATCGGCAGGTGCACGGTGGCCCTTTGGGCGACGGGCGTGGGCCTGGGGTCCACCACCACGAGCTCTGGCGGGTTCGGTCCCTCCAGGCGGTCAAGGACGCGCATCCAGGTAACGGCCTGGGTCTCGGCCATGTTGTGCCCGAAGAGCATGATGGCGTCGGCGTGGTCGATGTCCGCGTAGGAGCCGGGCTGGCCGTCGCTCCCGAATGTCTCCTTGAGCGCCTGCCCGGCGGTCGCCGTGCAGAGCCGCGTGTTGCCGTCCATGTGCGGCGTTCCGAGGCCGGCCTTGCCGATGACGCCCAGAGTGTAGTACTCCTCCAGGAAGAGCTGGCCCGTCGTGTAGAAGCCGAAGGCGAGCGGCCCCTTCTCCTCCAGCAACTCTTTCGAGCGGTCTACGATCCTACCCATCGCCTCGTCCCAGCCCGCCTCGACGAGCTCGCCGTTCTTGCGCACGAGCGGTTTTTTCAACCGGTCTTCGGAGTTGTTGGCCTGCCAGCCGAAGAGGTCCTTGGGGCCGAGGCGGCCCTTGTTGACGCGGTCCACGCCGCGTCCCCGCACCCCGACGATGCGCCCGTCCTTGACGGCGATGTCCATGGCGTCGCCGTTGGAGTGGAGGATGGAAGCCGTCTGGACCCAGGCATCCACGTCCTCTTCGTTCACGCCTTCGTCCAGGAACCGGTCCACCCGGAGGGGCCATTCTTCGTCCCGGCCAAACGGTGTGCGTTCACCCCAGGGGTTCGCTATGCGGTCGGTCAAGCTTTACCTCCCATGCTCGGGCCCGTTTAGGCTCTCCTGTCACTCGGCGGGTATGGGGTTCTCTTGCAAGGCCCGGGCGACGAGCCGGATGTCGCCGACGCCGTGAAAGACCACGGCCTTCATGTGGGGCTCCTCTCTACAGGGCGCGGGGAGGTTCGAACCTCCTCGCGCCTTGCTATCCTTTGCCTTGAGCTACGGCTGGAGCAGGATCTTGACGGCGCCGTCCTGCTTGTTCTGGAAGATCTCGTACGCGTGGGGCGCCTCGTCCAGCGGCATCTTGTGTGTGGCAAAGTCCTCGACCCCGAGCGGGTCGCCGCCCCCGACCAGGAGCGGCATGATGTCGTCCACCCAGGCCTTGACGTTGGCCTGGCCCATGCGGATCTGGATCTGCTTGTCGAAGAGCTGCAACAGGTTCAGGGGATCCGCCGTCCCGCCGTACACGCCGCTTATGGAGAGCGTGCCGCCCCGGCGCACGGTCTCGATGCACTGGTTGAGCGCCGTGAGCCGGTCGACGCCCGCCTTCTCCATCGCGGGCTGGGCCACCGAATCGGGCATCAGGCCAACGAGCGTCTGGGCCATCTTGCCACCGCCAGACCCGTGCGCCTCCATGCCGACCGCGTCTATGACCGAGTCAGGGCCTCGGCCGTTGGTCATCTCGCGGATCGTCTCCGCTACGTCGTCGTGGTCGCGGAGGTCCACCGTCTCGATGTCGTAACGGCGGGCCATCGCAAGCCGCTCGGGCACGAGGTCAACCCCGATGACCCGGTGTCCCCTGTAGCGGGCGATGCGGGCGGACATCTGTCCGATTGGGCCGAGCCCGAACACTGCCACGCTGCCGCCGTCCGGGATGCCGGCGTACTCGACGGCCTGCCAGCTCGTCGGAAGCACGTCCGAGAGGTAGACGAAGCGCTCGTCTGACATACCCGCGCCCTCTTCGGGGACCTTGATCGGTACGAACTGCGCCTGCGGCACGCGCAGGAACTCGGCCTGCCCGCCCGGCACCTGGCCGTAGAGTTTGGTGTAGCCGAAGAACTTGGCGCCCGTGCCGTACTCGTGGACCTGCGTGGTCTCGCACTGGGAGTAGAGCCGCTGGTCGCACATAAAGCAGTGTCCGCAGCTTATGTTGAACGGGAGGACCACCCGGTCGCCCGGGGCTACGTGCGTTACCTCGGGGCCGACTTCTTCGACGATGCCCATGGGCTCGTGGCCGAGGATGTCGCCCGGATCTATAAACGGCCCGAGTACATTGTAGAGGTGCAGGTCCGAGCCGCAGATGTTGGTCGTGGTGATCCTGACTATGGCGTCGTTCGGCTCCTGGATGGTCGGGTCCGGTACGTTGTCCACCCGAACATCCTGCTTGCCGTGCCACGTAAGCGCCTTCATTCCGTTACGCCTCCTTCTTGCTTACTAGTCCATAAGGACACACCACAGAGATCCGTAATGTCCGCAAAACGGGCTTCCAGCCGCCAGCAAAACAAAAGGCTGACGGCTGAAAGCCGATGGCCCTAGACGCTGCGGGCCTGATCCGCGTGCTTGCCCTCGCCGATCTCCTCGACCACCTTGGCGCAGAAGGCCGGCAGGTCGTCGGGGTTGCGGCTGGTGACGAGGCCCTGGTCGGTGACGACCTCCTCGTCCACCCAGGTGCCGCCCGCGTTGCGGATGTCGGTCTGGAGGGTTGGGAAGGAGGTCAAGGTGCGGCCCTTCACCACGTCCGCCTCGACGAGGGTCCAGGGGCCGTGGCAGATCACGCCGACCGGCTTGGCCTGCTCGAAGAAGCCCCGCACGAAGGCGACCGCGTCCGCGTCGCCGCGCAGGTTGTCCGCCCCCACGGTGCCGCCGGGCACGATCAGGGCGTCGTAGTCATCCGGCGTCACGTCGGCGACGGCCTTCTCGGCCATAAACGTCTCGCCCGGGTTGACGTCGCCGTTCATCGTGTGCGCCTCGCCGGCCTGGAGGCCGATAACCTCGACCGTGGCGCCCTCGCCCTCTACGGCCTCCTTGGGCTGGACGAACTCCACCTGCTCCGTGCCAACCGGCGCGATGAGAATAGCCACCTTGCGTCCCTGTAGTTCGTTTGCCACGAGGATCTCCTTCTCTGATAGTCGTGCATACGGCGGGAAATCTCTTCCCGGTTGTTTTCTACCCAGATTCGAGGTCCGCCAACACACCCGAGCCCTTTCCGGCGGGCGGAACGGCGCGGGCGGTTCGCAACGAAGCCATCCGCCTCAGCCGTAGATGGCTTTGTAGCTGCCGCTCTGTATCTCCCCGTCCGCCACCATCACGTAGTCGTCCCGTATCGGCCGGCCCTGGATAAAGTTCTCCAGGCTGTCACGCACGCCGGCGGCGTAGCGTTTCTGGGCCTCGAGCGTGGTGCCGGAGACGTGCGGGGTCATGGCGTGGTTGGGCATAGTGCGCCACGGGTGGTCGGAGGGGGCGGGCTGAGGGTCCCAGACGTCGCCGGCGTAGCCGCCGAGGTGGCCCTCCTCCAGCGCCTCGACGAGGGCTTCCGTCTCGACGATGGCACCACGGGCTATGTTGACGAGGTGGGCGCCCTTCTTCATGCCAAAGAGCGTCTCCCGGTCGAAGAGGCCCCGCGTCTCGGGCGTCAGGGGCGAGGCGATGACTATGACGTCGCACTCTTCGAGCATCTCGTCCAGGGTTGCGTAGCGGATGCCAAGGTAGATCTCCTCGGTCGTGCCGAGTCGGGAGCGTTTGTAGTAGAGCGTCTCGACGTCGAAGGGCTTCAGGCGGGCGGCGATGAGCTGCCCGATCTGGCCCGCACCGTAGACGCCGACGGTCTTCTTTTCGAGGTCGTGGGAGCCAGCGGCGATCTCACCTATCGACCAGCCACCGTCCACGACGTCCTTATATGCGGGGACGAAGTTGCGGACGAGCGCCAGGACTTGCATGACGGCGTGCTCAGCGACGCTGACGGTGTTGGAGCCGGTGATCTCGGCGACCGTTATGCCCCGCTCCGCGGCCTCCCCGAGATCTATATGGTCCGATCCAACGCCAGCCGTAAGGATGAGCTTCAGTTCTTGCGCCTCGCCCAGCATCTCCTTCGTGACGTAGACGGGCCAGAAGGTCGCCCTCCCTCTCGGTGGTAGAGACGAGCTCGTGTTCGTCCCCCAACGAGTCTCTCAGACCCAGGGCGTTCTCGGCGCAGCCGAGCACCTCCGGGTTGTCGGCGGCTTCACCACCGGGGTAGAGGACCGCGACTATCTTCACGGCTTCTCCCTTCTCGGGCGCGTTTCGCCACGTTTCGGTCTGGAGGGTAACGGGGTCACCAGGAAGAGGAGGCGCCTTCGTCGGAGCCTGGGCCGACCGCGGTCTGCCTGTTTGGGACGATCCAGAGCGTCACCCGCTCGGTCTTTATGTCGTCGGGATCGTAGTCCTGGCCGTTGTACTTCTGAGAGAGCTGGTCTATGTGGGTCCTGGCCTCAGGCCCGGTCACCATCTCCACGACCTCCCCGCGCACCTCGGCGTATCGGTAAGGGTCTTCCTCGTCGCGGATCGTGAGCGTGACCGTCGGGTCGCGCCGGACGTTCTTGTACTTCTGGCGGTGGACCTCGGTGTTGACGAAGAGACGCTCCCCATCGGTGTGGACCCAGATGAGATGGTTCTGCAGGCTGCCGTCTGGCATGGTGGTGCTGATCGCGGCGTAGTTGGCTCCCCGCGCCAACTCAACCGTCGTCGGGTGTAACTCTGGACCGTTCTGCGTAGCCGCCATCTGCTCCTCCTCTAAATATCCGTTACCCACCGATACCCGAAAGGCGCTTTTCGCAACGCCCGGATCGGGAAGAATGGCCCAAAACATTCAGACGAACGGCCAGCGTCCGCCGCTAGCCGTCCGCCTCTCCTGAAACCTCCCCTAACCCGAGACCTCGGAGAGCTCGGCATACTCGTCGTCCGTGAGTTCTATCGAGGTCGCCGCGACGTTCTCTTCGAGGTGCGCCACGGATGAGGTACCGGGGATCGGGAGCATCACCGGCGAGCGGCGGAGCAGCCAGGCGAGGGCGACCTGCCCCGGGGTTGCGTCGTGGTTGGAGGCGATCTCATCCACCGGGCCGCCGGGCTGGGAGAGGGAACCGGAGGCCAGCGGGAACCACGGGATAAAGGCGATCCCGTCGGCCTCGCAGGCCTCCAGCACCGCCTCGGAGCCCCGGTCGGTCAGGTTGTAGCGGTTCTGCACGGATGAGATCGGCAAGATCTCCTGCGCCTGCCGAAGCTCGTCCACGCCGACCTCGGAGAGCCCGACGTGCCTGACCTTGCCCTCGTCCCGAAGATCGGACATGGTCCCCAGCGACTCCTCGACCGGGACCTCGGGGTCGATGCGGTGGAGCTGGTAGAGGTCTATCGTCTCCAGCTTCAGGCGGCTGAGGCTGCCCTCGATGGCCTCCCGGATATGCTCGGGCCGGCCGTTCGGCCTCCAGTCCCCGGGTCCGGGGCGCACGAGGCCGGCCTTTGTGGCGATCACCACGTCGTCCGGGTACGGGTGGAGCGTCTCGCCGATGAGGCGCTCGGAGACGTCGGGGCCGTAGGAGTCGGCGGTGTCTATGAGGTTTATGCCGAGCTCCACGCAGCGCCGGAGGACGGCTTTCGCCTCCTCGGGGTTCTCGGGCTCGCCCCAGATGCCCTCGCCCGTGATCCTCATGGCGCCGTACCCAAGACGGTTCACCTCGAGGTCCCCGCCCAGGGCGAAGGTGCCCGCGTTGGCCGCGTCCTGCGTGGTGTTCTGTTCTGTCATCGTCTGCCTCCCGTTTGGTTTCGGTGGTGGGCGCCGCGACGGTCGCCCGCCGGTTGTCTTTTACGCGGCTGCAACGGGGGCGTCCCGTTGCAGCCTTCCAGCAAGTACGGTCGGCTAAACATCCGCGCCCCTCTCGAGGGTGGTTCGGCGCGTGGTCGTGACGAAGATCCGGCCGCCGCGCGAGACCGTCACGCCGGTGAGCATCGCCCCGTCGAAGTAGGCGACGGGCTCCAGCTCGCCCAACGGCGCGTCGGCGGCCAACTCCTGTGGGTTTGCGCTCATCAGTGAGGTCTCCTTCTCTCGGGGTTCGCCGGTCTGGTCACGCGCGTTATCGACGCGACCAGTGCCCGTCGTCCACGCTCGTCTCGGCGAACTCGAACGAGGTCCTGTACGGCGTGAAATCGACGTGTTTGTTGACCGCGTAGAGGGCCCGCGGGGCGCAGAGGGAGAGCGCCAGCGACTCGTCGCGGACGAGGCGGTCGATGCGCTGGGATACTTCGGCCTGCTCGGGCGGGGCGGTCTTCGCCGCGAGCTCCGCGAAGAGGGATTCGAACTCTGGCACCGCGGGGCCGGCGCGGAACTCGCCGGTGGCGCCGGCGAAGGCGCGGTGCAGCTCGGCGACCACGGACTCGGCGAACTGGGCGCCGTGGCCCAGGATCAGGACGTCCCAGCCCTGCGCCAGCTTCTTCTCGGCCAGCCGCCGCCGCACGGGCAACTCCTCCTCTCCCCGGTAAACGACCACTTCGACCCCGACACTGAGCGCCCCTTCGAGATCCGCGGCGACCGCCCGCGCCACGTCCTCCAGCCCGCCCAGGGCGGCGACGCGGAGCGGGCGCTCCCCGCCGCCCGTCTCGCTCCGCGCCTCGTTCCACAGCTCCGCGGCCCGGCCCGGGTCGTGGGAGTGCGGCTTCAGGCGTCCCTCCTCCGGCACCGCCGCCGGCGGGGTGAGCCCGGCGAGCGGCGTCGCCCGACCGAACATGGTCTCCCGGACGAGGCGCTCCCGGTCCACGGCCAGGTTCAGCGCCAGCCGCGCGCGCCGGTCTGCGAGAGGCAGGCCTTCAGCGTCCCGGTTTATGACGCCCGCGACGGTGAAGATGGCCTCCGTGGAGACCAGTTCGGCGTGCTCGGAATTCTCGACCTTTTCGGCGTCGGCCGGCGATACTTCGGTCACGACGTCCACCTCGCCCTCGGTCGTGCAGACGAGGTCAAGGGCCTCTTCGGGCGTGAGGTCGTTGCGGAGGACGACCTCGCGCAGGCGCGGCCCCCGGTCTTTGTCCCAGTAGTCCGGGTTTGCGGTGAGGCGCACCTTGGAGGTGCGGTCCTCGCGTTGCAGCCAGGTGGCGGCAAACGGGTCCATCTGCGTGACCGCCATCTGGGTATCCACGGTCGAGTAGCCTTCGGCGAGAACGAACGGTCCGGTGGCCCACGGCCCCGGCGCGTCGATCGCTCACCAGTGCCCTTCGCCGCTCCCCTGCCGCTCGTACCCGAAGCCGGGCCCCTCCCAGAACGGGGTGCTCATGACGTGCATGGCCCGCAGCTTCCCGAGCGCCTGCCCGTCGGGCTCGGGGAAGCGGAAGCGCACGCCGTGCTCCCCCGTTACCTCAAGGGTCGTGCCGGGCGCGAAGTTGAACTGGGTGCCCGGCGGGTGCGGGGAGGCCCAGAGCATCACCTCGTCGAAGGCGCGCTCGACGCTGTGGGCGGTGAGCGGTTCGCCGTCGGGGAAGCGGTTGCCCTCGCGCACGTCCACCTCCAGCGTGCGGCCTTCGTCCTTCCAGCGGTACGTCTCCATCGCGGCCGGCTCGATGGTGCCGTCCGGGGCGGCGCGGACGAGCTCCTCGACCGTGTTGTACGTGATGTAGAGCCAGTTCAGGGGGCTCGGGTCCACGACTTTGATGGTCCCGGCCGGATCTCCTCTTTCGACCATTATCTGTAGTCCCCTTTCCTGTGTTGTCGGGTACGTACGGGGCAGACCTTCAAGGACCCGCCCCGTACGCGTCCGGCTCACGCCGGTCCCTAGCGGTTGACGGTCTGCATGCCCGCCTCGGGGTAGCGCTCGCCGGCGGCGGCCCCCGCCGGTGCGGCCTCCTCGATGCGCCGCAGGTCCTCTTCGGTCAGCTCGACATCGAGCGACCCGACGTTCTCCTCCAGGTATTTCCGGCGCTTCGTGCCGGGGATGGGGACGACGTCCCGTCCCCGGGCGAGCAGCCAGGCGAGGGCGAGCTGGCCCGGGGTCACGCCCTTCTCCGAGGAGATCTCACGCGCCCTCTCGACGAGGTCGAGGTTCTTCCGGAAGTTCTCGCCCTGGAAGCGCGGCGAGCCGCGCCTGAAGTCGTCCTCGTCGAAGTCGTCGGGGCTCTGTATCTGGCCGGTCAGGAAGCCGCGTCCCAGCGGACTGTAGGGCACGAAGCCTATGCCGAGCTCGCGGCAGGTCGGCAGGATCTCATCCTCCACGTCCCGGCTCCACAGGCTGTACTCCGTCTGGAGGGCCGTGATCGGGTGTACAGAGTGGGCCTTGCGTATGGTCTCCGGCGCGGCCTCGGAGATGCCGAGGTAACGGACCTTGCCGGCGTCCACGAGATCCTTCATAGTCCCCCACGTCTCCTCGACGGGGGTATCCGGATCTACCCTGTGCTGGTAGTAGAGGTCGATGTGGTCCACCCCGAGCCGGCGGAGCGACGCGTCGCACGCCTTGCGCACGTAGTCGGGCCGGCCGTTGACGCCGAGCATCGTGCCGTCCTCTTCGCGCTCGTTGCCGAACTTGGTGGCGAGGACGACCTCATCGCGGCGATCCGCTATGGCCCTGCCCACCAGCCTCTCGTTGGTGAACGGGCCGTACATGTCGGCCGTGTCGAGGAACGTAACACCGAGCTCTATGGCGCGATGGATCGTGGCAGTTGCCTCGTCCTCGTCGCCGGTGCCGTAGAACTCGCTCATACCCATGCAGCCGAGGCCGAGGGCCGAGACCTCCAGTCCTTCTCCGCCGAGCTTGCGCCTGTCCATAAGTGTCTCCTTCTAAAATGGTTGCCGTACACGCGTACTAGAGCGCCGGTCGAGTAGTCACGCCGCTTCCTTGACCGAGCGCTCCGAT
>Ga0136627_1000432_pt1 | contig 15646 bp, 15 predicted proteins | sample AntDrymUQ4892206_2_FD_104652 | JGI IMG/M metagenome (GOLD analysis project Ga0136627, IMG submission 104652) | Polar desert sand microbial communities from Dry Valleys, Antarctica - metaG UQ489 (22.06) | ecosystem: Environmental > Terrestrial > Soil > Desert | place: Antarctica: Dry Valley... | reverse complement strand
GACGATGATGTTGAAGCCGAGAGTTGCGATCACGAGGTAGTGGCCGCGCAACATCAGTACCGGGCCCCCGACGACGTAGGCGAGGACACTGGTTGCGGCGATCGCCACGATTGCTGCAAGCCAGGGATTGACTCCGTATTGCGCGATCAGGACGCCGTTGAAGTAGGCGCCGGTTCCGAAGAAGGCCGCTTGTCCGAGCGAGGCTTGGCCGGCATAGCCGGCGAGCATCGAGAGCCCGATGACGATCGGTGCGTAGATGAGAATGGTCACGAAGATGGAAAGCCGACCGGGCAGGAGATAGGGAAGGGCTGCCCCTCCGCCTACGATCGCCATTGGGAGCGCGTAGCGGAAGTATCTAGTCATGCGCTTCCTCCGCCGCCAGAACGCCGTGACGGAGAGCGGGCAGGGCCCGATAGATCAGGATCGCGATCAGAACTCCGAAGGCGACCGCATCGCGGTAGCCCGAGGGAAGCAAGCCGGCGGAGAGCGACTCGAGTAATCCCAGCAGCACGCATCCTGCGACGGTCATCGGGTAGCTGCTGAGCCGTCCAATGACCGCGCCCACGAAACCCTTGAGCCCCAGCAACAGCCCCATGTCGTAGGTCGCCAGCGTGTCTGGAGTTATGAGAACCCCACCGGCCGCCGCAAGCGTGCCGCTGAGCACGAACGCGAGCAGACCCATGCGGTAAACGGGGATGCCCATGAGTCGGCTGCCGATGACATTGACCGCGGATGCGCGCAGCGCTTTGCCTAGCAGCGTGCGCGAAAAGAAGAAGTAGAGAGCAATGACGATGAGTGCGGTAACACCCATGATCAGAAGGCTCTGACGAGTGACGACCGCGTCGAAAATGCGAACCGGTTCCCCACGCGCGAACGGGGGCAGACTGTATGAACGGGTGCCCCAGATGATGAGGCCGATGCCCTTCAGCGTCAGGTGCATTGCGATCGTCACGATCAGGAGCGACAGCAGGCTTGCACCTTTGCGCTGCCCGGGACGAATGGTTAGGAGATACATCACGCCCGCGAGCGCGGCACCCAACACCACGGCGCCCACAAGAGCGATCATCAACGGCAACCCGGCTCGGTGCATGGATATCGCGCTGAGCGCACCGATCATGGCGAACTCTCCGATGGCGACGTTGACGACACGCGTCGTGCTGTAGGTCAGCGTGAGGCCGAGCCCCAAGAGGGCATAGATCGCTCCAGTGGTAACACCGGTGGCGATCAGTTGTGAAAGTTGCTGCCCCAACTCCAGTTTGGGTTCCCCCTATGTGACGGTCTCTGGCCGCTCCCGTAGCTGCTCGTCTCGCAACGCGACTATGCCTCCATCGATATTCGCGACGACCGACGATTCCTCGAACCAGGTCGCCGGGGCCGCGTGGCCCCAGAAGGTGCCGCGCATGGGGTCGTCGACGCTCCAGCGCAAAGGCTCGAGGTCGGGGTCCCCGGTGTAGTAATCGCTCGTGTAGAGCTCGATGCGGTGCCCGTCCGGATCGCGCAGATAGAGGAAGAACGCGTTCGACAATCCGTGGCGCCCCGGCCCCCGTTCGATCGCTCCGGCATGACCTGCTGCGGCCAGGCGGTCGCAAGTGCGGAGCACGCTCATCGGATCGCTCACCCACCATCCGGTGTGATGCAGACGGGGGCCGCGTCCATTCATTAGCGCGACGTCGTGCACGTCGGGTTTACGGAACATCCACGCGGCCCACAGTTTCTCGTCCGCCCCGTCGGTCGATGTGTACTCCGAACAGCGAAAACCCAAGCCCTTGTAATAGTCGAACGCGTCCTTGCAGACGGGGACGTGCAGGTTGAAGTGGTCGAGCCGCATGGCCTCGGCTCCCCGGTAGAGGTCGTAACGGCGCAGGAGATCGTCCTCCGAGGCCATGTCGTGGAAGAACTCGACCGGAAAGCCGAGCGGGTCCTGCACGCGCAGTGCCGGTCCTTGACCGGGTTCGACATCTTTCGCCCAGCCGGGCCTGCAGCCGATCGACTCGAAGTGCGAGTGGAGGAGGTCGAGACAGGCTGGGGTCCCGACGCGGAATGCCACGTGTCCGATGTGAGGCGCTTCACCTCTGCGCAGCACGAGCGAGTGGTGGAGCCGTTCCTCGTAGCCGCGCAGATAGATCGCGTCGTCGTCCTCGAAGCTGATCACAAAACCGAGGACGTCAACGTAGAAGTGGCGCGCCCGCCCGAGGTCGGTTACGACATACTCGGCGTGAGCGGCCCTCAGGATGTCGAAGGCGGTGCGCTCATAGTGGAAGTCGAAGCTCATCAGTCCTCGCGCTTCAGGAAGGCCGTGACCCGGTTCATGTATTCCGAGCGGTCGTAGCTCGCGACCAGCAGACCCGCCATGCGAACGGGGTCACCGAAGAAATAGTGCTCGTAGACCTCCTGGCGTCCGGCAAAGCTAGACACGCTGGCGTCCCAGGCGAGGCGAAACAGCTTGACGCGCTCGACTCCATCCATCGACGCGCAGGCGAGGTACTTGTCGACATCATTGCGCGCGTCGCCCGTCGCATCTCCTTCCGTGGGGAGTCCGAACAAGCCAGAAGCGGAGAGCTTCCAGATGGTCTCTATGAACTCCGGGTACTTCTTCGGGAACCAGTTTCGGGCTGCGTTGAGAGGTGCCCACTTCGGAGTCATGACGCCCCATTCGTTCATAGCGGCGTCGACCTCGGAGACGCGCATGAACGACTTCAGGGTCTCGAGCGCAATGATGATCTCGCCGATCTTCTCCTGCACGTGTTGAAACTGCTCGATCTTGATCGCGTCGGCGATGGTCGAGACGAGCCCGAGGACGAACTCGGTCTTGGCGAGGTCCTTTGTCACCACCTGATGCGTCATGTGCACGAGGGCTCCGGTCTCGTTGTAGAGCCTGCCGCGGGTGAGCAGTTCGGGGTGGCGGATCATGAAGCAGCGCTCGTAAGGAACCAGGACGTCGTCGAAGATCGCAACCGCGTCGATCTCGTCGAAGCGGGAGCCGAGAGGGTGGTCGTAGTGACTGCGCCCGTAGTCGAAGCTCTCCCGGCAGAGAAAGCGGAGGCCGGGGGTGTCGCAGGGGATGGCGAAGGCGTAGCTGTAGGGCTCGTCCTCCGGGCGGTTCTGGAGCACCGTCGAGGGGAACACCATGATCTCGTCGGCGATCGGTCCGATCGTGGCGAGCATTCGTGCACCGCGTATAACGATGCCCTCGTCGTTTTCGTCGACGATGCCGGCGGCGAGGAACGGATCCGTCTGCTCACTCGGCGGTTTACTGCGGTTGCTCTGAGGATTGATAAGGGTGTGAGTCAGCAGCAGATCGTTCTCGCGCACATGGATGTAGTAGTTGCGGATGTTGTCGGCGAACTGGTTGTCGACCTGGCCGAACCAGTCGGCGGCCGACGCCATAGCCATGATCGAGCTGTTGAGATAGTCGCCGGTGCGGCCGAGTTGGCCGAGGCTATAGTCCGACCACGTTTTCATCATGGTTCTGCGCCGCTCGAGGTCCTCCACCGTCTTCGGCTCGAGGAACGACATGCCCACGGGATCCCCGCTGCTGGGGGACTCGTAGGTCATGGTGTCCTTCAACTCAGCCTCGTGCTGCATGTCGAAGAGCCGCGCGTAGTTGCGAACGACGTTGCGGAAGGCGGGATGGTCCGCCACTCCCTTCTCGACGCGCTCGCCGTGCACCTGGATGTCACGGCTCGAGTTGTTCAGCACATCGATGTAGCTCTGTCCCGTGCGTGCCGGCATCAGTGACTACCCCCTTTGGCGGTCTCTCTCGCGGGACCATTGGTTCCGAAACGTGGAATGTGATGGTTGCCGAGTGCGACGTGAATGGTTTCGAGCTCGCAGTAGAACTCGAAACTGTAGTGGCCACCTTCGCGGCCGAGGCCCGAATCCTTAACTCCACCGAACGGCATGCGCAGATCCCGCACGTTGTGACTGTTGATCCACACCATGCCGGTCTCCAACGCCTGCGCCACGGAGTGCGCTTTGGTGAGGTCGCCGCTCCAGACGTAGCCCGCCAACCCGTAACGCACGTCGTTGGCGAGCTCGATGGCTTGCTCGGTGGTGGAGAACCTCGAGGCGACTAGCACTGGCCCGAAGATCTCTTCCTGAAAGACGCGAGCCGAGCGGTCGACGTCGGCGAACAAGGTCGCCTGTACGAAGTTGCCCTCCTGAAGACCGGGAGGACGTTCGCCTCCCGCAACCAGGCGAGCCTCCTGCTTGCCCGACTCGACGAAGCCCATGACTCTGTCGAGGTGCTCGGGGTGGATGAGGGGGCCGAGCTCGGTGGCTGCCTTGGTCGGATCGCCGACGCGCACGCTCGCCGCCCGCTCGCCGACCGCGGTGATGAAGTCGTCGTAGATGCCGTCCTCGACGAGCAGTCTCGAACCGGCCGTGCAGCGCTCTCCGTTCAGCGAAAAGACTCCGAACACGGTGGCGTCGACCGCTCGGTCGAAGTCCGCGTCGGCGAACACAACGACCGGTGACTTGCCGCCGAGCTCCATGGAGAACCGCTTTATCGTGTCGGCGCCGGCGCGCATGATGGTCTTGCCCGTGGTCGTCTCTCCGGTGAAGGAGATGAGGTCGACGTCGGGATGGGTGACCAGCGGGGCGCCGGCGGTCTCGCCAAAGCCGTGTACGACGTTGAAGACGCCGGGCGGTAGGTCGGCCTCGGCGATGATCTCGGCGAGCTTGCTCGCGGTGATGGGCGACCACTCTGCCGGTTTCAGGATCGCGGTGCAGCCCGACGCGAGGCAGGGCGCGATTTTCCAGGACTCGAGCATCAGAGGTGTGTTCCACGGCGTGATGAGTCCTGCGACGCCTACGGGCTTATGGACGGTGTAGTTGAGGAACTCGTCCCCGACGCGGTGTGCTTCCCCGCCGAGGTCCTGGATCATCCGTGCAAAGAAGCGGAAGTTTTGCGCCGCGCGCGCCGCCTGACTCCTCGCCTGCTTGATCGGGAGACCGGTGTCCATGACCTCGAGGCGAGCGATCTCGTCGCCGCTCGTTTCCAGGGTCTCGGCGATAGTGACAAGATGGCTCGCTCGCTCGACGGCGCTCATGCGCGGCCAGGGACCCTCGTCGAAGGCGCGCCGGGCGGCCGTAACCGCCGCGTCGATGTCGGACGCGCGCCCCTCGGCGACCTGGGTGATGACCCGGTTCGTTGCGGGATTGATGGTTTCGAAGGTGTGACCCTCGATGCCCGCGCGGAACTCGCCGTCGATGAAATGGAGTGGCTGCTTCAGGGGATCGGTCATACGCCACTCCAGTCTTCGTAATCGCCGGCCGGTTCTTCGACCACCGGGTTGACGAGCGAGCCGAGCCCGTCGATCTCGAGCCTCATGACGTCACCGGAGTGCACGTGGCTCAGACCCTTCGGCGTGCCCGTGAGGATCATGTCGTTGGGCTCGAGTGTCATGAAGCGTGTGATGAACTCGATGATCTCGGGGATCTTCCACATCAGGTCCTTCGTGTTGCCCTGTTGCCGGAGCTCGTCGTTGACGTACGTGCGGATGTCGAGCGAGTTCGGGTCGTCGATCTCGCCCTCAACCAGGAAGGGACCGATGGGACCGAAGCTGTCCCAGCCCTTCGCCTTGACCGGTGGGCGGTAGAGGTTGCCGACGAAGTCGCGCACGGTGACGTCGTTGGCGATCGTGTAGCCGCGTATGTACTCGCTTGCATCCTCCGCCCGCACGTTGCGGGCGCGTCGGCCGATGACGACGGCCAGCTCGTTCTCGTAGTGCATGTATTCGACGTGGTGAGGGCGCACGACCTCCGCGCGGTGGGCGACCCAAGAGTTCGCCGGCTTGAAGAAGAGCACAGGTTCGTTGGGTTTGTCGAGTCCGAGCTCCTCGGCGTGGTCGGCGTAGTTGAGCGCGAGTCCGAGCACCTTGCGGGGGGCCAGCGGAAGCATGAAGGTGACGTCGTCGACCGAATAGGCGACGCCGGTTTCGGCTCGGAGCACGCCGTCCGATATCAGCTCGCCTTCGTGATAGCGACCCTCGGCGATGAAGCGGGCGCGTTTCGGCACTAGTTCTCCTCCTTGATGAGTCCGTAATCGCTGAGCACGTCCCGGATCCGTTGCTGGTTGGCGGGGGATGGCTCGCACATGGGGAGTCGGAGCTTCGGATTGATTCGTCCCAACTCGCCCAACGCAAACTTGAGGGGGCCGGGATTCGTCTCGAAGAAGATCATGTCGTTGACCGGCAGCAGGTAGTAGTGCAGCTCGATGGCCTCGTTCCAGCGCCCTGCCGCAACGTGGTTGTAGATGTCGGCGACCTCGCGCGGGAAGATGTTCGCAGTGGCGCTGATGTGTCCGGCCCCCCCGATCGCAAGCATCGGATAGCAGAGCAACTCGATGCCGGAGTAGACGTTGAAGTCCCTGCCGCACTGGTGCAGCACCCGGCTCACGTGCTCGAAGTCCTTGTTCGATTCCTTTGTGCCGATGATGCTCGCGTGCTCGCGACGTAACCGAGCCATCGTCTCTGGGGCCATGTTGACCGCGGTTCGCCCCGGGATGTTGTAGATGATGAGGGGAATCTCGACGCAGCGCGCAAGTTCGGAGAAGTAGCGATACAGCCCCTCTTGTGAGGGCTTGTTGTAGTAGGGCACGATGACGAGCGCGGCATCGGCGCCCACCGAGTCGGCGTGCCGGGTGAGTCGCAGCGTTTCGTCGAGGTTGTTGGTTCCCGTTCCCGGGATGAAGGGGACGCGCGCCGCGACCGCCTTGGCGGCGGACTCCACGACGTGCTCGCGCTCGTCGAGTGAGAGCGAGCTCGGCTCGCCGGTGGTGCCGGTGACCGAAACCCCGTGACTCCCGGCATCTATCTGCCATTCGATGAGCTCGACGAATGCACTCTCGTCGAAGGTTCCGTCCTCCCGAAAGGGAGTGACGATGGGGACGATCGAACCGCGTAACTCCGAAGTCTCTCGTTGCGTCATGTGACCGTCTCCTCTGTCCTGTTCGCGTTCGCCACACGAAAGGCTTCGATCGTCCGCACTTTGTGCTCGCGCGCGGCGGCTTCCACGTCTTCGAAGGGTGCGGAGCGCTCGAGCAGGTCCATGATCGAGGCGTGCTCGGCTACCGACTCAGGGCCCCGCTCGGGTATGCGGGGAAAGACCGTGCGACGGATCGCGTCCATGCGCTGCTGCGTTTCTTCGATGACCTGAACCAAGTAGGCATTGGGGCAGCGCGCGTAAATGGTTCGGTGCCATGCCCGGTTGAGCTTCGAGACCTCGACCATGTCTCCGGTACCTACCGCTGCGTCGATGGCCTCGTTGGCGTGGTGCAGCATCCGGAAATCGGAGGGCCGGAGGTGAGCGGCGGCGACCGCGGTGGCGTTGCCCTCGAGAATGGCGAGGACTCGCATCTCCTCCACCCAGCGGTCGTCGTCGACGGGAGCGACCTGGGCGCCGATGTTGCGCGTGTAGACGACCCAGCCCTCGGCCTCGAGCCGCCGCAGCGCCTCGCGCACGGGCACCGGACTGATCCCCATCTCGCGCGCCAGCGCATCGAGGATGAGACGGTGACCGGGTTCGTAGGTGCCGTCGATGATGCGCTGCCTTAAGCGCGCGTAGGTGCGTTCGGACTTATTCATAGGCGTCGTAAGGAAGCTCGAAGGGATCATGCGTGCCGGGTGAGGACACCACGACCGGCTCGACCAGACGGGTGAACTTGCTGCGGAAGTATCCGAGGGCGTCGCCGTCGTTGTAGCGGAAGTGAACGATGCGGCCCAGAAAGAGCGTGTGGTCACCACCGTCGTGCTCGGCATGCGGCTCGCACTGGAAGTGTGCGACCGTGCCTCCGAGGTAAGGGGCGAGCTTGCCCTCTCGCCAGGGGATGTCGAGCTGAGGATCGTGCCTGCCGGCGAAGTTGAGCGCGAGGTGCTCCTGGTCCGAGGCGAGCACGTTCACCGCGAAGGGGTTCTCCCTGAGAAGATCGTGGCTCTTCGCTCGCTTGTTGATCGAGACGAGGATCAGCGGAGGATCGAGCGATACCGAGGTGAAGGCGTTGACGGTGAGCCCGCGCGGGTCAGATGGTCCCCGCACGGTGACGATCGTCACGCCGGTGCCGAAGCATCCGAGGCAGGTGCGTAGCTCGTAGACGTTCAGGACGACACCCCCGTAGGTTCGAGCTTCCTCGCAGACTGAATCGTATACGATTCTGCGGCCCTTCGCCCCGGGCTCAGTGGTGCTCGCCGGCCCCCATGGATCCGGGCCGCCTCCACGACTGCGGGGGCTGCGGTGTAGTCCTCATAGGTCACGGAGGCGAACCGCTCGAAGGGAATCCCGATCATTGCGTCCATCGCCCTCGTGCGGTGAAGATCGGCCAGCGCCTCAATGATGGCTGCTTTAGCGGCCTCCTCCAGCGACGCACGCACCACCACTGGTTGTACCGGCCACGGCCCCCACGATTCGATGATGCGGAATCGACCTGCGGGCGAAGGGCGTAGATGTCGCTCGATGGCGAGCACCGTGGAATCGAATGGCGGCGGCGTCGACGAGCCCTTCATTGACCAGTCGAAGGGATTCGTGATGTGAGCCCGGGGCACGGTGGACGAGAAGAACTCGGATTCGCTCCTCATGGTCCGAAGCCGCTCCAGCGCGCAGTGCCAACCGCTTAGGGAACGAGCGTCGTTGTACACCCAGGTGCGGCCTCGCAGTTGCTCGAAGTGAGTGATGCCGGAACTCGGTGCACGACCACATCCGAGAAGTAAAGGGGTTTGCCTGCAGCCCGCTCGTCGGTGGAGACGGGAGCGAGGGGCAGGAGTTCGATGCTGGGCTGCCTCGATTTCCTCAGTAGGACCAGTGAGGGGGCGCATATGAACCCGACATCAGCGTTGTTCACCTCAAAGGGGTCATCATGGAGGCTCGGGCCGGACACTCGCTCCTCGACCACGAGCTTGGCTCGGGCCCCGAGACGCTTTCCGACGTGCTTCGCGATCGCTTGATAGAACCGTTGCGGGATGCTGGGGGCCAGGTACGTGATGATCCGAAGCGGTCGTTGCTGCGCCATGGGCTCCCGAGTCTGTCACGTTCGACCGCTCGTGATCGTTGGGGCCGAGCCGTCTCAGCTTTCCAGGGCTAGGACCGCAGGGTGCTCGAGTAGCTTCACGACGTCGAGGATGAACTTCGCGGCGGTAAGTCCGTCGAGTATGCGGTGGTCGAACGTGATCGACAGGTTCATCATCAGACGAGCGACGATCTGGCCATCTCTGACCACCGCGCGGTCGGTGGCTTTGTGCACTCCGAGGATCGCGGCCTGGGGATGGAAGACGATGGGCGTTGCCATCACGCCCCCGAACGGTCCCGGACTCGAAACCGTGAACGTCGAGTCACGCAACTCGTCTGGTTTCAGGGTTCCCTCGCGCGCTGAGCGCGCCAGCCGTTCGATGTCTGCGGCGATCTCGCCGACGCGCTTAGCGTCTGCCTCTCGGACGACGGGAACCATGAGCCCGGATGGCGTGTCTACCGCGACGCCGATGTCGTAGCGATCGTGGAGGACGATCTCACGAGCGTCTTCGTCGAGCGAGGAGTTTAGGACCGGATGGTCCTTGAGACCCGCGACCACGGCTTTGATGATGAACGGCAGCACGGTGAGCTTGGGACCACTTGGGTTGCGTTCGTTGGCGAGTCTGCGCGTTGCGTCGAGTTCCGTGACGTCACACTCCTCGACGTGTGTCACCGGAGGTATGACGCGATGAGCCTCGGCCATCCGCTCGGCGATGGTCCGGCGAATCCCGCGCAACGGTTCTCTTCTGCCTCCGACGGGAACCGCCGAGCGGGGAGCCTTTGGTGACGGCGCCGACTCTGGTTGCCGTCCCGACGCGTCTGCGAGTGACTCGACGTCGGCCCGAACGATTCGCCCACCGGGACCCGTGCCGTTCACCTGCGTGATGTCGACGCCGAGATCCCGCGCCAGCCTGCGCACCGGCGGCATCGCCCTCACTCTGCCGTTTCCGCCCCTGGCGTGCGAGCCGCCGGGGGGAGGCGGCGGCCCACCGCCCACGACGGCCGTGACCGGAGTCAGTTGATCTTCTGATCTCGGGGGCGGTGTCGGCGCTGAAACCGGTGCGTCCTCGCCGATCGTGATGAGCACCGAACCCACTGGGACGACATCTCCCTCCGCGCAGTGGATCTTCGACACGACACCTGCAAACGGAGAGGGGATCTCGGCCGTCGCCTTGTCGGTGATGACCTCGACGATGAGGTCGTCTTCCTCGACGACATCTCCCTCTTTGACCAGCCATTTGTCGATCTCGCCCTCGGTCACTCCCTCACCGAGGTCCGGCAGTTTGAAATCAGGCACCTTGTGTCTCCTCAGAAGTCCAGCACCTTCTCGGCGCCGCGCGTGATGCGCTCGACCGAGGGCAGGTAGTCGTCTTCATTGGCGAACTGTGGGAAGGGGACGTCGAAGCCGGTGACGCGACCGACCGGAGCTTCGAGATCGAGCATGGCCCGCTCGTGGATCAGGCTCGAGACCTCTGCGCCGAGACCGGCTGTGCGCGGCGCTTCGTGGACCACCATGGCGCGCCCACATTCGACCGAGTGCTTGACGATGGCGTCGACGTCGAGTGGATAGAGCGAGCGGAGGTCGATGACGCGCGCGGACCCACGTCCGTCGGCCTGGAGCTTGTCGGCGGCCTCAGCGCTCAACGGCACGGTCGCCCCGTAAGCGAAGATGACGAGGTCGTCGCCGGTGCGCGCGACTCTCGCGGTGGACAGCAACGAGCTCGCGGCACCATTGGTCGTGGTGAGGTCGAAGGGCATGTCGTCGGGAACCTCTTGTCGTCCAGCGCGATAGATGCGTTTGGGCTCCATGAAGATGACCGGGTCGGGATGAGCGATCGCGGCAAGCAGCATCGCGCGCGCGTCGGACGGAGTGGTCGGGCACACGACCTTGAGGCCGGGAGTATGCACGAGCAGCGCCTCCGGCGAGTCTGAGTGCAGTTCCGGGGCGCGCACGCCTCCCCCGAAGGGGATGCGGATGACCATGTTGGCGGGGCATTCGCCGTTCGTGCGCCAACCGTAGCGGGCGACGTGGACGATGATCTGCTCGAGGGCGGGATAGACGAACCCGTCAAACTGGATCTCGACCACGGGCAACAACCCATAGAGGGATAGCCCTACGGCCGAGCCCACGATCCCGGCCTCGCTGAGCGGCGTGTCGATGACGCGCTCGCCTCCGTACTCGTTGAGCAGTCCCGCGGTCACGCGAAAGACGCCGCCGGTCTTTGCAACGTCCTCGCCCAGCAGCACGACTCGCTCGTCCGTGCTGAAGGCCTCGTGCAGGGCCTTGTTCAGGGACTCGACCATTGTCAACTCGGCCACGTCACTCCCCCTCCGGCAAGGGCTCGGCATCTCCGGTCGACGGCGGAGTCGGGCCCTGAGGGGGCGCGACCTCGGGTTTGCGAGCTACCGAGTTCACCTCCTCGAGTCCCTCGATGAAGGTCCACGGGTTGTCCGAGGCGTAGACGTGGTCGAACATAACCTCGGGTCCGGGCTGCTCTACCGATTCGAGACCCCGGACTCCCTCGGCGATCATTTCTTTCGCCTCTCGGCGCAGCTCGTCGTCCTGGTCGTCGTCGAGAATGCTCAGCCTCCGCAGGAAGCCGCCCATGCGGGCGACCGGTTCGAGGTGCATCCACTTCTGCGCCTCGGTTTCGTCTCGGTAAAGCGAGGGATCGTCGGCCGTCCCGTGAGGTTTGAGGCGGTAGCAGAAGGCCTCGATGAGAGTCGGTCCCTCATCGTTGCGCCCCCGCTCGAGGGCGTCCTTCGTCGCTTTCCAGCAGGCGAGCGGGTCGAAGCCGTCGATGCGGATGCCGGGTATGCCGTAGGCGGCCGCCTTCTCCGCGACCGTGCGCGTTGCCATCTGACGGGTTACGGGCGTCGAGATCGCCCACTGATTGTTCGTGCAGAAGAACACCGTGGCGGTCCTAAATACACTCGCGAAGTTGAGGCCCTCGTGGAAGTCGCCCTCCGATGTCGCGCCGTCGCCGAACCATGCCAGAGATGCGGTCCGGTCGCCCTTGATCTTCGCCGCCCATGCAACGCCAGTGGCGTGAGGCAGATGGGTCGCTATCGGAACGCAGATGGGACCCAGTCGATAGTCGCGCGGGTTGTAGAAACCCGCCGGGCCCCCGTAACCGCGCACCCACCCTAAGACCGTGGCGACCGGCAGACCCCGCAGGATGCCGACCGAGTTTTGTCGGTAAGAAGGAAAGACCCAGTCGGAGTCCTCGCACGCGTACAACGCGCCCGCCGTCGTGCCCTCCTCGCCCCAGTACAGGGGATAGGTGCCGACGCGCCCCTGGCGTTGCAACATCACGGCGCGCTCGTCGAAGGTGCGCAGGATGATCAGCCAGCGATAGAGCTCGAGGAGTTCCTTTTCTCCCAAGCCGTCGGGCACTTGACAGTCCGGCAGGTCACCCCCGTCGCCGATGATGCGCAGCGGCTCACTCAGTCCCATCAGTGGCCGGCCGTCCCGTACTCCGTCGTACGCAGGAGCCGGATACGGCTGATCTTGCGAATGCGCTCCTCGGCGTATTCCTCTGCCGCTCTCGCCGTGGAAATGCGTCGTTCGCTCGCGAGGGCGAAGATGTTTTGAAGCTGTTTGTAGATGCCCTCGACTCGTTTCATCGCCCGCTCGCGGTCGTAGCCGCGCAGCTCGTCCTCGACGTTCATGAGTCCGCCCGCGTTGATCACGAAGTCCGGCGCGTAGAGGATTCCTAGGTCCCGAAGCTTGTCCCCGTGCTCGGGGCGCGCAAGCTGGTTGTTGGCGGCCCCGGCGATGATCCTGCAGCGGAACTCGCTGATCGTGTCGTCGTTGATACCGCCGCCGAGAGCACAAGGGGCGAAGATGTCCGCTTCCATTGTGTGGATCTCTCCCAGTGGACGGGTCTCGACTCCGTGCGTCGATACAGCTCGGGCGAGGTTGTCGACGCTGATGTCACCGATGGTGACCTGGGCCCCCTCTTCGACGAGATAGCCGCACAGAGCGAAGCCGACCTTGCCTACTCCCTGAAGCGCGACGGTCTTGTCCTTCAACTCGGCGCTACCAAAGACCTCGAGAACGCAAGCCTTTATGCCCTGCAGAACTCCGTATGCGGTGACGGGGGAAGGGTCGCCCGAGCCACCGTAGGTGTGAGAGCAACCACACACCCACCGAGTCTCGCGTCGGACTGTGTCCATGTCATCGAGCGCGGTGCCGACGTCCTCCGCGGTGATGTAGCGCCCCCCCAGGGTCTCGATGAAGCGCCCGTAGGCGCGCAGCAACTCCTCGTTCTTGATGCGCGTGTGGTCGCCGATGATTACCGCCTTGCCACCACCGAGATCGAGGCCGGCCGCCGCGGCTTTGTAGGTCATGCCCTTGGCAAGGCGAAGCACATCGACAAGAGCCTCTTCTTCGCTGCGGTAGTCATAGAATCGAGTCCCGCCGAGCGCGGGACCCAAGGCCGTGGAATGGATTGCGATAATGGCTCGAAGACCCGACTGGTCGTCCGAGCAAAATACGACCTGCTCGTAGCCATCGCCATTGATGTGCTCGAACACACTCATCTGCCGTGGAGCCCCCTATGAGGTTCGTTGCGGCGTCCTCGACGCAACCGACTTATTCGTGTACAGGCCCGATGCTACCGCCTCATTTGTCGGAGCGACGTTCCCAAGCGTGGTTAGCATGGGTCCTGCGAACGGTTGCGACCAACGGTCTCGACCAATCGCACCGCCTCACCCGGAGGGGATCGACTCTGTGATCAGGACCGCATACCTACGCATCTACGAGCCCGCAGCGACGTTCACGGAAGACGAGCGCCGCCGGTGGCTTACGGAGCCCGACGACGGCGAGGCCGGCGACCACCAGACCTACCGCTCCTGGCTGGTGACGGGCCGGCTTCCCCAGGGAGAGCCTGGCTACAGCGCGACGGAGAACGCCTTCGTGCGAGAGGTCGACGGCGACTTCTACATCTGCCCGTGGCGGACCCGGCTTCGGATGCTGGCGGGACTCTTGGCCTTTCGCGACAGCGTGCCAGAGGAAGTGGCGGACGCCTTCGTGCCCGAGAGCGAGGCTCGCCGCGCCGCGAAGGAACTGGCCGCGCTCGACGAGCAGTGGCCCGACATCCGCTCGCACATCCTGCACGCCAACTGGCACGTGCCGCTGCGCTGGTTCGCGGCCTTCGACCCCTCGGAGAGGGTGCTGGTCGAGGACCGCAGAGGCTTGCGCATTCGCTACGAGACCCGCATCGCCGAGGCGCTTGCTCGGCTTAGCCACGTCGCCACCGTGCTGGAGGAGACTTGGCTCGACGACGGCGTCGTGGCCGCGGTCAAGGAATTGATGGGCTGGCTCGAGGAATACTCGCCCGGCGCGTTGCTCGAGCTCGACTACGGGTCGGTCGCCGGCATGTTCGAGCACGAAGAGCTGCTCGAGGACCACTGCGCCGCCGACGTCGCCTCTTGCGTCGAGGCTCTGGGTGCCGGGGACGGGCCACGAGCGACCCAACTCTTCGGTGAGCTCACCGACAAATGGGCGTCGATACGCGCTCACGAGATCGTGAATTAGTCTGACTTTGTCCGCACTTTGGGGTGTCGACTAGTTATTTGTGACTACGATCCCGTAGCCCGGCACGTGCACGGAAAATGACTCTATTGAGCCATACCGCCCAAAGGGGCTAGAGGTCATCATTCTTGGCTGAGGAGAGGTCCGGCTTTCCGCAGGTCATGGTTCCTGGGGCAAGGGGTGGTCGGGCTCGGAGGAAATGGAGGCAAGATGGAGGTCCAGAAGGACGACCTTCTGACACCGGCTGAAGTCGCGAAGAGGTTTCGGGTCGATCCGAAGACGGTTACCCGGTGGGCGAAGGCTGGAAAGCTTTCTTCGATCAGGACCCTCGGTGGTCACCGCCGGTATCGCAAGGAAGAGGTCGACAGGTTTCTCGAGGGGAACAGGCAGGTCGGAACCGAAATCCGTTAAGGCTTCAACTGTTCTACCGCAAAACGGACGCCGAACCGGCGTCCGTTTTTCTGTGGGTGGCGAGGGGCAGAATCGAACTGCCGACACCGCGATTTTCAGTCGCGTCGGATAGGTCCGCTGTAATCCGTCACCGTCCATCTATGCAGGTCAGACCGGGTATGCAATCCGCCGCCGTCTCTCAGGGTTCGCTTATGTCCGTCCCCGTGGTCACACTGGTGGTCACATGGGGGGTCAGGATTCACTCGCTCATCGCCGCGCTGACCGCCTCAGCGGCGCGGCGGAGACGCCCGTCATCCGAGGCCGAATAGACCTCGAGCAGCATCTTGGACGATGCCCACCGGCCCAGGCGCTGAACGTCCTCGAGTGGAACGCCTCGATCGCGAAGCCGAGTGGCGAAGGTGCGACGAAGCTCATGCATCCCACGCGCTCGACCATCTGGCGTGCAGTGGGCGACGCTGCTGCGCTCAAGGATCCGCACCCATGCCCGCGAAACGTTCGATGGGTGAAGCGCGGTGCCCACAAGCGAGGCGAACACGTGCGTCGTCTCTGGTTCGGTGAGCCACGGTTGGGGACAGGCGAGGCGCTCGGCAGCTTGCGCCCGGTGATGCCGGCGAAGTAGCTCGGCGGCGGGTCCGGACAGCGGAAGGCAGCTACCAGACGCTTCGGTTTTGGGCCGAGAGGAGACGAGCCCTGTCT
>Ga0136627_1000430_pt1 | contig 15665 bp, 13 predicted proteins | sample AntDrymUQ4892206_2_FD_104652 | JGI IMG/M metagenome (GOLD analysis project Ga0136627, IMG submission 104652) | Polar desert sand microbial communities from Dry Valleys, Antarctica - metaG UQ489 (22.06) | ecosystem: Environmental > Terrestrial > Soil > Desert | place: Antarctica: Dry Valley... | reverse complement strand
GCGGTCACGTCAATGCCGTTCACGCCCCGGCAGTCTATGAAGATCCACTTTATGTCCGGCCTGTCGGCGACCTCTTTTATGAGCCATTCTTCGAGGAACGGCGAATTGGCGAAATACAATCTCGCGTCCACGCGCACTATGAGCGCCTCGGGGTGCGTCTTCCCCCCCGGATAACTTTCGAGTCCGAGGAAAGCGTCCTTCCCCTCGACATACCCAAGCTCGGCGATGTGCGGATACGCCGTCCGCCGGAGGAAGACAAGGAGCGAGAACCCCGCCCCGATGAGTATCCCCTCCTCCACCCCTAGGGCGAGCGTGAGAACGAACGTGAGAAGGAGCGTGTATCCGTCGGCGTGCCGGATGCGAAAAGCCCTCCGAACCTCCCTCACGTCAATGAGCTTGAGGACGACCACGATGATGACCGCCGCGAGCGAGGCGTTCGGAAGGTAATAAAAGAGCGGCGTCAGAAAAAGAAGCGTGGCGAGGATGAGAAGCGCGGTGAAGATGGAGGCGAGTTGCGTCCGCCCGCCGGACTCGTATTGAACCGCCGTCCGCGAGAACGAACCCGCCACCGGAAACCCGGAGAAGAACGCGGCGGAGGCGTTGGCGAGGCCGAGCGCTTTGAGTTCCTGACTCGAGTCTATTTTGTATTTCTCCTTCGCCGCGATCGCTTTGGCGACGGAGATGGACTCCACGAACCCGACGAAGGCGACGACGATGGCCGAGGTGATGAGAGAGCTTGCGACTTCGAGGTCGAGGGCGGGAACCGTGAACCCCGGAAGCCCCTGTGGAACCTCGCCCACGACGGCCACGCCAACCTCGTCGAGGCCGAAAATATACACGACGAGCGCGCTCGCCGCGACCACGGCGAGCGGGCCGGGAACCCGCGGAAATACCCGCCCGAGAACCACCATCGCCGCGATGCTCCCGAGTCCGAGCGCGAGCGTGGCGGGATTCGTCTCCCCGATGCCGCGCCAGATTCCGACCGCCGTGTTTATCGTCGAATGGCCTCCGGCGGGGAGAGAAATCCCGAGCAAATTCCCGACTTGGCTGAGGATGATCACGATGGCCGAAGCGAATATGAAACCCGAAAGAACCGGATGCGAGATGAAGTTCGTTATGAACCCCATCCGAAGAAGCCCGATGCCAAGCTGCAAAATCCCGACCATGAGCGCGAGGAGGAGCGCGAGCGAAATATACTCCTCCGTCCCCGGCTCGGCGAGCGCGGACACCGAAGTGAAAGTGAGGAGAGCCATGAGCGCGGGCGGCCCGACGGGCATGTGCCGCGACGTCCCGAACAGCGCGTACACGATGGCCGGAACCGTCGAGGCATAAAGTCCGTATCGGGCCGGAAGCCCCGCGAGGAGCGCGTACGCCATTCCTTGCGGGACGAGGAGAGCGGTGATGATGAGCGCGGATATGATGTCGCCGCGAAGGTCGCCCCGTTTGTATGTCCGGAGCCATCCGAGGGCCGGGATGATTTTCTCGAAGGTCGTCACATCTTTTCCAGTATAACGCCGGGCGCAAAATCCTCCGGAGCTTCGGCTCGAATATAATGTGAGTCGAGTGGCATTCATTTCCGCCGCCGACGGCAAGGGAGAGAAAATGACCGACACCGAAGAAAGAATTGTTTCGACGGAAACCCCCGGAGGATACATCTTCGAGCAGTTCCGGGTGGAGCGGGGGTGCCTCGGGTATCTCGTCGCGGACGCGGAGACTCGGTTCGCGGCGATCATAGACCCGGAGGAGGAGATGGCCGAGGCGATGATGGACGAGGTTTTCCGCCGGAACCTCCGTCCGAAATACATCATAGACACCCACACCCACGCCGACCACATCTCGGCGGCGCGGGATCTCAAACTGAAAACGTGCGCGAAGGTCGTCATGCACGAGAAGGCTCCCGCGAGCATCGTGGACATAAAAGTTGTGGACGGGGATCGCCTCCGTCTCGGGAGTCTGGAAATAAAATTCCGATACGCGCCGGGACACGCCAAAGACCTCGTCGCGGTCGTATTGCCGGGAAAAATACTCACCGCCGACGCTCTCATCATCGGCTCGTGCGGACGCACCGACCTTTTGAACGGGAATGCCACACAGCAATATTTCACGCTCGGATGCGTGTTCGGAACCATGCCCGACGACCTCGAAGTGTGGCCCGGCCACGATTACAAAGGCCGCACGCACTCCACACTCGGCGACGAAAAGAAAAACAACCCGAAGATGCGCTTCGCCTCCGAGGACGAGTTCGTCGAATACATGGATCTCGAAAACCCGAAAAAGCTGAGCGACGTGTGCCAGCTCGCCGAATCCCTCAAAGCGAACATGGTTTGATACGGAATCCGGATAATGACTTCGCATCTTTGTCCGTGCGGGAGGTCGGGAGTCGCTCGCTTCGGGGGTCGGGGAGTACGGATATCGCCCCCCCGGAACGAGAGACAAAACCATTCACCCGAACTCCATATGAGGCGTTCCGCTTTCGGCGAGCCGCACCCGCGCTCCGCTTTTCAGCTTTTCATGAGTGGCGAAAGCGGTGATGAGAATGCGGCATGAATCGAGGGAAAGCCGGGAATCTCGACCGGCTCCGGAACGAGACGGCTCACCGGAGGTCTTCGGTACGGGCGAAACCGGATAATGAACATGCGGCGCATTCAAAAACCACGCCGAATAAAGGAGGCGATTTTGGAGGATTTCACGCCGTTCAGCGGGCTTTTCGGGGGGATGCTCATCGGAGTCGCGGCGGCGATGCTTTTGTTTTTGAACGGGAGGATCGCCGGGATAAGCGGCATCGTCGGTGGGATGCTCGTGTCGAGGGTGCGGGGGCTTTTCGGATGGCGGACGGCTTTCGTCATCGGGCTTTTGCTCGGGGCTTCCGGGTACGCGCTCGCGATGGGAGGGGTTCCCGTGGGGATCGAGGCTTCGATGCCCGCGCTCGTCGTCGCGGGGCTTCTCGTCGGGTTCGGGACGAGGCTCGGTTCGGGATGCACGAGCGGCCACGGCGTTTGCGGCATCGGGCGAATGTCGAAGAGATCCATCACCGCGATGGCGATCTTCTTCGGGGTCGCGATCGCAACCGTGTTCATAATCCGACACGTGGTTTGAGAGGAGGTTCGGAATGACGCGAAACACGGCCGACCACCAAACGATCCGCCGAATCGCCTCCCACCGGGTCGTTTCACATCGAATCTGCCGCCCGAGTTCCGCTTTCCGAGGGTCGGGTGGCGAGAAGACTTTTTTTGCGCCAGCCGCGTGCAGCGAAGCGCGGGGCGTATTTTCCCGGTTCGCGGCTTTCCCCCGGTTCTCGACGCCGGAGGTATGCGGAAGCGATCATCCGGATTCGGCATCGCTCGCCGTCGCGGCGACGCTCCGCCGGGGGACGAGCCACCGGAACTTTTTTACGGATGGAGGCGGGCGATGAGGGTATTCGTCGCGCTTTTGTCGGGTGCGGTCTTTGGCATCGGACTCGCCATTTCGGGCATGATGAATCCGGCCAAAGTCATCGGCTTCCTCGACTTCGCGGGGGATTGGGATCCCACCCTCGCCTTCGTCATGGTAGGCGCGCTCCTCGTGAGCATCCCCGCCTTCCGCTGGATTTTGTCCCGCCCAAACCCCGTCCTCGACGACACCTTCGACCTCCCGAAGAAAACCGCCGTGGATGGACGGCTCCTCGGGGGCGCGGCTATCTTCGGAATCGGATGGGGAATCTCGGGATTCTGCCCCGGCCCGGCGGTCGCCGCCCTCGCGAGTGGCATCCCGTCGGTGTTCGTATTCATGGCCGCGATGCTCGCCGGTATGGCGATTTACAAAGGAGCCTTCGAAAGAGAACGGTGACGCCGAGTCCGGACGAAGGCTCATCGTTTCCCGAGAACCGAACCCCGCCACAGAGACGGCTCGGCGGGTCGCCTCCCATCGCGGAGATGCGTGCTTCCGTCGGGAGACGTTCCGGCATGGATTTCGCAGTGACCCGGAACCCGATTCCCGAACCACGAAACATCCGCCCGGCTTCCGCATGACAACCGGACTCGGCGCGCCACCTTTCCCCGGAGCGCCACACCCTCCGCAACGTTTCCATCGCTCGCTCCCGGTCGCTGGTTTTCACCACCAACCAATAACCACAAACCAATAACCGGAGCGAAGCGACAAACACTATTCCTTCACGAAGAACGACTCCCGATCCGGGCGGTACGGGCGGTCGAACACCTCGGGGCGACGGAGGCCATCGGGCATCAGGCCGGGGTGGGCCGTGGAGAGCCACTTTTTATACACGGCGCGGCTCTTTTCCATGTCCACGTATACATCGCCGTATTCGTCGTCCGGCTTCGCCTTCTCGACGTATACCGCGTTGTGCCAGCAATGCATGCAGTTGAAATCCACGATGCCGTCGTCGCGGAAATACAACGCCGTCACCGGACACGCCTCGACGCACGGCGCGTCCTCGCAGTGATTGCATCGCATGACGTGGAAGGCTCGCTGCGTATCGGGGAACTCGCCCTTCTCGATGTACTTCACCCACGTCCGGTTCACTCCGACGGGAACCTCATGCTCGGCTTTGCATGCGACCGTGCAGGCGTGGCAGCCGATGCACTTCCGGTTGTCTATGATGAAGCCGTAATTCGTCATCGCTCTCCTTCCCGCAAAACCCGGTGTGGACGAATATTAACTTCGCGTCCGAACCGGATGAATATGCAGACTGTGATCCCGTAATAGTCTCAGCCTATGACCATCGCGGCAAACTCCAGCTCCGGGCATTACAATCGCGTGAGTCCGAGATCCGGGAGGAGACCATAATTTTGAAGGAGATCCCGAAAAAACAGATCATCGAAACCATCCGAAACCTGTGCATCGAAGCGAACACGAACCTCCCCGAAAGCCACCTCGCCGCCATGCGCCGCGCCCTCGAAAAAGAGGAGTCCCCACTTGGGCGCGAAGTCCTCGAACGCCTCCTCGAAAACGCCGACGTCGCCCGCGAAAGGTGCATCGCTTTTTGCCAAGACACCGGATATGCCGTCTTCTTCGTCGAAATTGGGAGCGAAGTGAAGATCCCGGACGGCGAACTCGGCGAGGCCATAAACGAGGGAGTCCGGCGCGGCTACGAAGAAGGGTATCTCCGAAAGTCCATCGTGCGGAGTCCGATAGACCGGACGAACACCGGCGACAATACCCCGGCCATTATTTATTACGAACCCGTGCCGGGCGACACGTTCGAGCTTACGATGCTCGTGAAAGGCGCGGGGTGCGACAACATGAGCGCGCTGAAAATGCTCACCCCCGCCGAAGGAGTCGAAGGGATGAAGGAGTTCATCGTCGAGACCATCGAAAAGGCCGGGCCGAACGCGAGTCCGCCCGTTACCGTCGGCGTGGGGATGGGCGGGCCGTTCGAGAAGGCGGCGATGATGGCGAAGAAGGCGTTGACGCGGCCATCCGGCGAGCCGAACCTCGACCCGGAGGTGGCGAAGCTCGAACGAGAAATCCTCGACGAGATAAACGCGACGGGCATCGGCCCCGCCGGATATGGCGGCACCGAGACCGCGCTCGCCGTCCACATCGAAAGTTTCGCCACCCACATCGCCGCCTTTCCCGTCGCCGTGAATTTGGATTGCCACTCGCACCGAACCGCGAAGGCTTCGCTGTGATGCGTTCGCTCCGCTCCGGGGGGTCGGGAGTCGGGAAATGCACGATGGCGAAACCGTGTCCCGACATTGTCGCCCATTCGAGTCCATCGGGTGGAAAGGCGGGGGGGCGAACCCCGCGCCATCGAAATCTGCGGGCGAATGGTCGAGAATCCATCGAGCGGGAAATCGGGAACGCCGCGGGGGAGTCGGTCGGGTACACCCCGACTCCCGAAGCGAGCGGAGCGCCGCGACCTCCCGACTCCCGGCCTTTCCGTCCGGAGTTCGTATGAGTGAACCCATCCGCCTCGAAACCCCGCTCTCCTTCGAGGATGTCGAGCCTTTGAAAACGGGCGATGTCGTGCTTATTTCCGGCGTCCTTTTCACAGCCCGCGACGCGGCACATAAGCGGATTGCCGAAGCCATCGAGGACGGCTCGCCGCTTCCATTCGATCCCTCGGGGCAAATCGTGTATTTCACCGGCCCGGCTCCCGCCCGCCCCGGCCACGCGCTCGGCCCCGCCGGACCGACGACTTCCTCCCGGATGGACTCGTATTCGCCGCTCCTCATCGAGCGCGGCCTTCGGGGGATGGTCGGAAAAGGCGTCCGCTCGGAGGCGGTGCGCGACTCGATGCACGAACATGGATGCGTATATTTCGGAGCCGTCGAAGGCACGGCGGCGCTTCTCGCCGACCGGGTGAAGGAGGCCGAAGTCGTCGCGTACGAAGACCTCGGCTCGGAGGCGGTACGCCGTCTCGTCGTCGAGGATTTCCCCGTCGTCGTCGTGAACGACCTCCGCGGCGGGGATTTGTACCGCGAAGGCCGGGAAAAGTGGCGACGGAAACGAACCCCGCCGCCCGCATGAACCGAGTTCGGGCGACCCCGCATTTTCTCCGCGACACGCCCGGTCGAGCCTCCCGGCGGCGTGGCGCGTCCGCGCGAATCGTTTTCATGCGGAGGCCGGATGAATGATTCCGTCGCTCACTTCGGAGGCGATGCTCGTCCTCCCCGACACGCGCACGATCGAGGATGCGAATTCCTCACCCGGATTTCATACCACTCGGGAGGGTGCCCTTCGGATGCTTTTCGTCTGGCTTTCGGATGTCCTTCGGAGGGACGTATTTGCCGGGGAACTGCGAAGGAGCATCGCTTAGATCAACCCGGCTCCGCATGAAACGTTGACCGCGTCGCCTCGTAATCGTATAAATAGTGTCAATGATCTCTATCCGAAAGGATGGATCCATGCGAATGCGAACTCTTCTCCACGGTCGGACAAAGCTAAGCGCGGGCCTCCTCCCCGCGCTCGCGCTCTCGGCGGCGATCCTCCTCTTCTCCGGATGCGCCGCCCTCGGAGGAGGCGTCTCCCAAATACAAGACGACAACGAACAAACCGAACGAACGACGGCGAACAGCGAGCCGACGATGGCCCAGGCGGACGAAAGAGCGGAAAACTCCGTCGCGAACGAGTCCGACGGAGAACCCGCCGACACCACCTCGGAGGCCGGAGGCGCCGAGGTTGCGACGGGGGGCGGCTCGGTGGTCGTCCGGGCGGGCGACGCCGAAGTCACGACGGGCGCGGGCGGAGCGGTCGCACGGGCCGGGGATGTGGTCGCGGAATCCGGCGTCGGAAACGGCGGCGCGGAGTCGAGCGCATCGAGCGAAGGCGGCTCGGGCGGTGCCGCCGATGGCGACTCGGATGGTGTGGCGGAGCTTCGTCTCGCGGGGGATGCGGGAACGGCTTTCTCCGGAGACTGCGTGGTTGGCGGGGAGCCGACGACGCTCGAAGGCGAAGTTCCCGCGCGCCTCGATTATGACCTCGCCGAGGGCGGGCTGGCGTGTGAGATCGGAAAACAAGGTTCCGGCCTCCTCCGTGTCGTCCTCATCGCGGGAGACAGCCGAGTCGTCCGCGAAACGAACGCCGAGGACGCGAGGATCGAACTCGTGTACCGGAACGGGAACGTCATCGCCTCGACCTCGTCGGAGTCGGGGTCCTCGACCTCGTCGTCGAACTCCGTATCTTCGTCCTCGCAATCCTCGTCGAGTTCGTCCGTGCAAAATCAGTCATCGAACTCGTCGTCCTCGAACTCGTCGTCCATAAACCAGAGCGTCTCCGCCACGAACTGACAAAGGACGCGAATCGGGTCGCATGCCTGTTTTGGGATTCACGGCGCCCCGCCGCCAATAGAGCGTGAAGCAAAGGGGCTGTTATGGGACGAGGGAGAGAAAACATCGTAACCCGAAATTCCGAAGTAATGAGCGGCGCGCTTGTCTTCGCCGGAACCCGAGTCCCGGCTCGGACGCTCGTGGATTACCTCGGAGCCGGACATTCCCTCGACGATTTCCCGACCGTCAGCCGCGAACAGGCGGCGGCGTATCTGCGTATGACGCTCGAAGCCGCCGAGGGCTTCGCCGATGCGCGTCCTGCTTGACAGGCTGAGGAAAGGAAGGCCGTGAGCGTTGAGGTAGCGGGTCTGGATCACATTTTCATCACCGTCGAAGACCTCGCGCGTTCGGAGGAATTCTACGATCGCCTCATGAAGGTACTCGGGTTCAGGAAGAGCGGGGGTTCCATGGGAGGCGACCCGCACATCCATTACTACAATCGGCAGTTCGGCTATTCGCTCCGTCCCGCCAGAAGCGATGCGGCCCATGATCCATACGCGCCGGGACTCCATCATCTCTGCTTCCGCGTGAGCGACGAGGAGGCCGTGGATCGAGCCGCCTCGGAGCTTCGAGCGGTCGGCATAGAAACAACGGAGCCGCGCCACTACCCCGAGTACGCGCCGGACTATTACGCGACCTTCTTCGAAGACCCGGACGGAGTCCGTCTTGAAGTCATGAACTTCCGCGAGATGCGCCGGAAACACCTCTTCGATTGGAACCACGAACCAGGGGCGACGCGAAACCGCATCCCCGACTGACCGAACCAGCGGCGCCTCAACCAGATTCTTCGATCCTCCCCTTCACCTTCTCGACATATTTTTTGGGCTTCGCTTTCCTTTCCAAACCACTCGCCGCCATATATCGGACTTTGCCGAAGACCGCCCGTTCTTTCCAACCCTGGTCGTGCATCCCGAACACCCACGCGACGTTCGCGTACGAGTTCGCATCCCTCCCGTCGAGAAAGTATTTGTTGTTTAAATAGAGCGTGGTTCGGAAGGCATGCTCCGGGGTGTTCGACCATTCGAGGATCTTCTTCCCCCAATACATTCGCATGTAGTTGTGCATGTACCCGGTGTGGATCATCTCCTTCATGGCCGCGTTCCAATATTCGTCGTGCGTCCCGGCGGCCTCGAGCTGCTTCGTCGTATACACGTGTTCGCGGGCGTCGTATTTGTGATCTTTCAAAGTCTTCCCCGCCCAGTCCGGCAAACACGAGAATTTGTCATAGTCCGGCTCATAGTGGACGAAGTTCATCGGAAGCTCGCGACGCACGATGAGCTCTTCGAGATACGAATCAATGTTTTCCTCCGACGCGCCGGACTTTTGTATTTCGAGGGCGATGTATATCGGCGAAACGTGGCCGAAATGCAAATATTTGCTCATGTGAGACACGTCGTCGGTCTGTGGCTGATTCCGGTTTTCCGTGTACGAGGCGAACCTGTTTTTCAGAAACTGCGAGAGGACTTTCTTCGCCTCCGAAGTCCCGCCTTTGTAAAGGCGCGAGAGCGAGCCGACGCTCCGGTCGAGATCCGTGTCGTCGAGAACCTTCCCGATGTCCGAGAGGTCGAGGCCGTCGGCGAACATGCTCATGGAACTCTTCTCGACCTCCGTCGGTTCGAGTTCGACGAGGAAGTCTTCGAGGTGCTTTCGTATCCTCGGACGGAGCGTCCGGGCGGCGTACTCTTTCTTGTCCGAGGCAAGCTCGACGGGAACGACGACATCCGACTCGATTTGGAAAACGGGGCATTCCGCGTTTTTCGCGACGTTCTCGCGCCACTCTTTTTGATGGCGCAAATATCCCCGGTCGGTGACGACGAGCGAGGCATCCCTCGCGGCTTCGATGGCGACATTGTCGGGGGAACCGCGACGGACGACCATCTTTATGTCCCGCTTTTTTAGGACGTTTTCCACGTCCGCGAGTCCTTCGAGCATGAACGAATAGTGGCGGAGGTTCGCCTCGGGATAGTCGTCGGTGAGGCCGAAGACGACGAGGAGGCGTTGCCCGAGTTCGTTCGCTTTTTGGACGGCGTATTCGAGGGCGTGGTTATGTTCGGCGCGGACGGAGGATTGCATCCAGTAAAGGACATGTTCGCCGCCGCGAACTTCATTGTCGTTGAGTCGTTGTATGCGTTCCGGCTGAATCTCGCGCGTCGCCAAGCTCTTTCCTTCCTGACGGGTTCTTTACCGGGGAGCATAGCTTTTCTCCGCCGCGGGTTTGAAAGAAGAAACACTTTCGAGGCCGCGGTTCTCGCTCACGGCGGGTTCGCATCGAGCCTCCGGGCTTCGGGAAACACCATCTCGAGCGGGGCTTCGATGGAGGCGTGGATCCACCTCGCGAGTTCCACAGTCGCAGCGAGACGCGGAAGATCGAGCCTCCGCATCTCGGCTTCACTCGCGCATTTCAGCCTCTCCCGGCTTTTTTGTCCTCGCTGAAATTCTGGCGAGCGAAGCGGGCGGCAAGCTGAAAAGCGCGGCCGCAAGGCGAGCCGCTCTCAGACCGCCTTCTCCGCGCCGTTCGCCTCGCCGTACGCGGCCGCGCTTTTCGCGTGCCATTCGAGGAGATCCTCGCGGAGGCGTGAGAGCTTTTTGCTTCCCTCCCCCCCGGCGAGGTTTCTTTGCTCGGTCGGGTCGCGGCGGAGGTCGTAAAACTCGTCCGGCTGTTTTCCGAAATGGTAAATGTACTTCTCGAAACCTTCGATGCGGGCCATGCTCACGAGATCCGGGCGGCACGAAAACCGGAGGACGCGGTCTTCGGGCAAGCCCCCCACGAAAGAAGCCCCCGGATACTCCCCACCCTCGACCTCGAAGCCGAGCATGTCGGCGATGGTCGGCGGGAGGTCGGTTAATTGGATCGGCTCTTTGACGATTCCCCCGCCGTCGAAGTTTTGTGGATCATGGACGATGAGCGGTATGCGAAGCCCTTCTTCATAGGGAACTCCGTCGTGGCCCGTCACGCCATGCTCCCCGAAAGCCTCGCCGTGGTCGCCGTAAATTATGAAGATGGTGTCCTCGTAAATCCCGAGCTCCTTGTATTGCTCGATGATGTTCCTCGTCCAGAAATCGTCATAGTAAATATTGTTGAGATACCGGTCGAACATAACGTTCTCCGCGCCGCGGGCGAATTTCTTCGTCCCGTACCGGTCTATGGGACGGTATTCGTGGTGCGGTGTCACCCCGAGGTACATCACGAACGTCGGGGAGTCGGCGGCGTTTTCGGCGAGCCACTTCCGGCTCGGAGGGAGCATGACATCGTCCTCGTAGCCGAGGTAGTTCGACATTTGGAAGCCTCGCGTGTCCATTTGCTCGAAGGCCGCGAAGTGATCGTAGCCGAAGTTCGCGACGTGGACGCGACGATCCTCGAAAATCTCCGTCGCCGACTGGAACCACGCGCTTTTATATCCGTGATCCCCGAGGAGTTCCGGCAATGAACGCGCCGGGATACCACCCGGCCTCGACTCGATTATGTCCGTGTCCGGGTGCGGATAAAGCCCCGAGTTGAGCGACGTCACGGCTTTGGACGTATGCGGCGTCGTCGTGTACGCGCGCTCCAGAATAAGGCTGTTTTTCGAGAGTTCGTTCAAAAACGGCATCGTCCCGAGGTCGCGGTTATAAGGGGTAGTCGAGCGCGCGCGCGTGGATTCGAGGTGGATGAGGGCGATGTGGCGCTTTCGGGTGCGGGGCGTGGCGACGAACTCGATCCGCGAGAGGTCGGCGGCCCCCGACACCCGCCTCGCGGCCTCCTCCATTTGCCCTTCTTCGATCCTCGTGGCGACCAAATTGGACACCGGGGAGCGCGACACGACCCTCCCTCGCCCCGCCGCCGACGGCGGAAACAGCGACTCCCGGAAGAGGAGGAATCCAGCCCCGGCCCCGGCCCCGGCCGCAATGAATCGCCGCCGCGTCATCCCGGCGGAAGGGGCGTCCGCGAGCGCGGGGGATTCTCCGGCCTCCATCCCCACTTCCGAAGCTTCGCTCCGCCTCCTCCTCGAAAGGAGGAAAGACAAAAGCGGCGGGCCGAGGAGCGCATAGAGGACCGCTCCGGCGAGGAGCATCCACACGACGGGCGAACCCTCGCTCGACACCGCCCCGGTCGCCTCTCCGGGGGTGGCGAGATAATACGAGACGACGGAATAGTCGAGGGTGGTTCCGGTGGTTTCGAGGTACCCGTACGCGACGGTCGAGACGACGGCGATGAGCACCGCCGTCGCATGGAGGAGCGCGGCCGAGGCGACGCGGAGAACGCCACTCCGGAACACCGCGAAAACCCCGACCCAGAAAACCGCATACCCGAGCGCGAACATGAGATCCGAGTTGAGAAGCCCGAAAACCCGGAGGAGCCCCGCCTCCCCATCCTTGACGAGGATGCCCGCCACCCGGAAAGCGGTCGTATACAAAAACAGCGGAGCGAGGAGGGCGAAGAGGTAAACCCAGTCGCCCACTCCCAAAAGACCCCGCGCCGTCCGGCGGGAAACTAGCCATATTCTCCGCATCGGGCAATTATACAGCGGTTCGACTCCGGCGAGCCGCGCCTCTCAGCCAGTCAGCTTTTCAGCGTCTCAGCTTTTTGTTTTTGCCGACAAGCTGACAAGCGCGGAGCGGAGCGCGGTTCTCCTTCGTCGAACCGCTTTACTTCGGCTCGAAGTCGAGGGAGGCGGAGTTGAGGCAATAACGTTTTCCGGTCGGGGCGGGGCCGTCGTCGAAGACGTGTCCGAGATGCGCGTCGCACGCGGCGCAAAGAACCTCCGTCCGGCGCATGAAGAGGGTTCGATCCGATTCGTATGCGACGTTCTCCTCAATCATCGGCTCCCAGAAACTCGGCCATCCGGTCCCGGAGTCGTACTTCGTCTCGGAGGAGAAGAGCGGGGTTCCGCAGCAAATGCAATTATAAGTTCCGGCGTCCTTCGTGTTCCAATGCTGGCCGGAGAAGGCGCGTTCGGTTCCCTTCTTCCGGGCGACGCGGTATTGCTCGGGGGTCAGACTCGCCCACCATTCGTCGTCGGTTTTCTCTACTTTGTCGGGGTGCTTCGATGTATCGGTCATGCGGTGATTTTATCAGTCGCGGAGCGACCTCATGTCCTCGAAGAACTCGAAGCGGTCGCGGCCCTTTCGCTTCGCTTCGTACATCGCGGCGTCGGCTTCGCGGAGGAGGATGTCCGGCTTCGCTTCGCCGGGCTTTCCGAGGGAGGCGCCGATGCTCGCGGTGATCTCCGCCGGAGCCTCGCCCCCGATCTCGAACGGCGGCCTCATGCCGCCGGATATCCTCTCCGCTATGCGAGCCGCCCCTTCCCTCCCGACATTCTCCAGCAAAACCACGAACTCCTCGCCGCCGAGCCGGGCGACTGTGTCCTCCGGGCGGAGCGAGCCTTCGAGGCGCCTCGCGACCTCCGCGAGGAGCGCGTCCCCCGCCTCGTGTCCGAAGCAGTCGTTCACGGATTTGAACTCGTCGAGGTCGAGGAAGAGGACGGCGACCGGGCCTTCGCCGCGCCCCGCGAGAGCTTTGCCGAGGCGATCCATAAAGAGGCGGCGGTTCGGGAGGTCCGTGAGCGGGTCGTGGAGAGCCTGATATTCGAGTCTCTCCTCGAGCATCTTCCGATCGGTGATGTCGTGGAGAACCCCCGACGACCCCGCATGCCCGCCCTCCCCGTCCACATCCACTTTGAACTTCGCCTCGAAAACCCGATGCTCGCCGCCTTTCGTCCGAAGCGCGACTTCGTATCCCTCGCCCACCTCGGCGAAGTCGGTGAGCGGGGCGCCACTCTCCCCGGTGCATACGAAGCCGCTCTCCACGATGAACTCGTCGAAGGTCTTTCCGAGGGTCTCCTCGACGGCGAAGCCCATGACCCGCTCCCACGCCGGATTGAGGAAAGAGAAGCGTCCGGCGGCGTCGGTCTGGAAGATCACCTCGCTCGAAGCCTCGACGACGGTCCGGTATTTCTCCTCGCTCTCGGCGAGGAGCCTCTCGGCCTCCTTGCGCCGCGTTATATCTTGAACGTGGGTGACGAAGTGGCTCGGCTCCCCATCGGAGCCGCGCACGAGCGAGACGTCGGAGATCGCCCACACGATGCTCCCGTCCTTCCTCATATACCGTTTTTCGACGTTCACGGATTCGACCTCGCCCGAGAGCATTTGCCGGGTTCTCTCGCATTCCGTGGCGAGGTCGTCGGGGTGTGTGATGTCCGGCGCGGCGAGGGATGTGAGTTCTTCCCCGGTGTACCCGAGCATTCGGCAAAACGCCGGGTTCACGCTCAAATACCTCCGGTCGAGGCCGTTGATGGAAACCCCCGCCGAAGCGTTCTCGAACGCGCTCCGGAACCGGATCTCACTCTCGTGGAGCCTCTCCTCGGCCTCCTTTTGGCGCGTGATGTCAAGCACGACGCCACGCCAAAGAAGCGAGGCTCCGTCCTCGTCGCGGACGACGCGCCCCTCGTCGCGCACCCAAACTATGCGTCCGTCGGAGGCGCGCATTCGGTACTCGACGCTGAAAGCCCCGTCCTCCTCGGCGAGCGCCCCGGCGGAGACCACCCGTTCGAGGTCGTCGGGGTGGACTCTTTTGCGCCAGAAAAGAGGGTCTTTTTCGTGGATGTCCCTCGGGAGGCCGAGCATGTCCTCGATCTGGGGACTCATGTACACGGCCTCGCCCGTGGCTATATCCGCGACGTATGTGACGCCCGGAACCTCCTCGACGAGCATCCGGTATTCCTCGCGGGTCTTTTCGATCTCACCCTCGGCGGCCTTCCTTTTCGTGATGTCGTAGAAAACGCCGTGCGAAAACCACACCCCCCGCGACTCCGAGCGGAGCATCACGGCCTCGTTCCGAACCCATTTCGCCCCGCCGCCCTTCGAGACGATGCGGTATTCCTCGTCGAGCGGGCTTCCATTTTCGCGGTGGATCCGATACGCCTCGGCGACCTTCTCGCGGTCATCGGGGTGGACGGGGGCGAGGCCGGGATCCCCGAGGAAGCTCTCGGGGGTGTTCCCGAGGATGGCCTCGACCTGCGGGCTGACGTATTCGACGGAGTGTCCCCCGCCCTCGTCGAAGACGACGATGTATGTGACGGCGGGGATCTGCTCGACGAGGGTACGGTATCTTTCCTCGGCGTCGCGGAGCTTCGCCTCGGCTTCTTTGCGGGCGGTGACGTCGCGGGATATGGAGATGACGCCGCGCACCTCCGGGTCGTCGAGGAGGTTGTTTCCGACCGACTCGAGCCAACGCCACGAGCCGTCCTTGTGGAGCCACCGGAACTCGAGCGGCGCGCTCACGCCCGGCTCGGAGACGACCTCCCCGAGGGCTTCGAGACCCTCCTCCACATCGTCGGGATGGAGGCGGTCGAGGACGCTCCTCCCGACGAGATCCCCGGCCTCGAAACCGAGGATCCTCGCGGTCGAAGGGCTTTCGTAGCGAACCTCACCGTCCGCGCCGATGATCGTCACGATGTCCGAGGCATGGCGCATGAGTATGGCGGCCAATTCTTCATCGGCCCCGAAACCATTTGCCTCCGAAGGGTGTTTATCCTCCATCAATCGCCTCCCCAGCGCGTCCGACGACGGATCGCGCCAACCTTCGCTCCCAACCTCGAACCACTATACACGCCGCATTATGGATATTATAGTTTTGCCCCGTTTCGAGAATTTAAGCCGGGCGGCTTCGCCGCCGTTATTGGTTGTTGTATTTGCCAATAACCAACAACCACAAATCAATAACCGGAGCGAAGCGACTACCGAACCCCCGACAAAGCCTCTTCGTGAACCTCCCGTTCCCGATCCGAGAACAACACAAACCGAACCTTCCTCAAATTAGACACGCCCGCCGCCTCCCCCGTTACGGCCTTCATCGCCACCCCGGCGGCCTCCTCGCCCGGATACCCGAAGGCTCCCGTGGAAATGGCCGGAAAAGCGACG
>Ga0136627_1000429_pt1 | contig 15666 bp, 14 predicted proteins | sample AntDrymUQ4892206_2_FD_104652 | JGI IMG/M metagenome (GOLD analysis project Ga0136627, IMG submission 104652) | Polar desert sand microbial communities from Dry Valleys, Antarctica - metaG UQ489 (22.06) | ecosystem: Environmental > Terrestrial > Soil > Desert | place: Antarctica: Dry Valley... | reverse complement strand
GCTGCCGCCCGGACCACCACCGATGATCACGATGTCGGCGCTCAGTTCGTCGATGCGTTCGTCGACAGCAGGTGGCGGCGCGCGCTGTGCGTCGACCTGTTGCGATCGCGTGTTAGAAGCTGCAGGCATGGCCGAGCGAGTGTATCAATCGGGCCGCCTCGAATGACTAGAATTCGACCCTTTTGCCTGCCGTCAACGTCTTGGCCAACCCCCTGAACCGCATCGGAATGCAATGGCTGCCGGCGCCGAAACTCGCCGGGTCGCGTGCATTGCACGATTCCCGCACGCTCGGCGTTGCGACCCATGGCGGCGACGCTCCGCTCGCCGTCGCGTCACATCTGCCGCAGGCGCACCTGCTCAAAAACGTCATCGACAGCGATCAGCCGGTAGTCGAGCTGTGGAACGGGCGCTACGAAGCGCGCGATGAAACGATCGGCACGACGCATTGTCGGCACAACGGCGAGGTTTTGTTTGCGACGGTGTCGGCTCCCGTATCGAGTCCAGGCGATGACTCGCTGGGAGCCGCCACGTACGTCGCGTACCGCTCTTTGCTCGATGCGTTGGAGGCAACTGGTTATCCGCATTTGCTGCGGATATGGAATTCGATTCCGGATATCAACGTCGATGACGGCGGGCTCGAGCGTTACCGGCGGTTCAATCTGCAGCGCTTCAAAGCGTACGAAGAATCGAAACGGCCGACGCATACCGGTGCGCCGGCGGCGTGCGCGCTCGGCAGCTTCGGCGGCCCGCTGGTGCTGTATTGCCTGGCGGCGAAAACACCTCCCGAGTCGATCGAAAATCCGCGCCAGACCAGCGCCTACCGGTACCCGGAGCAGTACGGCCCGCGTGCGCCGAGTTTTTCGCGCGCAGCGCTGTGGCGCGGGGCCGATGACGAAAGCGACGTGTTGTTCGTGTCCGGCACCGCGAGCATCGTCGGTCATCAGACGCTGCACCACGGCAACGTCGTCGCACAGGCGCACGAAACGCTGACCAATCTGCAGGCGGTGGTTGCGACCGCGGTCAGCCAGGGCGCGCGCGATATTGCGCTGCTTTCCGATCTGATGCTGAAAGCCTACGTGCGCCACCCGAGCGACCAGCCTCGGGTCCACCAGGCGTTGGCCGGGCACGGTCTGAATGCGGACGCCGTTTTGTACCTGCACGCCGACATATGCCGCGCCGATTTGCTGGTGGAGATCGAAGCGATCGGCCCGGCGCGAGCCCTGGAAATCAAGACAGGAACAATCGATACGCCGGATTCTCGGTTTCGTTCCAGTAGCGATAGCCGACCGCCGCCAGAAACCGGCTGAAAGCGCGTCTTTCGTTCGACGGCACCTGCAGTCCGACCAGCACGCGCGAGTAATCGGCCCCCTGGTTGCGGTAATGGAACATCGAGATGTTCCAGCTCGGCGCCATGCTGGTCAGGAACTTCATCAACGCGCCCGGGCGCTCGGGAAACTCGAAGCGGTAAATGAGTTCGCCGGCGGCGAGCGCGCTCTTGCCGCCGACCATGTAGCGCACGTGCTCGGCCGCGAGCTCGTCGTGCGACAGATCGACGGTGGCGTAACCGTGACGCCGAAAATGACGTGCCAGCGTTTGATTGTCGCCTGCGCTCGCGGTGCCAATGCCGACAAACACCTGCGCAAGAACCGCGTCCGAGATTCGATAGTTGAACTCGGTCACGTTGCGGGTGCCAACGAGCGCGCAGAAACGCTTGAAGCTGCCGCGCTCTTCCGGAATCGTGATTGCGAACAATGCTTCACGCGCTTCGCCCACTTCGGTGCGCTCGGCCACGAAACGAAGGCGATCGAAGTTCATGTTCGCGCCGCCGGCGATGGCAACCAGCGTGCGCTGCTTAAGCTTCTCCCGCTGCGCGTACACCTTCATGCCCGCAACCGCCAGGGCGCCGGCGGGCTCCAGAATCGAGCGCGTGTCCTGAAACACGTCCTTGATCGCGGCGCAAATCGCGTCGGTGTCGACCCGCACGATGTCGTCGACGTGATCGCGGATCAATGGAAACGTGTGCTGACCCACCGCGCGCACCGCCGTGCCGTCGGAGAACAGACCCACGTCGTGCAGGCGCACCCGGCGCCCGGCGACGAGCGAACGCGCCATCGCATCGGAATCAGTGGTCTGCACGCCGATCACCTTGATCTGCGGTGCGAGCGCCTTGATGTACGCCGCGACGCCCGCGATCAGGCCGCCACCGCCGATGGCGACGAACACCGCGTGAATCGGCCCGTGCTCGACCGGATGGTGCTGCCGCAAAATTTCCATCGCGATCGTGCCCTGCCCTGCAATCACATCCGGATCGTCGAACGGATGCACGAAGGTCAGCTTGTTTTTGCGTTGCAGTTGCAGCGCATGCGCGTAGGCATCGGAATACGAGTCGCCGAACAAGACCACTTCGGCGCCACGCTCGCGCACCGCATCGACCTTGACCTCGGGCGTCGTGACCGGCATCACGATCAGCGCACGGCATTCGAGTTTCTGCGCAGCAAGCGCAACACCCTGCGCATGATTACCCGCCGAAGCAGCAATGACCCCGCGCTTCAATTGCTCGCGCGTCAGCTGCGCCATCTTGTTGTACGCGCCGCGCAGCTTGAAGCTCTTGATCGGTTGCAGATCCTCGCGCTTCAGCAGCACACGGTTGCCGAGTCGCACCGACAGACCGGGCGCCAGTTCGAGCGGCGACTCGATCGCGACGTCATACACGCGCGCAGTCAGAATGCGGCGCAGATATTCCTGGGCCGGCATGATGTTCACTCCCCCCTATGAGCGGGCAAAGTATCACGCCTGCGTACCATGCAGACATGTCACTGCATCCACCGCCGTACGCCGGGCTGACACCCGACACCGTGCTGAACGCCATCGACAGCACGGGCCTCGCCACCGACGGTCGCCAGCTTGCGCTGAACAGCTATGAGAATCGCGTGTCGCAAGTCGGCCTCGAAGACGGAACGTTTGTCGTCGTCAAGTTTTATCGGCCGGACCGCTGGTCCGAAGTGCAGATCCTCGAGGAGCATGCGTTCATCGCCGAACTGGCCGAGCGTGAGATACCCGCAGTTCCTGCGCTTTCGATTGCCGGCCAAACGCTGCATTCGTTCGAAGGCTTTCGCTTCGCCATCTTTCCCCGCGCCGGCGGACGCGCGCCCAACATGGACGATCCCAGCGTGCGGCAATGGCTCGGGCGCTTTCTCGGCCGCATCCATGCGGTAGGACGCGTCAAGGCATACACCGACCGCCCGGCGCTCGATATCGCAACATTCGGCGTCGAGCCGCGCCGCTATCTGCTCGAAGGCGATTGGCTGCCGCCCGAACTAAAGGGTGTCTACGACGGCGTCTCGCAGCAGGCGCTCGATCTAGTCGCCGCTCAGTACGACCGCGGCGCCCATCATTCGCTGCGACTGCACGGCGACTGCCACGAAGGCAACGTGCTGTGGACCGATTCGGTCAACAACGTCGGACCCCACTTCGTGGACTTTGACGACAGCCGCATGGGCCCGGCAGTGCAGGATTTCTGGATGCTGCTCGGTGCCGGCCGCGACGAACAGACCGAGAGGCTCGCTGACCTGCTCGAAGGCTACGAAGATTTCGCCGAGTTCGATCGCCGTGAGCTGGCGTTGATCGAGCCACTCCGAACCTTGCGCCTTCTGCACTACTCGGCGTGGATAGCGCGCCGCTGGGACGACCCGGCATTCCCCGCCGCGTTTCCGTGGTTCAACACGCAACGCTACTGGCAAGACCGCATCCTCGAACTGCGCGAGCAGATCGCAGCGATGCAGGATGAAGTCCTAGTCGTCTGACTAGTTACACTTGCTTCCCAAGCGCAACGAGTGCGCTTGGGCAACTCAGATGAACGCCCCGCTGTCACCTCAATCCGTGCGCACGCAATCGGAAGCCGATCGTCCGCCCCGGCTGCGCGAGATTCCGTACAACTACACGTCGTTTTCCGATCGCGAGATCGTCGTGCGCCTGCTCGGACCAGAAGCCTGGCGCGTGCTCGACGAATTGCGCAGCGAGCGCCGCACCGGACGCTCGGCGCGCATGTTGTACGAAGTGCTCGGCGATATCTGGGTCGTGCGCCGCAATCCCTACCTGGAAGAAGATCTGCTCGACAACCCGAAGCGGCGCGCCTCGCTGATCGAGGCGCTGCATCATCGCCTGGGCGAGATCGACAAGCGGCGCGAGCCGGAAGACCTCGAGCGAGATGGAAAGGTTGGGCAACTGCTGACAGCAGCGCGCAAGGCGGTGCGGGCGTTTGAAGCTGAATTCCGTGCAACGTGGGATCTGCGCAAAAAAGCGCGCCGTGCGCTGACGCGCCACACACGCAATGACAACGTGCGCTTTGACGGCTACGCGCGCGTCACGCACGTGACGGACGCGACCGACTGGCGCGTCGAGTATCCGTTCGTGGTGCTGCACCCCGACCATGAAGAAGAAATCCCCGGCCTAGTTCGCACTTGCGTTGAGCTCGGCTTGACAATCATTCCGCGCGGCGGTGCGACGGGCTACACCGGCGGCGTGATTCCGTTGACACCGCACTCGGCGGTCATCAACACCGAGAAGCTCGAAGCGCTGTCGGAGGTCGAGTTCACCGCGCTGCCCGGCGTCGAAGCGCAGGTACCCACCGTGTTGTCGGGCGCGGGAGTCGTTACGCGCAGAGTCGCCGAAGCCGCCGAGCGCTCCGGCTATGTGTTCGCGGTCGATCCGACATCGGCCGATGCTTCGTGCGTCGGCGGCAATATCGCGATGAACGCTGGCGGCAAGAAGGCGGTGCTGTGGGGCACTGCGGTTGACAACCTGGCGTGGTGGCGCATGGTCGATCCCGAAGGAAACTGGCTCGAAGTCGAGCGCATCGGCCATAACCTCGCCAAGATTCACGACGCGCCTGAAGCTGTATTTGAGCTGACATACAAGGATGGTGCGCGGTCAGCCGACAGGGCGAAGGTGCTGCGGACAGAACGCCTTCAACTCGAAGGAGCGCAGTTTCGCAAGGTCGGCCTTGGCAAGGACGTCACCGACAAATTTCTCGGTGGCTTGCCCGGCGTGCAAAAGGAGGGGTGCGACGGGCTGATCACGTCGGCACGCTGGATCGTGCACAAGATGCCGCCCCACGTTCGCACCGTGTGCCTGGAATTTTTCGGGCAGGCGCGCGAAGCGATCCCTTCGATCGTCGACATCACCGACTACCTTGCGCGGCGTCCGGGCGGCGCCACCTTGGCCGGGCTCGAACATCTCGACGACCGCTATCTGCGCGCGGTGGGCTACACGACCAAATCGAAGCGCGGCAGCTTGCCCAAGATGGTGCTGGTCGGCGACATCGTCGGCGATGATGACGCGGCGGTCGCGCGCGCGTCTTCCGAAGTCGTCCGAATGGCCAACGCTCGGAGCGGCGAGGGCTTTGTTGCGGTCAGCTCCGACGCGCGCAAGAAGTTCTGGCTCGATCGGGCTAAAACCGCAGCGATTTCGAAGCACACCAACGCGTTCAAGCTGAATGAAGACGTCGTCATCCCGCTGCCGAAAATGGGCGAATACACGGATGCGATCGAACGAATCAATATCGAGCTCTCGCTCGAAAACAAGCTCGAATTGGTCGATGAACTGGCCCGGTACTTTGACACTTCGTTTGCGCTCGGAAAGACCGGCGACGCCGAGTTCGACCGCCTGCCGCGCGACGAGATCATCGGCGACCGACTGGGCGAAGCACGCGAGCTGCTCGCGTACACGGCCGAGCGTTGGCGCTACCTGTTAAACCACTTCGACACACCGCTGGCCGAGGCGCGGCCTGAGGTGTCGCGGCTTGGCCTGGGGCACCTGGCGGGCGAGTTCGACCGCCGCGTGATCGGTAACGATCAAGCCCGTGTCATTGACGTTTTGCAGGACCACACGATCCGGGCTTCGTGGAAGACCGAAGTGCGAGCGCCGCTGCATCGCATCTTTTCCGGTGATGCGTTCGCGCCGTTGCTCGCGGAAGCCGACGCCATTCACAAACGCGTGCTGCGGGGCCGGGTATTCGTCGCGCTCCACATGCACGCTGGCGACGGCAACGTTCACACGAATATCCCCGTGAACTCCGACAACTACGTGATGCTGCAGCGGGCGAACGCCGCGGTGGCTCGCATCATGCAGATCGCCCGCGACCTCGGTGGCGTGATCTCGGGTGAGCATGGCATCGGCATCACGAAGCTCGAGTTCCTGACCGATGAAGAAACGTCGGGATTTCGCGGCTACAAGAACGCCATCGATCCGGAAGGCCGTTTCAACAAGGGCAAGCTGATGCCGGGCGCGGACATGTCGAACGCGTATACGCCGAGCTTCGGACTGATGGGTCACGAATCGCTGATCATGCAGCAGAGCGATATCGCAAGCATCGCCGATGCCATCAAGGATTGCCTGCGCTGCGGCAAGTGCAAGCCAGTGTGCACGACGCACGTACCGCGCGCCAACCTGCTCTACTCGCCGCGCGACAAGATTCTTGCGACTTCGCTGCTGATCGAAGCGTTTCTGTACGAAGAGCAGACGCGGCGCGGAGTATCGATCAAGCATTGGGACGAGTTCTCCGATGTGGCCGACCACTGCACGGTGTGCCACAAGTGTGAGTCGCCATGCCCGGTCGACATCGACTTCGGCGACGTCTCGATGGCGATGCGCGATCTGCTGCGCCGCATGGGAAAGAAAAAATTCAACGCCGCTGGGTGGGCGTCGATGTTTTTCCTGAACGCGAAGGATCCACAAACGATCAAGGTCGTACGCACCGTAATGCTCGAATGGGGTTTCAAGTTGCAGCGCTTCGGCAACCAGTTTTTTAGGCCGGCGGCCGCGCTGCAGGTGCGCTTTCCACCGTCCACCACCGGCGGCCGTCCGAAAGTAAGCGAGCAGGTGGTGCACTTCATCAACAAGAAGATGCCCGGCAACCTGCCCAAGAAAACCGCGCGCGCGCTGCTCGATATCGAAGATTCGCGCTACGTGCCGATCATTCGTGATCCACAAAAAACAACGGGGGAAACGGAGGCGGTCTTTTACTTCCCGGGCTGCGGCTCCGAGCGCTTGTTCTCGCAAGTGGGGCTGGCTACGCAGGCCATGCTGTGGCACGCCGGCGTGCAAACAGTGCTGCCGCCGGGTTACCTGTGCTGCGGCTATCCGCAGCGTGGCGCGGGTCAGTTCGACAAGGCCGAGAAAATGATTACCGACAATCGCGTGCTGTTTCACCGCGTTGCCAACACTCTGAACTATCTTGACATCAAGACGGTGGTCGTCAGCTGCGGTACCTGCTACGACCAGCTGCAGGGCTATCAATTCGAGGATATTTTCCCCGGCTGCCGCATCATCGACATCCACGAGTACTTGCTGGAGAAAAACATTCGCATCGAAGGCGTAACCGGCATGCGTTACATGTATCACGACCCATGCCATTCGCCGATGAAGCTGCAGGCGCCGCTGAAGACGGTCAACGCACTGGTCAAGACCGTCGATAACGTCGCGATCGAGAATAACGATCGTTGCTGCGGAGAGTCGGGAACGTTCGCCATCGCTCGGCCCGACGTGGCGACGCAGGTGCGTTTCCGGAAGGAGCGCGAAGTGCGCGCCGGCGCCGACAGGCTCCGCGCCGACGGCTTCAACGGTGAAGTCAAGGTGCTGACTTCCTGCCCATCGTGCCTGCAGGGACTGAAGCGCTACAACCACGACGCCGACATCGACGCCGACTACATCGTCGTCGAAATGGCACGCCATGTACTGGGCGCCGATTGGTTGCCCACGTACGTCGAGCGAGCCAATCGCGGCGGCATCGAACGCGTGCTGGTGTAGCGATGAAGCTTGCCGATTGCGAACTCTGCAAAAGCGACGGCGGCGTGATCGTCCTCGCCAACGAATGGCTGCGCGTGGCGCTGGTCGACGAGCCGGATTATCCCGGCTACGTGCGCGTGATCTGGAACGATCACGTACGCGAGATGAGCGAGCTGCATGACGACCAGCGTATGCGCCTGATGCGGACTGTGTTCGCGGTCGAATCGGCGCAGCGCGAGGTGTTGACGCCGCACAAAATCAACCTAGCCAGCCTGGGCAACATGACACCCCATCTGCACTGGCACGTGATCTCGCGCTTTGCCGACGACCTGCATTACCCGCAACCGGTATGGGGTGCGCCGCAACGCACACCCGATGTTCAGACGGTGCAGGCGCGGCGCGCGCTAGTCGATAGGCTGCGCGAAGTGATTGCCGAGAAAGTCTCGCGGGTTACCTGAAAGGCACTACTTCTTAGTCGTCGCCGCCGAAAATACCAAGCAGTGCGAGCAAGCTCTGGAACACGTTGTACAGGCTTAGATAGATGCCCAGCGTGGCCGTGATGTAGTTGGTTTCTTCGCCATCGCGCACACGCTTGAGGTCATACAGGATGAACGCAGTGAAGATACCGATCGCAAGCACCATCAGCGTCAGCATCAGCGCGCTCGACTGTATGAAAAAATTGGCGATCATCGCGACAAACACCATGATCGCGCCGACGAACAGCCATTTCCCCATCGTTGACAAGTCGCGCTTGATGACGGTCGACAACGCAGCCATGCCAAAAAAGACCGCGCCGGTTCCGGCAAACGCCACCATGATCAAGCTCGCACCATTGGCCAGGCCAAGAACGGCACCCAGCAGGCGTGACAGCATCAAGCCCATAAAAAAAGTAAAGGCCAATAACATTGGAACGCCCAGTGCGGAGTTCTTCGTCTTCTCAACCGCGAACATGAGCCCGAAAGCACCGGCGAGAAAGACAATCAGGCTAATGCCTGGCGTTAGGGATCGCACGATTCCGGTCGACACGCCGATCCACGCACCCAGGACGGTCGGAATCATCGACAGCGCCAACAGCCAGTAGGTATTGCGCAGTACCCGGTTGCGCTCGACAGCCAGCGCATCCGATCCGCGATAGCCAGAAGTTTGCAGACTAGGATTCATAGGTCCTCCAATTATTCGGTGAGTGATACGGTCAATCCGGCGACGCGCAGTTTAGTCCACCGCTCGCACACGAGGGGGGGGTCATGCTGACCAGCGGCGAACACCGGAATTACTGTCCAATAGTCGAATCCGCGCCGCCACTTTTTGCCTGGCTGGCGCGCTCGCGTAGCCTTTGAACTTCCTTTTCACTGAGCACCCGGAAACGCTCCGCCTCGATCTGGCGCGCGACGCGCTCGGGTTCGCGGCCACTCTCGCCGACCCGGCCAAAAGCGCCCTGCTGCCACGCGAATAGCGCGAGATTCACCAGCACCAGAATCAGAAACGCAAGCTTCATCGATTACAGCTTCATGGGTTACAGCTTCAAAGATCCTTCGAAGAATCGGACCGCGCGCGCAGCGCCAAACCGCGCAAGACCAGATTATGTTCGATGTCGGCCGCCCTCGGCAGGCGTGCCAAGAGCGCGTCGGCATGCCCACCGGTGAGGATAAGACGCGGTTCCGTCTGCAAACGAGCCGCAAACCGGCGCCAGATCCGGTCGATCAGACCCGCCTGAGCGTCCAGTACGCCGGTTACGATCGCCGTGTCGGTGTCATCCGGGAAATCGACCGCGCTATCGGTTCGGTCAGCGTCAGCCACTGGCAAGCCCGCCGTCTGACGCGCCAGAGATTCCAGCATCAGGCGCAACCCCGGAGCAATTACCCCGCCAATGAACGTCCCGCTAAACCTTGCTTCACTTCCTTCGCCTTTATCGACCTCAACACAATCGGCGGTGGTAGCCGTCCCGGCATTGACGACGACGAATGAGCCGGCCGCGCGTTGTGCGTTCGATGTCGCGCACGCACCGAGCATGCAATGCCAGCGATCGGCGCCAAGTTGCGCTGGGTCTTTGTAACCGTTGACGAGCGCAACCGACCCGCCATCGAAGGAGCGCTGCGTGTGCAGCCAGCGAACTGCCTGCAAATGAAGCGCGTGCGCGACCTCTTCGACTCCAGCCACGACATCGGGCGCAGCGACGTTGCACGCGACGACGGCAACTCCTTCCTCCGAAGTCACGCGCCATTGCTCCATCAGCCGCGAAGCGATTCCTGAAACACCTCGATGCAACTGTCTTTGCACCGCACGCAGTGTTCCGTCGGTCGACAGGTGCGTCCATTTGATCGCCGAATTGCCGACGTCGACCAGCAGCGTCATGGCCGCACCGACACGTCGCCGACACTGACGCTATGGCGCCGGCCTTCGGTTTCGATTACCAACCGCCCCAGGCGATCGACTTCGATCAGTCTTCCGCTGATGGCAGGTTCGGCACCTACTTCGCCCGGCGACACGTCAATCATCTGGCCGCGCGCTTCAAGCAACTGATTGAAGCGCGCGTAAAAAGCGCCGAAGCCGTTCTGCATGAAGCGCGCCGCCGCCGCGAGAATCGCGCCGCCGAGGCGACCAATCCATTGCTCGCGCGAGTGCAACGCCGCGCCTCCCACCAGTTGATCGAGCGCGATGGCCGGCTGCTCGATCGCGCTTCGAGTTGCGTCGTCCAGATGCAGGTTCATGCCGACTCCGATTACCAGCGTGTGCGCTGCGGTCCGGTCCGTCACCAGCTCGGTCAGGATGCCAGCCAGCTTGCAGCCGTTAATGCGAACATCGTTTGGCCACTTGAGCTGCACCGTCAGGCCGTGCGTGGCAAGACAGTCAGCCAGCGCGACACCGCACGCCAATGTAATCGCCGGCAGCGACTCCGGACGGACACCGATGGGGATCGCGGCCGAAAACAGCAGCGCATGATTGGGCGCCGCGCGCCACAGTCGTTGCCGGCGGCCACGCCCGCTGGTTTGAAACGAAGCAGCGCGCAACAAGGGACCAGAAGGCTGTCGCACTCGGGCTCGCGCCACCAGATCTTCGTTCGTCGAGCCGGTGACGGTCACGGCTTCAACTGCACAGTCGCCGCCACCAGCGAGTGCCAAAGCCCGGGCAATGTCGGACGCTTCGAGCGGAGCCGCACCAAACGGATCCGCGGACTGCATCAAAGTGACCCGTGCAGCCAAGCAGTCGCCTCCGGCTGTGTTGTTGAACTGATCGTTGAAGAGTCAACCGAATTTAGCATCGGACCCGTCGTCCGTACGCGTGCTTGTCAGCGCGTCGGCAGCCGTCCGACAATCCCTCGATGAGGGCATCGCTAAACGGACCGGCATTCAGCGGCAAGCCATGGCATGCGCGGCATTCGCCGTTGGCACGCAGTGCGTGCGCGATCTACGCGCTGTTGCTCGTCTATTCGGGAGGGGCGCCGTGGAGCGGCTGGCGCGATCTGGGGTTGAACCCGTTCGCGTATCTGTCGGCCCCGATTCCGACGCATGTGACCACCTTCGATCTGGCGGTCAACGTCCTCGCCTATCTGCCGTTCGGCGCGTTGCTGGTCCTGGCGCTGCATCCGGCCGCGCGCGGCTTGACGGCGGTGCTGATTGCACTACTGGGCGGGGTGCTGCTCGCGGCGGCGATCGAAGCGTTGCAGAGTTTCTTACCGACGCGTATTTCGTCGAATCTTGATCTGTTGACGAACTCGGCCGGCGCGGCGGTGGGCGCATTGACGACAGCGCCATTCGCATCGAGTTTGATCGATCGCGGGCGGTTGGCCGATTTGCGCCTTCGCTGGTTCGAGCGGCGCGCGTCCGTCTTGCTGTTGGTGATAGCGCTCTGGCCCGCCGCACAGATCTACCCCGAGCCAATGTTGTTCGGCAATGGCGATATTCGCGACGAACTCGGCGCACTCTTCGTCGCCGCCGGCGGCGTGCTGCCGATCGACGACTTGATGCTCACGGTGGCCGAGTTCGCGGACGGCTTCGATCTCGCCGAATTCGTGCTGGCCGAAGCATTCGTGGTGGCGTCGTCGATTCTTGCAGTCGGGCTTGCGTTCGCTTCAACGATGCGGCCCAGTGCGCCCAAAGTTAAGCTGCTATTGACGTTGCTGCTGGCGGCGCTGTTGTCAAAGGCATTGGCGAACGCCGTGCAGTTCGGTCCCGATCGCGCACTGGCGTGGCTGACTCCCGGGGTCTACGGCGGGCTGGGCCTCGGCATGCTCTCGCTGCTGGCTGCGAGTGCCGGGCCGCGTGCCTGGTGCGCGCGCTTTGCACTGCTGGCGCTGATTGCGCTGATCGTCGCCGTCAATCTGGTGCCGGAAAATCCGTATTACCTCGACGCGATCGGCGGATGGCGGCAGGGCCAGCTGCTGAACTTCAATGCCCTCGCGCACTGGCTGTCACTGCTTTGGCCCTATGCGCTGGCTTATGCACTTGTCATGGCGTTGTTGCCGAATCGCAGCGAGCACGCCTCGCCTGCGTCCTTATAATTTGCCGATGAGCTACTACCAGCGTCACGTTTTCTTCTGCCTGAACGAGCGTGAAGACGGCTCGGCCTGTTGCGCCAACCATCACGCCGCGGAAATGCAAAAACACGCCAAGTCGCGCATCAAGGAACTCGACTTGAATGGCGAGGGAAAGATTCGCATCAACAAATCGGGCTGCCTCGATCGCTGTCAGGAAGGGCCTTGCGTCGTCGTCTACCCGGAGGGTGTCTGGTACACGTACGTCGATGCGCACGACATCGACGAGATCGTTGACCGCCATCTGGTCAAAGGTGAAGTCGTAGAACGCCTTCGCATCTAGGGTGGCGCGAAGACGTCGATCCGATGCCGGCGTCAACTGAGAAACTGGTAGTCGACGGCGTCGGCGGCGGCATCGAACTGGCGCTCGACTGGCCGGCCGCCGCGCCGCTGGGGATCGTCTATATCGGGCACCCGCATCCGCTCTACGGCGGCACCTTTGACAACAAGGTGGTCGCCACTATCGCGCGGACGTTCGCGGGCCTCGGCTGGGTTGCAGTGCGACCGAACTTCCGCGGCGTTGGCGCCTCCGCCGGAGAGCATGACGAAGGTGAAGGGGAGACCGAGGATTTCCTGCGCTTGATCAACTCACTGCCAACTCTGCCCGCCGTCCGGTCGAGGCTTCCTGATGAACTGCCTATCGCCCTTGCCGGCTTTTCGTTTGGCAGCTTCGTCGCTGCGAAAGCGGCGCAGACGCTGGCTGCTTCGAATCGACCGCCTGCCTATGTGATATTGGTCGGCGCAGCTGCAGGCAAATGGCCGATGCCGAACGTAACGCGCGACGCGCTCGTCATTCACGGCGAACTGGATGAAACGATTCCGCTGGCCGATGTCCTTGACTGGGCGCGCCCGCAGGATTTGCCGATCGTTGTTATCCCGGGAGCGGATCACTTCTTTCACCGCCGCCTGGCCCTGCTCAAGCGCCTGATAAGTGCGCATATTCTGGGCCTGCCCGCAATTGACGCAGCCCCCCAAACTGATTAAAAAGGTTCGCTCGTTGCGGGCGTGCAAGCGGCAGGAGACCGCCGCCGCAACGTCGTTCCGGCATTTTGGCTACCCGGCAGAAGGACAACAGTGCGCGTTGCGTGTCGATAATCGTGGACGGTACCGTCATCTATTTGAAGACACCGCGCGGCATTGCCGAGATCTCACTGCGCAGCGCGCAGCTGCCGATGACAACGCGCCGCGTGCTGATCATGATCGACGGCAAACGCACGGTCGATGATCTGTCGATCCTCGCCAAACCGGGTGAAATCGAAAGTGCCGTGGTGAGCCTGGAGAGTTCGGGCCTGATCCAGCGCGCTTCGTACCCAGGCTCGATCGACGTGCCGACGCTCAACGGCCGCGATACCGACACCGGTCTTTCATCCTCCCTGGCCGGGCCGAGCACAAGCGGCGGACTCGACGAGCGCGATAACCCGATCACGCTGGAGGAAGTCAAGCGCCGTGCCGTGCGTGGCCTGCACGACCGGTTAGGTCCGGAAGCCGACTCGCTTGCGATGCGTATAGAAGCTTGCCGCTCGATTGAAGAGTTTCGTACCTGCGTGCGCCAAGCCGAGCGCGTCATTGCGAGCGCGCTAGGTTCCGCTGCCGCCCAGGATTATCTGAAGGCATTACGTCGCCGCGGTTGACCGCACCGAAAGCAGCGCGTCCCCGTCGCGCCCTCAGACTGAACCGCAATCAGAGTTTGTGTTCAAACTCTCGGCCTCGACTCCAATTTCCTGCTTACCCCCACCCGCGGTGTCTCACCCGTTCTTGATCATGTTGCGTCATCTGCGTGCGCTCTCGCTCACGTCGCTTCTGTGCGCGCTCGCGCCGGTGGCCGCGCAGCCAGCGCCCATGTTGGCGGCACGCGCCTGGGTTTTGGTCGACGCGACTAGCGGAGCACGGCTCGCAGCGTTTGAACCAACGGCGCGCCTCGAGCCGGCATCGCTGACCAAACTGATGACCGCCTACGTCGTCTTCACGGCTCTGAATGAGAATCGAATCGCGCTCACCGATGATGTCACCGTCTCCCCGGTTGCGTTCGCGACGCCCGGCAAACTCGGCGCGCGTATGTACCTGGAGCCGGGCCGGGCAGTGACCGTCGATCAACTGCTGCGCGGAATGTTGACGGTTTCGGCAAGTGACGCCGCCGTTGCGCTGGCGGAACACAGCGCGGGCAGCATTGATATCTTCGTAGCGCGCATGAACGCCGAGGTGCGCCGGCTCGGCATGGCCAATACGCACTTCGCAAACGCCACCGGCCACTCCGATGCACAGAATTACTCGAGCGCCGAGGACCTGGCGATCCTAGCGCGTCGCTTGCTTACGGACTTTCCGCAGCATGCACCGCTCTTTGCGCAGCGCGAATTTGCCTATAACGACGTTTTGCAGGCGAATCGCAACCGGCTTTTGTGGACCGACTCGCACGTCGATGGCATGAAAACGGGACAGCTGTCCGCCTCTGGATGGTCGGTTGTGGCTACGGCCGCGCGCGCGCAGGGCGGCGGTGATCGCGCCTTCCAGCGGCGGTTGATCGCGGTGGTTCTCGGCGCCAACAGCGATGCAGCGCGCACGCAAGAGACTCTGCGCTTGCTCAATCACGGCTACGCCGCGTTTGATACCGTCCAGCTCTATCGGCGCGGCGACGTGCTGGCGACGCCTGCGATCTGGAAGGGCGATCGTGGCATCGTGGCAGTCGGCGTCGACCAGGATGTGTACGTCACCGTGCCAGCAAGCGAGTTGCATAACCTCAAAGGCGAGGCGTTGAAGTCCTGGATCGAGCGCGCCGATCCGCTGATCGCGCCGCTTCAACGCGGCGAAGCAGTGGGCCGCATGATGATCAGTGCCGGCGGGCGCCAGGTCGCCGAGGTGCCGGTCGTGGCACTCGAGCGAATCGACTCCGGCGGCTTATTGCGCCGCGCGTACGATGCCATCGTGCTGTGGTGGAGGAAACGCCGTGATTGAATCGCGAAGCAATCCCGCGCCGGATTGGCAGCAGGCCACCTGTTATTTGAACGGCGAATGGACTGCGTTGATTGACGCGAAGGTCTCAGTGCTCGATCGCGGTTTTATTTTTGGCGACGGCGTGTACGAGGTCATTGCCGTTGATACGGTCGGCGCTGACGGTGCAAAAACTCGCGCACCGTTTCGCGCTAACGAGCATTTCGCGCGCCTACGGCGCAGCCTGGACGCGGTTCGCATCGACAATCCTTTGTCGCTGGAACAATGGCTCGACCTAACCGCGGACGTGATCGATCGCCACCCGTGGCCACGCCAGCTGGTCTACGTGCAGGTCACACGCGGTGTGGCCAAGCGGGACCATCCCTTTCCGGCCGGTGCGGTGCCGACGGTGTTTGTATCCACTT
>Ga0136627_1000428_pt1 | contig 15677 bp, 18 predicted proteins | sample AntDrymUQ4892206_2_FD_104652 | JGI IMG/M metagenome (GOLD analysis project Ga0136627, IMG submission 104652) | Polar desert sand microbial communities from Dry Valleys, Antarctica - metaG UQ489 (22.06) | ecosystem: Environmental > Terrestrial > Soil > Desert | place: Antarctica: Dry Valley... | reverse complement strand
CGGCACCGGCACCGGCACCGGCACCGGCAAGTCCGATGACCTCGAGCACGTCGCCCAGACGAGTCAGCGGCGTTGCTCCGTCGCGGATGAGGTCCAGCGGCGCTCGGCTCGCGGGATCGTTGACCGAACCGGGTACGGCCATCACCTCACGCCCCTGGGCGGCGGCCAGCCGAGCGGTGTGCAGGGCGCCGCTCCGCACGCGGCCCTGCACCACGACGGTCACGTCGGCCAGACCCGAGATCACACGGTTGCGCCAGAGAAAGTGCCGCGGTTTGGGACCGAGACCGGGCGGGAGCTCGGTGACGAGGGCGCCGGCGGCGGCGATCGCCTCCCGCACGGCCTCGTCCCCCGCGGGGTAGTCCACGCCGAACCCGGTGCCCAGGACGGCCACGGTGGCGCCGCCGGCCCGCAGGGCTCCCCTATGGGCCGCCTGGTCGATGCCCCGGGCCATGCCCGACACGACGGTCACGCCATGGCGGGCCAACAGGCGACCCAGCGCCTCGGCCGTCTCCACGCCGTCGACCGTCGGGTGGCGGGATCCGACCACGGCCACGGCCGGGGCTGCGGGCACTCGTCCGTCGGGAGCACGCAGGAACAGCCACAGCGGCGCGCCCAGCTCGGGCCAGGCGTCGTTGAGTCTCGGGGGATAGCCGGGCTGGCCGACGATGGCCATGCGGGCACCGTGGCGCAGCAGGGTGAGGGCGACCTCGCGGACCTCAGCAGGCTCCGGCAGCGGACGTCGGCGGGCGTCACCCTCGGCTTCGAGTCCCGTGATCACATCGTCGATCGCCACCGAGGGCTGGTCGAGAAGCGCTTCCACGACGCCGCGCAACCGCTCGGGATGCACCCACGGCGCGGTCGCCAAACGCAGGACGCGCTCCACCAGGCCCGGGTCCGGGCCCGCCGACAGCTCGGCCGCCCAGTCCGCGGCCGTCACCACTCCACCACCGCGGCGGCCGGCCCCACCGCGGCCGTTCCGACAGCAGACGGTCTGGCGGGCGCTGGTCGGGCGGCGGCTGGTCCGATGGCAACCGGCTGTTGCGGCCGCAAGCCCAACCGGTGTGCGTACGCCTCCAAGACATGGTCGCTGCCGACCGTCTCGCTGCCCTCCAGGTCGGCGCAGGTCCGGGCCACGCGCAGGGCGCGGTCATAGCCGCGGCCGGTGAGCGCACCGGCCTGGACGGCGTTGGCCAGTGTCCGCAGCGCCGCCGGCTGCACGCTGCGCCGCACCATCCGCGCGGGCGCAACGGCGTTGCAGCTCACCGCTTCTGCCCAGCGGTCCCGGGCTGCGGCGCGGGCGGCCGCCACACGGGCGGCCACGTCGGCGCTGGACTCGCCGGTCTGCGCCGACAGCAGGTCGGCAGCCGACAGCGGCTCGACAGCCGGGGCGAGGTCGAGACGGTCGGCCAAGGGCCCCGACAGCCGCGAGCGGTACGCCCAGATCGCGTCGTCGGAGCACGAGCAGCGGTCCCCGCCTCCGCACGGGCACGGGTTGGCCGCGCACACCAGCTGCACCCGGGCGGGATACGTCACCGTGGCGCGGGACCGGGCGACACAGATGACGCCGTCCTCCAACGGCTGGCGCAACGCCTCGATCACACCGCGTGGCCACTCGAACAGCTCGTCGAGGAAGAGCACGCCGTGATGGGCCAACGACAGCTGGCCCGGGCGGGCGACGCCGCTGCCGCCACCGAACAGCGCAGCGGCCGACATCGTGTGGTGCGGGCTGCACAGAGGAGGCCGCAGGTCCAGTCGCGTTGGCCCGCCGAGCAGCCCCGCGACCGAGCGGACAGCAGCAAGCTCCAACGCCTGGTCGGCCCGCAACGGCGGCAGGATGCCGGGCAGTCGCCGGGCCAGCATCGACTTGCCACAGCCCGGCGGGCCGAGCAGCAGCAGGTGGTGGCCGCCCGCGGCAGCGACCTCCAACGCTCTGCGTGCCTCCGCCTGGCCACGCACGTCGGCCAGGTCGGGACTCGCCGCCGCCGGGACCGCCTCCGCGGTGATGCCGTCGTCTTCCGCGGGTACTGACCGCGCCGCCTGCTCGCCGCGCAGCACAGCCACCAGCTCGGCGAGATGGCTGACCGGCACGACCTCGGGTCCGCCCGCCAAGGCCGCTTCGGCGGCATTGCCGTCGGCGACCGCCAGGCGCTGGACGCCGGTTGCCCTCAGGGCGGCCGCAGACGGCAGCACCCCTGGCACCGGGCGCACTCCGCCGTCGAGGGCCAGCTCGCCCAGCAACGCCATCCCGTCGACGCGCGACTGCTCCACCACGCCGAGCTCCACAAGGATCGCGGCGGCCATCGCCAGGTCGAAGCGCGCGCCGGCCTTGGGCAGATCGGCGGGCGCCAGCGAGATCAGCACCTTGCGCCCCGGCATCGCCACCCCGACGGCGGCCAGGGCCGTGCGCACCCGATCAGCGGCCTGGCCGGCGGCCGGACCCCATGACCCGATCACCGAGAAGCCCGGCAAGCCGCCGGCGACGTGCGCCTCGACGGTGACGGTCACCGCCTCCAGACCGACGACGGCCACGGTGCGCACCCGGCCGACCACTAGAACGCCGCTCGCACGTGCACCAGCTCGGCGGCGCCGCCGCTGACCGGCCAGGCGACACCGACCACGTCGAAGCGAACGTCCACGCCGTGCCCGCCGCGTTCTGCCAGGTAGAGGCCGGCCAGGCGGCGCAGCTGGCGCTGCTTGCCCCGGTCGACCGCGGCCAGGGCCTGATCACCGGGCAGTGCCCGACGGCGGGTCTTGACCTCGCAGAAGACGAGCGCTCCGGCGTCGGTGGCGACGATGTCCAACTCACCGCGGACACCTTCGACCCGCACCCGCCAGTTGCGGGCGACGATGGTGTACCCGAGGCGCTGCAGGTAGCGGGCGGCCAGCTCCTCGCCGATCCGCCCGATGCGGTTGGTGGCGGTGGTCATCGCCGCGACCGTGCCACCGATTCTGAGCCGGCGAGGGGTCGGGGTGGTTCCCGCTGTGGACAGTCAGCCCAGTAGGCCTGCCGCCCATCCCACCAGACCGCCGATGATCACCACGGCGGCCACCAGCAGAACCACGTCCCGCGTCTTGCTGTCGCGGTAACGGCGGGTGGCGTTGAAACCCATCAGGAACTGCCCTGCGGCAGGAACGGCGGGGCGGTGGTGTCGGCCCCGGTCAGCTCCTCGACGTTGACGTCGCGGAAGGTCATCACCCGTACGTGCGAGATGAACCGCGCCGGGCGGTACATGTCCCAGACCCAGGCGTCGCGCAGCTCCAACTCGAACCACACGTCGCCGTTGAGGCTGTGCGGCGTCACCGTCACGTCGTTGGCCAGATAGAAGCGCCGCTCGGTCTCCACGACATGGGAGAACATGCCCACCACGTCGCGATACTCGCGGTACAGCGACAGCTCCATCTCGGTCTCGTACCGCTCGAGGTCTTCCGCGCTCATGATGCCGCCAGCGTAGCGCCGGGCAGTGACACGACCCGGATCAGGCGGCCCGTCGGCGACGCGCGATCGGCAGCAGCGGAACCACCATCGCGCCTGCCGCGACGTAGGACACCTGCCCGAAGGCCGACAGCCGCGTCAACGGCCAGATGGTGACGAATGCGCGGCCGACGATGTCCTCGCGAGGGATCGTGCCGAGCCCGAAGCGGCTGTCCGAAGAGTTCGGCCGGTTGTCGCCCATCATGAAGTATTCGCCGCGGGGCACGGTCACCGGGCCGAAGTCGTTGAGGTCGCGCGCCGACAGGTACCCGCCCTCGTCGGTCGGCGCCTCGGAAAGTGGCTCACCGTCGATGTGCAGCACCCCCTTGCGGATCTCGATCGTCTCCCCTGGCAGGCCCATGATCCGTTTGATGAAGTCCTTCTCGTCCGGGGCGGCCAGCCCAAGGCCCGAACCGATCGATCGCACGAAGCGCACAAGGGGGTTGCCCGGCTGCTGCGTTGCGCCGAACGCGTCCTGGTCGGAGAACACCACGATCTCGCCGCGCCGCGGCTCGCGGAGCTCATAGACCACCTTGTTGACCAGGACCCGGTCGCCGATCAGCAGGGTCGGCTCCATCGACGCCGACGGGATGAAGAAGGCCTGGACCAGGAACGTCTTGAGCAGCAGTGCGAGCACGAAGGCGATCCCGATGAGCAGCGGCAACTCGGCGAAGAAGCCCCGCTGCTCAGGCTCGCGCCGCGCCTGCTGGGGCCTGCTGCCGCCCCCCGCGCCCGACGACGAGCGGCTGGTGTTGGTAGAGGTCACCAAGTAAGACTAGGCGCTCATGCAGCGGCCGGGAATCGTGCCCTATATCGGGCGGACGCGATCAGGGCGAATGGTCCTGGTGCAGCGATGCGGGAGGCAAGCGCCGGTTGGTCACGTCCCTGCCGGCGTGCGCAGCTCCTTGATCTTGGCCTTCTTGCCGACCCGGTCGCGCAGGTAGTACAGCTTGGCCCGCCGGACCTTGCCGCGTCGCGCGACCTCGATGTGGTCGATGACCGGCGCGTGTACGGGGAAGGTGCGTTCCACGCCGACCGCGTTGAAGCTGATCTTGCGCACGGTGAAGGTCTCGCGGATCCCGCTGCCGCGCCGCGCGATGACGTCGCCTTCGTACACCTGGATCCGAGAACGGTTGCCCTCGGTGACCTTGACATGGACGCGGACCGTGTCACCGGCGCGGAAGTCCGGCACGTCGTCGCGCAGGTTCTCGATGTCGACGAGGTCGGTGGGGTTCATGGGACAGCAGTCTTTCGCCGGGCCGGCCGCGGGCGCACAGGAGGAGGACGCGCGGCAATGACACGCCGCGCCGACCTCAGAGCATAGCCGCAGCCTTGCCAGCGGTCCACCGAGCGGGCTCGCGGAACTGCGCGAAGGCGACCCGTCAGCGTCGCTGCGGGTAGTCGGCGACGAGGTCATTCGTCGCCCGGCCCGGCGGCCACATGATCACGAAGGCACGGCCGACAACCACATCGGTGTCGACCGTGCCCAGCGAGAAGCGGCTGTCGTCGGACTGCTGGCGGTTGTCGCCCATCATGAACAGCTCTCCAGGCGGAACCTGGGTCTCGAGAAAGTCGCGGTCGTCGGTGGAGGCATAGGGCTCGCGCAGCCGGCGGCCGTTGATCAGGACACGTCCACGGCGCACCTCGACGGTGTCTCCGGGCACCCCGATCACTCGCTTGATCAGATCGATGTCGCCGTCGGGCTGGGCCAGCCCCAACCCCTCGAAGAAGGAGCGGACCGTCGCCGCAAGCCCCTCGTCGGCCGGGCCGAACCCGTCCAGGCGGTGAAAGACGATGATCTCGCCGCGTCGCGGTTCGCGCCGGCGATACGAGACCTTCTCCACCAGCACCCGGTCACCGACCTCCAGGGTCGGCACCATCGACACCGAGGGGATCCAAAACGCTTCCACCAGGAAGGTCTTGACCAGCACGGCCAGCAACAGGGCGGTGACGATCAGGATCGGCAGCTCGAGGATGCCCGGCCATCGGCGCCGATCCGCTGCCGGCTTGCTCACCCGGCGCCCTCGCCGCGGGAGCGCTGCCAGGCGTCGAACAGGTCGGGACGTAGGTCGCGGGTGGTGGCGATCGCCTGCTCGCGGCGCCATGCCGCCACCGCCGCATGGTCTCCCGACAGCAGCACCGCGGGAACGTCCATGCCCCGGTAGGACACAGGACGCGTGTAGTGCGGATGCTCCAGCAGGCCATCGGCGAACGACTCGTCGACACCGCTGGTGGCGTTGCCCATCACGCCTGGCAGCAGCCGGGTGACCGCCTCGACCAGGACGCAGGCGGCCGCCTCGCCGCCGGCGAGGATGTAGTCGCCGACCGACACCTCGTCGGTGGCAAGGGCGCGGTGCACGCGTTCGTCGATTCCCTCGTAGCGTCCGCACAGCAGCAGCAGCCGCGGTTCGGCGGCCAGATGCTCGACGATCTGTTGGGTCAGCGTCGCGCCACGCGGGGTGAGCAGCACCGTTCGAGGCCGGTCCTGGATGCTGCCGTACAGCTGCTCCACCGCGTCGAAGAACGGCTCAGGCTTGAGGACCATGCCGGCGCCGCCGCCGTACGGCTGGTCGTCGACGGTGCGGTGACGGTCGCGGGTCCAGTCGCGCAGGTCGTGCACCCGCAGGTCGAGCAGCTCCGCGGCGCGCGCCCGGCCGAGCAAGGACGCGTCGAACGGGCCGCGAAAGAAGTCCGGGAACAGCGACACGATGTCGATGCGCATGACCGTCAGCCGGGCTGGTCGTCGAGCAAGCCCGGGATCGCATGGACGACCACGGAGTCCCCTCCGACATCGACCAGCTCCGCCACCGCCGGCAGCAGCACCTCGCCGCCGTCGGGGCGGGCGACGACGAGGTAGTCGTGGGCCGTCCCGTCGGCCACCGCCTCCACGACTCCCACCACCGCGCCACTGTCGTCGAGGACTTCTCGCCCGATCAGCTCGTCGGTCCAGAAGGCGTCGTCGTCGAGGGGGATGTCACGCCGCGGGCGGCGCAGCTCGGCGCCACGGAGCGCCTCGGCTGCCTCGCGACCCTCGACGCCGTCGAAGCGCACCACCTGCCGCCCGGAATGCAGGCGGCTGCTGGCGATGACCAGCTGACCGCCTCGGGAGCTGGCGTAGGCCGCGCCCGGCGGGAAGGCTTCGTCCAGGTCGGGGTCCGGGCGGACGAAGACCTCGCCGGCCAGACCCAGCGCCTTGGCGACGACGCCGACCACGACCGTGCGGTCGTCGTTGGCTGGGGGTCGGTCCACCCCGCTGGCCCTATTCGACGATCTCGACGGTGGCGTTGGTGCCTTCGCGGGTGGCGGCGGCCTTGACCATCGTGCGGATGGCCTTGGCGGTGCGCCCGCGCTTGCCGATGACCTTGCCCATGTCCTCGGGATGCACCCGCAGTTCCAGGACAATGTCGCCCTCGCCCTCTTCGACGGCGGTGACGGACACGTCGTCGGGGCGGTCGACCAGCGACTTGGCAAGGTAGGACAGCACCTGCTCAGACATCACTGCTGCTTCACCTCGCCGTCCTCGGTGATCGCGCCCGTCTCCTCGGTGGGACCGGGATCGGGTTGGGTGTCCTCCTGCGTGGCCTGTGCCGCGTTGGCCTCGGCCTGCGCGTCGGAACGGGCCTGCTCACGCACGGCGGCGTCGCGGGCCTCGGCGGCACGGCGCTCGACCTCGGCGGCCTCACGCCGAGCCTCGCGGGCGGCGTGCTTGGCGCTGCGATCCCTGCCCGGGTCACCGGGCTTGAACTCCTCCCAAATGCCCTGGATCCGGAGCAGGTTCACGACCGCGTCGCTGGGCTGGACGCCGTGCTGGAGCCAGTACAGCGCGCGGTCACGGTCGATGCTGATGGTCGACGGGTCGTGCAGCGGCTGGTAATAGCCGATGTCTTCGATGAAGCGGCCGTCACGCGGGGAGCGTACGTCGGCGACGACGATGCGGTAGAAGGGCTGTCGCTTCTTGCCCTCGCGCCGCAGGCGCATCTTCACAGCCATGGGTTGAACCATTTCTGACGCGGCCGAGGCGCGTCGACGGTGCCGCCAGGGTCACCCGGCGCGCCCACATCGGTCCGTGGACGGGAATGCGGTCGGCACGAGGCGGTGACCCCGTCTCCGCAAGCACTCGAAGTCGCCCACCGCAACCGATGGGCTGGCCTGGCAGGATACCCCAGCACCGCGACAGCCGCCGATGCCACAGGATGGACCGGGATGCAACCGATCGCGCCCTCGGCGTTCGAGGGGCTGGTGGGCCGCGCCCTGGACGAGCTGCCCGACGAGCTGTGGGCCCGCTTCGAGAACGTGGCGGTGGTGGTGGCCGACGAGCACCCCGACGACCCCGAGCTGCTCGGGCTCTACGAGGGCGTGCCCATGACCGAACGCTGGGACTACACGGGTGTGCTGCCCGACAAGATCTCGGTCTTCCGCATCCCGCTGTGCCTGGCGGCCCAGGACACCGACGAGCTGGTGGATGAGGTCAAGGTCACCGTGGTGCACGAGCTGGCCCACCACCTGGGCATCGAGGAGGACGCCCTGCGCGACCTCGGCTGGGGTTGACGCAACTCGCTCAGCGGCCAGATGACGAGCCGCTGCGCCTGGCGAACCTGCGGGCGGCCACCGGGCTGCGGTGGCCCGACTGCTGCGCGCTGGACACCGCGCTGAGCAACGCCGCCGCACTGGCAACGTTTGACCAGGTCCTGGCAAGTGCGGCACGCCAGCGCACCGTCAGGGTCGTGCCTTGACGACGCACCTTCCACGTCGCACGGGCCAGCCGGTCAGGCGGTCGGGCGAGATAGAGCCGCGACCAGCTCGGGCCCTCGGGCGTCGCCGGTGTTGGCCGCCGCCCGCAGCCCTACCCACCACACGCCGGCGCCCCAGACGAGCACGCCGAGGGCGGCCAACGGCAGCAGCGCCGGACGCAGGAGCAGGGCCGCTGCGAAGCCGCCGACCACAGGCAGCAGCAGCAGGCCCTGGACGGTGAAGGCGATCAGCTGAACCAAGAGGGTGGCGCAGCCGGCACCGCCGCTGGTGGCCCACAGGTTGGTCCCCGACTCGGGCATCGGCATCGGCGCCAGGACGGAGGCGAGGTTGCCGACACCAAATGAGATCCCGAGCAGCGCCAGGCCCGCCAGCATCGCGACTGGCACGTAGCTCCACCCGCCCGTGGCGGCGGCGAGCGCCACCGACATTGCGGTGACGATCGGCACCATCACCAGGACGCCGGCGAGGTTCTTGCCCGCCAGATCCGCTTGGCTGCCGGAACCGCTGACGACCAGCAGCCAGACCGCGGCGCGATCGGCTCCGTAGCTGTTGAGCGACCCAAGGCCGTAGAAGAAGGTCACCAGCGGTGCGGCCAGTACGAGCCGTGGGTCGCGCTGGCCGACACCGACCGCCACCGCGACCGCCGCGCCCACCGCCACCAGCACGACGAACAGCAGCTGCACACGCAGCTGGGGTATCCGCCACAGGTAGCGCAGCTCTCGTGCCGCAGCGGCGCCCGTGCGGTTGCGCGGCAGGAAGCCCACGACCCTGGGGAACAGCGGGGCGTCGCGCAGCCTGCCTCCCCCGACTGCTTCGCTGCCGACGGCGGTGTTCTCCAGCGCGCGTAGCCACCAGCGGGCGAGCCCACCCACCAAGAGCACGGCGCCGGTCAGCCACAGCAGCGCTGGCAGCAGTCGTCCGGCCGCCGCCTCGACGATGGCGCTGGCGGCCCAACCCGAGGGCAGCCAGCGCAGGACGCCAGCGGCTTGTTCCGCGAGACGTAGCAGCTGGCCACCTTCTGCATCCAGGTCACCGACGTTGAACAGCAGGTTGGGCAGCTGCCCCAGGGAGGCCACCGCGATGCCGAGGAACGCCGCCGAGAAGGCCGCGACGTCCCGCCCGCGACGGCTGCGCAACCGGGCGGACAACGCCGTAGCCAGCGCCCTCGAGCCGATGATGCAGACGGCGAACTGCGCGGCCACGGCGGCCAGGACGATCGCGGCGCCAAGTCCGAAGGGCGTGAAGCCCACGACCACGCCGGTCAGTGCCAGCAGCGTCGCCAGCGGCCCGATGCCGACCGACGAGGCCGCTGCCAGCCCCACCACCAGCTGGCGACGGCTCAGGGGCAGGAGGCGCAACCGCAGCGGGTCGAGGGTCTCGTCGAGCCCGAATGCCAGCAGCGGCACCAGCAGCCAGCCGAGCGTCAGCACGGTCAGCGCAAGCAGCAGCACGGTCGGCGCTAGCTCGGCCAGGTCGTCGCGGCGGCCCAAGGCCGTGAACCCCACCGCAGCCAAGACGGCGATGGGCAACGCGTACAGCGCGCCGAACACCGTGGCGATCACCTGCTGCCAGCCGCGCCGCAAGCCGTTGCGCAGTAGCGACAGCTTCAGCCGGACGAAGAGCCGAGCCACCGCAGTCCTTCTCCCCCCGCCACCTCGTCGGCGCCGACCAGCGACACGAAGGCGTCCTCCAGCGACCCGTTCCCGCGCACCTGATCCAGCCGACCCAATGCCACCAGCCGGCCGGCGTGCAGCACCGCGACGGTGTCGCAGAGCCGCTCCACCAGCTCCATGACGTGGCTGGAGAAGATCACGGTGCCGCCGTTGGCCCGGTGCTGCTCCAGCACCGCCCGCAGGGTGCGAGCGCTGACCGGGTCGATGGCCTCGAAGGGCTCGTCGAGGAACAGCACGCGTGGTGCGTGCAGCAGCGCGACGGCCAGGGCCACCTTCTTGCGCATCCCGTGGCTGTAGTCCACGACAAGGGTGCCCTCCGCCTCGGTGAGGCCGAGCACGTCGAGCAGCTCTTCGGTCCGCTGCGCCACCGTTGTGGCCGGCATGCCGCGCAGCAGGCCCGAGTAGGTCAGCAGCTGGCGACCCGTCAGCCGGTCGAACAGCGCCACATCCTCGGGCAGGACACCGATCCGCCGCTTGGCCTCTAACGGATCGAGCCACACGTCGATGCCCTCGACCTCGGCCGACCCGGCGTCCGGCCGCAGCAAGCCGGTGACCATCCGCAGCGTGGTGGTCTTGCCCGCGCCGTTTGGACCCACCATCCCGAAGAACGAGCCGCGCGGTGCCGCCAGGTCCAGCGAGTCGACCGCGACCTTGCTCCCATAGACCTTGCGCAAGCCGCGGACCCGGAACGCGGCGCCTCCCGCCTCTACTGCCATCGCGTCAGCGGCGCTTCTTGCGCTTGCGCTTCGGCACGGTCTTATTGCGTGGGCGCCCGGCGGCCGGCCCCGCCGAGCCGGCGCCGACTCCTTCGAGCCCGCCGAAGCCGCCCATGCCGCCGTTCATGTCGCCGAGACCCGGGAACCCGCCCCCCAACTGCCCCGCGAGATCGGGGTCGTTTCGCATCTGGCGCATGGCCTTCATGCCCTTGGCGCCACCGAGGGATTTCATCATCGTCTGCATCTGTTCAAAGCTGCGCAACAACTCGTTGACTTCTTGCGAGCTGCGCCCAGAACCCGCCGCCACCCGCTTCTTACGCTTGCCGTTGAGCAGCTTGGGATTGCGCCGCTCCTCGGTGGTCATCGAATGGATGATGCCTTCCACCCGGTTGAGCTGCCCGTCGTCGAGGTCGACGTCCTTGAGTGCCTTGCCCATGCCAGGGACCATGCCCAGCAGCCCTTGCAGCGGGCCCATCTTGCGCAGCTGCTGCATCTGTGACAGGAAGTCTTCGAGGGTGAACTCGGCGGCCAGCAGCTTGGACTGCACCTGCTCGGCCTGCTCGGTGGTGTAGACGTCCTCGGCCTTCTCGATGAGCGTGAGGACGTCGCCCATCCCGAGGATCCGCCCCGCCATTCGGTCGGGATGGAAGGCCTCGAACTCGTCGAGCTTCTCCCCGATCGACGCGAACTTGATCGGCCGGCCCGTGACCTCGGCCACTGACAGCGCAGCCCCGCCGCGCGCGTCACCGTCGAGCTTGGACAGGATCACGCCGGTGAAGTCGACGGCCTCCTGGAAGGCCTTGGCGACGGTGACGGCCTCCTGGCCGACCATCGCGTCGATGACGAACAGCGTCTCGACCGGCTCGACGGCGGCTTTGATGGCCGTCGCCTGGTCCATCAGCTCCTCGTCGACGTTGGTACGCCCCGCGGTGTCGACGATGACGACGCCGGCGCCGAGCCGCCGGGCCTCGGCGACCGCCTGACGTGCCACCGCCACCGGGTCGCCCGACTCAACGGGGGCGTAGACCTGGACGCCGACCTGGTCGCCGAGTACGCGCAGCTGCTGCACGGCGGCGGGACGCTGCAGGTCGCAGGCCACCAGCAGCGGCTGGCGGCCCTTCTTGCGCAGCAGCATGGCCAGCTTCCCGGCGGCGGTCGTCTTTCCCGATCCCTGCAGGCCGGCCAGCATGATGACGGCGGGCGAGCGGCTGCCGAGATCCAGCGGCGCCGACTGCTCGCCGAGGATGCGGACGAGCTCGTCGTGCACGATCTTGACGACCTGCTGGCCGGCGTCCAGCGCCGCGCTGACCTCGGTTCCGACGGCACGTTCCCGAATGCGTGCCACGAAGGTGCGGACGACTTTGAAGTTGACGTCTGCTTCCAGCAGTGCCAGGCGGATCTCACGCAGCGCCTCGTCGACCTGCTGCTCGGTGAGCTTGCCACGGCCGCGCAGGCCGGCAAAGACGGCGTCGAGCCGGTCGGAAAGCGCGTCGAACATGGCCAGTGATCCTGTCGGGGTGGCGAGTTGGAGAGTGTAGCCGGGCGGATTCCGCGCCGACCGGGCCGGGTAGATCGCCGCCATGCAAACACGAACGATTGCCGGCCACAGCGTCAGTGCCATCGGCCTGGGCGCGATGCCCATGTCGCTGGAGGACCGCCCTGCCGAGCAGCAGTCGCTGCGCACGATCCACGCAGCGCTGGATACGGGCGTCACCCTTATCGACACCGCCGATGCCTACTGCATCGGCGCGGACGACGTTGGCCACAACGAGCGGCTCATCGCCAAGGCTCTGTCGACGTGGTCGGGTGACCCCGACGGCATCCTGGTGGCGACCAAGGGCGGTCACACTCGGCCCGGCGACGGCTCCTGGCAGGTGGACGGCCGTCCCGAACATCTCATCCAGGCCTGCGAGGCCAGCCTCAAGGCGCTTGGCACCGACGCGATCGGGCTGTACCAGTTCCACCGGCCTGACCCGAACGTCCCCTACGCCGAGTCCATCGGCGCGCTGGCCCAGCTACAGGCCGCCGGCAAGATCCGCCTGGCCGGCGTGTCCAACGCCTCGATTGAACAGATCCGCGAGGCCATGAACATCCTGCCCCTGGCCAGCGTGCAGAACGAGTACTCCCCCGCCTTCCGGGAGTCCGAGGACGAGTTGCTGTTCTGCGCCGAGCACGGCATCGCCTTCCTGCCGTGGAGTCCGCTCGGGGGCGCCGGCGCGGCCGGCGACCTGGGCGACCGCCACGCTGCCTTCGACACGGTGGCCGAGGAGCGCGGGGTCTCACCGCAGCAGGTGGCCCTGGCCTGGGAACTGGCCAAGGCGCCCGAGGTCATCCCCATCCCCGGTGCCACTCGTCCAGAGACGATCACCGACAGCCTGCAAGCGGCCGATCTTGAGCTCACGCCAGACGACCTGGCTCGACTCGACGAGTCCTGAGTAAGGGCGGGGCCTTCACTGACCAGCCGAAACGTCCTCAGTGAGCGACGACGGCGATCGTCGCGGGTGGCCCTGGTTCAACGGTAGCCCTGCCGCCTCGCCTACAGTCGTATGACTCTCTAGCTGAGCGTGAGATTACGGTCGACTCAGAAGCTCGTGAGCAGGGCCTTCGTGACTTCGGACAAGTCTCAACACTTACTCGAAGGTGGCCATTCAGAACGGATGGCGCTCGATCCGATCGGGCAGGAGCCGCAACCGGCCGATGCGGTCGACAGCAAACGTCCGCTCCCCGGCCCGCAGGTGACAGTAGCCGCGCAGCAGGTCATCGCGGAAGGACCAGGGGTCCACCACCCGATCGGTGGCAGCACCACCGCGCGAGGACGCGAAGTACTCCAGGCGCACCTGGCGCCCTTCCACCACCGCCCGGTCGAGCAACCCACGGATGGCCCGTGGACCGACCGCGTCCTCCGCGGTGCCGGGCAGCGCCGGCTCCTCGCGAACGGCGGTGACGGCCACGTCATCAGCCAACGACAGCCCAGCCGCACGCAGCGCCGCAATGACAGCCCGGTCAGAGCGCTGTGACACGGCGACCGTCGGGGCGACCGCGCGCAGTCCCGCCGGCCCAACCGTCAAGGCGCGATCCAGGGTTGCCGCCAACGCTGCCACGACGACACAGTGGACCGCTTCCACCTCCAAAGCACCGTTGTCGCGGTCACCGCCAATGTCGACGGGCAGATCCAAGGTCAGGTCCAGCCAGCCGCGGCGCGCCTCCTCGGTGGCGTGCACCACGCCGTCGTCGGACACGCCAACCATCGCGCGGACCTGGAGCCAGTCAAGCGGTGGCGGCAGCGTGCCGTGGCCCCACCACCCACGCCCCAGCAGGTCCTCGACGTCGGCCGGACCTTCCTGTGCCAGGCGAACGAAGGCCGTCCGCGCGCCCTCGGGGGCGCGGTCAAGGGTTGTGCGCACGGTGCCGTACGCCTGCAGCAGCTCGCGCAGCCGGCGCGCCGCGAGAGCGGAGTTGGCCGGCGGGTCGTCGATGCCGAGAAGCCGCAGCGCCTGGCGCACGTCGTCGGAGCGCAGCTTGTCCACCCCAGCCATCGGTCACGTCCCCCGCGGAGGTATGCCACTGTGCTCCTGGTCAAAGTCCTCGGCCTCAGCGTCGTCAATCTCAACGTCCTGGGCGACCTGGGAGAACAGCGCGTCCACGAACGCGTCCGGGTCGAAGTCGGCCAAGTCCTCGACGTCCTCGCCCAGGCCGACGAGCTTCACCGGCAGCCCGAGCTGGCGTTGGATCGCGATGACGATGCCTCCCTTGGCAGTGCCGTCGAGCTTGGTCAGCACCACCCCGGTGACGGCCACGGCCTCGGTGAACGCCTTGGCCTGCGCCAGCCCGTTCTGCCCGGTGGTCGCGTCGAGCACCAGCAGCACCTCGTCACAAGGCCCGGCGTCGCGCTCGAGCACTCGTTTGACCTTGGACAGCTCGTCCATCAGTGCTCGCTTGTTCTGCAGCCGACCCGCCGTGTCCACCATCAGCAGATCGGCGCCGTCGGCTTTGGCCGCCTGCCAGCCGTCGAAGGCCACGGCGGCGGGGTCGGCGCCCGACGCCTGCCGCACCACTCGGGCGCCCGAGCGCTCACCCCATAGCTGCAGCTGCTCGGATGCGGCGGCGCGGAAGGTGTCGGCGGCCGCCAGCACCACGGTCTCGCCGGCCACCCTCGACCGGGCCGCGAGCTTGCCGATGGACGTGGTCTTGCCGGTGCCGTTGACGCCGGTCACCAGCCAGACCGACGGTCCCGACGGGCGTCGATGCAAGGATCGGTCTGCCACCGACAGCTCCAGACGCAGGACCTCCTTGAGCAGGGCCAGCGCCTGATCACCGGTTCGTACACCCTCGGCGCGAGCCCGGTCGCGAAGCCCCTCGACGAGCTCCATCGTCGCCTCCACGCCGACGTCAGCGGCGATCAGTGACTCCTCGAGGTCTTCCCAGGCCTCCTCGGTCAGCCCGCGGCGGAAGATCGAGGCGATGTTGCCCCCGAGCGAGCCTCGGGCCCGGCCGAGCCGCAGCTGGAAGCGCTCGCGAGGGGACAACAGGGGCGGCGCCTCGGGCTCGACCACACCGGGCCGGGCGATCTCGGGTGCGGCCGCATCGGCTTCGGCAACATCCGGCGGTCGGGTCGCATCGGGTGCGATGACTCCGGCGTCGGCGGCATCCAGTCCTGCAGCATCAAGCCCAGCGCCAGGGTGGCCGCCGACATCAGGCTCGCGGGCCCGGACGGCGTCCAGCGTCTGGTCGTCCAGTGGCGGGCGCCCGCGGCGCCGGGCGCGCACCAAGCCGACGACCAGCCCCACCAGGAAGACCAGCAGGGTCCCAGCGGTGATCAGAATCTCCAGCAGTTCCATGCCGCCAGTATGCAGGCGGGCCGTGCCTCAACGGGCTGCGGGTACCGCCTCGGTCAGTCGCTGCGACACCACCGCGGATACGCCGTCGGCGCGCATCGTGACGCCGTACAAGCAGTCGGCGATCTCCATCGTGCGCTGCTGATGGGTGATGATGATGACCTGGCTGGTAGAGCGGAAGTCGGTCACCAGGTCAAGAAGCCGCTGCAGGTTGACGTCGTCCAGCGCG
>Ga0136627_1000426_pt1 | contig 15734 bp, 13 predicted proteins | sample AntDrymUQ4892206_2_FD_104652 | JGI IMG/M metagenome (GOLD analysis project Ga0136627, IMG submission 104652) | Polar desert sand microbial communities from Dry Valleys, Antarctica - metaG UQ489 (22.06) | ecosystem: Environmental > Terrestrial > Soil > Desert | place: Antarctica: Dry Valley... | reverse complement strand
GGTCGACATCAGCCTCCGTACGACAGGCCGTGCCCGTACGGGTAAAGCTCGGCGTCCGGATCGTCGGCCGTCGGAATCGCCACCGGGAGCCGTCCGGTCGGATTGACCTCGCCGAACAGAACCCTGGCCGTCGCCTTGAGCGACACCGGACTGTAGCTGTAGGTCGCCACATAGGTCGGAGCGTCCGTGAAGTATGCGATGTCATAGGGGTCGCGCACCGCGAGCACGATCACGGGTGTTCCCGTCGCCAAGAGGTCTCGGACCAGTTCCTGTTGTCCGGAACTGATCCACGCCCTCTGAGATGAGACCACGACCAGATCCTTGGAGCCGGCCTTGGTTGCCGCCGTCTGTCGCTGGGCCTCGTTGGGGTTGGCACCGGTCTCGTACACCTCGCTTGTCGCCCCACGCTCCGCGAAGCTGTCTGCGAGCGTCTTTGTCGTCGACACTCCCCATCCGGTCACGAGCACGTCTTGAGACGAGTTTGCCGGGAGCGGCAGCACGTCGTCGTCGTTCTTGACGAGTGTCACGGTCTTGTTCGTTATCTCGTCTGCGGTTCCGAGATGCCCGGGCGTTCCCACCTTCGATGGCACCGCGTCCTCGTCGACATAAGGATTCTTGAACAGGCCGCGCTCCATCTTCAGATTGAGGATCCGATATACGGACTTGTTGATACGGCCGACGCCGATCTCTCCGCTGCGCACCGCATCGAGGACCGCGTTGTACGCGAGGTCGAGGTCCGGTGGCATCAACAACACGTCCGCCCCCGCCTTGATCGCTTCGACCGGCACGCGCTCGTCCCCGTACGTCTGACGCACACCCTCCATGGTCAGCGCGTCGGTGACGATCAGGCCGTCGAAGTCCATCTGCTCGCGCAGCAGACCCGTGAGAACCGGCTTGGACAGCGTTGCCGGCCGACCGGAGTCGTCTAGTGCGGGAACCACGATGTGCGCGGTCATGATGGCGTCGATGTCTCGCTCGATGGCCGACTCGAACGGAGGCAGATCGATTGTGTCGAGCTCCTCGCGGGTGTGGTGGATCACCGGCAGCCCGGTGTGGCTGTCGACGTTGGTGTCACCGTGACCCGGAAAGTGCTTCGCGGTCGACGACACATTCTGGCTCTGATATCCCTCGACCTGAGCGGCTGTGAGCGTCGACACGAGACCGGGATCGGACCCGAACGAGCGAACTCCGATGACGGGGTTCTGCGCGTTGACGTTGACATCGGCCACCGGAGCGAAGTTCTCGTTGATCCCGATCGCACGAAGCTCGCGCCCGGTGATCTCCGCGGCCGTCCGAGCGTAGGTTGCCTTGCGTGCCGCGCCCAGACCCATGTTGCCAGGGAACTGGGTTGCGGGCGGACCGACCCGGACGACCACGCCCTGCTCCTGATCGGTCGAGACCAGCAAGGGGATGGCCGAGCGCTGAGACAAAGCGCTCTCCTGGATCCCGTTTGATAGGCCGGCTATCTGGGTGGGGTTGTTGACGTTGTTCGACCAGGCGAAGTAGATGATGCCACCGAGGTGGTACTGATCGATCAGCTGCTCGAAGTTGTCGACCCCGTACGTCTGTTGGTTGGACGCGACCATCGCCGGGGCGGGGTCGTCCGCGCTCTGGCCGTACGCATAGGTCATGAACAGCTGGCCGACCTTCTCCTCGAGCGTCATCCGGCCGATCATCTTGCGGATCGTCGCGTTGTCCCGGTCCCGCTCGCCCGGCGCCGCGCCGGTCGAGTGCACCGGAACCAGAAGTCCGAGACACAAAGCCGCCGCCACGAGCGGGCCCACGATCCGGCCCCCGCGCAGTGCCATAAAGCAACCCCCTAAATCCTTTGAAAAGGTATAGACCTCCTAAACCGTAGGCTGGTCTAGACCACTCTGTCAAGGGAACACACAGCCCTCCGAACAAGAAGGGCGCTTCGGCTAGGATCTGGTGGTCTAGACCACAATCCTGGGAGTGAACATGCGGCTTGGAGTGGCGGCCGCGCTCCTCGATGGGCACATCGTGCCCGGTGACGTGATCGTCGAGGAGGGCGCGATCGTTGAGGTGGGGAACGCACCGGGGGGCCGTGCTGGACTCGCCGTCCCGGGCTTCGTCGATCTCCAGGTGAATGGTTTCGGGGGGGTGGACTTCCTCAGCGCCGACGTCGACGGCTACGGGGAGGCCGGTCGGGCGCTCGCCGCGTCTGGGGTCACAGCCTTTCAGCCGACCTTCATCACCTCACCCTTGGATTCCTACTGGACCCCTCTGAAGACGGTCGCTGCCCTCGAGCACGAGGGTGGCCCGCGCGTGCTGGGGGTGCATCTCGAGGGGCCCTTCATCTCTCCGAACTGGCCTGGGGCTCACCGAGCCGAGCACATCCTCGAACCCAACCTTGAGATCGCGGATCGGCTTTGCGCCGCAGGACCGGTGACCTACATGACCGTCGCGCCCGAGCAACCCGGTGGGTTGGAGCTCATCGCTCATCTCGTCGATAAAGGGGTCGTCGTGGCCTGCGGGCATAGCGATGCCGACGCCGCGCTCGCGCGCCGTGCCTACGACGCCGGAGCGCGCGCCCTGACTCATATCTACAACGCCCAGCGCCGCTGGAAACCGCGCGACCCGGGCATCGCCGGCGTCGCGCTGACGCGGGCCGACGTGGTTGTGCAGGCGATCGTCGACCATGTGCACCTCGCGCCGGAGACCGCGCATGCAGCCTTCTTAGCGACCAGAGGCCGGTTCTGTCTCGTGACCGATGCGATGGCGGCCACCGCCTTGGACGACGGCAACTACAGCCTCGGTGATCGCGTAGTGAGCGTCGAGGGAGAAGAGGCGCGCCTCGCGGATGGAACTCTCGCTGGAAGCCTTCTCACGATGGACCAGGCGGTTCGCAACCTCGTGGACCTCGGCGCGTCGATCGAGGACGCAATCGACGCTGCGACGCGCGTTCCTGCGCGACTCGTCGGCCGCGAGGACCTTGGTTCTCTGGGTACAGGTTCTCCGGCGGACGTGGTGGTGCTCGACGACGCTCTCACCGTTCAACGGACGCTGGTCGGCGGTACCGAGATCTTCGCGCGCAGTTCGTAGTGGATCGCGTGCACGACTTACTGGGTTCAGAGGAAGCAACTAGGTTTAGCGGAATGCAGTCGATCGGGGGGCAGACCTCGTGAAAATCGCGCCTTCGACGCCCGTGACGCCGTCAACCTCGATGGCGGTGGCTCGACCGGCATCACGATCGGTGACCATCTCGTTAGCCGGCCCTCCGACCCGACCGGTGAGCGCCCAATCGGGGACGCGCTGGTGTTGACCGACTAAGTGATCCGCACCACAAATACACATTCGTTTCTGGCGGCGAGAGAGCTGTGCCTGGCTGCATGGCTCCGCCAAGGGCGGAATTGGGAGTTACTTTCGCTCAGTCACGTATCCTCCGGATACGCTCCCCCGTTGCGGCCTTGCCATGCTTGTTTCTCACTCGCCAAGACGGAACTTTACTCATGGTGCGGACCACTAGCCGGCGTCGAACAGACGATCTCCCGATGCCACCTGTCCGGAGGCGTGGTTGCTTACGTCGTGTCCCGAGATCACCACCACCGGCGACACAAGATCGATGCCCAGTTCGTCCATCCGATCGAGGTCGACGGTGACGATGAGGTCGCCGGTACCGACAAAGTCTCCCTCGGTCGCGTGAACGGTGAACCCATCCCCTTTGAGCTTGACGGTCTCGAGCCCGATGTGAACCAGAACCTGCAAACCGTCGTCGTCTTCGATGGCCAGCCCATGCCCGCCCTCGAAGAGCTTCTCGATCCGTCCCGATAGTGGAGCGACGACCTCGCCTGACGCGGGGCGAACCGCCACACCGTCGCCCATGACGCGCTCGGAGAAGACCTCGTCGTCGACGTCTTCGAGAGGCACCACGCGCCCGTTGAAGGGGCTCGTGACGACCACCATCACGCTTCCATGATGCGGCGCATCTCGGCCTCGATGTTGTCGCTCTGCGTTCCCATCACGACCTGCAAAGCGCCGCCCATCTTCATGACGCCGTGAGCGCCGGCCTGTTTCAGCGCACCTTCGTCGAGCTTGCTCATGTCGTTCAGTTCGACGCGCAGCCGCGTGATGCACGGCTCCATAGTCTTGATGTTGTCCTTGCCGCCAAGGCCGGCCAGAACCTGCTCGGCGGTGGATCGAAGGTCCATGCTCAACTCCCTTCCCAGGATGCCCTTGTGCCTCGTGCCATGCGATTCCAAGTGTGTCGTCTCCCCCGCAGCGCGAGCGAGTACGCATAGATATTCTCCGGGATCGCCAAACCGGTGTAGCCCGCATCGCCAATGTGATGGACGTCGACGCCGATGCGCTTGGCGACAAGCGCGAGCGAGCGGATCGTTGCGATGTCGGCGCCTTCCTGAGATGTTCCGATCGTCCCCACGGCGAGCGCCCCGGCGTCGTGGCTCGCGGCGGTCATGTCTCGTGCCGTCGCCTCGTCAATCCCAGGGACGGTTCCGGGCAGGGGGACGAGGACTCCCTGCGCGCCCGCGTCCGTCAATCGCCCCACGCTCGTCACGTCGAGTTGCTCGCCAGCATCTGCTTGATGCATCTTCCCGGCAAAACACAGCAGGTGCGGCGCACTCGTGCGCACGAGCTCGACGGACTTGGCTAGATCTGCGATGGCCGCGCCCCGGCCGGGATTGGCGGTGACCATCACGAACGCCGCCCCGCCTGCCGCGGCCGAGGCGAGGTTCGACTCGTTGGCCCTGAACCCCGCGGGAACGGTGTCGAGGTCGGGTTCGAGATTGAGCCCGACCGGACGACCCAGGAAGCGCGCGAGATCCAAAAACGACGCGGGAGCCGGAGACACTCGATCAAGGCCTTGCACGAGGGGGCCGGGCGCGCTCGGATCGGCCATGTTCAAACAGACGAGATCCGCGCCGAAGGCGGCGGCCAGTTGGGGATTAGATGTCTCCGCGAGTAGTGGGGGGGCCGTGGCCATGACCTCGGCCATAACAACGCGACCCTCCGAGCTGTGTATGGCGCTGCGCAGCGACTCGCCCTCCAATTCGGCCAGCTCATGTCCCCAGAGATCGATCAGTCGTGTCATTGCAGCAACTCCTGAGCGATCGAACGCGCCTGCGATGCGTCCTCCGCACGTAGTACGCGTTGGCCCACCGCGCGGCAGTCGTCAATCGTTGCGGCTTGGACGGCTGCATATACGTCCGCCAGGCTTCCGGCGCCCATCGACAGCTCCGTGACCCCGAGACCGAGTGCAGCAAGAGCCCACGCGGGATCGGCGGCGGCCTCTCCACAGACCCCGACCCATGCGCGCTCCTCGACCGCGTCGCAGACCGCGCTCACGGCGCGCAGCAGGGCGGGAGCGAAGGGATCCTGCAACGACGCCAGCGAGCCCTCGCGGCGATCGGCGGCGTGGAGATACTGAACGAGGTCGTTCGTTCCGAGCGATAGGAAGTCGAGCCGCGCTGCGAACTCGGCCGCGAGAAAGACCGCCGAAGGGACCTCGACCATCACGCCGAGCTCGACTCCGGCATCAACTACACCGCAATCGCGCGCGCGATCGACGAACCACTCCACCTCCTCGAGCGTTGCCACCATCGGAGCCATCACCGCGATGTTTGCACCCGATTCGGCGACCGTTGCAATCGCGCGCAACTGCGCCTCGAGGAGCTCGGGCTGCGCGCGCGCCAGACGGATCCCGCGTACCCCCAGAGCCGAGTCCGAGGACCCGTCGACCTCGATGAACGGCATCGGTTTGTCGGCTCCGAAATCGAAGGTGCGAACCACCAGGCGCCCACCATCCAACAACGACGCCATGGCCCGGAGCATCTCGGCGTGTTCCTCTTCGGTCGGCGCCTCTCTCCGGTCGAGGAAGACGAGCTCGGTGCGCAACAACCCGACGGCGTTCGCGCCCATGGTTCGAGCCGTCTCGAGCTCCTTCAGGCTTCCGACATTGACGGCCAGCTCGACCTCGTGGCCGTCGCTCGTCACAGTGTGGGCAACGTCCGCAGAGGCGAGTTCCTGTTGAGCCTGTGCCCGCCGGGCGCCGCGCAAGTTGAGCTCCTCGGTGAGTGACTCGTCAGGATCGACGTGCACGAGTCCTGCATCCCCGTCGATACCCACGGCGACGCCGTCGTCGACCGCGGCCACCAGTCCCGCCGCCGCTACTACGGCCGGAACCCCGAACGACCTCGCCACGATCGCGGTGTGACTGGTCCTGCTGCCCTCCTCGGTGGCGAGTCCCTTGACCACCTCAAAATCGAGGCCCGCCACGTCCGCCGGCGAGACATCGCGCGCCACGACAATCGACGGTTGCCTCAGTTCCGCCAGATCGACCTCCGGTGCCCCGAGCAACCTGCGAGCGACGCGCATCGACACGTCCCGCACGTCAGCGGCGCGCGCCGCCATGTACTCGCTGTCGCTGGCCGCCAACGCCTCCGCGAAGGTTTCGGCCGCGCCAACAACTGCGGTCGCCGCAGGGGTCCCGTCGTCTTCGATCGCCTTGCCTGCCGTCTCGGCCAACTCTGGATCGCGCGCCATCATCGCCTGCGCTTCGAGCACCTCCGCAAGCTCTCCCGATGACTCCGCCGCTCGTTGTTCGAGCTGTTGAGCCACCGCCTCGAGCGCGTCGGACAGGGCCTTGATCTCGGTGTCCCGCTGCGCGACGGGCTCGGAGGGCAGGTCGAGCTGGTCGTTCGCAAGCACGACGGCGGGAGCAACGCCGGCACCCGGAGACGCCGCTACCCCCTCGATCGTGTTCACAGGTCTTCGACAAGCTTCACCAGTTCGGACAGCGCTTCTTGTTCGTCCGAACCCTCGGCTCGAATCGTGACGGAGTCGCCCTTCCGGATGTCAAGCTTGAGCACCGACAGCACCGACTTGGCGTTAGCTTCCTCGTCGGACTTGACGACGGTAACCGCCGATTCGAAGCGCGCCGCGGCTTTACTGAACACCGCCGCCGGGCGCGCATGCAGACCAACCTCGTTGTCGAGCGTTACATCGCGTTCGGGCATGTGGCCTCCTGACCCGCATTCTTTACTGTGTGAGCGTCACCTTGCTGAGTCCCGCGGGGGCGTCTGGATCGATGCCTCGGTGGCGCGCCAGCCAGAGGGCCAGTTGTTGTGCGCGCACGATCGCGGGTACGACTACGAGCATCTCGGGCAGGCCCCCCGGTAGTGGTAGCGCCGCACCGACCTCCTCGGAAACGTCCAGGACACGCGCCCCTCTGCGATCCAGCCAGCTCATGAGCTCGTGCATGTCGGGCGCGGCCGGACCGGGGGCGATGAACGCGACAACCGGCAGCCCACCGGTGGCAACGGCAATGGGGCCGTGGCGGAGATCGGCCGAGGAGTATCCCTCCGCCAGAATCGAGGTTGTTTCCTTCAACTTAAGAGCCGCTTCCAGCGCCGCGCTGTAGAGGATGCCGCGTCCAACGGTGACGAGTCCTGTGGAGTTACCGATGATGGTCGCGACGCGGCGCGCCGGAGTGTCGTCGCCCAGCACCACCTCCACGTGAGCGCGTAGTCGTTCCCAGTCGCTCCCGTTCCATGGCACCGCTCCGAGAGCCTCTGCGATGAGGGCAAAAGCGACTATCTGAGCGCTGAACGTCTTGGTCGCGGGCACGGCCTCCTCGACGCCGGCGTCGAGATCCAGCACCATGTCGGCAGCGGCTCCCAGAGGCGAGTCGGGCGAGTTGGTGATCGCGAGGCACCGTGCGCCGCCCGCCTTCATCCGCTCGAGAACCGTAACGATCTCCGGCGTACGCCCGGACTGGCTGACCGCAACCGCAAGGTAGCCGCGGTAGTCGACCTTCGCCCCGTAGAGGGTGTGGAGGCTGGGGGCGGCAAGCGACACCGGGCGTCCGGCCGCGAGCTCCAGGACGTAGCGTCCGTAGACGGCGGCGTGGTCCGACGATCCCCTTGCCAGAAGCACGATCCCCGAGAGGTCATCGGGCAGGATCGACGAGATTTGCCGGACGAGCTCGGCGCGACGCCCGGTCAGAGCCGCGATCACCTGCGGTTGCTGAGCCATCTCGGCGGCCATCTTGGTGCCCTTCACGCACCCCCCAGGTCTCCAGTGGTCTAGACCTCTACAATCTAGCAGCTTCGAGGCCTCCCTCTCCCGGGAAATTCCTCCGCAGTCTTGGCAACGACTCGGGGGTGGTTCGGTCCCAAAGCAGCGCATCCAGAAGTACGTGCACTCAAGGGGGCGGGCCACTTAGTCCTGGAGGAACGCCACCGCTCGGCAGAACGCCGCCTCGCCTCCCTGAAAGCGCCACGGGAAGCAGCCGAACTGGATCCTCTGGTCGAGCACCCGGTCGATGTGTCCACCGAGATTCTCGATGTGGACGACATCGTGAGGAAACAGCAGGGTGTGCATGATCTGGTAGTCGGACTTGGGGAAGATGTCGTCGAGTGAGCGTCCGAGCTTGGCCTCGGCCTCCTCGGCTTCGTCGGCACGCATTTTTCTGATGACGGTGTTCATGGGGTGATCGGCGCTCCCCACGTCAACCGCCAGCCAGCGCACGCCCCGGTCGAGCACCCACTCGGCGAACGCGCGCGTCGGTCCCGGGTGACGGATGAAGTAGCGCGTCTCATCGGTCTCGGACCGGTCGGGCCAGTTCTCCGGATAGTAGCGGTGGTAACCGGTGTGGATGATGAGGATGTCGTTGCGCTCAATCGAAATGCTCGTCTCGGACTCCCAGCGCTCGAAGTGCTCGGGGCCGTACAGCTCGTAATCCCCGACGCCCATCCTTTCGAGATCGACAACGCACGCCGGTCCGATGAGGAAGTCGATCGGAAGATCTCCGATGAATTTGCCCCCGGACAGAAAGTGTGCGGGGGCGTCCAGGTGTGTCCCCACATGCAACGTCGAGGTCAGCTCCTGGCCCCCGGCTTTGTCGAACGCGAGCCGCTTGATCCATTTGATCGAGGGCCCGTCGTAGCTCGCGAACGCGGGCGTGTGCATGCTGAAGTCCTGCGAGAGATCGAGCGGGTTCAAGATGTCTCCTCTCATACACCTATCCGGTGGTGGTCGTGCTGCAAGCCGTTCGTAAGGACGAGTGCGCTCAAGGCACAGCCAAGTGCGTAGGTCCCGCCGGTGCCGTGACCGATCCGTTCGAGGCGGGCAAGCGCTTTCGCCCAGGCGGCGCGACTCGCGCCGAGGTCGAGTAACGATCGCACCTGGTCGATCACGTGACCCCCGGCGGCGAGACGCAGAAGAGTCGCGGACAGAGCTCCCGTGCGCCGATCGAGGTCGTCGACAAGCAGTCGGGCGCAGAGCAATTCGGCGTCATCGCGGCTCATGCCGGTTGGTCCCGCCCACGCACGAATCGATGCGGCCGCAGCGGCGAGCAGGTCGTCGCCGTCGGGAGTAAGACCTCGGCCGCGTCCGGTGAGAGCGCTCGCGGCCTCGGCGGCCGGCTTGGGGTCGCGCTGCTCGAGTGCAGTAAGCAGTGAGCGCACGCCCACGAGACCCTCGCCGGAGGCGAACTCCGGCCGAGCACGCGCGAGGACGGCCATCGGATCTGGCCCGTGCTCGCGTCCCAACGCCTCGATCAGATCGTGTCCGCGCCGGGCCACGGCTGCGGTGTCATGACCCTCGTTTCGGGAGACTTCGAGCTCGAAGCGCTCGGCATGAGTTAGCCCGACGACGACGCCTCCCGCGCCGATCTGCTCGGTCGAGATTCGGGCCCGCGTGCCGCGCTCGAATGCATTTAGGCCGGAGCCTTGGATAACCGCAGCGCCGTTGGGCATCAGCGGAGTTTGCCTGGCGGTGATCGCAATGACGAACTCACCCGTTGAGAGGTACGCGCTCGTCGATGACGTCCCCAGGACCGTTGCTTGTGTGACGCGTGTCGTCTGGAGCCAGTTCAGCAGGGGTGCGGCGACCGCATGGCATGCGAAGCGAACCTCCGAGGCCGTCACCGTGTCTCGGCAAGTGCGCGCGTTGCGCCGACGAACGCCTTCATCGGTGGTTCGACGAGGCCCGCTCCCACCTGACCTATCCCCGGCTGTCTGTGTGCAATGCCGGTGTTGACCACGGGAAGCACATTGGAATGCACGACCGCACGACAGTCGATCCCCAGCGGTGTGCCACGGAAGCCCAGCGACGGAATCTGGTAGTGCTCGCTCTCACCCCAGGTGATCTCGTACATCGAACGAGTCGCATCGAGCGCGTCCGTGGGACTGCCGCCGACGAAGCGCACGACCGCGGGCGCGGCCGCCATCGCCATCCCGCCGAGCCCCATCGTCTCGGTGATCGTGCTATCGCCGATATCGGGGTTGGCATCTTCGGGCCCGAAGCCCGGAAGATAGAGCCCATCGACCTCACTCGCAGGGCCGGTGAACCACGCGTCGTCTGTGCCCGACAACCTAATGCCGAAATCGGTGCCGTTACGTGCCATGGCCACGACAATCGACGACGCGGCGATTCCTGCGGCGGAGTCCGCGGTCGCCTTTCCCGCCGCCATCACCAGATTCAGAAAAAAGTGATCGTTGCCCGAGACAAAGCGCGCGGCATCGACCACATCGTGATTCGGCTGGTCGATCGTGAGCAACGCCGGAAGAAGCTCGCGCAACAGAAGCGACGTTCCAGCCCGGTTGCGGTTGTGTCCCTCGTCGCCCATTTGCAGCGCGTGCGCGATCAGCGCCCGCAGGTCGAGGGGCTCGCCCATCTCGTTCAGCGCGGCCGACAACACCGGTGCGAGAACGTCGCGCATCCACTTGAGCCGGTCGAGCACTTCGGTGCCGTACGCCCCGTAACGAAGAACCTTGCCGAGTCCCTCGTTCAGAGTGCTCACCGCCCGGTTGCCCGCAGCCTCATTGGTGACAATCCACATCGGCATGGACCGACTGACGACGCCAGCCATGGGCCCGACCGCGCCGCGCTCGTGGCACGGGACGAAGTTGAACTCGCCGGCGGCGGCTTTGTCTGCCGCCTCTTCGGCGGACAGCGCAAGCCCCTCTAGCAGCGCCGCGCCGATGATCGCTCCGCGCAGAGGACCCGACATGTCCGGCCACTCGATCGGGGGTCCGGCGTGCAGAAAGGTTCGCTCGTCCATGTCTTCGACGAGGTCGCCGGCCATGCCGATGCCCGTCACCATCGGGCGAGCAGCCTGCAAACGTGCCAGAGCCTCGTCGTTGGCCGCGGCGATTTGGTGGGAGCGGAGCGCAAGTCGACTCAGCGCCTCGGCCGAGCCGGACGCCGGAGGACGCCAGTCGATCCGTTCGACAGGCGCCCCTTGACGCTCGAGTTCGTCGATGAACAGCTCGACCCCGGCCCCTGCGACCCTCAGAGGGCGCCCCAGCAGCGGTCGCTCAGTCACCGCCGCCCCCCACCGCGGCCACGGCGATCCGTGCCGCCTGTGCAGAGTTGCGAGTCACGACCGCACCGGCATCCACGAGTCTCCTCATTTGAGCATCGACGCCCTGGGAGTCTCCGGCCGCGCCGCACAGCGAGACCGCGACCGTCAGGTCGTTCCGACGCTGCCGCAGAGCCTCGCTGATTACCCGTCCGAGGTCCTTCGCAGGGTCCTCGTGCGCGCTGCGGCCGAGCACGACGTCGAGCACGATCGCGCCGACCTCGGGATCCTCAGCCTCGCGCCGCAAGCGTTCGTTGCGCAGAGATGGGTCGATCATCGGGTGCGCTCGGCCTTCGGTCAGCTCGTCTTCGCCGAAGTCGATGAAGGTGTCTCCGATGCTCGCTTCGACATCCTCTATACGGCCCCCCAGATCAAGCGGCGCGTTGGACGCGATCGACCGTCCCGCCGCCGCCACGACCAGCATCGCCTCGTAGCACAGCGACCCGCCACAGAACAGCCCGCGCACGAAGCCGGGCGTGCGCTTCTCGGGGAGTGCCACGGCGGGATCGATGCTCTGACCGATCAGGTGGGCCGCATGCACCGACGCGGCCTCGAGCGAGCCTACCAGCGTGACGTTCGGCGGTTTCTCGCCGGTGCTCTCGCCGGGCCCGAGAAACCCCACGACGACGGGCTTGCCGACTCGTCCCGCCGCTTCGACCACACGCGCGGCAACTTCCGCGTCCGGAGGCTTCGAGATTACGACCACCACCTCGGTCGTGTCATCGCCGGCGAGAAGCTCGAGTGCGCGCACCGTCGTCGCCCCGCCGACCACGCGACTGAGATCCCGTCCACCCACGCCGATCGCTTGACTGACCCCCACGCCGGCGGAGTCCAGCAGACAGGACACTTCCTGAACTCCGGTTCCGGACGCGCCCACGATCCCAACCGGACCTGGCCGCACGGCATTGGCGAACCCGAGGCCGACGCCGTCGATGATCGCGGTTCCGCAGTCCGCCCCCATCAGCAGCAGACCCCGATCGATGGCGTCCCGCTTCAGCGCTGCCTCATCCTCGAGCGACATGCCGTCCGAGAAGCAGAAGACATCGAGCCCGGCCGCGAGCGCGTTCCCGACCTCGACCGTTGCGAAGCGGCCCGGCACCGAGACGAACGCGAGGCTCACCTCAGAGTTCCTGCGCGTCGCAGAGCGAAAGGAGCGCGGTGGGATCTCGCGCTCCCGGCCGCTCGCGGCTGCGCCGCCTGGTGCGAGGCGCGCCTCGATCGCGCTCTCGGCTGCTGCGGCCGCGCTTTCGCCATCAGCGCGCACCGCAATGACGACATCGTTTGGTCCTGTGTTCACAGCGGTGAGATCGAAGCCCTGCGCCTCGAGGAGCGTCACATTCACGGGCGTCGCGATGACTGCAGCCGCTAGCGAGACGCCGTCGACCTCCTCGGCATCACGCGACGCGAGCATGAGCGTTACCGAGTCGTAATAGGTATCACGCCGGACGATCAGGCGATTCGTCATGCGGCGCTCACAGGGTGGAGCCCAGGACGTCGACCTCGGCGTGCGTCCGGCCCCCCGATAAGAGCGCGTATCCCGGCCCCCGGTCGAACAACGGAAGGTCGTCTCGTTCGGCCCGCAGCTTCGCGCGCAACTCCTTCGTCGCCTCGGAATCGACCCGGGGCTCCTCGCCCTCGATCAGGATGAGCCCGTAGTCGTCCCGCGCCGAGCCGGGCGAGACCTTGCCCTGGAGCACGTCGAGTTCCACTCGTTCGGGGTCGCGCTCGAGCGGATCTCCCCATCCGCCACCCCCGGTCGTCTCGATGCGGATTACCTCGCCCGCCTTAACCGGCTGGTTATCGGCCAGTCCGGAGAGCACGCGCTCGTTCGGCCCCCCCGGATCGATCGTCACCTTGAACGGCGCGCCCGCCCGACCACCGCGCAGGCCCCAGCACGACAGGATCGAGCGGTCGGCAATCGACAGGAAGGTCGCGTCCTCGAGCACTCGAATCTCCTTGAGGTAACCGAGTCCACCCCGGTACAGGCCGGCCCCACCCGAGTCGAGCGCCAGCGCGAGGCGTTCGACGCGCGCCGGAAAACTTGTCTCGATGAACTCGGTCGGCATGTTCTTCGAATCGGGCACGACGTGGATGGTGTCGGAGCCGTCCGCGTAATAGCGACCTCCGGACCCGCCACCGAGAATCTCCCGGTAGAGGTACCAGTCGCCGTTCGAGTCGTGCCCGGTGATGCCCGTGTAGCGAATCGTCTCCTGGTCGGCCGGCATGTGGCCATCGACCGCCTTGGCAAGTGCGCCCGCGAACACTCCGAGCAGCCGGAGGATGACGAAGGTGCGCGCATTCGTGGGGGCTGGGAACACCGGGGTCAGTAGAGTGCCGGGCGCAGGAAAGCGCATGTCGATTAGCTCAACGACGCCCTCGTTGACGTCCAGTTCGGCCATGCGTTCCGGAGTGTCCGCGAGGTTGCGCAGGATCGGAGCGATCCACTTCTTCAGGAAGTTGCCGTCCGCGTAGTTGCCCGCGTGGTTGATCGGACCTTTCGCCTGAGGACTGGTTCCGCTGAAATCCAGGACCAGCTTGTCGACGGTCTTGGTCAGCGTGATGCGTTGAGTATGAAGACGCGGCTCGTCGACGCCGTCGTGCTCGGCGTAGTCCTCCCACACGTAGGTCCCACCGGGAATCTTGCTGAGGATCTCCCGCCTAAACGTCTCGGTCGTGCGCGCAATGATGGCGTCGAAGCACACCTCGACCTCGTCACGTCCGTAGCGCGCGAACAGTTCGGCTACACGGCGAGCGCCCATCGAACACGCAGCGCATTCGGCGTCGAGGTCGCCGGCGATGTGATCCGGCAAACGTGAGTTGCGAGTGATGATCTTGATCGCCGGCTCGTTGGGCCTGCCCCGATCGTAGAGCTTGATCGGCGGAACCATGAGGCCCTCCTGAAACGCGGAGGTCGCATTGGACGGCATCGAACCGGGGACCATTCCCCCGATGTCGTCGTGGTGTCCGAAGGCCTGCACGAAAGCGACGACGGTGCCATTGCAGAACACCGGGACCGTCACGGTCAAATCGGGCAGGTGCCCGACCCCACCCTCGGAGAGATACACGTCGTTGTGGAAGAAGACGTCGCCTTCGTTCATCTCGTCGATCGGATAGTCGCGCACGACCGGATGCACGAGTGCGGAGTACGACCGGCCGGTTAGCTTACGGAGCTTGCGATCGTGTATGCCCGCCCGGTAGTCGTGCTGGTCCCGAATCATCGGCGAACGTGCTGTGCGTCCGATGGCGTCCTCGACCTCGGCTTCGATCGACGCGAGCGTGCCCTGCACGATCTCGAGCACGACCGGATCGACTGTCGTCGCCACTACACACCTTCCCGCCGCAGCACGATGTTGGCGCGCGCGTCGACTCGCCCGACGAAACCGCGGGCCAGCGGAAGCGTCGAACCGAACTCCTCGATGACCGCAGGCCCCCGGATGGCGTCACCGGCGAGCAGGCGTGCGCGTTCGTAGAGCGAGGCTGCCTGCCAAGAGCCATCGAAGTAGACGCACCGCTCGCCGGTTCTGGCGCGCGCCACATCGCCGTCGCTCTCGGCCAACTCTGTGATGTCCGGACGCGTGATCGGACCGATGCCGCTGGCTCGCAGGTTCACCCACTCGACCGTCTGAGTGTCGTCGGCCCGGTAACAGTAGCCATAGAGGCGTTCGTGCTCGTCGTGAAAGAGCGCGAGCACATCTGCGACAAACTCATCGTCCACGGGCCCGGCCGGCGCGCCGACGCGCACCTCGAAGGCCTGGCCGTAGTAACGAAGGTCCGCGGAGCGAACGAGTAGGTGGTCTTCTTGGGCGAAGCCTTCCTTGCTCAACGCCTCTGTCGCCTGCGTCTCGAGCGCCCCGAAAACGGCGGCAAGCTCGGCGGTGGCGATGTCGTCGCTGCGCCTAACGAAGGTCTGCACGTAGTCGCTGCGTACGTCGACCGTTAGTAACCCGAAAGCGCTGAGGTTGCCTGGATTCGGAGGCACGACGACGGCTTCGAGGCCGAGCACGTCGGCGAGACGGCACGCTCCTAGAGGCCCCGAGCCTCCGAACGCGACCAGTGCGAAGTCTCGCACGTCGAGCCCGCGCCGCACCGTCACCTGGCGAATCGCATTGGCCTGGTTCCACGCCGCGATCTCGAGTACACCCGCGGCGCACTCCTCGAGACCGAGTCCCACGCTCTCGGCTAGTCGCTCGAGACCGGAGCGTGCTGCCGCGGCGTCCAGCGCGACCTCGCCTCCGAGCAGGGCCGGAGGGATACGTCCCAGTACGAGATGCGCATCGGTCGTGGTGGGTTCCGTTCCACCTCTGCGGTAGCAGAGGGGGCCGGGGTCGGCTCCGGCGGAGCGGGGGCCGACCTTCAACCCGCCGTCCGTCGCCACCCATGCGATGGACCCCCC
>Ga0136627_1000425_pt1 | contig 15759 bp, 16 predicted proteins | sample AntDrymUQ4892206_2_FD_104652 | JGI IMG/M metagenome (GOLD analysis project Ga0136627, IMG submission 104652) | Polar desert sand microbial communities from Dry Valleys, Antarctica - metaG UQ489 (22.06) | ecosystem: Environmental > Terrestrial > Soil > Desert | place: Antarctica: Dry Valley... | reverse complement strand
GGTTTAGTAGATCCGAACCTCCCTGAATCTGACGCGCATCTTGCCATGACGGCAGTTCACGAATGGCGCCACCATATACAGATGCAAATCATGTCCGGGGGGTCGAGCACTGCGTCTGAGAAGTATGGCCAAGCCGAAGCTGCGCTAGCCGCACGTCTTAATATGGCGGAAGGGGATGCGGTCGACTTTACCCGTCAAGTACTCGCAACAGCAGCTAAGCGGGGAATTCTCGACTCAAACGACGTCAGTGAGTTGATCCGAGGAGAAGCAAGGGGGCATAGCCTCTGGCGCATCGCCAACCCGAAGATGGCAGAGATTGCAGGTGTAAGTGCGAATCCATACGCTACCGGGCTTACCCAAATTCGGGTAATCACCCTCGGGCTCGACCCGGAAGCGCGGCTGGCTGTTACGGAGCAGATTCTGGCTGATCCAACTAATCTCGGACGACAAGGCGAGGAGTCACTACTGGAGTGGGGTGTTCGAGTTCGAGATGTGCTTGCACCCGGGCAGGCGGGCAACCCTCCTGGTGCGGCGGCCAACCCTCCCGACTCACCTCCGGGGTCGGGGAACTCCAGTCGGATCTGGCGACCCGGCACACGAGTGGGTCGACCACCGTCGAGAACCAGAGGCACCGCGTGACGGCCCCTTTCTGGCGTAGACTTCGAGGGTGACCGCGCAGCCCGTGATCGACCCTTGGGCTCACTCCCAAGCGTGGATGCCCGCGGAGTTCATGCGTCTTCGTGAACAAACCGAGCGGCGTCTGGAGTTGGTAGAAGGAGCTTTGTTGATGGTTCCGTCCCCCGATCTGCTGCATCAACGGGTGTCCCGCAAACTCCTTGTGACGTTTTACAACTCGTTGCCTCCTGAGCTGGATGCCGTCGCCGAGCTGGATATACGGTTGGGCAATGATTTCCGCATGCCCGCTCTGGTGGTGTTTGACCGTTCGGCTGTGCAGCCGGACGCCAAGCGCCTGCTGCCTGATCAGGTTCGTCTCGTAGTTGAGGTCGTGTCTCCCAGTAGCCAGCGGCGCGACTACTTGGTGAAGATGCACGATTATGCCCAGGCAGGCATCTCGCACTACTGGATCGTCGATCGACGCGAGGGCACAACCGTGACGTGTTACCGCAACACCCCCGGTCGCACCTATCTGAAATACGCGGCCGCGGCGGGTACCGAAACCCTGGTGGTTTCCGAGCCTTTCCCTTTTACCGTGGTAGCGGGTTCGCTAACCCGCTGAGACCGGAGCGGGTTTAGCCCGTATTTGCGCTTAGCCGTGTTAGATTCGGCGTCATGCCCGCAGTAGCTTCGGTGCTGGAGACCAGTTCGTACGGCTTAAGCCGTGATGCTTGAGTACGGGAGACGCCGCTGTATCGCCCCCCGCCACAGCAAGCCCATCCTCGGTGAGTGCACGTACTAGTTCATCCGCTATCAGTCGAATTGCCGGGTCGGGTCTCCTGTCGACGAATATCGCCGTTGCGCTGTTCGGTCTCGCAGGGGTAGTCGGAGCCGCAACCGAGCTGTCGGCGCCCTTGATCGTATTGGGGCGTGTCGTCTTCGGCGGGTTGGCCGTGCTCATTGCGATTCGATTACTTCACGTCTCCTTGCGGGTGTCGCGTCGGCAGCTCGTGCCGCTCATCGCCCAAGGTCTCGTGCTGGCGCTTCATTGGTCGACGTTCTTTCAAGCGATCAATGTCGGTGGAGTGGCGATCGGCCTGTTGTCGTTCTCGACGTTCCCGTTGTTTACCGCCGCACTTGAACCGATCGTGTTGCGTACCCGGCCTACTCGCACACAGGTTTTCGCATCGATTGTCATTCTTTTCGGCGTCTACGTGTTGGTGCCCTCCTTCTCGCTGCACAGCGCCGCGTTGCAGGCGGTGCTGTGGGGGCTGGTGTCGGCCGCGACATTCGCGCTGTTGTCGGTGTTCAATCGAAAATTGGGCGAGTCGCATAAAAGTACGGTGATCAGCTTTTACCAATTCATCACCGCGGCAATCGTTCTGTTGCCTGTGTTGGTGTGGGACCACCCGAGCCGTTTAGTGGATCCGAGCACGCTGGTACTGCTGCTCTTCCTAGGCACCGCATGCACAGCCCTCGCGCATACCATGTTCATCTCGGGGTTGCGACACATCAGTACGATGCTGGCTAGTTTGTTCGCCAGCCTTGAACCGGTGTTGGGAATCGTGTTCGCTGTCATTTTGCTCAGCGAGGTGCCGACTCTTCGGTCATTACTAGGTGGTCTCTTGATCATCGGTGCTTCAGCGATGGCGGCCTGGCGTGGGTCGGCATCTGTTAGAGCACCGGTTGACCTACCACCCTCGAGCCCGCCACTGCGGCAGTGATGGGCGCTGCGCTCCAATCGTGGTGTTAGCGCCATGGCCGGGATATACATATGTCTGATCGGGTAACCGGTCGAATAGCTTGGTGGTCACATCGTCGATAAGTGAGGCGAAGTCCTCCGCGCTGCCGTGCGTGTTCCCCAGCCCGCCCGGGAACAGGCTGTCCCCCGCCCACAGGTGCGGCGCCCCGTCGGGGTCGGTGTACAACAGCGCGATCGACCCCGGAGTGTGCCCCCTAAGGTGGATCACTTCGAGTTCGATGCTGTCAAGGGCAGGGCCAGCACCGGTGTCACCGAACGCAAGCACGTCGCCGTCTTCACACAACTGAGCGGTCGGCACACCGATAGCGGATGCGTCCAGCGGGTGAGCCACGGTCACCGCACCGGTAGCTTCGGTCAGCGGTGCCAGTGCCAGCCAATGGTCGGCATGTCGATGTGTGGTCACGATGTATCGCACGCTGCTGCTGGCGACGAGAGACAGTAACGCGGCTGCATCATTGGCGGCGTCGATGAGTACGGCTTCATTGCTGTTACGGCACCGCAGCAGATAGGCGTTGTTGTCCATCGGCCCTACCGTGATCTTGGTGATATCCAGGTAGCGAAGCTGTGTGACGGGCATATTCTCTGCGTGACCTTCTCTATGTTGCGGATGCCGTTATCCCATAACCTAACTCCATGGCCCGCTCAACTTCGGCAACAACGTCGCTTCAGCCCGGGACACCTACATCTGCGCCGCCTACACCCGTGCTCGAAATGAGTCGACATGCCACACGGCGGGTGGTGCGAGCCATGGCCCGTTTCGTGGTGCGAAACGGCGGTTTCGCCACCGCTTTCGTGGAACGCACCGGCCTGCGAGGCGCCAGGGTGGTGCTGATCGCCGTCAACGGAGTATGGGGAGATTACGTGCTGCCCAGCGTTGCGGCGGCGCGGGAGGTCTGCGGGTTTGCAGGGATCGAGGTCGCACCCGCATGGAGCCTTGAGTTGGCGTCGAGGATGGATAGGGGTGCCAGCTGCACCGTGCCCCATGCCTGGCTTCCTACGCAGCCGACGACCCCCGCCAGCAACACCCCGGCCACCAGTCCGTCCAGCCAGTAATGGTTGGCGGTTACCACGACCACGAAGATGGTGATCGCCGGGTGCAGCCACACCAGCCAACGAAGTCGACTCCGGGCAACGCGAGTCACGACGACGGCCACCAGCAGTGCCCACCCCACGTGCAGCGAGGGCATGGCGGCGAATTGGTTGGCAATGCCGTCGTCCACCCCCGGAGAATATGCCGACGGGCCGATGGACTGCATCGTGTCGATGAACGGCAAGTTCGATGCCAGTCGCGGTGGTGTAAGTGGAAACAGCGCGTGCACCACCAAGCCCAGCCCGGTGAGTAGTACCAGCTCCGCTCGCGCCCGGGCGTACTCGGATCGCTTCCAGATAAACAGCCAGGCCAGCAACAGCACTGCTCCGGGAAAGTGCGCGCCGACGTAGTAGATGTTGGACCAGCGCGAGACCGGGTCCCAGGACAGCGCCCACTGTTGCATCGAAAGCTCGTTGGGGAGGTGAAGGAACCGTTCGACGTGCCAGAGCCACAACGCGTTGGTGTCGGCTACCGCCACTTGGCCGTCGAGGAGGAAACGCACCCAACGATAGGTCGTCAACATGGCGGCGATCAACAACGCTTCCAGCGTTATGGCGAGGAGGAGCTTTTTCCGCTTGCTGCGGATAGGTCCGACCGCTTCAGGAGGTCCGACCGCTTCAGCTGTGTCATTCCTGGCCGGGGCCGCCGGCGCGGTCATTACTCGATTTTCCGAAAGCGTCGAGGGAGTGAGGGAGTGTAGTGCCGTCATGCTTCTCGCTCCGTCTCCACCCGGTCTGGGCGTGGTGTGCCGGAGTTAACTTAATCGAATTCGGCTGACTTTGCGCGATAGCTGCCTGATATTTACCCTGATCTTTCCCTGGCAGTTAATCTTTTGGGAATGTTTAATCCTCGTTTGTCCCATGCCAATAGCAGATATCCCAGCACGGCGAAGCCGACCATCAACCCGATAACGGTGAGCGTGAACTCGCCGCCGGTTTTAACGTCAAGGTTGAGAAACGGATACAGGTATCGACCCTCGCCCGATGCCGCGCCATCCGACCCGAGATCGGTGAACGTTGCACGCACCAGAACGAAACAGAGATATCCCATCGGGTAGGCAAGCCAACCGAGTGGGTACCACGCCCGGAGCGCACGCTGGCCGCCGCGCCGTAGTAGCCAGTCCACGACGGCGAGCACCGGCACCAGCGCGTGGGAGAGCACATCTTGTGCCTCGGAGTAGTTCGCGTCCAACAAGGTGGCGTACACCACGCCCGTGATCACGATGTATACCGTGATCGCGGCGTGTATGCCGGGATGATTTCGCGACGAAGCGGAGCTACGCCCACGCAGTGACTGCGCGACCAGCCATGTGTAGTAGGCGGCAACCAGCAGATTGCTCTGCTGAGTGAAATAGCTGAGGCTGTCGAGACCGTCGTCGATCCGTAACGCCAACCCCCAGATCGCGAGTAGCGCGATCGCGGCCCACCACGCCGGCAGCGACACCGATCGGGCACGTGACGTCATGTAGGCCTCATCCATTCCTCAGCACCGTCAGATAGGTGGCAAAGCTCGCCGGAGCGCCGGTATAGGGTGAGCTGGTGACCCAAGCACCTCTTGCCGTGCAAACCAGAAGCTTAGCGAAAAATTATGGTGACATCGCGGCGGTGCGGGGCATTGATATCGACGTCGCGCCCGGTGAGACGTTCGGTTTCCTGGGTCCCAACGGTGCCGGCAAGTCCACCACCATCAAGATGCTGTGCACACTGGCGACCCCGTCTGGGGGCTCGGCAAGCGTTGCCGGTTACGACGTAATGACGCAGCGCGACGATGTCCGTCGCAACATCGGGCTGGTGTTTCAAGAGTCCACTCTGGATGGTTACCTTTCCGCGGAGCAGAATCTGCGCTTTCACGCCGAGCTGTACGGTGTGCCCCGTGGCGCGGTCGAACAACGCATGAGCGAGGTGTTGGTGATAGTCGGTTTGACCGACCGCCGCACAAGTCTGGTTCGGACGTTCTCCGGCGGGATGAAGCGTCGGTTGGAGATTGCGCGGGGCCTGCTGCACGCACCCCGCGTGTTGTTTCTCGACGAGCCCACCATTGGGTTGGACCCGCAGACACGTAGCTCGATTTGGAGTTACGTCGATGAGTTGAAACGCCGCGAGGACATCACAATCTTCCTCACCACCCATTACATGGATGAGGCCGAGTACTGCGACCGGATCGCTATCATCGACGACGGCCGCATCATCGTGGTCGACACCCCGGAGGCGCTGAAGGCGGCGGTGGGCAAGGATCAAGTGCGGCTGCGCACCGTCGATGACACTGCCGCCGCGAGGGAACTGGCCGCGCGCTTCGATGTGCAGGCTCAGCTTCGCGACGGGGTGCTGACGTTTGCTGTAGCGCGGGGTGAGGAGTTCCTGCCCCGCTTGTTCGCCGGACTCGGCGTCGCCATCGAGTCGGTGAACGTCTCCCGGCCGTCGCTGGACGACGTGTTCATGTCCCACACCGGAACCTCTATCCGGGACGCCGAGGCCACACCAACCGATTGGATGCGGATGGTGGCACGCCGATGATGCAGGCGGATCTACGCGCGGTGAGCGTGGTGTGGCGTCGTGAGTTGATCAGGTTCTCACGGGATCGGGCTCGTATTTTCGTCTCGATGCTCCAGCCGGTGCTGTTCCTGTTCGTGCTCGGCAGTGGCTTGAGTGCCTTGGTCAGTGACGGTACCGACGGGGTGGATCTACGCACGTTCATGTTTCCGGGCGCGCTGGGCATGACGGTGCTGTTCGCGGCGGTATTCTCCGCCGGATCGATCGTCTGGGACCGTGAGTTCGGGTTCTTGCGAGAGATGCTGGTGGCACCGGTCAGCCGGACCGCCATCGTGCTGGGCAAATGTTTCGGTGGCGCTACGGTCGCCACGTTGCAGGGCTTGCTGGTGTTGTGCCTGGCCGGGTTGGCGGGTGTGCCCTACTCGCCGGTGCTCATGCTTACCTTGGTGGCGCAATGCGCCTTGCTGGCGTTCGCGTTTACGGCGTTTGGGGTGATGGTTGCTGCCCGGATCGAGCAGTTCCAATCGTTCATGGCGGTAGTGCAGGCCGTGGTGTTCCCGATGTTCTTTCTGTCCGGTGCGCTGTATCCGCTCAAGGGGCTGCCCGGCTGGTTGCAGATGGTGACGCAGCTCAATCCGCTGACATATGCGATAGACCCGATGCGCCGCGCGGTCTTCGGCCATATCGAAGCCAGCCCCGCGGCGCGCGAGGCGTTGAACTCCGGCGTCCAATGGTTCGGCTGGCGAGTGCCGACGCTGCTGGAGCTAGCGATCGTGGCGGTGTTCGCCGCCGTGATGACCGCCATGGCCGTGGCGAACTTCCGCAAGATCGAATAGCGGACGGGAGTGTCCCGCTATTTCTCATGAACGGTCCTCTAACGGCGCGGTTTAGTGGCTACATGTAGGGAATAGTTCCAGCCAATCGAACTGCTAGCTCACGATGTCTTTGGTGTTAAACCGCCACCAGGCGGCGGTGAAGAACACCGTGGCGTACACCAGCGTCACCAGCGCACCTTTGGTCATCTCAGAGGTCTGCACCGGCGTGGTGAGCAACCCCAGCCACGCCTCGCTGTAGTAACCGGGCAACACTTCTCGAACCACGCCCAGCGCACTGATCACGCTGAAGATCTGCGTCACGATGTGAAACATCACCGCCCCGCCCACCGCGCCGATGGGGGAATCGGTGCTCACCGAGAGCAAAAACGCCAGCCCGGCGATCGACAGGAAACTTCCGCCGATGTACCCGGTGATCGCGCTAAGCCGCAGCAACGCCGTGCCGGTAGGAAGCTCAGAGCCCGTCGGCAGCGACAATGGATGCCAGCCGTACGCCACCGTGCCCACCGCTAAGGCCGTCCCCACCAGCAGCAGGATCATTCCGACCGAAGAGATCAGGCTCACCGTCCACTTGCTGGCCAACAGCTTGGACCGTGGCACCGGCGCCGCGAGCAGATAACGCAGACTGCTCCAGCCGGCTTCACTGGCCACCGTGTCGCCGAACAGTAATGCGACCAGCACCAGGAGCAGGAATGACGCCGCCACCAGGGCGAACAACGCGAAGTTCAGCCCGCCCGCGGTAGCGGTACCGACCAGGCCGTCGTAGGCGCTGTCCTGTTCGTTGTCGCTACCCCCACCAGAGGAACCGAACTCGAATGCCAGCACCAGCAATAACGGCACGACCACGGTGAGGCCCACCGCGATTTGACTGCGTCGCCGCCGCAACTGCCGCACCAGCTCGGTACGCACCGACAGCGCTCGATTATGTGACAACGCTCGATTATGTTCAGCGCTCATGCCGAAACTCCCGCGTCGTCGGCCGTGGTTGGCTGTTCGGCTAGCTGAGCACTACTAGCTCTGTCACTGCTAGCCCGGTCGCTGTTGGCCACCAACGCTAAAAAGGCGTCTTCGAGCCGCCGTCGCGGCACCACACGTTCGACCGCGATCCCGGCGGCCACCAATTCAGCCACCACTTCGCTACGGGGCCGTTGTAGCGTGACCACTAAACCACCGTTGTGAGGGTCGTCTCCGGCCTCCACGTCGGTCACGCCCGGTAACGCACGCAGCAGTTGTGCGGCGCGTTCTGGCTCGCTTACCTCGAACAGCACCGACGTCGATGCGCCGATGACGTCGGTCACCGACCCGGCCGCGATGCTGCGTCCCTGATGCATCACCACCACGTGGCTGCATGTTTGCTCCACTTCCGCCAGTAGGTGGCTGGAGACCAGCACCGCGCGACCATCGGTGGCGTAACGCTGCAATACGCTTCGCATCGCCGCGATCTGCGGTGGATCCAGGCCGTCGGTCGGCTCGTCCAGCATGAGCAGCCTAGGCATTCCCAACATGGCTTGCGCTATCGCCAGCCGCTGCTTCATGCCATGGCTGTAGGTGCGCGTCTTGCGTTCGATGGCCTCGCCCAGCGCGGCTATCTCCAACACCTGGTTTATGCGCGAATCTCCAGTCGGCCGTCCCGTGGCCCGCCAGTACAGCTCCAGATTCTGTCTACCGGACAGGTGCGGCAGGAAACCCGGGCCCTCCACCAAGGCGCCCACGTCCGACAGTACGGGGGCACCGGGCCCCACCCGGTACCCGAAGATGAACGCTGTCCCCGACGTAGGCGAGATCAGACCCAACAGCATGCGCAGCGTGGTGGTTTTGCCGGCTCCGTTGGGACCTAGCAGACCGACCACCCGGTTGGCCTCGACGCGCAAGCTCACCCCGCGCACCGCGACAAAGCTTTCACGGCGCAAGCCGCTCCAAGCAAAACCTCCCCGATAGGTCTTGCTCAGCTCCCGCACCACCAGCGGTGTCTGCTTGAGCCCGGGTTCCACGACACGCTCGCCACGCCGCCGGCGCCACCACGTGGTAACTACAGCGCCGACCACGCCGAGGAGTATCGCCGCTGCCACTGCGGCCAGGGCGACGTGCCACCCGGCGTCGGTTGTGGCGCTCGCTCGTGCCGGGACCGGTGGCAGGCTGATGACCGGGTCGTCTTCGGACAGCGCGATGCCGTACCGCGCGGGCTCGGTAGGGCCACGGTATGCCTGGTCGGCCGTAGCCACCACGAGCCGGAGCCGGTGTCCGGCGTCGAAGGTGCGCGCCATCGCCGGCAATGTCACCGACATGGGCTGCGCGTCGGCTTGGGTGCTCGGTAGGTCGGTCAGCCGTAGCGGTGCGGCAGCGTTGTCGACCAGCTGGGCGCGGCCTTGCTGGTCCACGTCGTACAGCTTGGCGAACAGCACCGCCGAGCCGCCGTTCTCCAAGGCAGCTTTCTCCAAGGCACTGTCCGACCAAACCCGCAGCTGCACCTCCGGCGCGCCGACGACAGTGGTCGCCTTCGGTAGCCGTGCGGACTGAAATCGGGCGTGCTGACCGTTGATCTCCCGATCGATGCTTGCGATGGCGGGGACACCGCCGGCAACGCTGAACAACGCGCCCAGCCCCGGAAGTGACGACAGCGCCGCCGGGGTGCCGTTCGGTGGATTCGCGACCCGCTGCGCCGGGCCGCTTAGTTCCAGCCGCTTCGGTGTGCCGACTCCACCGAGTCCGGGGTAACGCGGTGCGGTGTAACTCACGCTGTTCACACCCGGTTGTGTCACGTTCACCCCGGAGCCTTGCGAGTAGCTGAACGACGTGTCAGGACTCGCGTCGCCGTTCCGCCGGCCGTTGTCTTTGAGGTAGTAGCTCAACCATTCGTCGGTCAGGTCGCGCAGCCGATTTCGCTCGCCCGCCGACGGCGGACCCGCGTCATGTCCTCCGGTGAACCACGCCATCTTCACCGGAGTGCCGTTTCGGGCGATACCACGCGCGTTGGCGTCGGCTTCTGACAACGGGAACAAAGTGTCTTGGGTGCCCTGCAGTAGCAGTGTCGGGGCCGTGATTCGGTGCAGGACGCTAGCCGGACTGGATCGTTGTAGTAGGTCCACCGTGCGCTGACTTGCTTGGCCGGTCGTGGCCGAGTCCAGGTACAGCTCGCAGACTTCGGCGGCGAGCCGACCGCAGGTGGGATCGGAGCCGGAAGAGCTTACCGCGTTGCTCGGTGCTCGCAGCGCGTTATTGCCGAACAACGCACCCGTCCATGCGGATTTGAAGACACCACGTCGCGCGGTCTCTATGTCAGGGTCGGCGTTAGGGCCGGCAGGGCCGATGGGACTAGAGGTGGGGTTGGGACTAGAGGCGGAGTTGGGAAAGAACGCACGCGACAGGTCGTTCCAGGTGATCTGGGGGATCACGGCGTCCACACGTTGGTCGTACCCTGCCAACAACAGCGCCAGCGCTCCACCGTAGGAGGCGCCGGCGGCGGCCACCCGGGGATCGCCGCGACCGTCCAGCACTATGTCCTCGCGGGCGCCCAACACGTCGAGTAGCTGGCGGGCGTCGGCTACTTCGTAATTGGGGCTGTTCAGGTGCACACTGCCCCCGGAAGCTCCGAAACCACGGGCACTCCAGGTCATCACCGCGTAGCCCGCGATGGCCAACCGCTTCGCTTCCTCGGTCACGCTGCGTTTGGTGCCGCCGAAACCATGCGCGAGCAACACGGCGGGGACACGATGCTCGCTGTCGGCGTGACCGGGCAGGTAGAGCGTGGTGTCGAGGGCGACCGGCTGATTACCCTCGGAGTCCGATAGCACGCTTAGCCGCTGTTCTTGGACCCGAAACGTTTCCTCCTCGCCGCTAAACCACCCGGCACCCGTTACGACGGCGCCTGTTACGGCCACGCCTGTCACCAGCAGGAGCGTCGCCAAACCGACAGCTCCCCAGCGACGCCGAAGGAGCGCGAACTTCCAGCGCTTATGCTGCCGCTGTGACACGAACGGTGGCTCCTTGGTGTGCCGATGCTGCGACGCCTTACTGTTGCGACGCCTTACTATCTGGACTATCTGGAGTCCTAATGTTAGCGGGGAGATTTACTCGTAGCGTCAGATGGTCGATAGGGGCATAAAACCGATTACTTGAAAGTTGGGGTGGTTAAGTGCCACCTACCCGCCATCAAGAGAGCTATCGATGCCAAGAGCTGTCATATTCGATCAGTACGGCGGGATCGACGTTTTGCGGGTCGTGGAAGTCGACCGACCTATCCCCGGCCCCGCTCAGGTTCTCGTCAGGGTGAAGGCCGCCGGGATCAACCCGGGAGAAGTAGCCATCCGCCAGGGAGTCTTTGCCGAGGAATGGCCCAGCACGTTTCCGTCCGGACAGGGCAGCGACTTCGCCGGAATCGTGGAAGAACTCGGCGGACGCGTCGAGGGGCTCGCCGTGGGTGATGAGGTCCTCGGGTTCACTCACAACCGGGCAAGCCACGCCGATTTAGTCCTTGCTGAAGCAGGCGATGTCATCCATCGCCCCAGCAACGTCTCGCGGGAAGCGGCGGGCTCATTGTTTGTCGCGGGGACGACAGCCTATGCGGCGGTTAGGGCTGTGTCGATCAGCGAAGGCGACACCGTTGTGGTTTCCGGCGCCGCGGGCGGGGTCGGTTCGATTGCGGTGCAGTTAGCCAAGGATGCCGGAGCTATCGTCATCGGATTGGCAGGGGAGAGCAATCACCAGTGGCTCACCGACCATGGCGTCATCCCCGTCGCCTATGGCAAAGGGGTCGCCGATCGTATCCACGCCGCCGCCGGCGGCCAGATCGACGCCTTCGTCGACACCTTTGGCGCCGACTACGTCGAACTTGCGCTCGAACTCGGTGTCGAACCCGGCCGGATCGACACCATCATCAACTTCGCGGCCACGGAGAAATACGGGGTCAAGGCCGAAGGGAACAGCGACGCCGCAAGCGCCGATGTGCTTGCCGAGCTCGCGGGCTTGATCGATAAGGGACTCCTGCATATCCCGATCGCCAAGATCTACCCGCTGGATAAGGTTCGCGATGCCTACCGGGAACTTGAACAGCGCCATACCCGCGGGAAAATCGTGCTCAAACCCTGACGCTCTATGCTGCTTGGAGGGCGCCGGGCCGTTGAGAGGATATCTGGCCGTCTGGAGGTACCGGCCGATTGGCCGATAGTGTCGGGTCATGAGTGACTCCATGCCACCGATAGAGGTGCTACCGACAAAGGTGCCGACGATTAGCTCCCCAGCCGATTCTCTCTTGATCGATGATTCCGTTTTGACCGATGCCGACGCGCCGATGCTCCCTGACTACTCAGGAGCTGGGCTCTGCAACGTGATGCCTTCGGTTGCCGCCAGCGTCGGCGCGTCGGGTTATGACAACACCCTTGGTTTGCCGGATACCGAGCGAGTCTGTGTGATGTTGATCGATGGGCTCGGCGCCACGGGGGTAGCCGGTCACGAGGCCGACGCGCCCACTCTCGCCGCGTTGTTACGCGGCAGCTATGCCGACTTCGAGGTGCGCTCTCGGCAGCTCACGGCGGGTTTCCCCAGCACGACGGGGGCTAGCCTGGCCTCCATCGGTACCGGACTGCCGCCGAGCCGACACGGGTTGGTGGGGTATCGGGTGTTGATCCCCGAGCGGGGTCGGTTGATGTCGCTGTTGCAGTGGGACGATGCCGTCGATCCCGCGATATGGCAACCTCACCCCACTATTTTCGAGCGACTTGCCGAGGCAGGTATCGCTACGGCCCATGTGGCGTCGCCTGATTTTGCCGAGTCTGGGCTGACTCGGGCGGCGTTTCGCGGCGCGCGATATCTGGGCGCGCTGACACCCGGTGAGCTGATCGCTACCAGCGCGGAGGCACTGCGTGAAGCTGACGCGCGAATCGTGTTCAGCTACTACCCGGATCTGGACAAGACCGGGCACGGTCACGGCGTCGATTCGGCTGCCTGGCGGCATCAGTTGGCCGTGGTGGATCGAATGGTCGAGCGACTGATCGCCGAGCTTCCACCGGGTACGACGCTGGTGATCACTGCCGATCACGGCATGGTCGATGTTGAGCCCGACGAGAAACTGGACCTGGAAGCCACAACGCTATTCGATGGCATGGCGCTGCCCGATGGCATGGCGCTGCTCGACGGTGTGGCGTTATTGGGGGGAGAGGCCCGCGCGCGGCACGTGTACACCAAACCCGGCGCGGCGCCCGATGTGCTTGCGGCATGGCGGCATCAGCTGGCCGACCAGGCGTGGGTTGTCAGTAGGGAGCAGGCCATTGACCAGAACTGGTTCGGGCCCGCGATGCGCGCGGACGTGGTGGCTCGGGTGGGGGACGTGGTCGCCGCGGCGCGCGCCCACGCGGCGTTGGTCGCCACCTCTGCCGAGCCCCGCCAGTCGGTGCTGCGAGGGATGCACGGCTCGCTCACTCCCGCCGAGCAGCTGGTTCCGTTGGTGACCGTGCAGCGATAGTGCCGTATAACGCTCAGGGCCACAGCCCTGATGCGCTTGCTCGCTTTCATGGTGAGGGTGTCCTCCGCACCCACGCCCACGAGATGGCCCAAGTTGTGGGTTATCGGACAGCTAACGATCGGTTCAGTAAGGCTGCACGGCGGCTTGGGCTACGGCGTGGTGGCGGCAAGATGGGCGAAGACCACGGTGTTGTCTAGGTACTCTCGGTTGGTGTCGTCGAACGCTCCGCCGCAGGTGATGAGGCGTAGCTCGGGCCGGACGGTGTCGCCATACACGGTCTTGATGGGGAACGACTCCTTCGGGTAAGACGCGACAGAATCGACCTCGAACGTCGCCGTGGTGTTGTCGGCCCGGGAGACGTCTATTCGCTGGCCCGGTCTGAGTTGGCCGAGTTTGAAGAACACCGACGGCCCGTTCGCAGCGGAGTCGATGTGACCGATGATCACCGCCGGCCCGACCTCTCCGGGCTTCGGTGAGTAGCGGTACCAAGCGGCTTGGTCATACCGGGGCCCAGGCTGGGGGACCTCCATAGTGCGGTCCGGGTTGAGTCCTACCTGGTTGATCGGGGATGACACATTGATCGTTGGGATTCGAATTGACGTCGGTGATGCAGCATCCTGCCCGGCCGAGGGTGCCGAAGCGGGTGGTGCGGGTGGTTGTCCTGTCTGGCTCGGGGCCACGTTGCCAGCCTGCGCTGAGGGCGCGTCCTGCTGGTGGGTTAGCGCGTAGCCGAGCATTGCGGTGCCGGCTAGCCCCAGGACGACGATGAGCGCCACGACGCTCATTCGCCATCGGCGTCTACGCTTCGCTGTGTTGGCTGGTGCGGGTTCGGCTGGTGCGGGTTCCGATGGTGCGGGGAGCTTGGATGGTGCTGTCGGTTCGGAGTCGTTGGTCGGTTCGGATGGTGCTGTCGGCACGACGCTCACTCCATTCGTCAATTGTCAGTGAATTGGAATAGTCGGTGGGCATGACCCGGTGTGGCCCGGCGAACCGACGACGAGGTCGGCCCACCGGGCCACATGAATCACTGGGCCACATGAATCACTGGGCCACATGAATCACTGGGCCACATGAATCAGAGCACTCAGCGGTTGGCTGGTACCGCTTTACGCTGTCGCGCTGTGTATGCGACCCCGATGACTCCCGCACCCAGCAACAACGCGGCACCACCGGCTAGTAGACCGGAGTACTCCAGCCCTGACGTGCTGCCACCACCGGTGTCGACGCTGCCAGCGGGCATCTGTTCCATCTGTCCTGGAAGATTCACCACGATAGTCGCGGTACCGATCGTGGTGCCGCCCTTGAGTGCGTCGGTCTTGAACGCCCCGTTCAGTGTGGTTGCCGCACCTTCAGAAAGCTTGACCGTGGTTCCGGTCAACGTGGCTGTTCCCGCGTCGGCCTGGGTGGTGATCGGCTTGAGAGTCGAGCCGTCCAGGTCGAAGAGCACAGTGCTTGGCGCGACTACGTCGCCGTTGGCCTGCACCCGCCCGGTCAAGGTGGCCGGGTTACCCGGATCTACCACGAAGTTGTCGATCTGGACTACGGTGTCGCCCTTGGTGAGCTTGAGACCGCTGCCTTGGTGCATGATCTCGCCCTGCACGTAAGGCTCCACGTCGCCGGGCTTGTAGACCGTCACATTGCCGCCGGTGATCGGGAACGAAGCGACTCCGTCCTTGACCGTGGCCTTGCCTGAAGGCGATGGGGCCACCTGCAGTGACTCCAGCGCGCTGACGAACCCGGCGTCCAACGCCACCGATGTGGATTTGCCGGTTAGCTCATCGATCTTGGCGACCGGTGTCGGATCTGCTGCGACCGCAGCACCTGGTCCTAATAGGGCAAGTACGGCTAATCCTACGGCTGCCGCTCCAGCACCTCGTCGAAGTATCCTCATTATTGATCCTCTCCTGGACTTATGAATGGCTTTTGCTGACGTATCAATTAGGTCCGGCAGGGTCCAGGCCGGTGTAACGTGCTTCACCCAAGCATTCGCACTAAACCTCAGATTGGTTCATTTCGACGTGAACTGCTTCGGTTCGGTGTCTGTGGCCTAGAGTTGGTTGGTCCCGCAGCGGCGTGTCGCCTCTGCTGTGCGGGCTACTTTATGGTCCCGGTCCCTGTTCTTGGTGTGCTCCGTCGCGGGTGTCGGTGTGGTGGTTTGCCTGTTGTTCGTGTGTCCGCCTGTGGTGGGTGCGGCAGAGGAGTTGGAGGTTGTTGAGGTCGGTGTTTCCGCCGTCGGCCCAGGAAACTACATGGTGGGCGTCGGTGTACCAGGGTGGTCGGGTGCAGCCCTTCCAGGTGCAGCCGTGGTCGCGGGTGGCGAGGGCGGTGCGTTGCGCGGGTGTGATCACACGTGTGGCCCGGCCGACGTTGAGGGGTTGACGGTGGGGTCCGAGCACGATGCGGCGCACAGTGGCGTCGCAGCCGAGTCGTCGGGCGGTTTCTGCGGTGATGTCACCGGCCCAGTCCAGTTCGGCTCCGGGTGTGCCGGGTTCTTTCCGTAACGATTCCAAGCT
>Ga0136627_1000423_pt1 | contig 15771 bp, 18 predicted proteins | sample AntDrymUQ4892206_2_FD_104652 | JGI IMG/M metagenome (GOLD analysis project Ga0136627, IMG submission 104652) | Polar desert sand microbial communities from Dry Valleys, Antarctica - metaG UQ489 (22.06) | ecosystem: Environmental > Terrestrial > Soil > Desert | place: Antarctica: Dry Valley... | reverse complement strand
TCGAGCTTGGCGTCGTAGAGACCGTTGAGCAGGTGGATCGCGCCGGGTCCCGAGGTCGCCAGGCAGACGCCGATCTCGCCGGTGAACTTCGCGTGCGCGCAGGCCATGAACGCCGCCATCTCCTCGTGGCGGACCTGGATCAGCTCGAGTGGGCCGGCGCCGTCGATGGCGCCGCCCGCGCGGTTCATCGCGCCCATGATCCCGTTGATGCCGTCACCCGGATAGCCATAGATCCGGTGGACTCCGTTGGCGGCCAGGCGCTCGAGCAGATGGTCGCTGACGGTTGTGCTCACGAGGAGCCGCTCTTGCCCTGGTTCAGGAAGAACGGCACGAGCAGGAGTCCGAAGCCCAGATGCGTGATCAGGCCAAACCAGGGGTTGGGACCCATCGGGCTCGAGGGATCGAACCACTCGAACACCACACGTCCGAGGATCTGGTAGTTGACGATGTACAGCAGCCCGCCGTGCACGATGCCGCCGATCAGCAACAGGCTGGCGTTACGCAGCAACGGGACCACGACCAGCGCGAAGATCAGGCCAAACACGATCGAGAGCGAGAAGTGCATGATGAGCCCGACGAGCGGATACCCCGGGTCGGTCAGCTGCGGCATGTCGTCAAAGTAGAAGATCGTACCGATGTCCAAGAATGGCGCGATCGCCGGTAGCTTCGGTGCGTTCGGAAAAGGTCCCGACTGTGAGGTGGCGTAGATCATGTTCGCCAGGATGAACGGGAAGCCAACGGCCAGTCCGGCGACCGACCCCGTCGTCAGCAGGTTGCTGAAATCAGGCGTTTTGGGGCGTGACGCAGTGTTTCTGAACAAAGCCATCAGTGCCTTTCGTTGTGAGCGGTGAGGGTGGTGATTGGTGTCTGCCGCACGGACCCGATCATGCCCACGGCCCGCGGTCCTGACGCCGCTGACACGGCGGCGTCACGCCTACGTAAGGATCAGAGGGCGCAGTGAAGGTCCGTCGTTAGCGATCGTCGTCGCTTCCGTGCCGCGGGCAGGTCAGGATCGTTGGTCTATCCAGCGACATCGAGGGAGTAGGTACATGGTGAAGCGCGAGCCCGGTCACGGCGGGTCTGCTGGCGACGGCATTGTTGGCTGCGACCGCACCGACCGCGTTCGCTCAGCAGCAGGGCGATCCGCCATCCGCCGCGACGGGCACGGCCGTGCCACTCAGCTACTTCGGCCCACCGCCCTCTGAGGTCGATCGCCAGCTGGTCGGCCCCGTGCAGCTCCTGCGATCGGGCAAGCTCGACCGCAAGCGCGGCACGATTCGCCTACCGCTCTATCTCGGGCACATGCGCGACGGGCGCAAGGTCTGGTACATCCTCACCGACACGACCGATCGCGACAACGCCGAGGCGCTCGGTCTCAACCACTCGGCCAAGCTCGCGTACTCGCAGGTCGGCGGGGCGGTGCGTGCCGGTGAGCTGGACCGCAACGCCGGGCTCGTCTTCGACGCGGGAGCCGTCGACTTCAATCCCGGACGCGCGTTGATAGCCGGCCCGCGGTCCAGGCCGTTTCCCCCGGCGGTCGCCGCGCCCGGCTCGATCGCCGACGCCCAGTACACCCCCTTATCCGGATTGCCAACGCGGGTGGCCACATCTACAACGCGCCGGTCGTCGCCTTCGACAAGAGTGCCGGCGAGATCCGCGCCTGTCGCGGCAACGTCAACCATCGCCTCGTCCACGACCGCGTCGTGAAGATCTGCCCCTCCGGCAACGGCGGTGGCACGGTGACGATCAAGCTGACGACGATCTTCAGCTTCGGCCGCGCGGCGCAGTACATGAGCATGGAGGCATCGGACCCGATGGTCGCGACGATGGATCGTGGAACGTTCGCGCCCGCCCTGAAGGATCTGCCCGTCGGAGGTGACGACAGCGCGTTCAGCGCGATCGAGCGGCTGTTCGTGATGATCAACGGACCCACGGGCAGGCGCAACCAGCAGCGCCAGGGCCTCAACAGCGTGCTCCGCGATCATCTTGATCCGCTCCACGTCATCGGAGGGATCCCGACGCTCGCGCTGGGCTACAGCCCGATGTGGGACATCAACCTCGGCCGCTGGACCCCCAACGCCATCCGGCGCGGCTACCGATCGAGATTGATCGACGAATTCCAACTACTGGAATTCGTGCGGCGCGGACACATCACCGGTCCCAACGGAGCGCGGTACGGCTCGGTCGGCATCCGCGTCAACTGCCCGATCGTGCACCGGTTCCTCTAGTGGACGTGTCCGCAAGTGTTGCGGTGTTAGGCGGCGAGTGCGAGCGGCTCGGGCTGAGGCGCGATCTTGGCCAGGACGCGTTGAAGCTTGTGGCGGGTGAACGTCCACTGGAACGGGCGTGCGATGTTGCGGTAGTGCTGGCCGAAGTTCATCAGGCGCCGCGCGAGCTCGGGGAGCGAGCCGAAGTCGTTGGGTGTCAGGGCTTTGCGCTGCACGATCGAGAAGAACAGCTCGGCCTGGTTTAGCCACGAGGCATGCACGGGCAGGTGGATCAGCTCGGCGTTCTTGTGCGACTGGTGCATCCGCGCGATCGAGGTCTTGCCAGCGTGCGAGCTGCCGTTATCGACGATCCAGAACACGCGTCGTGCGGAGGCGTAGGGCTCGACGGTCATGACCTGCTCGACGAGCCTGCCGAAGGGGATGATCCCGGTCGTCTGCTCGACACGGTCAAACAGCAGGGCGTGATGTGCGTCGCACGCGGCGAGGTAGGCCAGCGTGCCGCCACGCAGGTAATCGAACTCGAGGAGGCCGGGGCGTCCGGGGCCCGGTGGGACGGTGTCGTGACGGCGGCCGAGTGCTTGCAGCTGGGTCTTCTCGTCGGCGCAGATGACGTACTCGTCAGGACGCAGGCGCTTGGCGTTGAAGATGCGGGCGTACAGATCCAGAGCGCGGCCGGCCTTCTCGGCAAAGCACGGGTCGCGCGGGAAGATCCACGACCTCGTTTGCCACGGCTTGATCGCGTCGTCATGCAACCAGCGCCAGATCGTCGACGCTGACGCGTCGGTCACGCCGCGCTCAAGGACGAGGCGATGCAGCTCAGCGCGCGAGAAACGCGACAGCGGCAGATCGTGCTTGATCGGCAGCTCGCACGCGATCACCTTGACCTCGGCGACCTGTTGCGGGGGGAAAACGACGCGGTCGACCCGACCGCGCTTCATCGTTGAGGCCCGCCATGCGCTCAGCGCAAAATCGTCGTCGTCGGCGCGCGACGCTGTCAGGCGAGCAATCCAGGCGCGCGGCGATGTCGATGTCCTGCATCCCGTCGGCGGCGTAGAGCACGATCCGCGCTCGCTGCACCACCCGCCATGGCAACGTCACCGTTGCAGCGCGCCGCTCAAGCCCGGTGCGCTCGTCTTCAGAGAGCTCAATCACATGCCGACTGGTCCGGGGCACAAGCACTATTTCGCCGCGCCCCGTCCGGCTCCTTGACATAATCCGCAGAACTTGCGGACACGTCCACTAGCAGCGCGACCCGGGGGCGGCCCACCGCGGCCGCTCCCGGTCCGGGCATGATCGGCCGCGAGCCACACGCCATCTGGCGCGACAGCCTCGAAGACGGTCAGCGCCGCCTGGCGCGGCCGACGGCCGTCCTCGCCGCGACCGGCTGCTCGGCGGCTTTCATGTGACGGTCGGCCTGCTGGCACTCGTCGTGACCACCGGGGCGCTGGCCACGGTGATGCCGAGCCAACGGCGCACGTGCTCGGCTCGCTGACGTTCGGGATCGGCTGCGTGTTCCTGACCATCGGCCGATCGGAGCTGTTCACCGAGAACTTCCTGACCCCGGTGGCCGCCGCGCTGTCCGGCCACGCCACGAAACGTTCTGTCATCCGGCCTCGACCTGCGCCTCGTCGGACACGTCGGCCTCGACGGCGATGGCATGCCCTCCGTCAGTTCGATCTCGGCGACCAGGACCTCGGCCGGCTCGGCGTCTCCGACATAGTCGACGACGACGTCTGCGCCGTCGGCCGCCAGCCTCTGCGCGGTCGCTCGCCCGATGCCCGATGCCCCGCCCGTCACGAGCGCGTGCCGCCCGGCGAGCGGACGGTCGCGCTCGATCACGCGTGGATCCTGATCGGAGTGCCCACGCGGACCTGGCGGAAGAGCTCCTCGACATCGGCGATCCGCATGCGGATGCAGCCGTGGCTCGCCGCCGTCCCGATGCTCCCTTCCGCGTACGTGCCGTGGATCCCGATCGCAGTGCGCGAGGTGCCGATCCAGCGTGTGCCCAGCGGATTGCCGGGTCCCGCGGGGATCGTGTCCAGCTCGGCCGCCCACGGTGAGTCGGGCGGCGTCCACACCGGATCGACCTGCTTGTCGACGACGCGCAGCGCGCCGGTCGGCGTCGGGTAGCGCGGCTGGCCCTTGGCGATCGGGTAGGAGCGGGTGGGCGTTCCGCCGCGCTTCAGCGTGAGCGTGTACGCGGAGAGGTCGATGTCGACGAGCGCGGGCAGGCGGCCGAGCAGCGCCGAGCGCACGTCCGGTCCGACGAGGCCGTCCGCGGCAAGACCCTTGCGACGCTGGAAGCGCTTCACGGCCTGGATGGCCGCGGACCCTATGCGCTGCCGCCCTCCGCCGCGCAGGCCACCGTGGCGACGCAGCAGCGTCAGCAGCTCGCTGGCATCCGCGCCGCGTGCCCCGAGGCCGACGGTGGCGGTTCCGAGACGCTCGGTGGAATCCACGATCAGCGTGCGCGCGACGCGGTCCTCGTTGCCGGCGCGATCGCGTACGCGCACCACGAGCCGGTGCTCGCCCTCGTGCAACGGCGTGAGCCGCGCCGAGAGGCTCCCGTCGCGCACCTGGACAGGCTTCGCCGTCGCGGGACGGCCGTCGACGCTGACAAGCGCCACCGCGCCCTTGTCACCCCGGACACGGCCGCGTACCGTCGGTTCGGAGGTGTCCAGCGAACCGTCCAACGTGGCGAGCGTGAGACGTGGAGCGCGTGTATCGCGCACGATGCGTCGCACTGCACGGATGGTGTTGCCCGCGTCGTCGCTGATCATGAGGCGCACGACGTTGGCACCTTCGCGAACGCGAAACGGCAGCCGGTAGCGACCGTCGCGGCCGGTCACCGCACGAGCGCGCTGGCCGTCCGGGCCGGCCGCGCGCACGGTTGCCCCGGGCTCGGTGCGCCCGCTCACGCTGATTCGCGCGGCTCGCACGGTTCGAGTCGCCGCGGAGGTCCCCGCACGCGGTGCCGTGGTATCGACGCGAAAGGACCACCCCCGCTCGACCCTGCCGCCGAACGGAAGCGCCGAGTCGGCGCTGATTCGGACATCGTGGCGGCCATCGCCGAGCCGCGCACCGGCGAGCCGCAGGCGCCCTTCCCCGCGCCGGACGCGAGCGGTCACGTCGCGCCCGTCGACGAGCACCCGCACGTCGCGCAGCGCCCAGCCGAGCCGAGCCTGCAACGCGCCGCGGGTCGCCCTCCCCTCCTGTTCGAGCCGGACCGGCGCAGACAGCGCGACGGCGGTATATCCACCAAGCGCCGCGAGCGTGAGCACCGACAGCGCGACGGCGCGGGAGTGACCGTCGATCGCCGAAAGGAAGGAGCGCACGGACGACTGATGCTACGCAGCACGCACGCGCACGCGTGCGGTCGGCGGCCGGCGTCATCGGCCCGTAAGGCGGTGGTTCGCGGCCCGTAAGCCTCCGCTACGAGAATCGGCGGCGACCGCACGTCCAACCGGGAGTCACCTCATGCCTCGCTTCATCCTTTACCCACTACGCGGGAGGCCGGCCTCCCCGCGGTCTCCCACGTCATGCATCTCGACGGGAGTACGCTTTTCTGCACAGGTCGGTGAGGCGCCCCGGCGCTCCGCCCACCAGCACACAAAGCCGGGAACGGATGGCGTCTCCTCGTGGCGTCAGCCCGGGCCCTTCCGCCGATGACATCCTCCGCACACATCGTGGGGCGCCTGCCGCCCTCCGCCCTCATGGACCTCAGGCGCCTGGCGATGCTCGCCGAGGTCGCGCGACGCGGGAGCTTCTCTGCCGCCGCGCAGGCCATGTGCTTCACGCCCTCGGCGGTTTCCCAGCAGATGTCCGTGTTGGCCCGCGACACCGGCGTCGTCCTGTTCGAGCGCACCCCGCAGGGCATGCGCCTGACGGAGTCGGGCGAGGCGCTCGTCGCCCACGCGGAAGCGGTCTTCGCCCGTCTCGGCGAGGCGCAGGCAGAACTCGAGGCGATCGCCGGTGGGGCGGGCGGACGATTGCGCTTCGGGTCGTTCCCGACCGCGACCATGGCGTTCGGGGCCCGGGCGATGGAGGTCTTTCGCAACCGCTGTCCCGGCGTCGGGATCCGCTTCGCCGACGGCGAGCCGTACGAGAGCGTGACTCGCTTGAAGGAGCGCGAACTCGACCTCGCGGTGCTGTTCGACTTCGACCACTGGACGGCGGCCACCGACTACGACGGACGCGCGGTCTGCGACGACTGCGACATCGAGTGCACCGAGTTGTTCGACGACCCCTTTCACGTGGTGGTTTCCCGGGATCATCCACTGGCGGCGCGCACTCGCCTCGAGCTCGCAGATCTCGCCGGCCAGCGCGTCGTGGGCAGCCCGTCCGAGTGCTCACCGTGGGGGCTGGACCTGCGCCAGCTGTGTGGGCGGGCGCAGGTACAACCCGAGTTCGAGTCGTGCTATCGCACGGCGGACTTCGGCGCGCTGCAGGCCATCGTCGCCACCGGCCGCGGGATCACGCTGGTCCCCGAGCTCGCGTTGACGGCGGTCCATCCGGGCGTTATCGCGCGCCCGCTTGAGGGTGGACCGGTTCGCCATGTCCGTCTTGCCATGCTGGCGAGGATCGCGCCGTCGCCCGCCTGCCGGGCGATGGCGGCCGTCGTGCGCGAGCTCACCGCGCACCGGCACCGGCCTCAGGTCACCACCGCCCTGGCGGTCGTCGGCAGGTAGAAGCGCACGCTGGCTCCGCGCGGGGGCGAGCCTGCCCACAGCGTGCCGCCGTGCGCCTCGACGATCGTCCGGGCGATCACGAGGCCGAGGCGGTTGCGTCCGCCGGGGGGGGTTGGCGAGCGGGATCCCTCGAGCAGCGCGATGCGCTCGGCGCGGGGAAGCCCAGGACCCGAGTCGTTGACCTGGATCTGCACGCCGCCAGGGTGCGCGACGGCGCGCACCACGACCGTCCCGCCCACTGGGGAGTGGCGGATGGCATTGTCGATCAGGTTGATCAGCACCCGCCCGATCTCGGTCACCCTGCATTCGACCTCGGGCAGGGAGGGCGCGACGACGAGGCGTACGTCGACCCCGCGCTGCTCGGCCTTCATCCGCATCGCGTCCGACCATTGCTCGAGGACCGAGCCGATCGCCACCGGCTGTGGGAGCACCGCTCCGCAACGCAGCTCGCGCGAATGCAGTTGCGCTTCGAGGAGATCGCTCAAGAGATGAACATGCAGCATCATCTGGTCCAGGAGCCCCGCCGTGTCCCTCGCGACCACGACGCCGTCGCGCAGTCCCTCGACGAGCAGCCGCAGGACGGCCAGCGAGTTGCGCGCGTCGTGCGAGAGCGCTGCATCCGCTTGGGAGGCATGGTCGGCTGGCGCAATCGACACCGACCACGATCTTGATGTATCACAGCTCGACCACAACGATGATCGCTTCGCAGCGACGGTAAGCACCGCTTACCGAGCGCGTCAGCCTTCGCCCTACAGCAGCGCTAGCCAGATGTAGTAGCCGACGACCACGGTGAACATCACCGCGTCGAGGCGATCCAGCGCGCCGCCGTGGGGGCCGAACAGGCGTCCGGTGTCCTTCGTGCCGGCGTCGCGCTTGACGTAGGACTCAAAGAGGTCGCCGAGCGGTGCGGCAACCGCCACGCCGAGGCCGATGAGGATCGCGTCGGTGCCCGACAGCCAGTCCTGGTAGGTGCCGGCGAGCCAGGTGGCCAGCACGGCGGTGAACATCCCGATCGCCAGCCCCTCGACGGTCTTGTTCGGCGACACGCTCGGCGCGAGCTTGCGCTGGCCGAACCAGCGCCCGCCGAGGTACGCGCCGCTGTCGCCGACGAACGTGCCGACGAGCACGTCGACGAGGATCCCGCCGCCGTGGGGCAGCTCGCGCAGCAGCACGCCGTGGGCGAGCGACAGCCCGATCCAAGCGACGCCGAAGATCGTGATCGCCATGCCGAGCGTTCCCGCCCGCCGCTGCGCAAGCGTGACCACGAAGACCAGCGGGAACACCGCCATCGCGACGAGCAGGACGTGGAAGCCGTCGCCGACGAAGGCGGCCAGGATCAGTCCCGCGATCGCGATGAACCCGGCCAGGCGGACCGGCTCGACGTCCTGGTAGAGGTCGAACAGCTCGCCGAGGCAGATGATGCCGAGGCCGATCACCGCCAGCGCGAACCAGACGCCGCCGAGCGCGATGATCGTCGCGGCGAATGCGATCGCCGGGATCGCGACGATGACACGCGCCGACAGATCCGAGCGCCCGCGGCGCGGCTCGCGGGGCCGCCGCGGTGCGGCCCTCCGCGAGCGCGCGGGAGGCCGTCCGCCGGCTCGCCGGTCGCGCGTGGCCATCAGCGCCCGCCGAAGCGCCGGCGACGCGCGCTGAACTCCGTCAGGCACTCCTCGAACGCGGCGCGGTCGAAGTCCGGCCACAGCTCGTCGCGGAAGACGAGCTCGGAGTAGGCCGACTGCCACATGAGGTAGTTGCTCAGGCGCCGCTCGCCGCTCGTGCGGATGATGAGGTCCGGATCGTGCATCTCGGGCGCGTACAGCAGGGCCCGGAAGTCGGCCTCGTCGCCGCCGTCGAAGCGGCGCGCCGCATCGAGGATCTCCGCTCGCCCGCCATAGTTGAAGGCGACGAACAGCGTGATGCGCGTGTTCTCGCGCGTCAGCTCCTCGGCCCACACCATCTGCTCGACGAGCGCCGGCTCGACGCCGTCGCGGCGGCCGATGAAGCGCATCCGCACGCCCTGCTCGTGCAGCTCGGGCGTCTCCTCGACGATGCGCTCGGCGAACATCGCCATCAGCGCCATGACCTCCTCCTCGGGCCGTGACCAGTTCTCCGTCGAGAAGGAGTAGACGGTCAGCTCGCGCACGCCGAGGTCGACGGCGTCGCGCAGTCGCGCCTTGACGGTGTCGGCGCCGGCCTCGTGGCCGTCGGCGACCGGCAGGTCGCGCGCCTTCGCCCAACGGCCGTTGCCGTCGGTGATGATCGCGACGTAGCGCGCCGCGTCGACCGGGTCGGTGGTCACCTCCGCCGGGCCCTAAACCTCGAGGATCTCTTCTTCCTTGCCCTTGAGGAGCGCGTCCAGCTCGGCGATCCGCCCGTCGGTCAGCTTCTGCAGCTCGCTCTCCGAACGCCGTTCCTCGTCCTCCCCGACGTCGCCCCCCTCCTTGAGCTCGCGCAGGTCGTGCATGACGTCGCGGCGGACGTTGCGGATCGCGATCCGCCCCTCCTCGGCGATGTGGCGGACCATCTTCACGAACTCCTTGCGACGCTCCTCGGTGAGCTGCGGGATCACGAGCCGAATGATCACGCCGTCGTTGTTGGGCGTCAGGCCGAGGTTGGCCTCGGTGATGCCCTTCTCGATCGCCTTCAGCGTCGACTTGTCGAACGGTTGCACGGTCAGCATCTGCGCCTCGGCGGCGTTGATCGACGCCAGCTGCTTCAGCGGCGTCGACGTGCCGTAGTAGTCGACGTGGACGCGGTCCAGCAGCGCCGGGCTGGCGCGCCCGGTCCGCACCGAGCTGAACTCGCCGTTGGTCGCTTCGACGGTCTTGTGCATGCGTTCACCGGCATCAGCCAGCAGCTCGTCGATCAGCTCACTCATCTCGCGTCACCACCACCGTTCCCACGTGTTCTCCCGACACTAGTCGCTCGATGTTGGTCTCGTCGTCCATGTTGAAGACATGCAGCGGCATCTGGTTCTCGGCGCACAGCGTCAGGGCGGTGTAGTCCATCACGCGCAGGCCGCGGCGCACGGCGTCCATGTGGGTGATCTCCGGGATCAGCTGCGCCGTCTCGTCGACGCGGGGGTCGGCGGACAGCACGCCCTCGACGCCGTTCTTGGCCATCAGGATCGCCTCTGCGTGGATCTCGACGGCGCGTAACGCCGCGGCGGTGTCGGTCGTGAAGAACGGGTTGCCGGTGCCGGCGGCGAAGATCACGACGCGCCCCTTCTCGAGGTGGCGCATCGCGCGGCGGCGGATGTAGGGCTCGGCGACCTCGGAGATCGTGATCGCCGACTGCACGCGGGTGTGGACGGACTCCTGCTCCAGCGCGTCCTGCAGCGTGAGCGCGTTGAGCACCGTCGCGAGCATGCCCATGTAGTCGGCGGTCGCCCGGTCCATGCCGGCGGCAGCGCCCTTCAGGCCCCGGTAGATGTTGCCGGCGCCGACGACGATCGCGATCTGCACGCCCCGCGCCTGCACGGCCGCGACCTGGCCGGCGACGGCGCGCAGGCGCTCGGGATCGGTGCCGTAGTCCAGGTCGCCCATCAGGGCCTCGCCCGAAAGCTTCAGCAGGACCCGCTTGAAGACCGGTTCCGGGGCCGCGCTCGCCATCGTGCGTTCTGCCGCTACTCGCCGACCGCGAAGCGGGTGAAGCGGCGCACGACGACGTTCTCGCCGGTCTTGCTCGACAGGTCGCCGCGCAGTTGCTCGATCGTCTTGCCTTCGTACTTGTCGGCGTTGACGTGCGGCTGCTTGAGCAGGACCGTCTCCTCCATCCACTTGCGCAGCTTGCCCTCGGCGATCTTGGCGCGGACGTTCTCGGGCTTATCGGCCGCCTGCTGTTCGAAGACCCGCAGCTCGGCCTGGCGGGACGCCTCGTCGATCTCCTCCTCGGACACGTAGCGCGTCTGCGGCGAGGCCGCGATGTGCATCGCGATCTCGCGCGCGAACGTCACGAAGTCCTCGTTGCGCGCGACGAAGTCCGTGTTGCAGTCGACCTGGATCAGCACGCCGACCTTGCCGTTGGCGTGGATGTAGGACTGCACGGTGCCCTCGGTGGCCTCGCGACCGGCGAGCTTGCCGATCTTGTTGCCCAGCTGCACGCGCAGCAGCTCGAGCGCCGCGTCGGCATCGCCGCCGGACTCCACGAGCGCGCGCTTGCAGTCCATCATGCCCGCGCCGGTCTCATCGCGCAGGGCCTTGACGTCCTTCGCGCTGATCGTGGTGCTCACGTCACATCCTCCGTCTTGCTGTCCGTTGCTGCGGCGGGCTCTGGGGCCGTGGTCTCGGTGGCAGCCTCGCCGGCCGCGGACTCGCCCGGGGCGGCCTCGGGGGCCGGCGCCTCGGGTGCCGCCGCCTCCTTTGCCGGCGCGGCCGCCTTGGGCTTCGGCTTCGCCTTGGCCCTGGGCTTGGCCGGGGCCTCGCCGGCGTCGGCAGCGTCGGCAGCGGGGGCCTCGGGCGCCGCCGTCTCCTTGCGCGGCGCGGCCGGCTTGGCCTGGGCCTTCGCCTTCGCCTTCGCCTTCGCGGGCGCGGGTGCGTCGGGCGCTGGTTTGGGTGCGGCCTCGGCGGGCGCAGGCGCTGCCGGAGCGGGCGCGGATGGCGGAGCCTCAGCCGGCGCGGGTGCTGCCGGCGTGGCTGCGGCAGCCTCGGCGGCGGCCTTGGCGGCGGCCGCGGCCTCGCGCTCGGCGGTCTCGCGGGCCTCCTGCTCCTCGGCCTCGCGGCGCGCGCGCTCCTCCGCTGCGGCACGCTGAGCCTCCTCGGCCTCCTTGCGCGCCTGCTCCTCCTGGGCGCGGAACACGGCCGAGCCCTCGCCGACGACGTCGCCGATCGCGTTGATGATCAGCGCGCACGAGCGGATCGCGTCGTCATTGCCCGGGATCACGTACTCGATGCCGTCCGGGTCGCAGTTGGTGTCGACGAGGCCGATGATCGGAATCCGCAGGCGCTGGGCCTCGCGCACGGCGATCTCCTCGACCTTGAGGTCGATGACGACCATCGCGTTCGGTGGGCGCGTCATGTTCTTCACGCCGCCGAGGTTCGCGCGCAGCTTCGTCAGGTCGGCGATCGCCGCCATCCGCTCGCGCGTGGGCAGCAGCGCGAGCTGCCCGTCGGTCTCGTAGCGCTCGAGATCGTGCAGGCGCTTGATGCGCTGGTTGATCGTCTGGAAGTTCGTCAGCAGGCCACCGAGCCAGCGGTGGTTGACATAGGGCATGCCGGACTTCTCGGCCGCCTCCTTGACCGCGTCGCGCGCCTGCTTCTTCGTGCCGACGAACAGCACGGTTCCGCCCTTGTGCGCGATCTGCGAGGAGAACTCCTGCGCCTGGCGCAGCAGCTGCTCGGTCTTGAGCAGGTCGATGACGTAGATGCCGCCATGCTCGCCGTGGATGAAACGGCGCATCTTCGGGTTCCAGCGGCGTGTCTGGTGGCCGAAGTGCACGCCGGCCTCCAGCAGCTCCTTGATCCCAACCTGGGCCATGGGTGATGCTCCTTGAATTGATGCGGCGTTGGATGCTTCCCGCCGGCACGCGCGGGACCCGACGGATGTCGGGCAGGACCGCGTCGCTGACCCCGGCGGGGTCGTTGGACATCGAGACGAGCAGTTTACGCAAGGTTTCGCCGCCGGCCTCGTTGCAGGGCTTGCGGGCCGAGCCCTCCATTCCCCTACCTCCGGTGGGTTCGATCCGCGAGTTGGGGCTGGCGGGGTGGCTCAGACAAGCCGCCCCGCCGCGCCCGAACCCTTCGCGGCCGTCGCCAGCGCGGCGGCCAGGTCCTCGGGCAGCGCCGAGACGACGTCGAGCGCCTCGTCCGTGACCGGATGCTCGAACGCCAGCCGCGCGGCGTGCAGGAACTGCCTTCGCAGGCCGTAGAGGCCCGCCGTGCCGTAATCGGGGTCGCCGCAGACCGGATGGCCGATCGCCTGCATGTGCACGCGGATCTGGTGGGTGCGCCCGGTCTGCAGGCGCACACGCAGCAAGGTCGCCCCCGCCAGCGCGCGATCGAGCTCGAAGTGCGTGATCGCCGGCTTGGGAACGTCGGTGTCGGTCGACATCCGCGTCCGCATGCGCCGGTCGCGACCGATCGGCGCCTCGATCGTGCCCGAGCGCGCGGGCGGCCGTCCCTCGACGAGCGCCAGGTACTCGCGGTGCATCGTGCGCGCCGCGATCGCCGCCTTCAGCGCGCGGTGCACCGCGTCGCTCTTGGCCACGACGAGCAGTCCCGAGGTGTCGCGGTCCAGGCGGTGCACGATGCCCGCGCGCCAATCCTCCTCGCCGCCGGCGATCCGGCCGGCGAGTGCCTGCGCGAGCGTGCCGTGGCGATGACCGCGAGCCGGGTGGACGACGACGCCGGCGGGCTTGTCGACGACGATCAGGTGGTCGTCCTCGTGGGCGACCGCGAAGCGCGCGACCGGGACGTCGGAGGCCGCCGGCGCGGCAGATCGCTGCTCGTCGAGCACCTCGATGCTGTCGCCGCCACGTACGCGATGGCCCTTGCGGGCGGCGACCCCGTCGACGCGCACGGCGCCGGCCTCGATCAGCCGCGCGGCCTGCGAGCGCGAGCCCAGCGGCCGCGCGAGGAACGCGTCGAGACGCTCCCCGGTGGCCTCAGGCGGGACGTGCAGCTCCATCGTCTCGATCGATGACGAACAGCAGCACGACCACGCCGACCGTGATCGCCGAGTCCGCGACGTTGAACGGCGGCCAGTAGGGGAGCTTGACAAAGTCGATCACGGCGCCCTCGCGCAGGCGATCGACGATGTTGCCGAGCGCGCCGCCGAGCAGCAGCCCCGTCGGCAGCCACATCCACGGTCGCGTCCCGTGGCGCGCGAAGTACACGACGAGCGCGACGACCGCGACCGCGATGACCGCCGCGACGATCACCCCGCCGTTCTGCAGCTGCCCGAACGCGACCCCGCTGTTGCGCACGTTGACGAGCTTGATGCCCGCGAGGACCTCGCGCTCCTCGCCGCGGGCGAGCGAGGACGTGACGAGCGCCTTGACGGCCTGGTCGGCGAGCAGGATGCAGGCGAGGACGGCGGCCGCGCGTGCCCAGCTGGCGCGCGCGCTCACCCGTGGATCAGGGCGATGATGAAGCCGCCCACGAACTGCAGGACGAGGATCCCGACGATCGGGCTGATGTCGATCGGGCCGATCGGCGGGATGAAGCGGCGAAACAGCCCGAGGTAGGGCTCGCAGACATCGCGCAGGAACCCGAGCGCGGCGCTGGACCAGCGCGAGTAGGGGACCTTGCCACCGAAGGAGAAGATCAGCGACGTGATGATGTAGGCGAAGATCAGCAGGATGTAGACGAGCAGCAGCGCGCTGAGGAAGTCGGCGACCTGCGTCCGCGCGGAGGCGATCACGAGCACGTCGGCGGCGCTCATCGCGCGAGCACCGCCTGCATCGCGTCGTCGAAGGCGGCACGGATGCCGGCGCGCTCCAGCGCCGCCAGGCCACGCGCGGTCGAGCCGCCGGGGGAGGTCACCGAACGGCGCACCGCCAGCGTGTCCATCTCGCGCGCCTGCAGCAGCGCCGCGGTCCCGGCGAGGTTCGCGCCCACCAGGCGGCCCGCGACGTCGGCCGGGAGCCCGGCCCGCACGCCGGCGTCGACCTGCGCCTCGGCGATCAGCGCGACGTACGCCGGCGCGTTGCTCATCAGCCCCATCGCGGCATCGATCTGCCCCTCGTCGACCGTCACCACAGCGCCGACCCGCCCGAACAGCTCGAGCGCCTGCTCCTGCAGCTGCTCGTCGGCATCCGGATCGCGCGCGTGGCAGGTGACGCCCTGGCAAACCTCGACCGGCACGCTCGGGAGCATCCGTACGACCGGCGTGCCGCCGTAGGCCGCGCGCAGGTCGGCGAGCGCCACCCCGCCGAGGATCGAGATCACGCCCCGGGCCGCGCCGCCGACCTCGGTCGCAACGCGCTCCAGGCCCGCGGGCTTGTGGCACAGCACGACGACGTCGGCGCTCAGCGCGAGCTCGGCGTTGCTGTCGGCGACCTCGCCCCCGAGCTCCTCGACGAGCGCGCGTGCGCGCGGCTCGAAGGCGTCGTGGACGAGCACCGGCTCGCCCCAGCCGCGCGCGAGCGCGACCGCCATGTTGCCTGCCCCGATGAGCCCGATCCGCATGGTCTGGAAGTATGAAGAGCCTTCACCCGGGGTGCCGTCGCCGGCACCGAAGCCGCGGACGTCACGACTGGTTGAAGAACCCCTTCTCGATCAGCTCGGCGCGTTCCTCGGCGCTGATCTGCACGTTGCGCGGCGTGAGCATGAAGACCTTGCTGGCGATCCGTTGCATGCCGCCGTCCAGCGCGTAGGTCAGGCCGCTGGCGAAGTCGATCAGCCGCTTGGCGAGATCGTTGTCGATGCCCTGGAGGTTCAGGACGACCGGGATCGTCTGCTTGAACTTGTCGGCGACCTGCTGGGCGTCGTTGAAGGACTTGGGAATCACGAGATGCACGCGCACGTCGCCGTTGCGCGGGCGATCGACGGGGCGCAGCACGGTCGTTGGCCGGCCACGCGGCTCGTCGTCGGCGAAGATGTCGTCGAACTCGTCGCGCCGCGCGCGTCGCGGGCCGAGGCGGCGGACGTTGGGCGCCCGGTCGCGGTAGCCGTCCTCGGGGTCGGGCTCGGGAGCCGGCGGCGGGGAGGAGCGCTCGCGGCGCTGGTAGTCCTCGCGCTCCTCGGCGAACTCGTCGACATACGCGCGCTCCTCGGCGAGGCCGAAGTACACGAGCGCACGATGCCAGCTGTCTCTGAACGCCATCTCCCTGGGAAGGTTAGACCTCGGCCGCGGATCTCCTGCAAGGTCAGCGAAACAGCTTCGTGCCGATCCGCACGATCGTGGCGCCCTCC
>Ga0136627_1000422_pt1 | contig 15775 bp, 17 predicted proteins | sample AntDrymUQ4892206_2_FD_104652 | JGI IMG/M metagenome (GOLD analysis project Ga0136627, IMG submission 104652) | Polar desert sand microbial communities from Dry Valleys, Antarctica - metaG UQ489 (22.06) | ecosystem: Environmental > Terrestrial > Soil > Desert | place: Antarctica: Dry Valley... | reverse complement strand
CCGCGCCTGGTACTTGCCCATGTGCGTCAGCAGCGCCCTGGCATTGACGTCGCCGATGGCGTACAGCCAGTCGTGGCCGGCCACCCGCTGCGCGTCGTCGACCTCGATCCAGCCGCCGGCCTCCAGGCCGACGGTCTCCAAGCCGAGATCGTCGGTGAGCGGGCGGCGGCCGACCGCCACGAGCAGCTCGTCGCCGTGGACCGAGCCGCCGTCGCCGAGCTCGACGCCGACGGTCCCGTCGTCGCGGCGCGTCACGCGCTCGGCGCGCACGCCGGTGCGCACGTCGACGCCCGCGGCGCGCAGCGCGTCGCCGACCTGCTCGCCGGCAAACGGCTCCTCGCGCGAGAGGAGGCTGTCGAGCGCCTCGACGACGACGACCTCAGAGCCCAGCGAGCGCCACGCCTGCGCCATCTCGACGCCGACGACACCGCCGCCGAGCACGACGAGTCGTCCGGGAACCTCGCTCGTCGTCGTGATCTCGCGGTTGGTCCACGGCGCGGCCTGCGCCAGTCCGGGGATCGGCGGCATCGCCGCGCCGCTTCCGACCGCGACGATCACCGCGCGTCGCGCCTCGTAGACCTCGTCGCCCACGCTGACCCGGCGCTCGCCGTCCAGCCGTCCGGTCCCGCGGATCAGCGCGATGCCGCGCGAGTCCAGCCACGGCACCTGGTTTGAGTCATCGAGGCCGTTGATGATCTCGTCGCGGCGGGCGAGCGTTGCGGCGACGTCGATGTCCCGGCCCGCCAGGGCCTCGGCCGCTCCGGGAACCCGAACCGTCTCGGCGATCGCCTCCTGCGGGCGCAGCAGCGCCTTGGACGGCATGCACGCGTAGAAGCTGCACTCGCCGCCGACGAGCTCGCGCTCGACGATCGCGACCTCCAGGCCCCCGCCGGCCAGCCGCCCGGCGGCCATCTCGCCGGCCGGTCCGGCTCCAATCACGATCACGTCGAAGGTCTGCGCTGGCACGGGCTCTCCGTTCGTTGGTCGACTGCAGCATGCCTCACGCCGCGCGTCCGGCGGTCGATTCCGCGTCGCCGTCATGGACCGGTAAGACGCGAAGCGGGTAGACCTCGTCCATGCCCACCGCATCGAAGCAGCGCACACCGTTGCTCGCCGCGCTGGCTGCCGCGACGCTGCTGGCCGGCTGCGGCGCCTCCGACGGTGGCTCCACAGGCGCGGCCACCGCGCCCGCCCCCGCGAGCACGGCGCCGGCCGGTTCCCGGGACGCCGCCGGCACGAGCGAGCGTTTCCCCGACATCCGCAAGGCCACGCTGACGCCGACCGCGAACGGGGTCTACGACGCGACCGTCACGGTTTCCAGCCCCTACGACACGCCCGAGCGCTACGCCGACGGCTGGCGCGTGCTGAAGGCCGGCACCGACGAGGTGCTCGGCGAGCACATGCTCGCCCACGACCACGCCGACGAGCAGCCGTTCTCGCGTACGCAGAGCAACCTGAAGATTCCCGACGGCGTCTCCCGGGTCACCATCCAGGGCCGCGACCAGGACAACGGCTACGGTGGTGAGACCGTCACGATCGACGTGCCGCGCTCCTGACGTGCCCGGGAGAGTTCAAGAGCGCGCGTCGGCGACAGCGGCTGCGGCTGGACGCCCACCCTCCCAGCGCAGCAGCTGGGGCCCCCCGCGCTCGGGCAGCGGCAGCTCGATCGTGTCGAAGTCCCGAGGAACCTCGGTCGCGGCGAAGAGCTCGCGCGCCTCGTCGCGAATCTGGCCGCCCGGGTAGCGCGCGGAGACGTGGGTGAGCGCGAGCATCCCGACCTCGGCGTCGGCGGCGATCTGCGCGGCCTGGCGCGCGGTGCTGTGGCAGGTCTGCGCGGCGCGGTCGGCGTCCTCGTGCAGGAACGTCGACTCGTGGACGAGGACGTCCGCGCGGTGGGCGGCCACGACGACCGCGTCGGTCGGGGCGGTGTCGCCGGTCACGACCACCCTGCGTCCCCGGCGCGCCTCGCCGACGACCTGCTCGGGATGCACGCCGTCGACGACCTCCCCGCGCTGCAGTCGGCCGAAGTCCGGGCCGGGCGTCACGCCGAGCCGCTCGGCGAGGACCGCGTCGAAGCGCCCGGGACGGTTGTCCTCGATCACCGCGTAGCCGTTTGCGACGCCGCGATGGCGCACGCTGAAGGCGGCGATCTCGAAGCCGTCACGGCGCACGACCTCGCCGGGCTCCAGGTCGCGTAGCGTCAGGCCGTAGCGCGGGCGCCCGTAGATCGGGCGCATACGCTCCATCAGCGCGGTCATGCCGGGCGGTCCGTGCACGGTCAGCGGCAGCTCGCGGTCGCGCAACTCGAAGGACTTGAGCATCCCCGGCAGGCCCAGCCAGTGATCGGCGTGCATGTGCGTCAGGAAGACGTCAGTCAGCTCCGCGAGGCCGATGCTGCGCACGAGCTGGCGCTGGGTCCCCTCACCGCAGTCGATGAGGATGCGCTCGGCGCCGCGGCGGATCAGCAGCGCGGGCAGCCCGCGGCGCGCGGACGGCACGGAGGCCGCGGTGCCGGCGAAGAAGAGCGAGAGATCCATCGCGGCGAGCGTACTCAGCGGGTTAAGGTCCCGCACAGACGACCCATGATCCACGGGCCCGAGGAGGCAGCATGCTGAAGGAGTTCCGCGAGTTCATCCTGCGAGGAAACCTGGTCGACCTGGCGGTCGCGGTCGTGATCGGGACCGCGTTCGGCGCCGTCATCACCTCGCTCGTCAAGTCCCTCATCACGCCGCTGATCGCGGCGATCGGCGGCCAACCGGATTTCTCGGGCCTGACGTTCAAGATCAACGGCAGCGAGTTTCTCTATGGCGAGTTCATCAACGCGCTGTTCGCATTCGTGATCATCGCAGCGGTCATCTTCTTCCTCGTGATCAAGCCGATCAACGCGCTCATGTCCAGGCGCAAGGTGGACACCGATTCCTCGGACGCTCCGACGCGTTCCTGCCCGCATTGCGTCAGCGACATCCCGGCGGCGGCGACGCGCTGTGCGTTCTGCACGTCGCAGGTGACCGGGGCCGCCATCTGATCGCGCCGGTGTAACCGCCGCGCCACCCCGGGGTCTTGTCGACCAGTGGTCAACAACATCGGGAGAGGGCATGGCCGCATTCGCGCAGCGCTGCAGAATCGTTGGAGGCTGGGCCTGGAAGCACTTCCGCCTGTTGGCGGGCATCGCGCTCGTCGTCGGGCTCGCGCTGACGCTGGCCGCCAACCGCGAGGCGATCGCCGCGGTCGACTGGTCGATCGACCCGTGGGCGCTGGGCGGCGCAGTGGTCCTGCTCGCCGTCGCGCCGTTGCTGCAGGCGCTCACGCTGCGCATCGCCCTGCGCCGCCTCGGTGCAACCGCGCCAGCCGCAGAGACGCTGCGCGTGTGGGGGCGCTCCTTCCTGCTGCGCTACGAGCCAAGCGGCATCGTCGGCTTCGCCTACCGCGCCCGCCGTCGTGACGCGCTCGGAGCGAGCACCCCGCAGGTGCTGACGGCGACAGGCTACGAGCAGCTCGCCGCCGTCACCGCGGGAGCGATCGCGGCCGTCGGCGGCTTCCTGCTGGCGGGCATGAGGCCGCCGCTGGCGGCTCTGGCACTGCTGGGCGCCGTCGGGGCCGGCGCCCTGGCCGTGCGTCCCGCATGGCTCGGCGATCGCCTCGCTCGCTGGGCAGCGCGCCGCGGCATCGCGGTCGCGGGTCCGCTGCGCCAGCGAACGTTGGGACTGATGGTCGGCCTCGACCTCGCCGGCTGGGCGGCGACGGCGGCCGGCGCGGCGCTGCTGGCAAACGGTCTGCTCGGCGTCGCGGCGCCGTCGATGGCCATCCTGCTCGGCGCTTTCGCCCTCGCGTGGGTCGTCGGCGTGCTGCTGCCGCTGCTGCCGGCCGGCATCGGCCCGCGAGACGCCGTGCTGGTCGTCGGGCTGACGGCCGCCACGGGCGCCGGCCCGGCCGCCGCCCTCGCGCTGGCGCTGCGCGTCGTGCTGCTGGGCGCCGAGCTGCTGGCCGCCGGTGCCGCAGAGCTCGCCGCGCTCGTGCTCGCCCGCCAGGTGCGGACCGCCGCGACATCATCCGCTTGCGCCGCGCCCGGCGCGCGCCGCGACCTCGACGGCGCGCGGACGATCGTCGTCGTGCCGACCTATGACGAGATCGACGCGCTGGGAGCGTTCGTCGAGCGCTTCGCCGCCACCGGCATGGAGCTGCTGATCGTCGACGACAGCTCCCCCGACGGCACCGGCGACCTCGCGGAGGATCTGGCCGCGCGACGGCCGTGGATACACGTCCTGCACCGCGCCGAGAAGGACGGCCTCGGCATGGCCTACCGGGCCGGCTTCGCCTGGTGCCTGCAGCGCGGCTACGCGGTGATCGGCCAGATGGATGCGCCGTGTCCTCGCCGAGCGCGAAGCCGACCTCGTGCTCGGCTCGCGCTATCTGCCCGGCGGCGGAACAGACGGCTGGAGCCGCACGCGCCTGGCGATGAGCCGCGCCGGCTGCAGCGCGTCGCGCCTGGCGCTGGGCCTGCCCTTCTCCGATCTCAGCGGCGGCTTCAAGCTGTGGCGCGCGGACTGCCTGGCGGCGATCGACATGGACGCGCTGCTGAGCGCCGGCTACGCCTTTCAGGTCGAGACGACCCAGGTCGCGCACCTCGCCGGCGCGCGCATCGAGGAAGTGCCCTTCGTGTTCAGCGAGCGGGTGGCGGGGACGTCGAAGATGACGTTGGCGATCTCGCTGGAGGGCATTCGCGTCACGCTGGCCCTGCGCCGCCACCACCGAGCGGGTAGGCGTGCCGGCCTCCCCGCCGCGCTGTAGCCTGGGTGGGCACGCGCCCGTAGCTCAGTGGATAGAGCGCCCGCCTCCGGAGCGGGAGGTCAGAGGTTCAAATCCTCTCGGGCGCGCTGCACGCCCTTGGGCGCTCCTCTCGGGTCGATTGACTACCGCCGTCCCGTTTGTGAGAACGTGAATGCGCCAGGTCGGCGCACCGAAATTCGAGTCTTGACCGCCACCTGTGCGCGGTATGTTGGATCGGCGATGCCACCAGACGACGATCCTCTGCCCGATCCCGCCGGCCGTGCGCTGTGGTATCTCGTCCCGCTGGGCATCGTCCTCCTGCTGTTCGCGGTCGGCCTCGTGACGGTGGCCACGCTCAACGGCTCCGAGTCGGGAGCCGATGACGCGGTCGTAGCCGAATCGGCCAACCGCGAGCTGCCGGACTACTGGACGGTCAAGAGCGGCCAGACCTACTCAAAGATCGCCAGCCGCACCGGCCTGACCGTCGACCGGCTCGAGAATCTCAACCCGCAAATCGACCCATCGACCCTCACGCCGGGGCAGCGGCTGAAGCTGCGCGACGACATCCCCGCGCCGCGCGCCAAGCCGCTTGGTCCGCGCTATCGCACCGCGCGCAAGGGCGAGTCCTTCGGGTCGATCGCGGCCGACACCGGGAAGAGCATCGCGACGCTGCGCCGCCTGAACCCCAAGATCAAGCCCTCCGAGCTGCAGCCCGGCGATCGCGTGCGCCTGCGCCGCTGAGCGCGGGAGCCAACCTGCCTGGCGCGTTCACGCCCAGGGTGACGGGACCTCGGTCGTGACCGTCGCCGTGCCGTCGAGCTCGGCGTCGTCGGTCTCCACGACGGCGATGTCCCTACCGGCCAGCGCTCCGCCGAAGCGCAGCTCAAAGGGTCCGCCGTCGGCTCCGCTCACGTCGACGTTGCCGGTGCCGACCCTTCCCAGGCGCTCCAGCGCCTGCTGCAGCTCGCCGCTGCTGATGTCGAAGGCCAGCGCAGCGGTCTCCTGACCGGAGTAGGTCAGGGTGAACGTGCCCGCGGTCGCGTCGAGCGCCACCCGCTGCGGGGGCGGCTCGGGAAGCGGATGTCGCACTGGCATGGAGCTGCTCCTCAGGACGCGGCCGAAAGAAAGAAGGCGCGCAGCCGCTCGGCGACGAGGTCGGGGCGCTCCTGGGGCGGGAAGTGCCCGCAGTCTGGCAGGTAGGCGAAGCCGGCGTCGTCGGCGTGAGCGCCCACGTCCTCGACCGAGCCGCGCTTGAGGACGGGATCCTGCTCACCGTTGATCCACAGCGTCGGCGTGGTCAGCCGCTGGGAGGCGAATCGCCCGCGCACCCAGGACGGGTAGTCGTGCAGCAGGAAGGTGCGGTACACCTGCTGCGCCGCCCGTGCGCGCGCCGGCTCGGCGAAGCGTGGGGCGAAGCGCTGCACCTCGGACATCACGACGTCCGAGCGCGTTGAGATCGCCTTGCTGATCGCGCCCAGTACGCGCGGCGAGGCCCCGATGCGATGGCCGATCCCGGGGCTTGCCAGCAGCCCCTGGTAGGCGAAGCCCGGCAGCGCTGCGAGGATGCCCAGCCCGCCCCGGGGCCAGACGTGCCCGGTGTTCATGGGCACGTAGCGCCGAACGCGATCGGGGTGCTGCAGGCAGACGATGAAGCCGACGACCCCGCCCCAGTCGTGGCCGACGAGGAACACGCTGTCGAGCGCCAGCGCGTCGAGCACGCCGACGACGTCCTGTGCGAGCTCCTCCTTGCGATAGCCGCGGGGCGTGGCCTCGCTCCAGCCGAAGCCGCGCAGATCGATCGCGATCACGCGAGCGTCGTCGCGCAGCAGCTCGATCACCCGGCGCCAGGTCCACCAGTGCTGCGGCCAGCCGTGCAGCAGCACGACGGGCGGACCGCTGCCGCCGCTGTCGGCGACGTGCATCCGCGCCTCTCGCACGTCGACGAAGCGGTGCTCGATGCCTGGCAGCTCGGGCATGTCTGTCTCGGTCACCACCCGCGAGAGTAATGGCTGAGCCTGGATCCAGCTGAGATCAACCGAACGCCGGGACCTCCTGCACGAGCGCCAGCACGGGCGCGAACAGGTCGCCGTGCTCGGCGACGCGGTCGATGACCTGGGCGGCCTCGAAGACCAGATCGCCGGGATCGCCGCTGTCGCGGCAGGCACGCACCTCCTCCCAGGTGAGCGGCGTCGACGCCGTGGGGCGATCGCGGGCGCGCAGCGAGTAGACGCCGACGGTGGTCTTGTGCTCGTCGTTCTGGCTGTGGTCGATGAAGACCTTGCCCGCGCGCAGCGACCTGGCCATCCGCGAGACGACGAGATCGGGCTCGGAGGCCTCCAGCGTCTCGGCGACCGCGCGCGCGAAGCCCTTCGTGGCCTCGTAGGACGCGCCGGGGACGTTCAGCGGCACGTAGACCTGCATCCCCTTGTTGCCCGAGGTCTTCGGAAAGGCCTTGAGCCCCAGGTGCTCGAACATGCCCTGCAGCAGCAGGGCGACGCGGCAGCATTCGACGATCGTGGCCGGTGGACCGGGATCGAGATCGAAGACCATCGCCGTCGGACAGCCGATCGGCGACGCTCGCGACAGGGAGGTGTGCAGCTCCAGCGCGGCGAGGTTGCCCAGCCACACGAGGGTCGGCAGGTCGTCGCAGACGCAGAAGTCGACGGTCTTGCGCGACAGCTCGATCGGCGCGGTGCGCACCCACTCGGGGCGGTGGCCCGGGCACTGCTTCTCGAAGAAGCTCTTGCCCTCGACGCCGTCGGGAAAGCGCTTGCGCGTGAGCGGGCGCCCCTCCAGGTGGGCGAGCATCGCGGGCGCGACCGCGACGAGGTACTCGATGACGTCGCGCTTGGTAAACGCCGCCTGCGGATAGAGGACCTTGTCGAGGTTGGTGAGCTTCAGCGCGCGCTCACCGACCTGTACCTGCACTCCGTCGCGGACCGGCGTTCCGGCGTCCAGGAACGCCGACCGCGGGGCCTTCTCGCGCAGGCCCTTGTAGGAGGGGTGGCGCAGCAGGCCGTCGCTCGTCCACTCCGTGAACTCGACCTCCGCGACGCGCGTGGGCTGCACGAAGACCGACGCGCGCGGAGGCTGGGCGGCGCCCGCGGAGAACGGCGAGTCGGGCCGCTGCTCGAGCATGCCGGTGAGGCGGTCGAGCTCGTCATCGGTGAAGCCCGTGCCGACGCGCCCGGCGTAGCGCAGCCCGCCACCCTCCGGCACGCCGACGAGCAGCGCGCCGATGCGCTCGCGACGGCGTCCCGTCCCCGTGACCCAGCCGCCCACGACGACGTCCTCGCGGCGGACGTTCTTGATCTTCACCCAGGTCGGGGCGCGGCGCCCCGGCTCGTAGACGCTGTCCAGCCGCTTGGCGATGATGCCCTCCAGGCCGTTGTCACGGCTGGCCTGCAGCATCGCGGCGCCGTCGCCGGCGACGTGCTCGGGCGTGCGCCAGGCGGCGCCGTCGAGCTCGAGTGCGAGCAGCAGCTCGCGGCGCTGCTCGTAGGTCAGCTCCAGCAGCGAATGACCATCCAGCCACAGCAGGTCGAAGGCGATGTAGGCGACGGGCACCTCCTTGGCGCGCCGGCGCGCCGCGCTCTCGGAGCTGATGTGCATGCGCGACTGCAGGCGCCCGAAGCTCGGCCTGCCGTGCTCGTCGAAGGCCACGACCTCGCCGTCGAGGATCGCCTGATGCGAGCTCAGCGCGCGGTTGAGCCCACGCAGCTCCGGATAGGACGCCGTGACGTCGTTGCCGTTGCGACTCTGCAGGCGGATGTGGCCGGGGTCGGAGTAGGCCAGCGCCCGCATGCCGTCCCACTTGATCTCATAGGCCCAGCGATCGCCGTCGGGCGGCAGCGCGCCGGCCCTGGCGAGCATCGGCTTGACACGTGCGGGCATCGGCTGCCGAGTCGGGTCGGTCGGCGGATCCATCCGGTGGATCATCCAGTCCTTGCCGGGCGGCTCGCCCTTGCGACGCTTCAGCGGGAACAGCCCGTAGCGGCCACTGAGGCGCTCGCCGTGGAAGGTGATCTCGACCTTTGCGTCGTCGAACTTGTGCTCCTCGTAGGTGCCGCGATCCCAGATGCGCATCGTTCCGGCGCCGTAGGAGCCCTTGGGGATCTCGCCCTCGAAGTTCAGGTATTCCAGCGGGTGGTCCTCGGTGTGGACCGCGAGGCGGTTGTCCTTGGGGTCCTCGGGGATCCCGTTGGGGATCGCCCATGACACCGCGACCCCGTCGTGCTCCAGACGCAGGTCCCAGTGCAGCCGAGTGGCGTGATGCTCCTGTACGACGAAGCGCCGGCCGTCGCCGGGCGCCTTGTGCGCCGGCCCGGCGGCCGGCTCCGGCGTCGTCCGCTCGGCGCGCTTGCGGCGGTAGTCGTCGAGGCGGTCGGCCACGCCGACAGTGTGGCGCCTGGCCGGATCAGGCCCAAACGACACGACGCCGCGCGACCCCCTGATCGCGCGGCGTCGCCGTCTGAACCGTTCGCCCTCGCGCTGCAGAAGCGCGCGATGGTGTGCGAGCGGCGCGGGGCTAGGCGCGTATCCCGCTGCGCTTGGCCTGCGCGTCGGACGCCGCCGTGGAGATCAACCCCAGCCCCAGCAACGCGACGCCGTTGAGCAGGTGGTTGAAGTTCTCCAGGTCAAAGCGGCCGTCCATGCTCAAGATCGTCAGGTTCGTCGGACCGACAAAGCCGATCACGAACGCCGCCACATAGAAGATGCCGACACCAAGGCAAGCACCCTCGGCCGTCGTCGTCCCCTGACGCGACATGATGATCAGAAAGGCACCGATCGTCAGATGCACGACGTTATGAAACGGGTTGATGCTGAGCCCGGCGATCAGCAGGTCGTCGCCCGTGTTCTGCAGGAAGTTTCCAAAACCGGTGAACGCGAAGCCGATGAGACCGATCCCGACGTACAGTAGGCCGAACAGCGGCATGACCTTCTGCGCAAGACTTGAATTGCCTGACATCCCCCAGGTACCTCCCACGGTAGACCTTGCCCGATCAAGAACCGACGAAGTTCGCGAGTGTACCGGCCATGCGCCAGGACGGGGCCCCGGCCCGCTCAGGCTTCAGCCTCCGGCGACCGCGGGCAGGATCGTCAGCTCGCCGCCGGCCGGAACCGCGGTCTGCAGTCCGTCGAGGAAGCGGATGTCCTCGCCGCTGAGATAGACGTTGACGAAGCGGCGCAGGTCGCCATCCTGATAGAGGCGGTCGCGCAGCTCGGCGTGCTCGGCGAACACCGACTCCAGGGCCTCGCCGACGGTCGCGCCGTCGGCGGTGACCTGCGCGGCGCCCCCGGCGGCGTCGCGCAGCTGCGTCGGGATCTTCACGGTGATCGACATCAGACGTTGACTCCCTGCTCGGCGAAGGCCGCCTCGAAGGACTCGATTGACGCGTCGACCTCGTAGGCGCGGAAGGAGTCGCGGACGGCGTCGAGCGTCTTCAGCCCGTCGCCGGTGATGACGAGCACGACGCGCTCGTCGGAGCCGATGTCGCCGCGCTCGGCGAGCTTGGCCAGCACCGCGGTCGTCACGCCGCCGGCGGTCTCGGTGAAGATGCCGGTCGTCTCGGCCAGCAGCCGGATCCCGTCGCGAATCTCCTGGTCTGAGACCGAGTCGATCGACCCTCCGGTGCAGCGGGCGAGATCCAGCGCGTAGGGGCCGTCGGCCGGATTGCCGATCGCCAGCGACTTGGCGATCGTGTCCGGCTTGACCGGACGGCAGACGTCCTTCTCCTGCTCGAACGCCGTCGCGACCGGCGAGCAGCCCAGCGCCTGCGCGCCGTTCATCGTCGGGATCTCGCCGGCGATCAGGCCGATGTCGATCCACTCCGCAAAACCCTTGGCGATCTTCGTGAACAGCGAGCCCGAGGCGATCGGCACGACGCAGCGATCGGGCAGCTCCCAGCCGAGCTGCTCTGCGATCTCGAAGGCGACGGTCTTCGAGCCCTCGGCGTAGTACGGGCGCATGTTGATGTTCACGAAGGCCCAGTTCTCGCGGTCACCCGACAGCTCGGTGCACAGCCGGTTGACGTCGTCGTAGTTGCCGCGGACCTTGACGAGGTTCGTTCCGTAGATCGCCGTCGCGAGCTGCTTCTGCTCCTCGAGGTCGGAGGGGATCAGCACGTAGGAGTCCATCCCCAGCGCGGCGCCGTGCGCGGCGACGGAGTTGGCGAGGTTGCCGGTCGAGGCGCAGGCGAGCGTGTCGAATCCCAGCTCACGCGCGCGGGTCGCGGCGACCGAGACGACGCGGTCCTTGAAGGAGTGCGTCGGGTTGGCGGCGTCGTTCTTGACCCATACCTCCCCCAGGCCCAGCCGCTCGGCGAGACGGTCGGCGCGAACCAGCGGCGTACAGCCGGCCGGCAGGCCCGTGCGCGTCTGCGGCTGCGGGCCCTCCAGCGGCAGGAAGTCGTGGTAGCGCCAGATGTTCTGCGGTCCGCCCTGGATGCGACGCCGCAGGGAGCTGACGTCGGAGACCTGCTCGTGCTCGTAGGCCACCTCCAGCGGCCCGAAGCACCGCGAGCACACGTAGCGTGCCTCCAGGGGGTATTCCGTCGCGCACTCTCTGCATTTGAGCTGCGTTGCCGCCATGTGAAACCTCCGCCCGGGGATCCTGTGGCGAGGCCGTGCGGCCATGCCACATCTGACAGGAATTGGCACCGTTTCCGCTTGCGCGGAGTGGTTGCCGGGGCTTCAAAGGGCCTGTCCCTCCACCCCTCTGGATGTGTCCAGCTCTGGGTCGGCACAATATCAGCCATGCCGAACCTCCCGAAGCCGCGCCTGCGCCGTCCCACGCGCGGCCGCGGACAGGTCGCCGGGTCGCCCGCGGACGATCCGCAGACGCCCAACGTCGAGATCATCGAGGCCGAGGGTCTGCGCTGGCTGCACATCGAGCGCCCGCAGCCGGCCGACCGGGCCTGGCTGGAGGAGCACTTCGACTTCCATCCGCTGGACTACGAGGACGTCTTCTCGCGCAACCAGCGCCCGAAGGTCGACGAGTACCCCGAGTACCTCTTCGTCGTCCTGCACTTCCCGCGCTTCGACAAGGCGGTCGGGCGCCTGAACGCCGCCGAGCTGGACATGTTCGTCGGACCGGACTTCGTCATCACCCTGCCCAACGAGCAGATCCAGCCCCTGGAGTACCTCTTCGAGCGCTGCCGCACGCGCGAGGAGCAGCGCGACACGCTGTTCGCGAAGGGGCCGGGATACCTGCTCTACAAGATCGTCGACGACTGCGTCGACGCGTCGTTTCCGATGCTGCGCAAGATGGGCAACAAGCTCGAGGTGCTCGAGGGGGACATCTTCGAGGGCCGCTCGGGCGAGATCGTGCGCGACATCTCCAACGTCAAGCAGGAGATCATCAACTTCCGCAAGATCGTCCGCCCGCAGCGCACGGCGCTGCGCGACCTCGAGCGCACCAAGCGCTACATCCCCGAGGGGCTGGACATCTACTTCGACGACATCAACGACGCCTCCGAGCGCGTCTGGGACATGCTGGAGAACTTCAAGGAGGTCGTCGAGGGTCTGGAGTCCACGAACGAGTCGGTGCTCTCGCATCGCGTCAACGACGTGCTGAAGGCGCTGACGGCGATCAGCGTCGTCGTCCTGCCGTTGACGCTCGTCGCGAGCGTGTTCGGGATGAACGTGCGCGTGCCCGGCGAGGAATCGCTGACGGCGTTCTGGATCGTCGTGGCGGCGATGGTCGCGATGCTCATCGGCATGTTGTGGTTCTTCCGCGGCCGAGACTGGCTGTAGCGGATGGCTCTGCAATCGCTCGAGCGGCTGGTGGACGCCGCCGCACTGAACGCGCCGACCCAGCGCAAGCGGATGCTCGTGATCGTCAACCCCTGCGCGTCGATGATGGACGCCCGCGTGCGCAACCTCGTGATCGCCGCGCTGCACGGGCGCTACGAGGTCGAGGCGATCGACACGCAGGCGCGCGGGCACGCGAGCGACCTCTGCCGCGAGGCCGCACACGAGGGCTATGACGTCGTCGTGTCCTTCGGCGGCGACGGGACGGTCAACGAGATCGCCAATGGGCTGTGCGGTTCCGACACGCCGCTGACCTGCCTGCCGGGCGGGGCGACGAACGCGCTGTGCAAGATGCTCGGCATCCCCAGCGACGTCATCGACGCGACCGAGCATCTGCTGGCGATGGCCGACGACTGGCGCCCGCGGCGGATCGACCTCGGGACGGCGAACGGCCGCTGCTTCACGTACTCCAGCGGCTTCGGGGTCGATGCGAGCATCTCCAAGCGCATCGACCGCCAGCCGCACCTCAAGCGCAGCCGCCTGCGCGACGCCTTCTTCGTCTACGCGGCCGTCGAGACCGCCCTGCGCGAGTACGTGCGCAATTCGCCGCGGATGGACGTCCACGTCGACGGCGATGTCGATCACGCGATCTCGACGGTCGTGCAGAACGGCGACGCGTTCACCTACATGAAGGAAAGGCCGCTCGTGCTCGCGCCGGGCGCGACGCTCGACGGCGGGACGCTGGCCGGGGTCGCGCTGCGCGGCATCCGCCCGCGGGACATCGGGCCGATCGCGCTGCGCCTGCTGTCGGCCAAGCGCTCGATCGAGGGGCACCCGCAGGTGCGCTGCTTCCGCGACGTCGACGGGCTGCGCTGCGTGTCCTCCGATGGGCGCGCGATCGCGCTGCACGTCGACGGCGACCATGTCGGGGACGTCACCGAGGCGGTGTTCGGCGTGTGGCCGGGGGCGCTGGCCGTGGTGTCGTAGCACCCCATGCCACCGCACCGGCCACCCTCAATCCACGACCACGATCTCGGCGGTGATCCCCGCAGCGGCAGCGAGACGCGCGTCGAGTGTGAGCAGCGGCTCGTCGAGGAGTTCGGCGAGCGCGACGTAGAGCCCGTCGTAGAACGTGACGTTTTCGCGCAGCGCCCAGGCGCGATCCAGCAGACCGACGTGTGCCGCGCGACGCATCGGCAGGTCGCCAAGATCGCTCAACGCCGCGGCTGCGTGGCCCGGCGTCAGGTCTTCGCGCGCGACCGCACGCCGCAGGACGTGTCCGACCTCTGCGTCGATAAGGTGCGGAGCCCACAGCCGACCCGCGTGCTCAGCCAGTTGTGCGCTGACCGCCTCCATGCGCTCGAATCCCGCGAGGTACTCCACGAGGACCGAGGCGTCGAGCACCGCCACTATGGATCGCGCAGGTCGCGCAGCACCGACACGATCGCTTCCGTCCGCAGGCCGGACGGCCCGCGATCACGGACGCGACGGTCGATCTCCTCAAGCGCGGGAAGCGACGCCGCGATCTCCAGATCGCGCTTGACGTAATCCGACAGCGACATGCCCGACGCCGCCGCGCGCATCTTCAGCGTGCGATGCACGTCGTCGGGGATCCCACGAACCTGGATCATCTTCGACATGTGCGCCACCGTAACGCATGTGCGCCACATGCAGAGGGGCGCCCGAGCGCTGGGCCCTTCCTACCGCGGCTACTCCAACACATCCTTGAGGGTCCGTAGATCCTTTGTCAGCTGGCGTCCGGCCGCCCGCCTCTGAATCGGCTCCAGCGGCTTGAGCAACCCCTGCGACTCAACCTCCACGGCGCGTGTCACGCGCGTTCCACCGGTGACGTCCTGAAACGCGCAGTGCCATCGCTGATTCGGGATCGGCCCGCCGAGGGCGCGATCGGTGTACCGACGTGGTGCTTCGATGGACGTTCGCTCGTAGGGCGTCTCAAACCGACGACCAACGGACTTGATGGCGACGACGAAGGTGTCGGCCTCCTGTGGTGCGATGCACGCCTGCGGTGACGTTCAGGCCAGCGGATCGTGCGACCGCAGGCCGACGTCAGCCCATCTCGCGAAGTCCCGATCGCGGCTGACGAGCTCGAGGCCATGCTCGATCGCGAGGGCCGCGAGATGGGCGTCGGTGACGAGCCGCACCGATGGCTGCGGCTCCAGCAGGCCTTCGAGCAGGTCGAGGTGCCGCGGGCCGGGCTCGGGAATCCAGGCTGATGGGCGCGAGAGCCACGAGCGCACGATCGCGATCGCGCGATCGACGGGAAGCGGGCGCTCCCAGGCTCTGGGTTGACCGGCCACGCGGATGAACCCGGTGATCGAGGCCCATGGCAGGCCGACGCGCGCCGTCGCCGCAAGCTGGCCCTCCAACCACGAACGGGCGGCCTCATGGTCCCGCGCGGATGTCATCGTCGCGTCTACGAGGAGGTTGACGTCGACGAGGATCACGTGCGGTGGCGCAGGGCGCGCTCGTCGTCCTCGGCGTCGAGCAGCTCCTTCAGCCCAGCCGGATCGGTGATCAGCGCGCGTCCGGGATCGAAGGTCGGCAGCTCGTAACCTTCCCCAACCACGAGGTTGACGCTCGTCGCGGCCAGGCCGGCGCGCAGCAGCTCATTGACCTCGTGGCGCAGGCCGGTTCCACGTTCAGAGCGCCGTCGGGCAAGCGCGGCGGCGACATCATCGTCGATGGTCAGCGTCGTCCGCATCGGCCTACACTCGGCAAGACCCGTCGTGGCATCACCCTCACGATGTTCGCACATCTCTCTTCATGCGTCGCGTCATCAAGCGCCAGTCGGGTCGCTAGAGCGACGTGTCTGTCACGATCGGCGTCTCCGTGCCCGCGCAGCTTCACCCGTGACGGCCCGCTCCCGCGTCAAGGCCCTGCTGGGCTGGCCGCTGCGGCGTGCGCTGGACCCGCGCGTCGCGATGACCGTCCACGAGATCGACGCCCGCCTGGGCTCGCAGGATCTCGCCCGGCCGACGGTGCACGATCGCATCGACGATCTCGACCGGATGGGCCGCGACATGCTCGCCGGCCTCGGCTGGCGCGAGGTGCCCGAGCCCGGCGGCGCGCTGGATGCGCTCGACGCGCCGCGTGCCGCGTACCTGAGCTGGGCGACGGGCCCGGACGGATACGCGTCGCAGGCGGGGATGTGGTTCAACCCTCCCGTGCCGGTCGAGCATGTGCCCGGCGCCGTGCGGGCGCTGCAGGTCAACGAGCGCATCGTCGAGCAGCCGTT
>Ga0136627_1000421_pt1 | contig 15784 bp, 13 predicted proteins | sample AntDrymUQ4892206_2_FD_104652 | JGI IMG/M metagenome (GOLD analysis project Ga0136627, IMG submission 104652) | Polar desert sand microbial communities from Dry Valleys, Antarctica - metaG UQ489 (22.06) | ecosystem: Environmental > Terrestrial > Soil > Desert | place: Antarctica: Dry Valley... | reverse complement strand
GGCCTGCTGCTGTTCTTCATCATCTGTGCGGTCTTCGCCCCGCTGCTGGCGCCCTACGGTCCGCTGGAGCGGGTGGGCTCGCTGGCCGCCGTCCCCCCCGGTCCCAGCGCCGAGCATCTGTTCGGCCTGGACGAGCAGGGGCGCGACGTCCTGTCGCGCGTCATCTACGGCGCCCGGCTGTCGCTGCTCGTCGGTGTGGTGTCGGTGGCGATTGGGCTGTCGCTGGGGCTCGTCCTCGGGGCCGTCTCCGGCTACTTCGGCGGTCGGGTCGACGGCGTCATCATGCGGTTCATGGACCTGATGCTGTCCATCCCCGGCTTCTTGCTGGCCATCGGACTGGTGACGCTGTTGGGCAGGGGCCTGTTCCAGATCATGTTCGCGATCGGGGTGACCACCGTGCCGATCTTCGCGCGGCTGCTGCGCGGGTCCATCCTGGCTCAACGAGAAGCCGATTACGTGCTGGCCGCGCGCTCCGTCGGCACGCCGGGGTTCCGGCTGCTGACCGTGCACATCCTGCCCAACTCGATCGCGCCGGTGATCGTGCAGGCCACCTTGGCGATGGCCACCGCGATCATCGACGTGGCCGGGTTGAGCTTCCTGGGTCTGGGGCCCAACGATCCGAGCCTCCCGGAGTGGGGGAAGTTCCTCGCCGAGAACGCTGCACGTTTGCAGAACTCGGCGCACCTGGTGTTCTTCCCCGGCTTCGCGGTGGTGTTCAGCGTGTTGGCCTTCAACCTGCTGGGCGACGCGCTACGCGAAGCAATCGATCCGAAACTGAGGGCATGATGCCGTCCGACAGCCTTGAGGCAGGACGGTAAGCATGGCGCTGTTGGAAGTCCGTGATCTGCAAGTGCGTTTCTCGACCCGCGGCAAGACGGTGTACGCGGTCAACGGGATCTCGTTCGACCTGGACCCGGGCGACACGCTTGGCATCGTGGGGGAATCGGGCTGCGGCAAGAGCGTGTCGTCACTGGCGATGCTCGGCATCCTGCCGAAGCCGGCGGGGCGGGTCCACGGCGGCCAGGTCATGTTCGACGGTGAAGACCTGCTGACGCTGCCCGACGAGCGCCTGCGGCACATCCGCGGCAACGACATCGCCATGGTCTTCCAGGACCCGATGACCTCGTTGAACCCGGTCCTGACCGTGAGCCGGCAGCTGACCGAGGCGCTGCAGACCCACCTGGACATGGACAAGAAGGAGGCGGCAGCCGAAGCGGCCTCGCTGCTCGACCGCGTGGGTATTCCCGACGCCCGCCGGCGGCTGCGCGACTATCCCCACCAGTTCTCGGGCGGCATGCGCCAACGCGTGGGCATCGCCATGGCGATCGCCTGCAAGCCGAAGGTGCTCATCGCCGACGAGCCGACCACGGCGCTGGACGTGACCATCCAGGCGCAGATCCTGGAGCTGCTCCGCACCCTGGTCCGCGAAGAAGACATGGCGCTGATCCTGGTGACCCACGACCTGGGCGTGGTCGCCGGCATCTGCCAGCGGACGCACGTGATGTACGCCGGGCGGTTCGTGGAGACCGCCCCGACCGCGGAGCTGTTCGCCAACCCCAAGCATCCCTACACCGTCGGTCTGCTCAAGTCGGTGCCGCGCCTCGACGCGGCGCGCAAGCAACGGCTGGACCCCATTGGTGGGTCGCCTCGAGACCAGACCAGCGAACCGACGGCCTGCGCCTTCGCGCCGCGTTGCGCGTATGCCAGCACAGAGTCCTGGGAGGAGCTGCCGGTCCTGCGGGAGCTGGATGGCGCAACCGGCCCGGCCGCGCACCGGGTGGCGTGCTGGAACCCGGTTCCCGAGCAGGACCTTGTCGCCGCCGGCATCCGTGCGGCCCCCACCGGTGGGCAGCCCGGCAGTCACCAGGATCAGGAGCGGCAGGCGTGACCGACACCGAGTCGGTGGTCACCGCCACCCGCCAGGACACCGACCTGATCCGCGTCGAGGACCTCAAGGTCTACTTCCCCAGCAACGACGGGCTGATCTTCGGGCGCAAGGGCAACGACATCAGGGCGGTGGACGGGGTCAGCTTCACCATCCGGCGTGGGGAGACGCTGGGCCTGGTGGGGGAGTCGGGCTGCGGCAAGACCACCGTGGGGCGGACCCTGCTGCGGCTGTACGACCCCACCGCCGGGCGGATCCTGTTCGAGGGGAACGACATCGCGTCGCTGTCGGGTCGAGACCTGCGGCGGCTGCGTCGTCGCATGCAGATGGTCTTCCAGGATCCGTACTCGTCGCTGAATCCTCGGCAGAACGTCGCCAACATCGTTTCCGAACCCCTCCGCGTCCATAATCTGGCCAAGGGCGATGAAGCCGATCGCCGGGTCCACGAGCTGCTCGACATCGTCGGCCTGCCGGCGGCCGCCGCCAACCGCTACCCCCACGAGTTCTCCGGCGGGCAGCGCCAGCGCATCGGGTTGGCCCGGTCCCTGGCGGTCAACCCCGACCTCATCGTGGCCGACGAGCCCGTCTCCGCCCTCGACGTCTCGATCCAGGCCCAGGTCATCAACCTGCTGGAGGATCTGCAGAACGACCTCGGACTGACCTATCTGTTCATCGCGCACGACCTGGCGGTCGTCCGCCACATCTCCGACCGCATCGCGGTGATGTACCTCGGCACGATCGTGGAGGTCGCCCCCGCCGACGAGCTCTACGCACGCCCGCTGCATCCGTACACCAAGGCGCTGCTGTCCGCGGTGCCGATCCCCGATCCCGCCGTCGAGGCGAGCCGTGAGCGGATCATCCTCACCGGGGACCTGCCGTCACCGGCCAACCCACCTTCTGGCTGCCGCTTCCACACTCGTTGCCCGTACCGTCAGCCGACGCGCTGCGACGACGAGGACCCGGCGCTGCGCGAGCTGGCCTCCGGTCACACCGCCGCCTGCCACTGGGCTGAAGACATCGACAGCGGCACGATCCAGCCGCGACAGGACGCGGTGGCGGCGCCGCTGGGAGGCCATCCGGGCGACGCGGCTGCGCGCCCCGTGGCCTAGTCCGCGTGAGCGACGGCGAGGCCGAGCCGGCAGCCCTGTCGCGAGGAGCGCGCACGGCTGCCCGGCTGCGCCAGTCGGCCCGTGAGGCGTTCGACGAGCTCGGCTGGCAGGCCACGCGCGTGGAAGACATCGTCGTGCGGGCCGGGGTCAGTCACGGCACCTTCTACACCTACTACGAGAACAAGGCCGCGGTGCTGGCGGACTTGGTGCGCACCGCGCAGGCCGACTTCGTGGCGCTGGCGTCCGCGCCGTGGAAGGCCGACGACGTCCGGGGGGCGCTGGAGCGGATCATCGGCGGCTTCCTCGACCGGTACACCGAGGACCGCGTCGTGCTACGGACCTGGTTGCAGGCGTCGCGCGAGGAGCGCAGCTTCGCCGAGCTGTACCTGGAGTCACGCGCGATGTTCGTGCGACGCGTCGCCGACAATGTGGCCGCGGCCGTGGCGGTGTCCGGCCGGCAAACCGGGCCGCCCCCGCTGACGGTGGCTTCCGCGCTGGTCGCGATGGTGGAACACTTCGCCTACTGCTGGGCGGTGCTCGGTGAGGAACACGAGCGCGGCGACGCGGTCGACGCCCTGGTGCTGGTGTGGGGGTCGACGCTCAACGAGCTGGCCGGGTTCGAGATGGTGTAAGCGGAGGGATCCCGATATGAGGCTACGGCCGCCGACCGCGGCCTGGACCAAGGCCCCCGCCCGGCTGCTGCGGCTGCCGACGCTGGGTGCGGCGCTGGCGGCGGGCGCGCTGGTGCTGTCGCTGGCGACCGCATCGGCGCCGCTGTTCCTGGCCTCGGCGGGCAACGCGGCGGTCACGCTGTCACTGCGGGGGGTGACGCCGGAGGCGGCAGGGCTGACCGTGGAGACTGCCGGGATGCCCGACCGCCAGACGTTCCGGCCCGCCGACGCGGCCTTGCGTCAGGCCACCGCCGGCGTGGGACACCTGGTCGAGCCCACCCTGTTCGGGCTGGCCTCGGTCTTCGGGGCGTCGGCCAACGGTCAACAGGCGCGCGCCCGCATGCTGACGCGCGACGGCTTCCGCGAGCACATCGAGGTCGTCGACTCCGTCCCGGGCACTCGCGGCGTGTGGGTGCCCGACGCTCTGGCCGAGCAGCTGCGTCTGGAGGCAGGGGAAACCCTGACGCTCGGCTTCGGTGAGCAGGAGGCCCAGGCTCAGGTCGCCGGCACGTACGTCGACCTGCGGTCGGCGCGCCTGACCCCGTTCTGGCAGCCGCTGGCGCCGCTGTTCGTCACCCGCGACACCCAGGGCCTCGAGCCGCCGCCACCCCCGATGCTGCTGGCTGACATCGACGCGTTTCTGTCCGCTGGCCGCGCCCTGCCGCCCGCGGCCTTCCGCTGGCAGGCGCCGCTGGAGTTCGCCGGCCTCACCTTGCCGCAGCTGCGTGCCACACGGGCGCAACTCGACCGCGTCGGTGTTGACGTCGCCGACGCCAGCACGGCGCTGGGTCAGCCGTTCGACGGGCTGAGCGCCTACGGGCCACCCGTGACCCGCAGCGCGCTCGACGCCGTCGTGGGCGAGGTGGACGAGACCGACGCGGTGCTGCGCGGCCCGGTGTCGCTGCTGTCGCTGGCCGGCCGCGCGGTCGCCCTGGTGGTCGTGGCCGCGGCGGCGGCGTTCGCCGTCCAGCGTCGCCGCGTCGAACATCAGGTGCTGGCAGCGGCCGGTGAGACGCCCTGGGCGACGGGATCCAGGGCGGGTGTCGAGGCACTGGTGCCGGTCCTGCTCGGCGCCGCCGCCGGCCTGGCCCTGGCGGTGTGGACGGTGAACGTACTGGGGCCGGGCGCCCCCGCTGACGCCTCGGTACGCACCGGGGCGGTGGGCGCGGTGCTCGGAAACGCCGCGCTGGCCGTGGTGGTCTTCGCTGTGGTGACACCCGTGGCGGCGCGCCGCGCGCAAGCCACCGCCGCGGCCGCGCCGGGCAGACGGCTGGCTGCCCGGCTGCCCTGGGAAGCGGTGCTGCTGGCGCTGGCGGCCGCGTCCTACTACGAGGTGGTGGCGTCGGGGGCTGACGCCGTCGCGGTGGAGCTGGGGGCGCCGCCGCGTATCGACGCGCTGGTGCTGGCCTTCCCGCTGCTGTTCATCGCCGGTTGCGCCGGGCTTGCCGGCCGCGCGCTGCGTCGGCTGCTGCCACACCTGCGACGCGCCGGGAACGGCTGGCGGCCCTCGCTGTACCTGGCAGCCCGGCAGCTGGCCGGGGCTTCGCGCGCGGCGCTGTTGCTGGTGGTGGCTTCCAGTCTGGCGGTGGGCATCGGCGTGTACGCGGCGACGCTGGTGGCCACCACCCAGCGCACGGTGCAGGCCAAGTCGCAGGTGCTGGTGGGCAGCGACGTCTCGGCCGAGGTGCGTCCTGACGCCATCCCAGCCGCCAGCGGGCGGTTCCCCTCCACCCTGGCGCAGTTTCAGCGGGCCACGCTCGACGACCGGCTCGAGGTCGACATCCTTGGGGTCGATCCCGCCACCCTGCCGGCAGCGGTGAACTGGGACGACCGCTTCGCCGACCAACCGCTACCCGAACTGCTGGCCGCCCTGGAGGCTGACACGGGACGCCTGCCCGTGCTGGCCGTCGGCAGCGGCATCGGTGACCAGCCGACGCTGCGCGACGCCGACTACGGCGTTGCGCTACAGGTCGTCGCCCGTCCTCGGGCATTCCCGGGCGCGTCCGACCGGCGTCCGCTGCTGGTGGTCGACGCGCGGCGCTACGTCGAGGCGGTAGATGCCGCCTCGCAGTCCAGCATCGGGGCGGCGTTGCTGTTCGAGCCGCGGACCTGGCTGCGGGGCGACCCCGGTGCCATCGTGGCGGCCTTGGAAGCCGACGGCGTGGGGGCTACCAACTCCGCCAGCGTGGCGCTGTCGGGGTTCACGTCGAGCAACCCGCCGCAGGTTCTGACCGCACAACAGGTGGCGGGAGGACCGGGACTGGCGGGCCTGGGCTGGACGTTCGGGTACCTGCAGGCGCTGGGTCTGGCCGCGGCGCTGCTGGCGGTCATCGGCCTGCTGCTGTACCTGCAGGCCCGCCAGGCCGAGCGCGAGGTCAGCTATGCGCTGAGCTCGCGGATGGGGCTGTCGCGCGGGACCAACCGGCTGGCGGTCGCCGTCGAGGTGGCGGGGATGCTGGCCGTGGCGCTGACGTCGGGGACCGTGCCTGCCCTGGCGGCCGCGTGGTTGATCAACACTCGGCTCGATCCCCTGCCACAGGTGCCGCCGGCACCCCTGTTCACCGTGCCCGCCGTCCTGCTCCTGATCGTGGTCGCCGCCCTGCCGGTGCTGGCTTGGTGCGGGGCGATCCTGGTGCAGCGTGCGGCCGACCGCACCAACGTCGCGGACGTGTTGCGCCTTGCCGCGGGTTAGGCCGTCGCCCGCCAGCCGGATCGCTCCGGCGGCCACCTGCACCGGGCTGGTGAAGATCTACTGGACCGCGACCGGTGAGGTGCACGCGCTCAAGGGTGTGGACGCGGTCTTTCCGGCCGGCACCGTCTCGGCGATCGTGGGCCCGTCGGGCAGCGGCAAGTCGTCGCTGATGCGGATCCTGGCCGGCCTCGACCGCCCGACGGCGGGCAACGTGAGCGTCGGCGGTGTCGACATCAGCGGCCTGTCGGCGGGCCGGCTGCGCGGGATCCGCCGTCGGCTGGTCGGCTTCGTGGACCAGCGGCCCTCCGACAATCTGGTGGCGCACCTGACGGCGCGCGAGCACCTGCAGCTGGCCGCCCGGCTCAAGGGGGTCGAAGACACCGGCGACGAGCTGTTGGACGACCTGGGGTTGAGTGCGCGCAAGGACGCGCTGCCGACCACGTTGTCAGGTGGCGAGCAACAGCGCCTGGCCTTGGCGCAGGCCGCCATCGGGCAACCCGCGTTGCTGGTAGCCGACGAGCCCACGGCGGAGCTGGACAGCGCCAGCGGTGGCGCGCTGCTGGAGGTGCTGGTGGCGCTGGCGGAACGCGGCATCGGCGTCGTGTTGGGGACACACGACGCTGCGGCCGTCGCCGTGGCCGAGCGCACCCTGTTCTTGCGTCATGGCGCCGTGCAGGCCGAGACCGCCGAATCACGGCGGCTCTCGGTGATCGACGCCGCCGGTCGGATCTCGCTGCCACCGGAGGCCCTCGCCCTGTTCGCCGACCGGCGTGCGGTGTTGCAGGTGGTCGACGGCACCGTCGTGATCAGCCCGCCGAGCCCACCATCACCGCCAGGTTCGGGGACATGAGTCGGCGCTACTCCGACGCCTACAACCCCGCTGTCGACCAGGGTGTCGTCGTGCGGGCCTACGGACTGCGCAAGACCTACCGGCGCGGCTCGGAGGAGGTGCTGGCCGTCCGCGGCGTGGCCCTGCAGGTCGGCGAGGGCGAGCTGGTGGCGCTGGTCGGCCCGTCTGGCTCTGGCAAGTCAACGCTGCTGAACCTGCTGGCCGGCTGGGAGGAGCCGGACTCCGGAACGGTCAGCTGGCGTGGCGGTGCCCCGGGCCGCCAGGACGAGCTGGGCTGGGACGAGCTGGCGATCGTGCCGCAGCGCCTGGGTTTGGCCGCCGATCTGTCCGTAGCGGAGAACGTGGCCTGGCCGCTGCGGCTGGCGAAGTCGCCCGACGATCAGCGGGTCGCACAGCTGCTCGACCGCTTCGGGCTGTCGGCGCTGGCCGACCGCTTGCCGGCGGAGGGGTCGCTGGGAGAGCAGCAGCGTGCCGCCCTGGCTCGTGCGCTGGTTCTCCGTCCTCGGTTGCTGCTGGCCGACGAGCCGACCGGTCACCAGGACGAGGATTGGGCGAAGGGGGTCGCGGTGGCGTTGCGCGGCGCCTGCGCGGAGGGCAGCGCCTGCCTGCTGGCGACCCACAACGCTGAGCTGTTGGACTTCGCCGACCGGGTGCTGAGACTGCACGACGGCCGGCTGGGCGGTCCGTCGGGGCTGGTGACCCTTGGCCCCTGACGGCGGCCAGGCGCGGGATCCGGGGTCCGGTGGTCGGCTACAGTGGCGCCACCGAGCCGGCGGCGGCCATCATGCAGCCGGCGGGAGGACGGCGTGGACGAAGGCTCGACGCTGCTGGGATCGGTAGCGTCCCACCTGACCGCGGAGACCGCGGTCATCAGCGCTGTGCCCGTCACCGTCGAGATCCCTGCGAATCCCGGCAACCCTGGCAAGGCACTGGTGCTCAACGCCACCATGGAGCCGCTGTGCGTCGTGCCGGCGCGCCGAGCGGTGGTGCTGGTGCTGTCGTCCAAGGCCGATGTGATCCACAGCAACGGCCATCGCTTCCGTTCGGTGGAGATCGACATCGCGGCGCCATCGGTGGTGCGCCTGCGCCATTTTGTGCGAGTTCCCTACCGCAGGCGTGCCACGCTCAGCCGGCGCGGGGTCTTCATCCGCGACGAGCACACCTGCCAGTACTGCGGGCGCTCGGCGGAGAACGTGGACCACGTCGTGCCGCGCAGCCGTGGCGGACCCCACGAGTGGGAGAACGTGGTGGCGGCCTGCCGGCGCTGCAACAGCCGTAAGAAGGACTACACCCCGGCTGAGGCCGCCATGTCGTTGGCGCGTTCGCCGTACGCGCCTCGCGCGGCCTTCTGGCTGGTCGTGGCGGTTGGCGGCGTCCGCGACGACTGGGCCGACTACCTCGGCGACGCCTTGTCCGCGAGCTGACTCAGACCTTCTGCTCCACTCCGCACCACCGGCTCTGACCAGCGCTGTTGTGCTGCCCTGCCTTGCGGGCGAGCCGCGGTGGGGCGGCCCGCTGCTTGACTTGGGGGGGAAAGTGGTGGACAGTGGAGTGGAATGGAGGCGAACGGCGAGGTTTCGGATGCGGCGGTGTTCCTGGGGGAGTACCAGCACACGCTGGACCCCAAGGGGCGGCTGATCCTGCCGTCAGCCTTCCGTGAAGCACTTCGGGAAGGGCTGGTGATGACGGTGGCGCCCGATCGTTGCCTGGCGGTGCATCCCGCCGCGGACTGGCCGCGAATCCTGGCGAGCCTGCGGTCGTTGCGCTTCACCGACGGCCATGAGCGCTCCTTCTCGCGAGCCATGACCTCCACGGCTCACCGCGAGACTCCCGACCGCCAGGGCCGGGTGACGATCCCGGCCCGCCTGCGCGACTTCGCCAACCTGGTCAAAGACGTCACGGTCGTCGGCGCGGACGCGCGGCTGGAGCTGTGGCAGACCGGCGCGTGGGAGGCCTACCGCGACCGGGCCATGGACGACCTGGCCAACACCGACCAGCCGTTCAACCTCGGCATCTTCTAGATGGACAGCACAGTGGAACCGATCGCTGGGCGTCACGAGCCGGTGCTCGTGGGTCCGGTCACCGCCTTGCTGGCGGTGCCGCACGGCGCGGGCGTGCTGGTCGATGCCACGGTGGGCGTCGCCGGCCACGCGGCGGCGCTGCTGGCGGCCAGCGGCCCCGGCGTGCACCTGGTCGGTTTCGACCGCGACCCCGAGGCTCTGGAGCTGGCGGCGCGCCGGCTGGCCGCCTACGGGCAGCGGGTTCATCTGGTGCACGCGGGCTACGAGCAACTGGCAGCGTTGGTGGCCCCGGTCCTGTCCGCCGCTGGGCCGCTGCTCGGCGTGCTGTACGACCTCGGCGTGTCCTCCCTGCAGCTGGACGGCGCGGCGCGGGGATTCTCCTTCCGGGCCTCCGGACCGCTGGACATGCGCATGGACCCCAGTGCCGGTGCCACCGCCGCCGACATCGTCAACGCCACTGAGCAGCGGGAGCTGGCCCGGATGCTGCGGGTCTACGGCGAGGAGCGCTACGCGCCACGAATCGCCGCGGCCATCGTGCGTGCGCGCCCGCTGACCACGACGGGTCAGCTGGCCGAGGTGGTGAGCGCAGCGGTGCCCACCCCCGCGCGTCACGCCGGCACCCATCCGGCGACCAAGACCTTCCAGGCGTTGCGCATCGTCGTCAACGCCGAGCTGGACCGCTTCGGCGCCTCCCTTCCCCAGGCGTTGGAGACGGTGGCGCCCGCCGCTGCTGGCAAGCGCGGCGGGCGCGTCGCCGTCCTGAGCTACCACTCCGGGGAGGACCGCCTCGCCAAACGCTTCTTCGCCGATGCCGCCGTTGGCTGCATCTGCCCGCCACAGCTACCGGTGTGCGGGTGCGGGCGCCAGCCGCTGGTGCGGCTGCTGACCCGCGGCGCGCAGCGACCTGACGACGCCGAGGTCCGCCGCAACCCTCGCGCCCGCTCGGCCCGGCTACGGGCGGCTGAGAAGGTCACCCAGGGCCTGCTTCCGACCGCCTCGTCGCAGGAGGCCTGACCATGACCGCCCTTCCCGCTCGACGCGTGCGAGCCAACAGACCGCAGCCCCCGCCGTCACGCCGGCCGCAGCTGCGCCTCGTCGGTCCACCGCGCCACGCGCGCCGCTATCTCGTGATGATGGTCCTGGTGGTCGTGCCCGGCTTCTTTGGGAGCGTGGCGCTCAACGCGTTGGCCGCCGAGCAGTCCTTCGCCCATCGCGAGCTGGTGCGCGACGTCGACGCACTCAACCTGCGCGTCGACGAGCTGACGGTCAGCGTCGCGCGGCTGGAGTCGCCGGATCGCATCCGCCGGACTGCCGAGCGGCGGCTGGGGATGGTCCCGGCGGAGCAGCCGGCGTTCCTGGCCCTCCAGCCAGCACGGGCCAGCTCCCGCGTTGCGTCCCGGCCGCCGGACACTGGTGGCTAGCCGGCCGCCTTCGGGAGCGGGGCGCGGCCGACCTGCGGCATTCGGCCACCCCGCTTACCCTCGCAGGCGGCCCCTGCGATCCCGGACCGTTACCCGGTCCGCGGTGGCGGGCTGCTGCCAGGCGATGGCGAGGTCCAGCTCGCGCCGCCGCCTGTCCCTGCTGCTCGCCGTCTACCTGGCCGTCACGGCGGTCATGGGCTGGCGCCTGGTCAGCATCCAAGTGGTCAACGCCGCCGAGTACCGCGGTCTGGCCGCGCGCCAGACGCAGCGCCAGCTCACGCTGCCAGCTCGCCGAGGCCGGCTGTATGACCGCGGCGGAGAGCCGCTGGCGATGTCGCTGGCCGCCGCGACGGTCTACGCCAATCCCCAGGTGGTGCGCGGCAGCCGGATCCCGCCGGTGGTCATCGCGCGTAGCCTGGCGCCGCTGCTCAACCGCAGCGCTCGAGACCTGAAAGCGCTGCTGCTCGGTGACCAGGGCTTCGTCTACCTCAGCCGCCAACTGCCTCGGCAAGTGGGGGAGCAGGTCACGGCGCTGCGGCTGCCCGGGGTCGGCGTGCTGTCCGAGCCTCGCCGCGTCTATCCCTCGGGTGGCCTCGCGGCGCAGGTCGTCGGCTTCGCGGGCGTCGACGGCGAGGGACTCGCTGGGCTCGAGCTCGCCTTGGATCCGATCCTGGCCGGCCAGCCCGGCGCCCTGCAACTCGAACGGGCACCCGGCGGCCTGGAGATCAGTGCCGCACCGCGGCAGGTGAACCCACCGGTACCCGGACGCGACGTCGTGCTGACCATCGACCGCCAGATCCAGTCCAGGACCGAGCAGGTGCTGAGCGACGCGGTGTCCGGCTACGGCGCCGAGGGCGGCTCCGCCGTCGTGCTCGACGTCGCCACGGGCGAGGTGCTGGCGATGGCGTCGGTGCCGACCTATGACCCCGAGCGCATCGGTAACTCGCCGGTCGCGGCACGGCGCAACCGTGTCGTCACCGACATCTTCGAACCCGGCAGTGTCAACAAGGTGATCACCGCCAGCGCGGCGCTGGAGGAGGGGGCGGTTTCGCTCCGGGAACGCCTGAAGGTGCCCGACACCCACCGGGTTGGCAGCAAGGTGTTCAGCGACTCGCACAGCCACCCGACGCAGCGGATGACGTTGGCCGAGATCATGGCGCAGTCGTCCAACATCGGCACCATCAAGCTGGCCCAGCGGGTGGGACCTCGTCGCCTGCACGTGTATCTGGAGCGCTTCGGCTACGGGCGGGTCTCGGGGCTGGGCTTTCCGGGCGAGTCACCCGGCCTGCTGCCGGAGGTCCGGACCTGGTGGGATACCAGCCTGCCCACCATCAGCATCGGGCAGGGCGTGTCGGCGTCGCTGCTACAGGTGGCGTCGGTCTTCACCACGATCGCGTCGGGTGGGGAGCAGGTGCAGCCGTCGCTGGTGCGCGGGAACGTCGGCCCCGACGACCGGCTGCGCCCGACCGCGCCCGCGCCGCGGCGCCGCGTGGTGTCCGCGGAGACCGCCGACACGCTGGCCCGGATGCTGATCGGAGTCGTCGACGACGAGCACGGCACTTGTGAGTTGTGCGCGGTGCCGGGCTACGCCGTCGGTGGCAAGACCGGAACGGCGCAGAAGCCGTCGACCACCCGCCGGGGCTATGAGCCTGGGGCCTACGTCGGCGCGTTCGTGGGCTTCGCACCCGCCGAGGACCCCGCCGTGGTGGTCGGCGTCGCGTTGGACGAGCCGCGGCCGGTGTACTACGGCGGCCTGACCGCCGGCCCGGTGTTCGCCGACATCATGGGCTTCACCCTCAATCACCGCCGTGTGCCACCGTCGGACCCCGACGCCCGCTCCGCCGCACCGGTCATCGCCAGTCCCGTCACCACGGCGTCGGCCGGCCAGCCGTCGCGGCTCACCCGTTCGCCGGTGCCCCGGTGGGCGCGGCGGCCGGCCCTTCCGGCCTGGGTGTCGCGTCCCGCGCGGCGGTAGCGCATGCCCAATCATCGGCGCTACCGGCTCGGCGGCTTGCGCGCTGACGCGCCGCTCGTCCGTCCGGCCGTGGTGGCTGCCGGGCAGAACGCAGGCCCCCCCGTATGCTCGCCTGCCAGCGCCGACGTCTGCCCTCGACCACTGAGCCTGTTGTGACGAACCGCTCTCACGCGCCCCACGTGCAGCTGCGCGACCTTCTGCGCGCTGCGGGCTCCGGTGCCCGCTTGGTTCCGGACGACGCCGACGCCGTCGTGCGCGACGTCACCCACGACAGCCGGCAGGCCGGTCCAGGGATGCTGTACGCCTGCCGTCCGGGCGAGCACGCCGACGGCCACGACTTTGCGCCAGCGGCGGTGGCCGCTGGCAGCCCAGCGTTGCTCGTGCAGCGCGTGCTCGACCAGCCCGTGCCACAGCTGCAGGTCGCGTCCGTCGCCGCCGCACTGGGACCACTGGCCGCGCAGGTGCAGCGGCATCCCTCGGCGGCGATGACGCTGTGCGGGATCACCGGCACCAACGGCAAGACCACGACCGCCTACCTGCTGGAGTCGATCCTGCGGGCCGCCGGTCACCGCACTGGGCTGATCGGCACGGTGCAGACGCTGATCGCCGGGCAGGCCGGCCTCGGCGTCCGCACCACCCCGGAGGCCCCCGACTTGCAGCGCCTGCTGGCACAGATGCGCGACGGGGCGGTCACCGCGGCCGCGATGGAGGTGTCCAGCCACGGTCTGGCGCTGGGGCGGGTCGCCGGCACCAGCTTTGCGGTGGCGGTGTTCACCAACCTCAGCCAGGACCACCTGGACTTCCACGCCGACCTGGAGGACTACTTCCAGGCCAAGGCGGTGCTGTTTGACTCCGGCTACACCAAGACCGCCGTGATCAACGTCGACGACCCCTACGGGAGGCGGTTGGCGCAGACCACGGACGTGGAGGTGCTGACGCTGAGCCCGTCGAGCACCGCCGCGGCAGCCGATGTCGGCGCCACCGACGTGCAGACGACCGAGGACGGCTGCCGTTTCATGGCGCATCTGCGCAACGGCGCGGTCGCGGTCCGCACACCGTTGGTGGGCGACTTCAATGTGGCCAACGCGCTGTGCGCGATGGCCGCCGCCGAGGTCGTCGGCGTGGACGTTGAAGCGGCCGTCGCGGGGATCGCCGCCTGCCGTGGAGTGCCGGGGCGCATGGAACCGGTGGACGCGGGACAGCCGTTCACCGTCCTGGTCGACTACGCCCACACCCCCGACTCCCTGGAGCGGGTGCTGACCGCAGCCCGCCGCATGGTGGGGACCGACTCGGGTCGCAAGGTGATCGTCGTGATCGGTTGCGGGGGCGATCGCGACACCGGCAAGCGGCCCTTGATGGGACGGGTCGCCGCCCGCTTGGCCGACCTGGCGGTGCTGACCAGCGACAACCCGCGCAGCGAGAACCCAGCAGTGATCCTCGCCGAGGTCGCCGGTGGTGCCGCCGTCGTCTACGGCGCACGCTGGCAGGTGATCATCGACCGCCGGGAGGCCATCGCCGCGGCTCTGGACGTCGCCGGGCCGGGAGACGTCGTGATCATCGCCGGCAAAGGCCATGAGGCCTACCAGGAGCTGGCCGATCGCATGGTGGAGTTCGACGACCGCGTGGTCGCCCGCGCGCTGCTTGACGCCGCGAGCGCTCCGGGAGCGCCCCGGTGATGCGCCTGACCCTGGACGACCTGGCCGAGGTCGTCGGCGGTGTCGTGTGCGATCCCGCGGACGGTCGTCGGGCCGTGGACCACGTCACCGTGGACTCGCGCACGGTCAGAGCCAACTCGCTGTTCGTGGCCGTGCCCGGCGAGCACACCGACGGCCACGATCACATCCGGGCTGCCATGGCCGCTGGGGCCGGCGGCTACCTGTGTCGCGCCGACCACACCGCCGTCGCCCGCGGTGGGGTGGCGGTCGACGATCCCGGCGACGCCCTGCGCGGCCTCGGCGCATGGGTGCGGTCCAGCATCAACCCGACGGTGGTGGCGATCACCGGTTCCAGTGGCAAGACGACCACAAAGGACCTCGTTGCCGCGGCCGTCGGTGCCGGCCGCCGGGTGGTGGCCAACCCGGGCTCCTACAACAACGAACTGGGTGTGCCGCTGACGTGCTGCCTGCTGGAACCCGGCGCGCAGGTGCTGGTCGCCGAGATCGGCGCGCGCGGTCTCGGCCACATCACCCAGATGGCTCAGATCGTGCGCCCCGACGTGGGTGTGGTGACCAACGTCAGCGCGGCACATCTGGAGATGTTCGGCAGCATCGACACCGTCGCCGAGGCAAAAGCCGAGCTGGTGGCGGCGTTGCCGGCAGGCGGGGTGGCGCTGCTGTCCGCCGACGACCCGCGCGTCGCGGCGATGGCCGAGCGCGCCGGCTGCCGGGTGGTGACCTTCGGCACGAGTCCCCAGGCCGACCTGCGGGCGGTCGACGTGCGGCTGGACACCCAGGCGCGCCCGGCGTTCCGGGTCCGCGACGTCGCCGTCCGGGTGCCCCTGCCCGGCGCCCACAACGTGGGCAATGCCCTGGCCGCGCTGGCGGCTGCCGAGGCCTGCGGCGTCGACCTGGCCGACGCGGCGCTGGCGCTGGCCGACGCCAGCGTGTCGCGCTGGCGTATGGAGCTGTCCACCACCGCCGACGGGGTGCTGGTGCTCAACGATGCGTACAACGCCAACCCGGCATCGATGGCGGCGGCCCTGGTGACCCTTGCCGCGATGACCGTGTCCGGTCGGCGCTTCGCCGTCCTCGGACAGATGGCGGAGCTGGGTGCCGATGCCGACACTGCACACCGCGACATCGGCCGGCGCGCCGGTGAGCTGGGTCTGGACGGCATCGTCGTGGTGGGTGAACGGGCCACCGCGGTCGCCGAGGGCGCCCGGCAGGCCGGCCTACCCGCCGCATCGGTGGCCATGGTTTCCGACGGCGACGAGGCGGCGGCCCGCGTGCGCGACTGGCTGGCTGCCGGCGACGCGGTCCTGGTCAAGGCCAGCCGCTCGGTTGGCTTGGAGCGCGTCGCTGCGGCGTTGCACACGCCGGCGTCGGTGTCACGCGCGCCGGGGCGGGCGCCGTGAGCGACATCTTCGGGATGCGCAGCGTTCTCCTGGCCGCCGGCGTGGCCTTGATCGCCTCGCTGGTCGGCACGCCGCTGGTGATCCGCT
>Ga0136627_1000420_pt1 | contig 15795 bp, 14 predicted proteins | sample AntDrymUQ4892206_2_FD_104652 | JGI IMG/M metagenome (GOLD analysis project Ga0136627, IMG submission 104652) | Polar desert sand microbial communities from Dry Valleys, Antarctica - metaG UQ489 (22.06) | ecosystem: Environmental > Terrestrial > Soil > Desert | place: Antarctica: Dry Valley... | reverse complement strand
GCTCCTTGACGTCGGGCGCCTGCTCGTAGGCGCCGTCCTCGGCCGCGACCTGGAAGTGCTTTCCGCTGTTGGGAGGCTTCTGCTGGTACTCGATCGGCTCGGCGAGGTCGGCGGTGTGGTCGCGGCTGGACGCCTCGTTCTCAGACAGCTCGCAGCCGGCCGCCTCGGCCGCCTGCTGGAGGTCCTCGGTCCCGCGTTCGGGAACCTCCCCGCCGGAGGGCAGGACATCGCTCGAGCCCCCGGCCTGGGTGCCGCTGTCGCCGCCGCCGGTGGCGACGCCGCTGACCAGCACCACCACGAGCACCGCGACGATCACCGCGACGAAGACCCCGCCGGCCCCGTAGCCGATCAGCCTGCGGCGGCGCTGCGCCGCCTTCGCCTGGGCCTCGCGCTGCTCGCGCTCGCGCCGCAGCGCCTCCTTCTGCTCCTTGCGGCTGGCCATCGGGCGTGAAGGGTAGTGAGCGCTTCGCCAATATCCCTCTCGGCCCGCACGTCCCGATCTGGTCAGGCCCTATGCGGTGCGCCGCGTACCGCGCCGTTGCGTGCCGTGCGGCCAGGCCCGGATCCGCGCGGCCGGGCCGCCGGGCGCTTCGGCGTCGCGGGCTCGAAGCATCCCTGGATGAAGCGCACGATCTCGCCTGTCAGGCGCTCGGGTGACAGGCGCAGCTCGAGGATCGACGATGCCTCGATCAGCCGTGCGTGGGGCAGTTCGTGCGCGAGCATGTCGGAGTCCGAGAACGGATGGATCGGGTCGCGCGAGTGGCCGATGATCAATGTCGGCGCGGTGAACGTGCTGCGTTCGGTCCTCGGGGGCGCGGTGCGGCCGAAGAACAGGCCCTGCAGCACCGACGCCGAGGGCTTGGGGTCCTGACTGGCCCAGTCGAGCAGCATCCGCCCGAGCAGCGGCCCGCGGCGCGGCACGAGCGCCATGGCGCGGCTGAGCGCGCGCGTCAACGGCGCACCGAAGGTCAGCGAGATCATCAGCGGCGTGAAGCCGATCGCGCAGCCGAGCAGCGCGTTGTCGAGCACCGGCATCTCGATCAGCATGCCCTGCACGCGATCGGGGTCGGCCGCAACGACCTCGAGCGCGGTGTTGGCGCCCAGCGAGGTCCCACCGACCACCGCCCGCTCGAGCTCGAGGTGGTCCATCAGGGCGAGCACCTGCCGCGCGAACAGCGGCATCGAGTAGTTCCACATCTCCGGTGGCCGGTCGGAGGCGCCGTGGCCGAGCAGGTCGAGGCAGAGCACCCGGTGGCCCTCGGACGCCAGCGTCGAGGCGAGTGGCCCGTGCATCGTGCGCGAGAACAGCAGGCCCGGCACAAGGATCACGGCCCGCTCGCTGGCGCCCGCCCCCCGCGATGGGGGGTACTCGTCGTAGACGAGCCGGTGGCCCGCGTGACGGAAGCTGCGGGTCCTGGGCTGCACGGCCGCGGCAGCATAACTCGGGCGGGCATCGTTTCGGTTCGATGCGGAGAGGTGGGCAGCCACGCTGATGTGCTTCTTCCCGAGCCGGCTCGGCTCGCAAGCGCGAGCCACGCGCGCCGCCGGGTCGTGGCCTCTGACACCGAGTCACTAGGCTCCGCCGCCCAACCGCGAAGTCCACGTCCTGGGGGGACAGAGATGAGCAGCACCGTGCGCCTGTCGGTGACCGTCAACGGCGAGCGACGCGAGTCCGAGGTGGAGCCGCGCCAGCTGCTCGCGTACTACCTGCGCGACCAGCTCGGACTGACCGGTACGCACATCGGCTGCGACACCTCGAGTTGCGGCGCCTGCACGTGTCACGTCGACGGTGAATCGGTCAAGAGCTGCACGCTGCTGGCCGTCCAGGCCGAGGGCTCGGAGGTGACCACGATCGAGGGTCTAGGCCAGGAGGGCGATCTCCACGCGCTGCAGGAGGCCTTCCGCGAGCACCACGGCCTGCAGTGCGGCTACTGCACCCCCGGGATGATCATGGCCGGCGCCGACCTGCTGGCCCGCAACCCGGACCCGACCGAGGACGAGGTGCGCGAGGGCATCGAGGGCAACCTCTGCCGCTGCACCGGCTACCACAACATCGTCAAGGCGATCCAGGCCGCGGGCGAGCAGGCCTCCGAGGGCCGTGAAGGAGTGGTCGTGTGAGCGTCAGCGAGGCCGAGGCGAGCGGCAACACCCCATCACGGGGCGCAGGCGCCTACGTCGGGCAGAGCATGAAGCGCCGCGAGGACGCCCGCATGATCACGGGCCGCGGCGACTACATCGACAACATGGTCCTCCCCGGGATGCTGCACGCAGCCGTCGTTCGCTCGTCCGAGGCCCACGCGGACATCACCGCCATCGACAAGTCCGAGGCCGAGGTGGCGCCGGGCGTCGTAGCGGTGCTCACCGGCGAGGAGCTCGCCGGTGACTTCGCCGGGCCGCTCCCGATGGTCTGGGACCCGCCTGGGGTCGAGATCAACACTCCCGAGCACTGGCCACTCAAGCGCGGCCAGGTAAAGCACGTCGGCGACCCGGTCGCGGTCGTCGTCGCGAGCACCAAGGCCCGGGCGATCGACGCCGCCGACCTGGTGATCGTCGATTACGCCCCTAAGCCCGTCGTCGTGGATCCCGAGCGCGCGCTCGAGGAAGGCTCGCCACTGGTGTGGGAGGAGTTCGGGACCAACAAGACCCACGAGTGGGCTGTCGCCGGCGGCGACTTCGACGCGGCGCTCGCCGAGGCCGAGGTCACCGTCGAGCAGCGGATCGTCAACCACCGCATCTCGGGCGCTCCGATCGAGCCGCGCGGCTGCATCGGAGAGTCGCGTGCGGAGAGCCTCGCCCTCTACTCGGCGACCCAGATCCCCCACATCGCGCGCTTCGTCCTGTCGGGCATGCTCGGCGTGCCCGAGGACAAGCTGCGCGTGGTCGCGCCCGACGTCGGCGGCGGCTTCGGAGCCAAGCTCCAGGTCTACGCCGAGGAGGCGCTGGTGCTCGTGCTGGCCAAGCGCCTCGGCCGGCCGGTGAAGTACGTCGAGTCGCGCTCGGAGCACATGAGCAACTCCCACCACGGCCGCGACCAAATCGCCTACGTGACGCTGACCGCCAAGCGTGACGGCACGCTGACCGGCTGCAGGGCCAGGGTGATCGCCGACACCGGCGCCTACATGCAGCTGCTGACGCCGTTCATTCCCGAGCTCGGCTTCCCGGTCGCGGGCGGTTGCTACAAGTTCCCCGCGATCGACTTCTCGGTCACCGGCGTCTTCACCAACAAGATGCCGACCGACGCGATCCGCGGTGCGGGCAGGCCCGAGATGACGTACTGGATCGAGCTGATGATGAACAAGCTCGCGCGCGAGCTCGAGATGGATCCGCTCGAGCTGCGGCGCAGGAACTTCATTCCCAAGGACGAGTTCCCCTACGAGACACCGCTGGGCATCGTCTACGACTCGGGCGACTACCACGGCTCGCTCGACAAGCTGCTCGAGAACTTCGACCTCGACGCGTTCCGGTCCGAGCAGGCGCAGCTGCGCAAGCAGGGCATCCACCGCGGGGTCGGCTTCTCGACCTGGGTCGAGGTCTGCGGTCTCGCGCCGTCGCGCGCGGTCGGTCCGCAGGGCGTCGGCCTGCAGGCGGCCTTCTGGGAGTCGGCGATGGTGCGGGTGCACCCTTCCGGCTCGGCGACCGTCTACTCGGGCGCCTCACCGCACGGGCAGGGCCTCGACACCTCGTTCGCGCAGATCGCGGCGGACCGGCTCGGGATCGAGCCGGAGCTGATCGACGTGATCCACGGCGATACCGACACCGGGCCCTTCGGCTGGGGCACCTACGGGTCGCGCTCGCTTTCGGTCGGCGGGGAGGCGATCGCCCGCGCGTCGGAGAAGGTCCAGGACAAGGCCAAGCGGGTCTGCGCGGCGCTGCTCGAGGCCGCGCCCGAGGACATCGAGCTCGCCGACGGGGCCTTCCGTGTCAAGGGCTCGCCGGACAAGTCGATGACGATGGCCGAGATCTCCGGTGCGGCGCATATCCCGCCGCAGGAGCTGCCGGCCGACATCGAGCCGGGCCTCGAGGAGACCTCGTTCTACGACCCCGAGAACTTCGTCTTCCCGTTCGGGGCGCATGCGTGCATCGTCGACGTCGATGTCGAGACCGGCAAGGTCGCGGTCGTCGACTACTACGCGGTCGACGACTGTGGGCCGGCGATCAACCCGATGCTGATCGACGGCCAGATCCACGGCGGCATCGCGCATGCGATCGGGCAGGCGCTCTACGAGCAGGTCGTATACGACGAGGAGGGGCAGCTGGTGACGGGTACGTTCGTCGACTACGCGCTGCCGACCGCCGCCGAGATGCCGTACTTCAACACCGACCGCACCGAGACCCCGTCGCCGGTCAACTCGCTCGGCGTCAAGGGCGTCGGCGAGGCCGGGACGATCGCCGCCACGCCCGCGGTGACCGCCGCGGTGCTCGACGCCCTGAGCCCGACCGGGGTCGAGTGGATCGACATGCCGCTGACCCCGCTGCGCCTCTTCGAGGCTATCCACGGCAACGGCCTTGCCACTGTGCGGGGTGCCCCCGAAGGGGGTCACCCCGCCAGCAGCGAGCAGGGCAAGCGGATGCCCGAGCACGGCCACGGCGCCGCCACTGCGCGGGGCGCCCCCGGAGGGGGTCACCCCGCCAGCAGGGGCCCGGCATCGCCCGGGGAGAGGGGTGGGCCATGATTCCCGCGGAGTTCGACTACCAGCGCGCCTCCAGCGTCGATGGCGCGATCGCGGCGCTCGAGGCTGGGGGCGAGGACGCGAAGCTGCTCGCCGGCGGCCACTCGCTGCTGCCGCTGATGAAGCTGCGGCTCGCGGTGCCGACCCTGCTGATCGACATCGGCGGCCTCGACGAGCTGCGCGGCGTGCAGCGCTTCAACGGCGACTGGCGCATCGGGGCGCTGACGCCGCACGCGACGCTTCAGAGCAGCCCCGAGCTCGGGCTGGTCGCGAAGGCCGCGTCGCAGATCGCCGACCAGCAGGTGCGCAACCGCGGCACGATCGGGGGCTCCCTCGCCCACGCCGACCCGGCCGCGGACCTGCCCGCCGTCGTGCTCTGCGCCGAGGGCACGTTGACCGCGAGGGGACCGGACGGCGAGCGTACGATCGCCGCCGCCGACCTGTTCGAGGACTACCTGACGACCACGCTCGCGCCGGGCGAGCTCGTCACCTCGATCAACATCCCCGCGCACGAGGGTTGGAGCTGGGGCTACGAGAAGTTCACCCGGCGCGCCGAGGACTGGGCGATGGTCGGCGTCGCCGTGCTGGTCAAGGCCTCCGGGGGCAGCTGCGAGGACGTGCGCGTCGGGCTGACCCACATGGGCTCGACCCCGCTGCGGGCGACTGCGGCCGAGGAGGCGCTGCGCGGGCAGCCGCTCGACGCCGAGCACCTCGCGGGGGCAGCCGAACACGCGGCAGAGGGCACCGAGCCCCCCGGCGACCTCAATGCGACGGCCGAGTACAAGCGTCACCTCGCGCGGGTGCTCACCCGCCGCGCGCTGGAGCAGGCCGCCGGGGGCTGAGCCCTGGCGGCGCTGGCCTTCGACTCTCCCGAGCACGCGGCCGCGACGCTCGCCCGTGAGGGCTACCTCGCCGACAGGGCGCTCGCGATCGCCGTACACCTCGCCGCCGCGCTTGGGCAGCCGCTGCTGCTCGAGGGCGAGGCCGGCGTGGGCAAGACAGAGGTCGCGCGGGCGCTCGCCGAGGCGACGGGCGCGCGCCTGATCCGGCTCCAGTGCCACGAGGGCATCGACGTCCACCAGGCCCTCTACGACTGGGACTACTCGCGTCAGCTGCTCGCGATCCGCGCCGCGGAGGGCGGCCGCGCGGCGGGCGGTCTGTTCACGCGCGAGTACCTGCTGCGCCGCCCGCTGCTCGAGGCGCTCGAGCACGACGGGCCCGCGGTGCTGCTGATCGACGAGATCGACCGGGCCGATGACGAGTTCGAGGCATTTCTGCTCGAGCTGCTCTCCGACTTCCAGGTCACGATCCCCGAGCTCGGGACGGTTGCCGCGACCCAGCGCCCGCTCGTCGTGCTGACCTCCAACCGCACGCGCGAGCTGCACGATGCGCTCAAGCGCCGCTGCCTCTATCAATGGATCGACTACCCCGACCGCGAGCGCGAGCTCGAGATCGTGCGCACGCGCCTGCCCGGCGTGCCCGACGAGATCGCCGCGCGCGTCTGCACGGCGGTCGCGCGGTTGCGCGGCGAGGATCTCTACAAGCTGCCCGGCGTCGGCGAGACGATCGGCTGGGCGCGGGCCCTGCTCGCGCTCGGGGGCGGGACGCTCGAGGAGACGCTCGGGGTTGCGCTGAAGGTGCGCGAGGACATCGAGCGCGTGCGCGGGGGAAAGGTGCTCGAGGGTGTCTGAGCAGACGCTCGACGAGGATCCCACGCCGGGGCACGGGTACCCCAAGACCGGGCACAGGCGGTGGCCGGGATCAGGGCCCGGCCGCGGGTTGACGGGACGGCTGGTCGTGCTCGGCGCCTCGCTGCGCGCGGGCGGGGTCCGGGTGGGGATCGGAGAGCTGCTGAGCGCCCATCGGGCGCTGGCCGGCGTGGACGCCTCGGACCGGGAGGCCGCGTATCTCGCGCTGCGGTCGGTGCTGTGCTCGCGGCGCGAGGATCTCGAGGTCTTCGCGGTCGCCTTCGCCGAGGCCTTCCCGCTGCGCGCCGGTGAGCGCCCGCCCCAGCCCGAGGTCCTCGACGACATCGCGCGGATGGTGCTGCCGAAAATCGCCGTGCCCGCGCAGCGCCCCGGCCGCCAGCGGCAAGAGCTGAGCGAGAGCGATGTCGTGCCGGCCGCGTGGTCCGACGTCGAGCTGCTGCGCGACAAGGACTTCGCCGCCTACACGGATGCCGAGCGCGCGCTCGCCCGGCGCGTGCTGGTGCGCCTGGCCGCGCGCGGCCCGGTGCGCCCCAGCCGCCGGATGCGTCGGGCCCACCGCCACGGCGCCCGTCCGCGCGGCGCGCGGGCCGACATCCAGCGCACGCTGCGCGCATCGCTGCGCCACGGCGGCGAGCCGCTCCAGCGCCACTGGCGTCGGCCGGGCGAGCGGCCACGGCCGCTGGTGCTCGTATGCGACCTGTCCGGCTCGATGGAGCCCTACGCGCGCATGCTCGTCGCCTACATGCAGGCGTGCGTGGCCGTGCGTAGGCGCGTCGAGGCGTTCGCCTTCGGCACGCGGCTGACCCGCATCACCGGCGAGTTGCGCGGCCGCGATCCCGACCGCGCGCTGCTGCGCGCGAGCGCCGCGGTCTCCGACTGGTCGGGCGGTACGCGCATCGGGGAGTCGCTGGCGACGCTCAACCGCGAGCACGGCGGTCGGGTCGGGCGGGGGGCGGTGGTCGTGATCCTCTCCGACGGCTGGGACCGCGGCGACCCCGGCCAGCTCGCCGACGAGCTCGCCCGCCTCGGGCGCTGTGCGTACCGCCTGGTGTGGTTGAACCCGCTCAAGGCGGCGCCGGACTACGAGCCGCTGACGCGCGGCATGGTGGCCGCGCTGCCGCACGTGGACCGCTTCCTGGCCGGCAACTCGCTCGCCTCGATGGAGGAGCTCGCGACGCTGATGGAGAGGGGCATGCGGTGAAGGACGTGATCGAGGCCGTAGGGGATTCGACCGAGCAGGGCGCGCGCGTGGCGGGGCTCGTGCTCGCCGCCGGCGCGGCGCGGCGCTTCGGCTCGCCGAAGCAGCTCGCGACCCTCGACGGGCGCCCGCTGCTCGAGCACGCGCTCGCGGCGGTCACCGCCGCCGGGCTCGATCGTGTCGTGGTGGTGCTCGGCAGCTGCGCCGAGCAGGTGCTCGCCGGAATCGACCTCCAGGGCGCGGAGGCGATGCGCAGCGAGCGCTGGAGCGAGGGCCAGGCGGCGTCGCTGGCCTGCGGGCTCGAGTACCTGGCCGACGGCCGGCCCGACGCTGTCGTGATCGCCCTCGGCGACCAGCCCGCCCTGTCGCCAGCGGCGATCACGCGCGTGCTCGGCGCGCGCGGGCAAGCCTCCGCGGTGCGCGCGACCTATGGGGGGACGCCCGGGCATCCCGTGGTGATCGAGGCGGCCCTCTTCCCCGCGCTGTGCGCTGCCACCGGCGAGACCGGCGCCCGCGAGGTGCTGCGCGCGACGGGCGTATGCGCGGTGGCGTGCGACGACCTCGGCGGCGGCGCCGACGTCGACACGCCCGCGCAGCTCACCGCCCTGCGTTTCCCATGCCCGACCGGAGTCACCGAATGAACCTCGAGCAGTCCTTCACCGTCAACGCCCCGCTTCAGCGCGTCTGGGAGGCCCTGATCGACGTCGAGCGCGTCGCCCCGTGCCTGCCCGGCGCCGAGATCACCGAGGTCTCCGACGACGGCACCTACCACGGCGCGTTCACGGTCAAGCTCGGCCCGACGACCGCCGCCTATCGCGGCGAGCTCAGGCTGGAGTCGATCGACGAGTCCTCGCGCACGGTCACGATGCGCGCCGGTGGCCAGGACAAGCGTGGGCAGGGCTCGGCCAAGGCGACGATCGTCAGCGTCATGCGCACCGAGGGCGACGGCACGGTGGTCGACGTGCGGACCGACTTCACGATCACCGGGCGCCTGGCGCGCTTCGGCCGCGGCGGGATGATCAGGGACGTCTCCAACCGCCTGCTGTGCGACTTCTCCTCGTGCCTGACCCAGTCGATCGAGGCCGAGGGCGCGAGCGCCGAGCCCGCGCCGGCGGGCGAGAAGGGCGGCGCCGCGGACGGCAGCGGATCGGTCACGCTCGACGAGCCGGGTCCTTCGGGCGCGCCGGTTGCGGAGGGCGTCGGGCCCGCGGGATCCATCAGCGCGCAGGGTCCTGCGACCGCGCCTCCACCGCGCCCGCGGCCCGCGAAGCCCGTCAGCGCCATCTCGCTGCTGCTGTCGGTCCTGGGCAAGCGGATCAGGCGGCTGTTCGGGCGGGGTTGAGGGGTCGGCCCGGCCCCGGAGGCGTGCTGGTCTGCACCCAGGCCGGAAGGCCCGCAAGGAAGCCCGGGTCGATCTGATGGCCCATCTCCGCCTCGGCGTAGGTCAGGTCGGCGCCGGCCTCGCCCAGGCACCGGCGCGCGCCGTGGCCCCACTCGATGCCGATGACCGGATCGTGAGTGCCGTGGCCGATCGCGACGGGCAGCCCGCGCGCGCCGGTGAGGTCGAGCTCGAAGCCCTCGACGGTCGGGATGAACCCGCTCAGGCCGATCAGCCCGGCGGGGCGCGGGCGCCCCGCACCGAGCGCGGTCGCGTAGGACATCACTGCCCCCTGTGAGAAGCCGCCGATCACGGTGCGCTGGTGCGCGATCCCCCGCTCGGCCAGGAATGCGTCCAGCCATCGGGTGAGCAGGCCGTAGGACTGGCGAAACGTCGCGGGATCGGGATAGCCGATCGACCGCACGGCGTACCAGTGCGCGCCACCCGGCGGCAAGCTCAGCGGGCCCCGCGCGGTGACGCCGAGCAGGCGCCGCGAGGGGTCGAGCAGGTCGATCAGCCGGTAGAGGTCGTGCTCGTCGGCCCCGCGGCCGTGCAGGAGCACGAGCGCGCCGGCCGGGTCACCCGCGGGCTCGCGCACGCGGTGGACGAGTGCCTCGGATCCGGCGCCCTGGTGCAAACCCTCGAGTCTCACCGCGGCTGGCCTCCTCGGGTAGAGTTACTTGCATCTGCAACGATAGCGACGGAGCGCCGATGGCAACGAGCACAGGCACACCCACCACGCCCACCGAGAGCCGCGCGCACCCCCGCGGCGCACAGCTCGCGCCGGGCGAGCTCGCCGCATGGCGCGGCTTCCTGCGCGTGCACGCCGCACTGACCAAGCAGCTCGACGCCGAGCTGTCGGCGGTCCACGGACTGCCGCTGCGCTCATACGAGGTGCTGCTCCACCTCACCGATGCGCCGGAGGGCCGGATGCGCATGTCCGAGCTCGCCGAGACGGTGCTGCTCAGCCGCAGCGGGCTCACGCGGCTCGTCGACCGGCTCCAGCGCGAGGGCCTGGTCTGCCGCGAGAGCTGTCCATCCGATGCCCGCGGATCGAACGCCATCGTCACCGGCGCCGGGCGCGAGCGGCTGCGCACCGCGCGCGCGACGCACCTGGAGGGCGTGCGCGAGCGCTTCCTCGACCGCTTCTCCGCTGCCGAGCAGCGCACGCTTGCGGGCTACTGGGAGCGCCTCGCGCCCGGCGCCGCGCGCGGCGGTGACGCAGACGGCTGCTGAGCAGTGGAGCTAGTCGGACTCGAACCGACGACCTCCTCGATGCGAACGAGGCGCTCTTCCAGCTGAGCTATAGCCCCCCTGATTGCCGACGAGGCACCCCCACCGGCAACGCTCGATGATAACGGCCCGCGCTACTCGGCCGCACGCTTCGAGCGCGCCCCGCGGCGCTCGGTGGGCGCCTGCTGGGGGGACTCGAAGAGCATCGTGACGACCCCCGCCTCGCGGAGGCCCTCGCTCGCTTCGCCCGCAGCCCGGTCCCCGGCGCTGCGCGCGATCGACTCGACGCGCTCGGACAGCTCGGCCAGCGCGGATGCGACCTCGTCCCAGCCCGCCCGGTCGAGCGCAAGCGGGAGCCGCGTAAGGCGGGCGCCCTCGTCGTCGAAGCCCCCGGCCGCCGCGGCCGCGGCCGCGGTCACCGTCTGGCCGATCTCCTCGATCGCCGCGGCAGCCATCGACCGCCGCGCGATCCCGGTCGAGCCCCCCCAGACCTGGTCGGTGACGCGGATGGCGTCGGTCGCCTCGTAGTGGTGCTCGATCGCACCGCGCCGCGGCGTCTCGCGCACCAGCCGGATCAGCTCGAGGTCGAGCAGCCGGCGCACGTGGTAGGAGACGTTGCCAAGCGGCGCCTCGAGCTCGTCGGCGAGCTCGCGCGGACTCGCCGTGCGCTGCTCGAGCGCGCTGAGGATGCGCGCTCGCAGGGGATGCGCCAGCGCTCGGACCAGGGCCCGGTGGTCCAGCGCCCGGTAGCCGCTCACTCCGATTGTTCCTCAACCAGGTCCATTTCTCCGCGGCGCACTCTAGAAGACCGGCGGTGGGCGTGTGGCTCGTTTGCGCGGCCCCGGGCCGACGCGCCGGGCTGCTGTGGGTCCGTCGCCGCCGTTGCGGTCAGGACCCTCTGACTTATACAGTGAGTCGCCTCAGGCGCATCCGTGAGCGTGCGCCCGGCCCCAGACCGCTCCAGACTGGGACTGACCACCCTCGACGGCCCCTCGCTCCGGGGCCCCCAAGAACTGTCCCGATAGATGAGCTTCAGAGGCCGCCTGCGCCTGTTCTTCGCGATCATCGTGATCGTGCCGATGGTCGCGGTCGGCGCCGTGCTCTTCTCGCTCACCGAGGACAGCGAGCGCGGCAAGGCCGACGCGGGCATCGCCGCGGGCGTCAACGCGACCCTCTCGCTCTACCGCGACGCGCGCGCCGCCGCCCGGCCGAGCCTGCGCCGCGTGGCGCGTGACCGTGGTCTGGCCAGGGCGCTGCGCGGCGGCGCGACCGCCGCGGCGGCGGTGCAGCTGCGACGCGCCGTGCGTCGCGACCCGCGCGTGGTCTCCGCGGTCCTGCGTGACCCCGCCGCAAAGTTGACCGCACGTGCCGGGAGCCGTGACGGAGTGGCGGCGGCGGTCGGGGCGCTCGAGACCGGCGGCGGCGAGCGCATCGGGATGCTCGCCGTCTCGGTCACAGAGGCGGGAGCGTTCGTCGCGCGCGCGAAGCGGCTGACCGACCTCGAGGTGCTGCTGCTGCGCGACGGCGAAGCCGTTGGCCGGACGCTGCCGGGCATCGAGCCTCCCGGGCGCGGGTCGAGCGATGTCGAGGCGCACGGCCGCGAGCTGCGCAGCCGCCGGGAGCCGGCGGCGACCGTCGCCGGGATCGACGAGGAAGTAGTGGTGCTCCGGCCGGCGGGTGACGTCAACGAGGCGATCACCACGCGCAGGCTGATCGTGGGCGGGATCCTCGGGGCCTTCCTCGCGCTCGCGCTCGGAGGCTCGGTCTTCGTCGTACGCGCGCTGCAGGCCCAGATCGCCCTCTTCCTGGAAGCGGCGCGCACGCTGGCCGGCGGGCGCTTCGACCGGCCGGTGGTCCCCCACGGGGACGACGAGTTCGCCGCTCTCGCGCAGGAGTTCAACAGCATGTCGGCCCGGGTCGAGTCCCAGGTCGCCCAGCTCGAGCGACAGCGCCACGAGCTCAACGCGACGATCCGCCGCGTCGGGGAGGCCTTCGCGGGTGGGCTCGACCGCAAAGGCACCTTCGAGCTGGCCGTCGAGACGGCAGTGGAGGCCTGCGAGGCCGACACCGGCCGGGGCCTGCCGCTCGACTGCGACGTGCTCGCGGAGGCGCGCTCGGGTGCCACCGATTCCGAGCTGGACGCGGCGCTCGAGCAGGTCGAACGGGAATCGGTCGCGGTCGGTCCAGATACGGGACGCGAGCTGCTCGAGGCTCATACCCGCCGCGTAACGGCTAAGCCGACCACCGCCGAGGTCGATGGCGTGCATGCGCTCGGCCTCGCGGTGCGCGCGCGTACCGACGCGCGCGTGCATGCACAGTACGTCGCGATGATAGCGATCGCGCGTCGCGGCCGCGCCTTCTCGCAGGAGGAGTCGGACCTGCTCGAGTACCTCGTCACACAGGCGGCCATCTCGATCGAGAACGCCGATCTGCACGAGACCGTCCAGCGCCAGGCCCTGACCGACGAGCTCACCGGGCTCGCCAACCTGCGTCAGCTGCATGGCGCGCTCGACCGCGAGTTCGAGCGCAGCCGTCGCTTCGACACGCCGATCGGCTTCGTCCTGATCGACCTCGACGACTTCAAGCAGATCAACGACGAGCTCGGCCACCAGCAGGGGGATCTCGTGCTGGCCGAGGTCGGGCGGGTCATGCGCGAGTTCGCGCGCGATATCGATCAGCCCGCGCGCTACGGCGGCGAGGAGCTGGCGGTGATCCTTCCCCAGACCGGGATCGCCGGCTCCGCGATGCAGGCCGAGCGGCTGCGCGAGGCGATCGAGCGCCTACGCGTCGTCGGTGTCGACCGTGAGATCGGCGTCACGGCAAGCTTCGGGGTCGCCTCGGCATTTGCGCGGGAGAGGGACAAGACGGCGTTGATCGCGGCGGCCGACGCCGCTCTCTACCGCGCCAAGCGCGCGGGCAAGAACCGCGTCGAGCGCGCCGAGGAATGGGTGGCCGAGCGCTAGCGCGAGCAGCTCAGCCCGATCGGGGAGGAGCGCAGCCCGATCGTCGATCGGGCGAGCACAGGACCCCATCATCGGGCGAGCACCGGACCCCATCATCGGGCGAGCACCGCAACGAGAACCTAGGCGCGGCCGCCGTTTCTCTAGGGTTCACGCAATGGGAGTCCTCGATGACGCAATTCGCCAGCACATCGAGTTGAAGCGCCTGCACGGCGCCGGTGAGGACGAGCTCAAGCGCAAGGAGCAGGAGGCGCTCGGCCCCGCGCGCCGGGAGGCTGCGGGCGAGCCTGAGGACGCGGGCGCCGAGGCAGCCGGCGACCCGCCTGCCGACCTCGATGACACAGCCGCGACGGCAAAGTCGGTCAACCGACCGTTCGACGAGCAGGAGACGCCCTTCGTACTGCCCTCCGCGGACGAGCAGGCGCCCACGCGTGGCCCGCTCGACGACGGGCTCGAGGCCGACGACGAGCCGCGTCGTTCCACCGATCAGGACCCCGTCCTGGACGAGCGCGACGCGCTCGGTTCGGCGGAGCCGCCGGCCCCGTTCGCCTCCGAGGACGGAGACGAGCCCGAGGACGTGCTCGAGGACGTGCTCGAGGACGGAGACGAGCCGAAGGACGTGCTCGAGGACGGAGACGAGCCCGAGGACGTGCTCGAGGAGACCCCCGAGTTCCTGCAGGAGACCCCCGAGCACGATCGCCTCTGGTTTGAGCAGAAGCCGCCGCGCGACTTCGACTTCGACGACAAGTAGCGCTCAGCCTGGATCCGCGGCCGAGAGATCGGCGCTTCCTGCCCGCCGCGCCTCAGGTACCTTGACGCAGATTGACGAGAGGGGCCATAGCTCAGCTGGAAGAGCGCTTCGCTTGCACCGAAGAGGTCGCCGGTTCGAGCCCGGCTGGCTCCATCGAGACCGCCAAGTCGCCGGTTCGAACCCGGCTGGCTCCATCGAAACCGTCAGGTCGCCGGTGGTCAGGCGACGGCCGTGTCAGGGGCCGTCGCGGCACTCTCGGTGAGCTCGGCGTCGAACTCACCGAGCGCATCGGCCGCAGCATCTGGTCGAGCCCACCGGGACAGGCGTTCGGCCCCTACGCAGCCGACGTGATCGGCCTCCTCGACACAGCGCTCAAGACTCCACGCTTGCGGGCTTGCCGCCTTCGGCCGGGGCCTCCTCCTCCCCGCCGCCTTCCGTGCTCTCGCTCGAGCTGTCCTGCTCCTCGGCGTCCTCGGAGGTCTGCTGATCGCGCGGGGAGTCGCCGCCGAGTGCGACCGCCGCCTTGGCGGTCACCAGGTGGTAGAGGATCAGCAGCTGGACCAGCGCGAGCGACTCGGAGCGGTGGAGGTCGGTCCCGATCGTGTACTCGCCCAGGCGCTCCGAGCGCAGGTGGTTAGCGAAGTGCAGCTTCTCCCAGATCGCCTCCTCGATCTCGGCCCCCATGGCGCGGTCCATCTCGCCCGGGATCCCGAGACGGCGCTCGGAGCCTTCCTCTTGGAGCGTGATGCCGCGGTCGCCGTCGCCGATGAAGGGAGAGAGGTCCGGATGGGGCAACGCGTCGCGCAGGATCACCTGAGCGTCGAGCGCGGCCGGGTCGCCGTCGCCATCCGGCGGTTGGAAGGCGACCACCATGTCGGCGCGGCGTTCCTGGGGGCGGATGAACTCCGCGGAGTCGGGCTCGCGCTTGTCGAGCTCGGCGAGCACCTGATCGGTCGTGTACCCGCGCCGGGATGTGTCGCGCTGCACCTTCCACTGCCGGCGCAGCTCCTCGGGCGGCGCAAGGTAGACCCGCACGTCGTAGCAGTCGCGCATCTCCTGCGTGTAGTACCCGAGCAGGCCCTCCACGACTGCGAAGGGATTCGGATACACGTAGACCGGCGCGCCGAAGCTGCCGTCGCCGTGTACGTAGACGGGCTTCAGGATCGGCTCCCCGCGGTGCAGGTGCTGCAGGTGCTGGCACATGATGTCCATGTAGTTGCAATCCGGGTGCAGCGGGGTGATGCCCCGCTCCGCACGCTGCTTGCGGTCGTAGCGGTGGTAGTCGTCAGTGGCCACCGCAGTCACCTTCTCCTCGCCCAGGATCCGTACCAGGCCCCGCGTGATGGTCGTCTTTCCCGCCGCCGAGTCACCGACGACGCCGAGGATCACTGGGCGGGGCATGGCTCTCGCTCCTCTGTGTCGTTGAACACCGAACTCTGACGGATGTCGTCTGGCTCGATCGTGATGAGATCCTTCTTGGTGAGCTTGCCCCCCGCCTCGAACAGTCTGATCGCCTGGCGCATCCGGGCCCGCTCGATCGCGTTGCGGACGCTGCGACCATGGGCGAAGCGGGGCTGCTCGAGCCGCAGCTCGATGTACTCGCGCAGCGCGTGCTCACCCTCCTCGCTCAGCTCGTAGCCCTGCTTGCCGATCATCAGCCCGGCGATCTGCAGTAGCTCGTCCGCGCTGTAGTCGGGGAAGGCGATGTGGTGGGCCACCCGCGAGCCCATCCCGGGGTTGGCCTGGAAGAACTCTTCCATCGGGCCCGCGTAGCCCGCCATCAAGACCACGAGGTTCTGGCGCTCTGACTCCATCACCTGGAGCAGGACCTCGATCGCCTCCTGGCCGTAGTCGCGCTCGTTCTGGGGGCGGTGCAGGTAGTAGGCCTCGTCGATG
>Ga0136627_1000419_pt1 | contig 15810 bp, 15 predicted proteins | sample AntDrymUQ4892206_2_FD_104652 | JGI IMG/M metagenome (GOLD analysis project Ga0136627, IMG submission 104652) | Polar desert sand microbial communities from Dry Valleys, Antarctica - metaG UQ489 (22.06) | ecosystem: Environmental > Terrestrial > Soil > Desert | place: Antarctica: Dry Valley... | reverse complement strand
GCTCGAGCAGGCCGCCCGACGACGGGTCGCCGCCATCGACCCGGAGGCTGATGCCCGCCGCTGCGCCCGGGCCAGAGCCGACCGGCAGGTCAGCATCCGCGACCGGGTGGACGGCACCGCCACTCTGTGGGCCAGGCTCAAGGCCGAGGAATCAGTGGCGGTGTGGGGCGCCCTGGACGGCCACGCCCGCGCCCGACGAGGCGACGGCGACCCCCGCAGCCTGTCCACTCTGATGTGCGACACCCTGGTCGAACGCGTCACCGGCATCCGCATCGACCCCATCGACGTCACCGACCAGCCAACAACCGACACAGCATCCGAGGCGACAACCAGTGCGGCATCCGGTGCCGGGACGGGCCCAGCATCCGGTGCCGGGGCGGGCCGCGACGCTCGACCGGGTAGCCCTCGCGGCGTCAACGACCGACCCGGAGGTCGTCGACGTGATCGCCCACCACGAGTCGTTGCGCACGGTTGGCTTCCGCAGCTACGTCGACACGTTCATGACTCGGGGCCTGCTCAGGGACGGCCTCGACGCAGGAGAGGCGACCGACGTGCTGCTCACGCTCGTCGGCTCCGACATCTTCCTCAACTTCACCAGGGACCGCGGCTGGTCGAGCGAGCGGTACGTCAGCTGGACCACCGACGCACTTTGCTCCCTTCTCCTTCGACCCAGACCTGACAGGCTGTCCACATGACAGACCACAAGCCGGTCGAGTGCTGGCTCACCGACATGGACGGGGTGCTGGTGCGCGAGGATCGGGCCATCCCGGGTGCTGCCGACTTCATCGCCGCCCTGCTGGAGCACGATCGTCGGTTCCTGGTGCTGACCAACAACTCGATCTACACCCCACGCGATCTGCGGGCCCGGTTGCTCGCGAGTGGCCTGGACATCCCCGAGGCCGCCATCTGGACCTCGGCCCTGGCCACCGCGCAGTTCCTCGCCGACCAGGACGCCGGCAACACCGCGTACGTGATCGGTGAGTCCGGACTGACCACGGCGCTGCACGAGGTGGGGTTCGTGATCACCGAGCGTGAGCCGGACTACGTGGTGCTCGGCGAGACGCGGACGTACTCCTTTGAGGGCATCACGACGGCGATCCGGCTGATCGAGCGCGGGGCACGTTTCATCGCCACCAACCCGGACGCCACCGGTCCCTCCCCCAACGGCTCGCTGCCGGCCACCGGTTCGGTAGCGGCGTTGATCACCCGGGCCACCCAGCGCGAGCCGTACTTCATCGGCAAGCCCAACCCGCTGATGATGCGCTCGGCGCTCAACCAGATCGAGGCGCACTCGGAGTCGACTGTGATGGTCGGGGACCGGATGGACACCGACGTGATCGCGGGCATCGAGGCGGGGTTGCGGACCGTCCTCGTGCTCAGCGGGTCCACTGCGGCTACCGACGTCAACCGGTTCCCGTACCGGCCTACCCGTGTCGTCGATTCCGTGGCCGACCTCGTGGACACCGTGGCCGAGCTAGCCTGACGCAGACCGAACGTCGCACGTGGCGCAGTCGGGTCCGGGCCACGCATGGTCGGGTCCGGAGAGGTGCAAGACTGCCCGCATGACTCGCACCGAGACCCTCGATCCGCGTCTGCTCGAACAACTGGCCGCAGGGAGCCACCACGACCCGCACTCCGTGCTGGGACCGCATCTGGACGGCGGCTCGCTGACCGTCAGGGCGCTCCGACCGCTGGCGGAATCGGTCAAGGTCGAGTACGCGGGCGGCGTCGTGGACCTGCGGCATGTGCACTCCGGGGTGTGGTCGGGCCCCATCGACGTCGACGAGGTCGTGGACTACCGACTCCTGGTCACCTATGGGGACGGCATCGCACACCTGGTCGACGACCCGTACCGCTACCTGCCGACGCTCGGGGAGATGGACCAGCACCTGGTGTCCGAGGGTCGACATGAACAGCTGTGGGAGGTCATGGGCGCCCACGTGCGGCGCTACGACCACGCGACCGGCAGCGTGACCGGCACGTCGTTCGCCGTGTGGGCACCGAATGCCCGCGGGGTCCGGGTCGTCGCTGACTTCAACGGCTGGAACGGTGCCACCCACCCGATGCGCAGCCTCGGCTCCACCGGCGTCTGGGAGCTGTTCGTGCCGGACGTGGGTGACGGAACGCTGTACAAGTACGAAATCCTCGGCGCCGACTCGACGTGGCGGCAGAAGGCCGACCCGATGGCACAGGCCACCCAAATACCTCCGCAGACCGCGTCGCGCGTGTACAGCAGCGACTACACCTGGAACGACGACGCGTGGCTCGCCACCCGCGCCGAGGGCGGCTGGCACGAGCGCCCGATGAGCATCTACGAGCTGCACCTCGGTTCGTGGAAGCAGGGCCGCTCCTACCGCGACCTGGCCGACGAGCTGGTCGAGTACGTCGTCCACATGGGTTTCACGCACGTGGAGTTCATGCCCGTGGCAGAGCACCCGTTCGGCGGTTCATGGGGCTACCAGGTGTCGGGCTACTACGCAGCCAGCGCGCGCTTCGGCGATCCGGACGACCTGCGGCTGCTGATCGACTCCCTGCACCAGGCTGGGATCGGCGTCATCATCGACTGGGTGCCCGCGCACTTCCCCAAGGACGAGTGGTCGCTGGGGCGCTTCGACGGCACCGCGTTGTACGAGCACCCGGACCCCCAGCGCGGCGAGCACACCGAGTGGGGCACGTACATCTTCGACTTCGGTCGCCGTGAGGTCCGCAACTTCCTGGTCGCCAACGCGGTGTTCTGGCTCGAGCAGTTCCACGTCGACGGCCTGCGGGTCGACGCTGTCGCCTCGATGATCTACCTCGACTACGCCCGCGAGGACGGGCAGTGGTCGCCCAACGTGTACGGCGGGCACGAGAACCTGGAGGCTGTGGACTTTCTCAAGGAGGCCAACGCCACCTGCTTTCGCCGGGTCCCCGGGATCACGATGATTGCCGAGGAGTCGACGTCCTGGCCGGGGGTGACCCGCTCGACGCACCTGGGCGGACTGGGCTTCGGGTTCAAGTGGAACATGGGCTGGATGCACGACACGCTGGGCTACATCGGCCACGACCCGGTGCACCGGCAGTACCACCACCACGAGATGACCTTCTCGATGGTGTACGCGTTCACGGAGAACTTCGTGCTGCCGCTGTCGCACGACGAGGTGGTGCACGGCAAGGGCTCGCTGCTGCGCAAGATCCCTGGTGACCGCTGGCGACAGCTCGCGACGCTGCGGGCGTACCTCGGGTTCATGTGGGCGCACCCGGGCAAGCAGCTGCTGTTCATGGGCGGTGAGCTCGGCCAGGAGTCCGAGTGGTCCGAGGATCGCTCCCTGGATTGGTGGCTGCTGGACAACCCTGACAACAAGGGCCTGCACTACCTCGTGCGCGACATCAACCACGTGTACACCGACCAGCCCGCTCTGTGGTCGCTGGACACCGATGCCAGCGGTTTCGAGTGGATCGACGCCAATGACTCCGCGAGCAACGTGCTGAGCTTTCTGCGCCGTGGCTCGGACGGATCTGTCCTGGCCTGCGTGTCGAACTTCTCCGCATCGGCGTACGAGACGTACCGGCTGGGGCTGCCTGTGACCGGAGCCTGGACCGAGGTGGTCAACTCCGACGCCGAGACCTACGGCGGCTCAGGGATGGGCAACCTCGGCACGGTGACCGCGACGGGGGAGTCCTGGCACGGTCAGCCGGCCTCGGCCACGCTGAGGGTGCCACCGCTGGCCACCGTCTGGCTCACGGGCCCGACCACCTGACCGATCCGAGCCGCGGTTTACCAGGGTCCCCTGGTAAACCGCACTCCCCATGGGACGCAACCCGTGGGCAGTACCAACATGCCATGGGGAGTCCGGGCGCCGCGTGGTTAGGCTGAGCCAGTGGGAGTGTCCGAGCAGCCGATGCTTCGTGACGGCGACGTCGTCCTGCGGCCCTGGCGTGACGAGGACATCGAGTCAGCACGGCTCGGGCACGACGAGGAGATAGCACTCTGGCTCGGCCTCTCGGCCACCGCGCCGTCACCCGAACAGCTGCAGCGGGAGCTCGCTGACCGGCGTCGCGCCTACGCCGATGACCGTCGAGCGGTGAGCTTCGTCGTCGAACGCGACGGACGGATCGCCGGCACCGTCGAGGTGCGGGTCGTCGACGGCACGGGTCACGTGTCCTGGGCGCTGTACGCCGGCCACCGGGGCCGTGGCACCGCGACCCGGGGACTGCGGTTGCTGATCGCCTATGCCTTCGAGGTGCTCGGCCTGCACCGAGTCCAGGCCTACGTGGCGCAGGACAACCACAGGTCCTTGCGCGTGGCGTCCCGGGCCGGGCTGCGGCGGGAGGGCCTGCTGCGCGGGCGCGAGCTGCGCCACGGGGTACGCAGCGACGACGTGCTGATGGCCCGGCTTGCCGACGACCCCGACGCGCAGAGCCGCGACGGCTTCATCGCGATGCTCAACGCCGGGCTGCCCACCAAGCGGGTCATCTGCCAAGGCGTCCTACGCGACCGTGACCACCGAATCCTGCTCTGCGAGCTCACGTACAAGCGCGAGTGGGACCTGCCCGGTGGGGTGGTCGAGCGGCACGAGTCGCCGGCCACCGGGCTGGAGCGGGAGCTGACCGAGGAGCTCGGGGTCGACCTGGTCCCCGTCGAACTGGTGACGGTCAACTGGCTGCCGGCCTGGCGCGGCTGGGACGACGCATGTGTGTTCGTCTTCGACGTGGGTGTGGTCGACGCCGCGCTAGTCGAGACCATGGTCCTGCAGCCGACCGAGATCCGGGCTGTGCACTGGTGCACAGCTGCGCAGGTGGCCGAGCACGCGGCCGCTGCCACCGCCCGGCTGCTGGGCCGGCTGGAGAACGGGACCTCGGTCTCGCCCTACCTCGAGGACGCCGAGGATACGACGAGCAGTGAGCGGTCCTAGGATGTCGGCGCCATGTGGGTCGCCGCGCTCGTCCTCCTCCTGGGTCTGGGCGTAGCCCTCACTCCTGGACCGTCCTTGGCGCTCATCTGCGCCAACACCCTACGCAGCGGGAGAGGTGCCGGCACCGCGACCGCGTTGGCCGGCACGCTCGCCGACCTGGCCATCGCGGTCCTCGGCGTCACCATCCTGATGGGGATCGGGGACCAGCTGCGCTCGTTCGTCGGCGTCGTCGGCGCTGTCATGGCGTTCGGTCTGGGGCTCGACTCGATCGTGGTGTCCCGGCGTACCGACCCGGTCCCCCGCGGTAACGCCACCCGACATCGGTTCGCTCGCGCCTTTGCGCTCGAGGTCTCGCTGCCGCAGGCGCTGCTGTTCGGCCTCACCGCGGTCGGACCGGTGATCACTCACGAGCTGGTACGCAACGACGGCTGGTGGCCGTGGACGTTGATCGGACTGTTCGGCGCCGGTCTGCTCGGGTCGCGGCTGCTGATGGTGAGCCGGGTGGCCCGCAGTCGCCGCCCGCTGGCTCGGGGACCCTACCGGCGCCTGTGCAGAATGGCCGGTGCCGCTCTGATCGGGGCCTCCATCGCGATGCTGGTCTGGCTGGGCCCGCTGGCCCTGGGCCTGGGCTGACCCCCGCCCGGAAGACCTTCCGCCCCCACCACCCCGCCGTACTGTCCCAGGACGAACGGCGCACCGCTGTCCTCGGGCGGGACGTACATCAGCACCTGATGGAAGTACCGCAGCGTCGCCGATGAGTACAGCGAGCCGACGAGGAAGGCCTTCTGCTCCGGCGCGACGTCGTCGCGGCACGGTCCGCCATCCGGGGCGTGAGGTTCTCCCAGCGCTGGTCCAGCCGCCCGGTCGAGTACGCCCTGCGTACCCAGGACGGCGGTGCCCTCGTACGCCACGCTCGAGCGTGATGACCGCTACAGAATCGACGAGGGGACGGCCGTGGACTGGCCCGAGGACTCGGCATCGGTGTCGATCGGGTGCGGGCCGGTCGTGCTGCGCCCGTCCGGCCCCAGAAGCACGGCGATGGCCGTTCCGCCGAGGATCGCAAGCACGGAGCAGAGCAGGAGCAGGACCCCCACCGCTCGCCGCATCGTGGCCTCCCTCGGCCGGCACCGGCTCCCCGTCGTCGGTGTCCTGAGCCTACGACGGACCACAGCGCAGCAGCCCGACCTCCTCCTTGTGGCGCAGGACGCGCACCGCCGCTGCGTCCACCTGATCGCGAAAGCGCTCGACGTGCCGTGCCCGCGCGACGATCGCCTGCACCATCTCAGCCGCCTGGGCGGCGACCACCGTGAGCACGACGTCGCCGCCGGCTGCGATGAACCGCGCGGCGCGCTGTCCCACCGCGACGTCCTGGACGCTCGTCGCGACGCCGACGTCGTCACTGATCACCAGGCCGTCGAACCCGAGATCCGCACGCAGCATGGTGCCGATCACGAACGGCGAGAAGGCCGCGATGGAGTCGGGGGCCAGCCGGGTGTAGCGGGCAGTCGACATCATGACGTACGGGGTGCCGGCCGCGATGCCCGCACGGAACGGCCGCAGCAGTGGGTCGTCGCGTCGGGTCAGGTCGTCGACGACCCCGGCCGTGTCGTCGGTGTTGCCGCTCGCGCGACCCAGGCCGGGGAAGTGCTTGACGGTCGTGCCTACCCCGGCAGCGAGGCTGCCCTTGACGAAGGCAGTCACCTTGGCAGCGACGGGACGTGGTGCGGCGGCGAACTCACGGTCGAACTGCCCGATCGGTGCGTTGGCCCGGCCCGCAGGCACCACGTCCGCGACGGGGGACAGGTTGAGCGTGGCGCCGGCTGCGCGCAGTTGAGCGCCCCAGCGCGACGACGCCCGCTGCAAGCGCGCGTCCGACCAGCCGCCTTGAACCGTGGCGGTCGGCATCGCGTCGAAACCCGGGCCCTGGAGCACCTGGACGTGTCCGCCCTCCTGGTCGACCGCGACCTCCAGTCCGATCGCCCGGCCCGGCCCCCCAGTGACCAGGGCGTCCAGCGAGTCAACCAGCGCACGCGTCGCCCGGACACCCGCCTCGGACCGGCCGGTGAGGATCACCGCACCGGCCCCGAGCTCGCGTACGGCCTGCACCAGGACTGGGTCGGGTCCGGACGCGTCCGCCGGAACACCGATCATGAGCAACTGCGCTGCTCGTTGCGCGAGTGAAAGGCCGCGCAGGGTGGTCCGGACGCAGCTCGGCTCAGACAGTGGCCCCTGCGTCCCGGGACCAGCTGACGCCGAGGGGGACGGACCCACGGGCGCCGCCGACGGTGAGCTCGAGGTGGTTCGTTCCGATCCCGTGCACGACGACAGGGTGACGGTCATCAGGACCGCCACCGCGAGCCGGGCGCAACGCCCGGTGCGCCCGGAGATCAGAACAGGGCCATGGACAGGTTGCGCCGGGCAACACCGACGCGCGGGTCGTCGACCCCGACGATCTCGAACAGCTCGAGCAGGTGGGTGCGCACCCGGTCGCGCTCGTCGCCGGACGTCCGCCGCACCGTGTCGACGAGTCGAGCGAAGGCGTCCTCGATGCTTCCGACGACGACGTCGAGGTCGGCGGCGAGCAGCTGTGCGTCGACGTCGTCAGGCGCACCTGCCGCCGCGGCACGGGCCTTCTCCGGGTCGGCGCCGGCGGTGCGGCGCATCAGCTTCACCCCGGCGAGCCGTTCGCTGGCCTCGTGATCCATCGGGTTGGCAGTCACCACGTTCTGGTATGCCGTGATGGCGGCATCGATGTCCCCGGCCCCCAGGGCTGCGTCCGCCTCGGCGAAGCGTGGGTCGTCGCCGGCCCGGTCGTCCGACCCGTCAGGCGGCTGCGCAGCCACAGCGCGCGGTACGGCCCGCCCGGTCACGCCGTTGGTCACCGCCGCCTGCAACAGCTGGTCGAGCACGCCACGCAACGCCGTCTCGTCCGCCGAGGGTGGGACCTGCGCGACCGGCTGGCCGCCGAGCAGGGCAACCACGAAGGGCACACCCTCGGCGCCTACCGCCGCCGCGACCTGCGGCACCGCGTCCACGTCAACGCGCGCGAGCAGGAATCGGCCCGCGTAGGAGTCGCTCAGACGGGTCAGGACCTCGTTGAGGGCAACGCTGGTCGGTGCTTGCGGTGACCACAACGACAGCAGCACGAGGTGCTGCACGGAGGCCTCGGCGACCTCTGCGATGGCGTCCGGTGAGGTGACGTCGAGGACGTAGGCCCCGGTCGCGCCTGCGGAAGCGGCACCGCCAGGGGCACCCGCGGGAGCCGCGAGGGAGGACAGGTCGAAGGCGCCAGGGCGAGAGAACTGCGGTGTGCTCATGGGCTCATTCTTGCCTACGCGAGCCTGTCGCTGGGTTGGCGGGCTCAGAACCGAGCGGGCTCGCGGTACTCGCCCCACTCGGCCCGCAGCGCGTCGCAGATCTCGCCCAGGCTCGCCTCGGCCCGCACCGCGTCCAACATCACCGGGATCATGTTGGCCTCGGTGCGGGAGACCTCGACGAGGCGACGCAGGCTGTCGTCGACGCTGCCCTGGTCACGCGCCGCGCGCCGTCGGCCGAGCAGTGCGTTCTGCTCGGTCTCGACCTCGTGGGAGACCCGGAGGATCTCCAGGTCGTCGGTGACGCTGGAACCGTGGCAGTTGACGCCGACGATCTTCTTGTCGCCCTTCTCCAGCGCGATCTGGTAGACGAAGGCTGCCTCGGCGATCTCGGACATGAACCAGCCGTCCTCGATGCCGCGCAGGATGCCCGAGGTCATGGGGCCGATCGGATGCTCGTGGCGGGACCGGCCGATCACCGGTGTCTCCTCATCCGCGAAGGTCAGGATCCGCGCGAAGATGGCCTCCGCCTCGGCCTCCATCTGATCGGTGAGCGCCTCGACGTACCACGACCCGCCGAGCGGATCGGCGACGTTGGCGACGCCGGTCTCCTCCATCAGCACCTGTTGCGTGCGCAGGGCGATCTCGGCGGCGCGCTCGCTGGGCAGGGCCAGGGTCTCGTCCAGCGCGTTGGTGTGCAGCGAGTTGGTGCCTCCGAGCACCGCCGACAGCGCCTCGACCGCGGTGCGCACCACGTTGTTGTACGGCTGCTGCGCGGTGAGCGACACACCGGCGGTCTGGGTGTGGAAGCGCAGCCACTGCGCCTTCTGCGTCCGTGCGCCGTAGACGTCACGCAGCCAGCGGGCCCAGATCCGGCGGGCGGCACGGAACTTCGCGATCTCCTCGAAGAAGTCGACGTGGGCGTCGAAGAAGAAGGACAGGCCGGGCGCAAACACGTCGACGTCCAGGCCGCGCGAGAGGCCGAGCTCGACGTACGCGAACCCGTCGGCCAGCGTGTACGCCAGCTCCTGCGCGGCCGTGGAGCCGGCCTCACGGATGTGGTAGCCGGACACCGACAACGGCTTGTAGTCGGGGATCCGATCGACGCAGTACTCCATCAGGTCACCGATGAGCCGCAGGTGCGGTTCCGGGCCGAACAACCACTCCTTCTGTGCGATGTACTCCTTGAAGATGTCGGTCTGCAGAGTGCCGTTGAGCGTGCCGACGTCGACGCCCTGGCGTTCGGCGGCGACGAGGTACATGCAGAACACCGGCACCGCGGGGCCGGAGATCGTCATCGAGGTGGTCACGTCACCGAGCGGGATGCCCTCGAAGAGCGTTTCCATGTCGGCCGCCGTGTCGATCGCCACCCCGCAGTGGCCGACCTCACCGACCGCCTTGGGGTCGTCGGAGTCACGTCCCATCAGCGTCGGCATGTCGAAGGCGACCGAGAGTCCGCCGCCGCCGTTGCGCAGGATGGTCCGGTACCGCTCGTTGGTCTGCGCAGCGTTGCCGAAGCCGGCGAACTGGCGGATGGTCCAGGCCCGGCCGCGGTAGCCGGTGGTGTAGAGGCCCCGGGTGAAGGGGAACTCCCCCGGCCAGCCGATCCGCTCGAAGCCCGGTGGTTCGGCGCCCGGCTCGGGACCGTACACCGGCGCCACCGTGGACCCGGACAACGTGCTGAAGTCGCTGTCTCGTACCCGCCCCTGGCTACGCGCCGCGTCGTAGCGGGACTGCCAGCGGGCACGTCCGTCCGCGGTGGTGTCGGCGGTGCCGTCAGGCGGGGTCGGCGCGTCAGGACTCATGGTGTCGATAGTAGGACCTCTCACCCCACCTCTTGCGCTTCCGGTCACCCTCTGATCTGATCGCCCGCTGCGGGGTCAGATCGCCTCGATCAGCGTGTCGGCGGCACGGAACGGGTCGGTGTCTCCGGCAAGCACCTGCTCGGCGAGCCCGTCGAGCCGTTCGTCACCGGACAGGTGCGAGAAGCGGGCCCGTACCGCGGTCACCGCGATCGTCTCGATCTCGTCTCGGACCCGACGGCGACGACGCACGGTCAGCTCGCCGGAACGCTCCATCCACTCGCGGTGCACCTCGATCCTCGCGGCGACCTCGTCGATCCCGTCGCCCTTGACCGCGACCGTCTTGACGATCGGCTGCCGCCAGGCGCCCTGACCGGCCGGTGCCAGCGCGAGCATCGAGTGCAGCTCCCGGCGGGTCTGGTCGGCCCCGTCGCGGTCGGCCTTGTTGATGACGAAGAGGTCACCGACCTCGAGGATGCCCGCCTTGGCGGCCTGGATGCCGTCGCCCATCCCCGGTGCGAGCAGCACCAGCGTGGTGTCGGCCTGCCCTGCGACCTCGATCTCGGACTGCCCGACGCCGACCGTCTCGACCAGGATCACGTCGCAACCGGCTGCGTCGAGCACCCGCAGCGCCTGTGGGGTCGCCCAGGACAACCCTCCGAGGTGTCCGCGGGTGGCCATCGAGCGGATGTAGACGTCCCGGTCGGTCGCGTGCTCCTGCATGCGCACCCGGTCTCCTAGCAGGGCCCCGCCGGAGAAGGGCGAGGACGGGTCGACGGCCAGCACGCCCACCCGCTTGCCCTGCGCGCGCAACGCGGTCACCAGTGCCGAGGTCGAGGTGGACTTCCCCACCCCCGGTGACCCGGTGATGCCGACCACGTGCGCCTTGCCGGTGTGCGGGGTCAGCAGCGCCGCCACCTCGCGCAGCAGCGGTGAGGCGTCCTCCACGAGGGAGATCAGCCGCGCCACCGAGCGGGCGTCACGGTCGCGCGCTCGGGCGACCAGCTCGGGGACCGAGGGCGAGCGGCGACTCACTGACCGGGTACGCGCACGATCAGGGCGTCGCCCTGACCGCCACCTCCGCACAGCGCGGCGGCACCCACGCCGCCACCGCGGCGCTGCAGCTCGAGCGCGAGGTGGAGCACGATGCGGGCCCCGCTCATACCGATCGGGTGGCCGAACGCGATCGCACCCCCGTTGACGTTGACCCGGTCCCCGGCCAGTCCGAGCTCGCGTCCACTGGCAATGGCGACAGCGGCGAAGGCCTCGTTGATCTCCACCAGGTCCAGGTCGACAGCGGCGATCCTCTGCTTCGCGCAGGCGACCGCTATCGCGTTGGCCGGCTGCATCTGCAGGGTCGAGTCCGGCCCGGCGACAGTCCCCGAGGCCCCGATCTCGGCCAGCCAGGTCAGTCCGAGCTCCTCGGCCTTGGCGGCGCTCATCACGACCACGGCGCAACCGCCGTCGGAGATCTGTGAGGCCGAGCCCGCGGTGATCGTCCCCTCCTTGCCGAACGCAGGGCGCAACCGGCCCAGCGAGTCCACCGTGGTGTCACCGCGGATGCCCTCGTCCTCGCGGACCCAGCTCGACTCGGCACGACGGTTCACGATCTCGACCGGCACCACCTCGTCGTCGAAGACGCCGTTCTTCCAGCCCAGCGCAGCCCGCTGATGGGACTGCGCGGAGTACTCGTCCTGCTCGGCACGGCTGAGGCCGAGCCCGTCGCTGTTGCACGACTCGGTCAGCGAGCCCATGGGCTGGTCGGTGAACGCGTCGTACAGCCCGTCGTGGGCCATGTGGTCGACGAGGGTGGTGTCGCCGTACTTGAACCCCTGACGTGACCGGGGCAACAGGTGCGGTGCGTTGGTCATCGACTCCATCCCCCCGGCGACGACGATGTCGTACTCCCCGGCCCGGACGAGCGCGTCGGCCAAGGCGATGGCGTTGATGCCGGACAGGCAGACCTTGTTGATGGTGAGCGCGGGCACCGACATGGGGATGCCGGCATGGTGGGCGGCCTGGCGAGCAGGGATCTGGCCGGCGCCGGCCTGCAGCACCTGGCCCATGATCACGTACTCGACCTGGTCGGGCGAGACGCCGGCGCGTTGCAGGGCAGCCTCGATCGCGATGCCGCCCAGCTCCACGCCGGAGAGGCCCTGGAGGCCGCCGAGCAGACGTCCGATCGGGGTGCGTGCACCCGCGACGATGACTGAACCTGACATGCTTCCTCCTGGTCGGGCTCTTGACTTGTACGGCGCCTCTCGCACCTTACCCATGGATCGCGGCCACCCCCACCGACCAGGAGCCCGATCACGTGAGCGCACCCCTCGACGTCCCGTCCCACCTGTTCACCGCCATCGACCACGTCGGGGTGGCCGTACCCGACCTGGACGCCGCACTGGAGTTCTACGCTGCGACGTTCGGCCTGCACGCGATGCACGTGGAGGAGAACGAGGAGCAGGGCGTCCGCGAGGCCATGCTCGCCGTCGGTGAGTCCGGCTCCTGCATCCAGCTGCTGGCCCCGATGCGCGAGGACTCCCCGATCGGTCGCTTTCTCGACCGCAAGGGGCAGGGGATCCAGCAGCTGGCCTACCGGGTCAGCGACCTCGACCGGGTGTCACAGGTGCTGCGGGAGCGCGGACTGCGGCTGCTGTACCCGGAGGCGCGCCGTGGCACAGCCGACAGCCGGGTCAACTTCGTGCACCCGAAGGACGCGGGGGGCGTGCTGGTAGAGCTCGTCGAGCCGGCCCCGGGCTCGCCATGACTGACATGTCTGCGATCCGTGACGCGATCCTTGCCGGGGAGACGTCGTCCGACCTGTTCGAGTCCCTGCAGGTCCCCGACACCTACCGCGGGGTGACCGTCCGCAGGGACGAGGTCGACATGTTCGCCGGCCTGGCCACTCGGGACAAGGATCCTCGCAGGAGCCTGCACGTCGACGACGTCCCGGTGCCTGCGCTCGGGCCGGGTGAGGCGCTGGTGGCGGTGATGGCCAGCACCATCAACTACAACACCGTGTGGACCTCGCTCTTCGAGCCGGTCCCCACCTTCACGTTCCTCGAGCGGTACGGACGCACCTCACCGCTGGCCCGGCGGCACGACCTGCCGTACCACGTGGTCGGCTCCGACCTGTCCGGCGTCGTGTTGCGCACCGGAGCAGGGGTCAACGCCTGGAGACCCGGCGACGAGGTGGTGGCGCACTGCCTGTCGGTCGAGCTCGAACGCCCCGACGGCCACGCCGACACCATGCTGGACCCGGAGCAGCGGATCTGGGGCTTCGAGACGAACTTCGGTGGGCTGGCCGAGATCGCGTTGGTCAAGTCCAACCAGCTGATGCCGAAGCCAGCGCACCTGGCCTGGGAGGAGGCCGCCGCTCCCGGGTTGGTGGGTTCCACGGCGTACCGTCAGCTGGTCTCGGCCAACGGCGCGAACATGAAGCAGGGCGACGTGGTGCTGATCTGGGGTGCCTCCGGGGGTCTCGGGTCCTACGCCACCCAGCTCGCGCTCAACGGCGGTGCCATCCCGGTCTGCGTCGTCTCCAGTCAGGCCAAGGCGGAGCTGTGCCGCCGGATGGGCGCCGAGCTAGTCATCGACCGCAGCGCCGAGGCGTACCGATTCTGGAAGGACGAGCAGACCCAGGACCCCTCGGAGTGGCGTCGTATGGGAGCGCGGATCCGGGAGTTGACCGGCGGCGAGGATCCCGACATCGTGTTCGAGCACCCCGGTCGCGAGACCTTCGGTGCCAGCGTGTTCGTCGCTCGCAGGGGCGGCACCATCGTGAGCTGCGCGTCGACCTCGGGCTACCTGCACGAGTACGACAACCGCTACCTGTGGATGAACCTCAAACGCATCATCGGCTCGCACTTCGCCAACTACCGTGAGTCGTGGGAGGCCAACCGGTTGATCGACAAGGGTCTGGTGCATCCGACGGTGTCTCGCGTCTACCCGCTGCACCAGACCGGTCAGGCCGCGTACGACGTCAGTCACAACCTTCACCAGGGCAAGGTAGGGGTACTCTGTCTGGCACCGGACGTGGGCCTCGGCGTGCGCGACGCGGACACGCGCGCGATCCATGAACTATCGATCAATCGCTTCCGTGGAGTGTGAGCCTCGGAGGCGGAGATGATCACTCGCTGGTGAACAGCGAGCACCGAACGTGACTAGTAGGAGGACGGATGTCGGACCAGCAGGGCCTGTCGATCTTCGACCAGAGCGGCAGGGGTCCCGACACGGGACGTGCGAGCGCATCCCCCGGGATCTCCACCCGACCGCGTCCCGCACCCGACGCCGCCCCGTCGTTCCCCCTGGCCCGGCGCGGTGGGTACGAGCGCAGTGCGGTCGACGCCTATCTGCGTGACCGTGAGGTCGCGTCAGTCCGCTACGCCGAGGAGATAGCCGCCACCAGGGGGCAGGTCCATGACCTCGAGGCGCGCGTCGCCTCCCTGACCCAGCAGCTGTCGGAGGTCGAGACCCCGAGCTATGCAGGTCTGGGCAGCAAGGCGGCCGAGCTGCTCGGCCTCGCCGAGCAGCAGGCCGACGAGGTCATGTCCCGCGCACGGGAGCAGTCCGACGAGATGCGACGCACCGCCGAGCGCGACTCCCACGCCATGCGCACCGGCGCGGCCCAGGAGGCCGCAGATGTCCGCATGGTTCAGCTGACCGAGATCGAGGACGAGCGGGACCGTGTCCTCAAGGGCGCGGAGGAGGAGCGGTCGCAGGCCCGTGCCGAGGCCGATGACCTGATCGCCGCGGCGACGCGTGAGAGCGAGCAGCTCCGGCTGGCCGCCCAGCAGGAGACCAACGCACTGCGGACCTCCGCGAAGCGTGAAGCCGAGCAGGTCAGGGCGACTGCCGATCGTGAGCTCGGAGAGGCCCGTCGGATCCTCACGGTGGAGCGGGAGCGTCTGACCAAGGAGGCATCGGAGAATCATGCGGTGGCCACCGCAGAAACCACCCAGCTGGTGGCCGAGGCGGAGCAGCGGGCCGCGGCTGCCGAGCAGCGGGCGCGTGCCGCCACCGCGACCGCCACCAAGAACCGCGAGGAGAGTGCGGCCGAGGCGGAGCGCCTGGTTGCCCGCGCCCGCCGTGAAGCCCAGCAAATCGTCGAGACCGCCAAGAAGCAGGCCGAGCACGGCGTGGTGAGTGCCAGCAACGATCTCGACCGTCAGACCAGGAACGCGCGGGCCGAGCTCGACCACGTGCAGCGCCGACGGGACGCGATAGTCGCTCAGCTGTCGCAGCTGCGCGACATCATGGCGTCGTTCTCCTCAGCCAACGACGAGGAGGCCCGTCCTCCGGAGCCCGCGTCGGAGCCGGAGCCGCCGGCAAGAGTTGCGTCCGCGTCGGACCCCGACGAGACCACCGAGCTGCCGGTCACCACGGACCGCTGAGCGGAGAGGGCGTCGCGCGAGGCACGAGCGGGAAAGCCCGAGCGCGACATCCAGGGCTGAGCAGCGTCAGTCCAGCGGGGCGACCCACCACTCGGATGCCACCTCGAGGTCGGCGTCGGCCAACAGCCGCCGCTTGGCGAAATCCAACGCACCGCTGACCGCGACGACCTGCACGGCGCCCCGGGAGGCGCCGAGGTGGCGCACACTGCGCAACAGTGCGCCGCCGACGCTGGACCATTCCCGTTCGCGTGACACCACGAAGTCGTCGACGTACAGACACGGTCCACCCGGGTCGTAGATCGGCGGCGCCGGCACCAGACGTCCTACGACGAAACCTCGTACCTCCTCGTCGAGGGTGGCCACCAGGCTCAGCACGTCAGGATCATCCACGAGCCCTGCCAAGAACTTC
>Ga0136627_1000417_pt1 | contig 15863 bp, 10 predicted proteins | sample AntDrymUQ4892206_2_FD_104652 | JGI IMG/M metagenome (GOLD analysis project Ga0136627, IMG submission 104652) | Polar desert sand microbial communities from Dry Valleys, Antarctica - metaG UQ489 (22.06) | ecosystem: Environmental > Terrestrial > Soil > Desert | place: Antarctica: Dry Valley... | reverse complement strand
CGGGCGCGCGAGCTGGCCCAGGCGCGCAAGCAGGCCGCGAAGGCCGGAAGCGACGCGCAGCGCGCCGCGGCCGCCGAGCAGCAGATCGCGACCCTCGGCACGCGCATCGCCGAGCTCGAGGACGTCTGGGCTGCGGCGGCGCAGCGCGTGCCCGAGCTCGAACGCGAGCTGCGCGGCGCGCGGGAGGACCACGCCTCCGCGCAGGCCAGCGCCGAGCGGTCGCTGGCCGAGCTCGACGAGCTGCGCATCGCGCACGAGCGCGCGCGCGAGCAGGAGACCGAGCTGCGGCAGGCCGGCGCCGAGTCCGAGCGGCTCGTCGCGCGGATCGCCGAGCTGGAGCGCGCCGCGGTCGCCCGCCAGGAGGCCGCGGCGAAGGCGACCGCCGCCCATGAGCAGGCGCTGCGCGCCCAGCAGCGCAAGGCCGACTCCCAGCTCGCACGCATCGAGCAGGAGCTGACCGCCGAACGCCAGCGCGCCGCCGCGTCACGCGGGGACGCCGATGACGCCGCCGGCGAGCTCCAGCTCCTGGCCGAGGCCCAGGCCGCCGAACAGCGCGAGCACGACCGGCGCGAGCAGGAGCTCCACGCGCGCGCCGAGCAGGCCGAGCAGCGCCTCGCCGAGCTCGAGCGCCAGGCCGCCGAGGCAGGCGAGCGCGAGGCCGCCGAGGCCCGTGAGCGTGCCGACCGGCTGGCGAACGCCGACGCGCGCGTCGCCGCGCTGGAGGCCGAGCTGCAGCAGGCGCGCGAAGGCGAGGTCTCCGCGGGCGAGCTGGCCGAGCGGATCGCGGCACTGCAGGCCGATCGCAAGCGCGCGCGCGACGAGCTCACCGCGCTCGCCGAGCGGCGCGCGGCCGACGCCAAAGCGCAGCGCGAGCAGCTCGCGGCGTCCGGCGAGCAGGCGCGAGGCGCGCAGCGCGAGATCCAGGAGCTGCGCGACGCGGTGCGCGAAGCGCAGCACGCGGCAGAACGGGCTGCAGAGGCGCAGGCGGCCGAGCGCGAGCAACGCGCCGCCGCGCTGCGCACCGCCGAGCAGGAGGGCGAGGCGCGCTCCGAGCTCGAGCAGCGGCTGGCCGATCTCGGCGCCACCGCCGCCCGCGTGCCGGAGCTCGAGGCCGAGCTCGCCCGCGCGCGCCAGGGCGAGGACGCGATGCGCAAGGGCGCCGAGCAGCGCGTCGCGGCCCTCAAGCGCGAGCTCGACCCGTTGCGCGGACAGGCGGCGCGCGCGACAAAGCTCGAACTCGAGCTGCATGTCGCCCGCGAGCAGACCCGCCGCGCCGCCGACCTGGAGCAGCGCGTCTCAGAGCTCACCGAGCGCGCGTCGCGCGTCGATGAGCTCGAGGCCCAGCTGCGCGCGTCCGCCTTCAAGGCGGCGGGCCGCCGCTCCGCCGTCGATGCCGCGCAAGAGCAGGCCGCCGCGCATCTCGCCGACCTGGAGGCCGTCCGCGCGAAGTCCGCCGAGCGCGAGTCCCAGCTGCAGGCCGCGCGGGAGGAGTCGGCGGCTCGCGCGAGCGAGCTGCAGGACGCGCGCCGCATGGCGGCCGAGACCGAGCAGCAGCTGCGCGCCGCCCGGGAGCGCGCAACCGCGCGCGAGAGCGAGCTGCAGACCGACGCCGAGACCCGGCTGCGAACCGCCGAGGAGCTCGCGGCCACCCGCCAGGCCGAGCTCGCGGCCGAGGCGAAGGCGCAGCTGCAGGCCGCGGAGGATCGCGCCGCCGACCTGCAGGCCGAGGCGAAGGCGCAGCTGCAGGCCGCGGCGTCAGCTCGCGAGACCGAGCTTCGCGAGCGCCTGGAGGCAGGCGACCAGCAGGCCGCGACCCGTGAGACGGAACTTCAGGCCCAGCTGCATGCACAGCTGCAGGACGCCCGTAGGCAGGCGAGGGCTCGTGAGACCGCCCTCGTCGCCGAGCACGAGGCCGCCCTGCGCGATGCCGAGGGCGAGGCCGCGGCGCGCGAGGCGACGCTGCGCGACGAGGCATCCGCGCGCGAGGCCCAGCTGCTGCGCACCGCGCGTGAGCAGCAGGCGGCGATCGCCGCGCAACTCGACGCGGCGCGCGGCGAGGCGAGCGAGCAGGCCTCAGACCACGACGCCCAGCAGCAGCGTGCAGCGCAGCGCGTGCGCGAGCTCGAAGAGGTCCGGGAGGGCATCGCCGCCGAGCTCGAGCAGGAGCAGATCAGGGCCAACGCCGAGCTCGAGCAGGCACGCGCGGACGCCGGCGAAAAGCTGCGCGCCGCGATGGCGACGGCCGCCGCCGACCTCGAAGCGCAGCGCGCCGAGGCCGACGCCCGCGCCGCCACCGAGCTGCAGGCGGCAAAGGCCGGCGCCGACGAACGCATCCAGGCCGTCCGAGCCGAGGCGCAGACCGCCCGGCGCGAGGCCGCGGCGGCGATCGACTCCGCTCGCGCCGAGGCCACGGCCGAGACCGAGGCCGCCCGGCGCGAAGCGGCGGAGTCGATCGCAGCCGTCCGCGCCGACGCCGCGCAGGAGATCCAAGCGGCGCAGCGTGACTCCCAGGACGCGATCGCCGCGGCTCGTGAGCAGGCCGCCGCCGATCTACGCGAGGCCGAGGCCCGTGCGGCGGCACAGCTCGAGGCGCTGCGAAACGAGAACGCCGCGGTGCAGAGCCATGCCAGCGCCGAGATCCAGGCGGCGCTGGCGGCCGGCGCCGAGGCCGACAGCGCCCGGATCGAGTCCGCGCGGATCGCCGCGGGCAAGCTCGAAGCCGCCGAAGCATCCTCCTCGGTGCATGCGGCCCAGCGCGACGAGGCTCGCGCGGAGGCTGCCGCGCGCGCCGAGGAGCTGCAGCGCGCGGAGGCGCAGTTGGCCAGGCGCGCAGACGAGCTGCGCTTCGCGCGTCACGATCTCGCCGAGCGCGAGCGCACACTGCGCGAGGCCGCCGCGCAGGCGACCCGGCTGGCGGGCGAGCGCGAGGCCGAGCAGACCGCCGCGCAGGCCACGGCCGCCGAGCTGTCGCAGCTGCGCAGCGAGCACGAGACGCTCGGCCGCTCGCTCGATCAGCTGGGAGCCCAGCACGCCGAGGCCGAGGAACGCGTGCAGACCTTCCAGGCGCGCGGCGACGAGCTGGCCGGCGACCTCGACGACACGCGGCGCGAGTCCCGGTCGCTGCGTGACGAGCTCGAGGAGGCGCGCGCCGAGACAGCAGCTGCCGGCGACGCGCGCGAGCTCGCCCGCGCGCAGGCAGCCGAGCTTGAGCGCGAGCTTCTGGCGACCCGGACGCAGGTGAGCAACGCCGGTGAGGAGCTCGCGAGCGCGCGCGCCGAGGGACAGGTGCTCGAGCAGCGCCTGCGTGACCTCGGCGGCGACGCTGCCCAGCGTGCCAGCGCGCTCGCGCGTCAGCAGGAGCAGACCACCACGCTGGCCGCCGAGCTCACGGCCGCGCGCGCCCAGATCGCCGAGCTCTCGACCGCCCTGCAGGACGCCGGCACCGAGCGAACCGATCTCGAGCAGGACCTGGAGCAGGCGCGCGCGGAGGCGGCCGAACACCGCTCCGCGCTCGACCAGTCCCGCGAGCGCGAGCGCGCGACGAGCGCCGAGCTTGCCGGCTCGACCGCCGAGCGCGAGGAGATCGAGGCTGCGCTGCAAGCCACGCGCCAGGACGCGCGGCGTGCCGAGGAGGACCGCCAGGCGGGGATGCGCCAGCTCGAGGAGCTGACCGCGGAGCTGCGTCTCGCCCACAGCGAGCTCGAGGCCTCCGAGGCCGACGCCGAGGGCCTGTCGGCCCAACTCGCCGACGCCATGCAGCTGCGCGAGCAACTGCAGGCGCAGCTGGCGTCGGCGCACCGCAACGCGGAGGTGGGGATCGAGATCGTCCGCGGCGAACGCGACGAGGCCCGCGCCTTGATGGCGCAGCTCGCCACGCAGCGTGAGGAGCTGCAGGCGCGCCTGGAGGAGGTCGCCGCCGAGCGCGACGGCGGCATCGATCGCCTGCGCCGGCTCGAAGCCGAGCGCGTCAGCGCGTACGCGCAGATCGAGTCGCTCGGCGCCGAGCGCGACGCCGCCCGGACGCAGATCGAGGTCGTCCAGCGCGAGCGCGACAGCGCGAGCGCGGAGGTCCAGGCGCTCAGCGCGCGCCACCGGGAGGCCCTGGCGAAAAGCGACGCGCTCGACCAGCAGCTCGCGAGCGCCAGGATCGACGCGGCAACCGCCGGCGACGAGTCCGACGGCCTGCGCTCACAGCTCGACGCGCTCACGGCCGAGGGCGACGCCGCGCGTGCCGAGATCGCGTCGCTGTCGGAGGGGCTGGACCTCGCCCTCGACGAGCACCGGACGGTGACCGCGCAGCGCGACCAGGCACAGGACGTGATCGACGACCTGACCGCGCAGCTCGACGATCTGAGCACGGAGGCGCGCCGCCAGTACGACGAGGATGCCGTGATCCAGCACCAGCTGCAGGACGCGCTCGACGCGGCGCGCGACGAGGTCGACCGGCTCACCGTGCTCGAAAACGCGCTGAGCGGCGACCTCGACGACACGCTTGAGGATGTGCGCCGCGCGACCGAGCGCATCGCCCGCGAGGAGCGCGAGCGCCTCGAGCTGCAGCGCGAGCTCGACGACGCCGTCGCGGCAGGCGCGGCCGCCGAGGAGCGCGTCCGCGTCCAGGAGGCCGCCCGCGCGGCACTCGAAGCTCGCATCGACGATCTGGCCGACGTCAGCGAGGAGGCCGCCGAGCGCGCACAGGCCGCGCGCGACGCCGCGCTGAAGGCCGCCAGGGAGGCCGCCGACAGGGCCCATCGCAAGACGGCCGACGAGGCCGACGCGCGAGCGGCCGAGCGGGCCGCCGAAGATGAGGAGCGCGCCGCGCTGCGCGAGCGCGAGGCGCGGGAGGCGCTCGACCAGGCAGCGCGCCGCGAGGCCGAGAATCAGCAGCGTCAGGCGGCGGCGGCGAAGGAGCGCCGAGCCCAGGAGGAGGCCGTGCGCGCGGCGGCGGAGGCCCGCCGCCAGGAGCGCAACGCCCGTCGCGAGAAGGCGCAGCGGGCCGCGGCCCTGCGCCGCGACGCCGCCGCGCAGCGCAGCCCGGCGACCAGGCCGCGGCCCGAGCGCACTCGCCAGCCCGAGCGCGCGCGCGCCCCGGAGCTCGAGCCCGCGCCGCGCCGAGGGCCGGCACGCCCGCCATCCGCGCCGGTCCGCACGCTGCCGCGCGAGCCTCCCGGCCGCTTGGCCGCGCGGGCGCGCTGGCTGCCGTCCGAGCTGGCCGTCGGGGTCGTGCTCGTGCTCGTCACGGCCATCGCCGCGCTGCTGTTGGTGTTCAGCCTCGTGCGCGTCGCCGTGACGTAGCCCCGGCTACCCCGCGGGCTGCGCCGGCGTCGCCGGCGACGTCTGCGGCGTCGGCGCCGCGGCCGGCGGGGCGGCGGAGAACGCAGGACTCAGCGGCGTTCCCGTCGCGGTCGGCGATCCGCTGGCGGGCACGTTGAAGAGCACGAGCCGGCCGACGAGCGGCAGCGTCCCCTTCGTGCCGATCGGATCGAGCTCCAGCAGCCGCTTCGCCGCCGCGCGCGCGCCGCGGCGGTCGGCCGTCGCCAGCGCGAGGCGCAGGAGCCTGCGCCACGCCACCAGGCTGTACGGCTGGCGATCGACGGCCTCGAGCAAGAAGCCGCGCGCGTCCAGCAGGCGCTTGCGGTTCTGCGCGAGATCCGCCGCGGCCAGCAGCGACGTCACCGAGGTCGGATCCAGGCGCGCGCCCGCGTCCGCCTCGGCGGCGGCGTCCCGCAGCTCCGCCTCGCCGGCCTCGCGGGTCACCGCCACCGCCGAAGTCGCCTTGGAGTCCGCCCATGCCGGCAGCAGCGACGAGACGATCACCACTCCGAGCACCACGCAGGCGACCCCCAGCGCCGTCGCCCGCGGTCCGACGTGGCGCCCGCCGTCGGGCACCGGCGCCACGGGCGTGCCCGGGTCGCCGCCGCGCGGCTCGTCGCGGCGGGGGGTCGCCACGAGCACCGCGAGGAACAGCAGCGCGGGCACCGTGACGCCCGGGATGTCCCAGTCGAAGTCGACGAAGCCGTGCACGAGCCACGCCACGGCCCCGGCGAACAGCGCGACGGCGAGGTCCCGCTCGCGCCCGCCGGCCATGCCGCGGATGCGAGCGAGCGCGGCGAAGATCAAGAAGCCGAGCGCGCCGAGCGCGAGCGCGGCCCCGACGATCCCCGTCTCGGCGAGGAACTGCAGCGGCACGCTGTGGGGCTGGCGCACGTCGAGCTCGACCTGGCGGTAGAGCAGGTGCGTGACCGGGAAGGACCCGGCGCCCCACCCCTGCACGGGACGGTCCGACCAGGCGCCGGTGGCCTCCTTCCACCACACCCAGCGGTTGCCGGAGTTCGACGAGACGATCCGCGCCGGGTCGGAGTCCTTGTCCTGGCTGGTCTTCGTGAACTGCGTCCAGGCGTCGTCGAAGAACTGCGACGGCCCGCCCTTGGATGTCGCGATCGTGAGGACCACGAGCAGCGCCAGCAGCCCGGCCGCGGCGCCCAGCCCGCGCCACACCAGGCGCGTGCTGTCCTCACTCCAGTTCACGCGCTCCTCGAGGCGCAGCATGCCCCAGACGGCGATCATCAGCGCCAGCAGACTTCCGGCCATGACCAGGCCGAGGACGATCCCCTCTGGCGTGCGCTCGTCGAGCGGGATCCGCACGCCCTTCAGCGCGGAGCGGCTGAAGGCCAGCGAGAGGACCGGGATCAGCGTCACGAGCGTGACGCCGAAGACGGCCAGGCCGCGCAGCCGCTGACCGCCGAGCAGCGTGAGCACGAGGACGGCGACCATCAGCGCCAGCAGGCCGCCGCGCGAATAGGTCATCCCCAAGCAGGTCATGAGGACGTACATGGCGCAGACCGCCGCGCCGCGCGCCACCGGCGTGCGCGTGACGTCGGTCGCCAGGCGCAGGGCAATCGGCACCGCGAGCACCATCACGAGCGCGAGCGCGTTCCAGTACTCCAGCGGCTCGCGCAGGCGCGAGAACAATGCCGTGTGGTCGAAGTCCACGCCCAGCAGCGAGACCCCCGGAATGACCTTGCCCGCGAGCGCATACAGCGCGCAGGCGATCGCGACGGCAAGCCAGCCCAGCGCGAGACGCTCGACCGGCCGAGTCGCGCTGGATCCGGCGGCGATCGCCAGCACGACGACGAGCGTGTAGGCGACGGTGCGGTTCAGCGTCGCCCAGGTCTCGTCGGGGGCGACGGACCACAGCAGGCTCAGCCCGCACCAGGCGGCGAAGCCCGCCAGCAGCCCGACGCCGATCCATGCCCGAAGCGGCGCGCGCAGCGACAGCGTGCGCGAGAACAGCCAGCCGACCGCACCACCGACCGACACGAGCGCGACGCCGATCTGCAGCCGCGATTCGGCCGGCAGTCCGACCGCACCATGCGTGAAGACGGCGTACGTGCAGGCCGCCAGGAGCGCGAGGACGAGCGCGTTGCCCGGTCTCGGGAGGCGCCTGCGAGCCGGACGCACGCCCACGCGCGCGGCGACCCGTGCGCTGGCGGGGGTCGTGACGGCCATGGCTAACGGCCGTCGATGCTAGCGTGAGTACCTGTGTTTCGCCGCACCACACCGATCCTGCTGCTGGTCGCCCTGATGATGGCCTTCGCCGTCCCCGCCAGCCATGCGCGCACGCTGAACGTCTACGAGCGGATGGTCGTCGAGTTCATCAAGACGCAGAAGCTCGACGCGTGCAACTACTCGACCGGCGACCTGAAGAAGGCCAAGGCGCAGATCCCGGTCGATCAGAGCCAGTACGGCGCCGCGCTGATCGCCGCGATCGACGACGCGATCGCCGCGCGGGCGCAGGGCGCCTGCGACAAGAAGAAGGTGCCGGCTCCGTCGGTCGCCGACCAGTCCGCCGCACCGCCCCCGGCGGCGGCACAGCAGGCGCCGCCGTCGAGCGGCACGCCGCAGAGCGCCACGCCGCAGAGCGCCACGCCGGGCACGGGCGCTCCCGCCCCGGCGCAGGCCCCGCCCACCCCGGCCGCCGAGCCCAGCCCGGCGGCCTCGATCGCCGCCGACGACTCGATCTCGCTGGCGTCCGACTCGACGCAGGTGGCCAACGACGCGCCCTTCCCCGTGCTGATCCTCGCGATCCTCGCCGCGCTGCTGGCGCTGTGCGCGACGGCGTTCGGCTTCGTGCGCTGGTTCGCGTGGGAGCCCGCGTGGATGGTGCGCTTGGGCCACTCCACCGGCGAGGCCGGCTCGCGCGCCTCGTCGACGTTCTCGGAGTTCGCGGACTTCGTACGCCTGGGGCGCTAGCCGTCTCGATGCTGCTGGAGGGTCGTCGTCTGCTGATCACCGGGGTCCTCACCGAGGGCTCGATCGCCTACGCCGTCGCCAGGCGCGCCCAGGAGGAGGGCGCGCAGATCGTGCTGACCGGCTTCGGCCGCGGGATGCGCATCACGACGCGGATCGCCAACCGCCTGCCCGAGCCGCCCGACGTGCTCGAGCTCGACGTCAACGACCCCGACCAGATCGCGGCGGTCGTCGCCGACATCCAGCAGCGCTGGGGCGCGCTGGACGGGATCCTGCACGCGATCGCCTTCGCTCCGGCCGACGCGCTCGGCGGCGCCTTCATGGAGACGCCGGCCGAGAGCGCCCAGACCGCGTTTCTGACCAGCGCCTACAGCCTCAAGGCGCTGGTGGCGCCGTTCGCCGACCTGCTGGAGCGCGGCGAGCACGGCTCGATCGTCGGCCTGGACTTCGACGCCACGGTCGCCTGGCCGGCGTATGACTGGATGGGCGTCGCGAAGGCGGCGCTGGAGTCCGTCAACCGCTATCTCGCGCGCGACCTCGGCGCGCGCGGCCTGCGCTCCAACCTCGTCTCCGCCGGGCCGATCAAGACGATCGCGTCGGGCTCGATCCCGGGCTTTGAGATCCTCGCGGGCGCGTGGGACGCGCAGGCGCCGCTGGCCTGGGATCCGAGGGACGCCGGGCCGGTCGCCGACGCCTGCCTGTTCCTACTGTCAGGCCTCGCGCGCGGCGTGACCGGCGAGATCCTGCATGTGGACGGCGGCTATCACGCCTTGGGAGCGCCGTTGGCGCCGCTGGCCGACGAGGGCCCGGAGACGGACACCGCGCCCAGCGAGTAGACGGCGCGCCACCACAGCTCGGCGAGCACGCGGATCGCCTCGTTGATGTCGCGCCCGCCGCGCAGCACCTCGACGGTGAGGTGGCGCTCGACCATCGCGCACAGCGCCTGGGCGGCGATCCGCGCGGAGATGTCGTCGGGCGCGATGCCGCGCTCCTGGTCGCGCGCGATGCGCGCCTCCGCGCCGGCGACGAAGCGCGACACGTATGGCTCCCACTCGGCCGGCAGGTGCTCGTGCTCGCCGTGCAGGCTCGCCGCGAGCATGAGGATCCGCCCGTTGCGGTTGACGACCGCGACGAAGCGCCCGATTGCCAGGCGCAGCTCCAGGCGCGGTTCGCCGGCGCCCTCGAAGTACGGCACGCCCGCGTCGTACATGTCGGTGAACGCCTGCTGGATCAGCCGGTCCATCACCGCGCGCTTGTTGGCGAAGTAGAAGTAGACCGTCGTGCGGCTGACGAACGCGCGCCGCGCGATGCGGTCGATCGTGACCTGCTCGTGGGAGCCCTCGCCGAGCAACTCGCGCGCCGCGGCGAGGATCGCGTCCTCGGTTGCGTTGCGCGGAGTCAGCGCCTCGGTGGGCGTTGTCATCGATGTGCTCCGAAGTGCGCGGCGATCCGCTCGCGGGTCTGGGAGGGCTCGACGATCTCGTCGACGAAGCCCGCCGAGGCGGCGACGCCGACCGGCAGGTGCTCGGCCTCGTAGGCCGCTGCGAGCGTCGCCGCGTCGCCACCCGCCTTCAGCTCGCGACGCGCGGTGATCTCGATCGCCTGCGTCGCGCCCATGACTCCGATCCGGGCGCGAGGCCAGGCGAAGGTGAGGTCGTGTCCGAGGTCGCGACAGTTCATGACGATGTGCGCACCGCCGTACGCCTGCCTCAGCGTAACGGTCACGCGCGGCACTGTCGATACGGCGAACGCGCGCAGCAGGTTGGCGCCCCGGCGCAGCACCGCCTCCTGCTCCTGTCGCACCCCCGGCCGAAAGCCCGGCGTGTCGGCCAGCACGACGAGCGGCAGGCCGAAGCGGTTGCAGAAGTCCACGAACCACGACCCCTTGTCGGCGGCGTCGGCATCCAGCGTTCCGCCGAGGTGCCTGGGCTGGTTGGCGATGACGCCGATCGGGCGCCCGTCGATGCGCGCGAGGCCGACGACCATGTTGCGCGCCCAGCGCGGGCTAAGCTCCAGCAGCTTGCCGCCGTCGACGAGGTGGCGGATGACGTCGCGTACGTCGTAGACCTTGCGCTGGTTGACCGGCACGTGTCGCGCGGGATTACCGGCCGGCGGCTCGCGCGGGGGGGCCAGCGGCAGGGCGCCATGCGCCTTGCCGGGCAGGTGCGCGAGCACGTCGCGCACGAGGTCCCCCGCGGCGACGTCGTCGTCGGCGTCCAGGTGCGAGACGCCGGTCTTTCCGTGGACCTTCGATCCGCCGAGCTCCAGCGCCGTGACGACCTCGCGCGTCACGCGCTCGATGATCTTCGGGCCGGTGAGGAACATGCGCGACTCGGGGCCGGCCATCATCACGAGATCGCCCAGCGCCGGCGAGTACGCCGCGCCGCCGGCGCACGGTCCGCCGATGACGGAGATCTGCAGGGCGTCCGAGCGCGCCTGCGCGCGAAAGATCGAGGCGTAGGCGGCGAGCGCGGCGACGCCCTCCTGCAGGCGCGCGCCGCCGGAGTGCGGGAAGCCGACGACCGGCGCCCAGGCGCGCTCGGCCATCTCGATCGTGCGCACGATCGTCTCGCCGCCGGCCGATCCCAGCGACCCGCCCTTGAACGTGCCGTCCTGCGCCCACACGTAGACGGCGCGGCCGCCGACCTTGCCGCTGCCGGCGATCACGCCGTCGCCGACGGCGCTGCGGTGCGGATGAAACGTGCCGGGATCGCACAAGAGCTCCGCACGGGCGCGAGCGAGCTTGACCGGCTCGCGGATGACGGCGGCGTCGGTCGACGCCGCGGCCGTCCTGGCCTTCTCCGCACGGCCGGCGGGCGCCATCGGCGCCCCCTGGATCGCGGAGCCGTCAGGCCGCACGTCGGCGGGTCGGGACATGGTCGGTCACGCCTTTTTGAAGGCCAGGCACGCGTTCTGGCCACCGAAGCCGAACGAGTTGCTCATCGCCAGTGTCAGCCCCGGGGCCTCACGCGGGCCGTCGGGGACATAGTCCAGATCGCACTCGGGATCGGGTTCCTCGAAGTTCAGCGTCGGCGGCAGAATCCCTCGCGCCAGCGCGCACAGCACCGCGACCGCCTCGACCGCACCGGCGGCGCCGAGCAGATGCCCGATCGCCGACTTCGTGCTGGAGACCGGCGGCGAGCCGCCGTTGAAGACGTTGTGGATCGCCCGTGTCTCGATCTTGTCGTTGAAGGGCGTCGAGGTGCCGTGCGCGTTGATGTAGCCGACCTCCGAGGGCTCCACGCCGGCGTCGGAGAGCGCGGCCGTCATCGCCTTGGTCGCGCCGCGGCCGGTCTCGTCGGGCTGGGTCATGTGGAAGGCGTCGTTGGACGCGCCGTAGCCGACGACGTATCCGTAGATCGTCGCTCCGCGCTCGCGCGCCAGGTCGCCGCGCTCGAGCACGAGCACGCCCGCGCCCTCGCCCATCACGAAGCCGTCGCGGTTGGCGTCGAAGGGTCGCGAGACGCCCTTGCGCGACAGCGCGCCCATGCGCTCGAAGGCGGCCATGCACAGCGGCGTCATCGCCGCCTCGGTGCCGCCGGCGACGACGACGTCGGCCTCGCCGCGCTCGATCATGCGCTTGGCCTCGCCGATCGCGTGACTGCCGGTCGCACACGCCGACGAGACGCTGAAGCCGGGGCCGTGTGCGCCGAGGTCCATCGCGATCATGCCGGCCGCGGCGTTGGGCATCATCATCGGGACGAACAGCGGCGAGACGGCGCGCACGCCGCCGTCGATGAACGCGCGGCACTCGTCCTCGAGCGTCTTCAGGCCACCGACGCCGGTGCCGACGAGCACCGCCAAGCGCTCGACGTCGACGCCGTCGGGGAGGCCCGCCTCGGCGGTTGCCTGGGCCGCGGCGCAGAGCGCGAGCTGCGTGTAGCGATCGGAGCGCCGCGCGGCCTTGGCGGTCATCGCGGACGTCGGGTCAAACTCCGAGCACGGGGCGCCGCCATCGACGATGCCCGACCGTCGGTCGAGCAGGGCGTCGAAGAACGCGTCCGGGCCCTCGGCGATCGACGACACGACACCGCGACCGGTGATCGCGATGTCGACGTGCTCGCCGGGATGTGAGGACGCGCGCGGGGTCACGCCGGCGATCCCTCCGTGGAGTCGGCGAGGCGCATCGTCAGGTCGATGGCCGCGCCGACCGACTCGATCGGCTTGAGGTCGTCGTCGGAGATCGTGACGCCGAACTTGTCCTCCAGCGCCTTGACGAGCTCGACGAGGTCGAGTGAGTCCACGTCGAGCTCAGCCCACGTGTTGTCCGGGGTCGCCTCGCGGGCGCCCGGAACCTTGATGGACTCCAGCTGGTCGCGGATCTCTTCCAGGACGTCGTTCTCGGTGATAGCCATGCAGGTTCTCCTTCGTTATGCGGCCATCGCGCCGTCTACAGCGATCGTGGCTCCGTTGACGTATCCCGCGCCTTCCGAACAGAGGAAGGACACGGCGTGGGCAACCTCTTCGGGTTGCCCTGCGCGACCAGCGGGACAGCTGGCCACAAGCTTGTCGACGACATCCGTCGTCATGTCGGTCTCGATGACGCCGGGTGTCAGGGCGTTGCAGGTGATGCCCTTACGCGCCATCTCGCGCGCGACCGTGCGCGTCAGCGACAGCAGCCCGGCCTTGGCGGCGCCGTAGTTGGCCTGGCCGGGGTTGGCGTGCAGCGCGATCACCGAGGAGATGTTCACGATCCGCCCCCAGCGCGCCTTGAGCATGTCGTCCAGCGCGCGGCGCGTGCAATGAAAGGCGCCGTTGAGGTTCGTGTTCACGACCGCCTCCCAGTCCTCGGCCGACATGCGGATCGTCAGGCCGTCGCGTCGCTCGCCGGCGTTGTTGACGAGCACGGCGACCGGACCGTATTCCGCGCGCACCTGGTCGAAGGCCACCTGCACGGAGTCGGCATCGCCGATGTCGGCCTGCACGTCGCCGCTCGTGCGCCCGAGCGTGACCGTCATGTAGCCGTCGGCCTTCAGGCGCGCGGTGATCGCCGCGCCGATGCCGCGCGAGCCACCGGTGATCAGGGCGACGCGTTGCTCAGACTCCGACATGCGCGTGCTCCTTCCAGGTCATCACGCCGGCGCCCCAGGCGAAGCCCGCGCCGAAGGTCGCCATCGCGACAACGTGGCCGGGCCGCAGACGGCCCTCGCGCTCGGACTGCCACAGCGCGATCGGGATCGAGGCGCTGGAGGTGTTGGCGACAGTGTCGACGTTGACGACGACCTTCTCCTCCGGCACCCCGAGGCGCCGGGCGACGGCTTCGATGATGCGCGCGTTGGCCTGGTGGGCGACGAAGACGTCGACCTCGCCGATCCCGATGCCCGCCCGCTGCAGCGCGGACTCGGTCGCCTCGACCATCCGCGCGACGGCGTGGCGGTAGACCTCGCGGCCCTCCATGCGCAGCAGGCGCTCGTCGATCTCCGCGTAGAGCAGGTCGGAGTGGCGGCCGTCGGAGCGCAGCTCGAACGTCGACATGCTGTGCTCGCTCTCGGCGGCGGCGACGACGACCGCCCCGGCCCCGTCGGCGAAGAGGATCGCCGTACCGCGGTCGGTCTGGTCGGTGATGCGGCTGAGCGCTTCGGCGCCGCAGACGACGACGAGGTTCGCGCGGCCGGCCTCGACGAGTGCGGCCGCCTGGTCCAGCGCGTAGAGGAATCCCGCGCAGGCGGCGTTGAGGTCGACGGCGCCCGCGAGGTCGCAGCCGATCTGCTGGGCGACGGCGGGCGCGAGGCCGGGCATCATGCGGTCGGGCGTCAGCGAGCAGACCATCACGCGGTCGACATCCGTGGCCTCGCGGCCGGCGTCCTGCAGCGCCATCGTGCAGGCCTCCGAGGCGAGATCGGCCAGTGAGCGCGAGCCGTTGAGCAGTCGCCGTTCACGGATGCCGGTGCGGCGCACGATCCACTCGTCGTTGGTGTCGAGGTTCGCCACGAGATCGGCGTTCGTGACGATATCCTCGGGCAGGGCCGCGCCGATGCCGATGACGGCGGCCTTCACGCGGCCGCCCGCAACGTGCGTTTGACGAGGCCGCGCAGGACGGCGCCCGGGCCGCACTCGTCGTAGTCCGTGGCGCCCATCGCGTGCAGCTCCAGCAGTGTCTCGCGCCAGCGCACGGGCTTGAGCAGGTTCTCGGCGAGCTCGCGGCGCACGTCGCCAAACGGCTTGGTGCTGCCGTTGGAGAGCACCGGGAAGGCGGGCTCGCCGATCTCGGTGTCCTGCAGGGCGGCCCGCAGCGCGTCGGCGGCGGGCGCCATCAGCGGCGAGTGAAACGCGCCGCCGACGTCGAGCTTGCGCGCGCGGCAACCGATCTGCTCGGCGCCATCGACGGCGCTGTCGACATCGTCCATGCGGCCCGACAGGACGATCTGCCCGGGCGCGTTGTCGTTGGCCAGCGAGAGCGACAGCTCGGCCGCCAGCTCGTAGACGTCCTCGCGCTCACCGCCGAGCATCGCGACCATGCCGCCGGCCTGCAGCTCGGCCGCGTCGGACATAGCGCTGGCGCGAGCGTCGACGAGGCGCACGGCATCCTCGAAGTCGATCGCGCCGGCCGCCGTCAGCGCCGAGTACTCGCCGAGCGAGTGGCCGGCGGCGGCGAGCGGCGGGGTGCGCTCGCCCGCGGCCCACTCGCACATCGAGCACAGAAAGAGGGCTGGCTGGTGGCTGCGCGTGCCGTCGGCGAGGCGCTCGAACGGATCGAAGCCGAGCAACTCGATCCCGCGCTGAAGCAGCGGGTGGTCGCGGTGCGGTTCCTCCATGCCCACGGCATGGCTTCCCTGTCCCGGGAAGAGCAGAGCGGTGGTGGTTTCCGACGAGGTCATCCGATTGGTCTATCCCACCTCGCGCGTGGGGTTACGGATCTTCGACGGACGGCCGGAATCCGTCGAAATGCGACAAGTCGTGTCGAGCGGTCGATCGCGCCGCCAGATCGCGTTGCGCGCCCTCCCGGTGGGTACCATGGAGCAACGCTTTTCCTCGCAGTTTCGACGCCCGCGCACCTCCCGAGCGCTGTGCCGTCTGACACGACCGATACCTTGATCCGTCCCGCTCGTCAGACGAGCAAATGCGCCGCAAACAGCGGGAATCCGCGGTGACTAGGAGAGGAGCAGGTCCGATGGAAAGCAGCTCGCAGACCCCAATTCTCAACGACGTGACGGCCGGCGAGGCCCTTTCCGTCAAGCGCTACTTCACGACCCCCGGCCAGCACGCCTTCGACACGGTCGAGTGGGAGACCCGCGACGCCCGCATCGCCCACGGCGACCGCGTCGCCTTCGAGCAGCGCGACGTGGAGTTCCCGAAGACCTGGAGCCAGAACGCGACGAACATCGTCGCCCAGAAGTACTTCCGCGGCCAGCTCGGCAGCGTGACCCGCGAGTCGTCGGTCAAGCAGATGATCGGCCGCGTCGCCGGCACGATCGCCGACTGGGGACGCTCGCGCGGCTACTTCGCGACCGTCGAGGACGGCGACAGCTTCGAGACCGAGCTCGCCTACATCCTGCTGCACCAGATGGCGGCCTTCAACTCGCCGGTGTGGTTCAACGTCGGCTTCGAGGAGAGCCCTCAAGCCAGTGCTTGTTTCATCCTCAGCGTCGAGGACACGATGGACTCGATCCTCGACT
>Ga0136627_1000416_pt1 | contig 15863 bp, 17 predicted proteins | sample AntDrymUQ4892206_2_FD_104652 | JGI IMG/M metagenome (GOLD analysis project Ga0136627, IMG submission 104652) | Polar desert sand microbial communities from Dry Valleys, Antarctica - metaG UQ489 (22.06) | ecosystem: Environmental > Terrestrial > Soil > Desert | place: Antarctica: Dry Valley... | reverse complement strand
CGCTGGTGGAGCGCTGCGTCGAGTTGCTCGACCAGGCCGAGACCATCAGGGACCTCACCAACTACCACTGGTGGCCCCAGGAGGCGTCATGACGTCCAAGCACTCTTCAACCGGATTCCGTATTAGGGGCTCTTTTGGAACGTCTGGGAGAGGTTCGTGTTTCCCGGCCCGCACCGGGGACGGTCGGCTTTTCCTGAAGCCTTCAGAATATAGAGGGCAGGCCGAACAGTTCGAGGAGCGGACGTACAGGGGCCAGCAAGAAGCCGAAGATCGAGAAGCCGGGGATAAAGATCGCCACCAGAATCAAGCCGAACAGGATCATCGGGCCGTACTGGTTCATGAAGTCAACGAAACCGTCCAGGGCGCGCGGGAGGAACGGGAAGAGGATCTTCGAGCCGTCGAGCGGGGGGATGGGGATGAGGTTGAAGACGAAGAGCAGGGCGTTGGTGAAGGCCGTCATCACCACGATGAGGGTCAGGTAACCGCCCTGGAAGGCTGGTATCAGGTACAGGGCGCCGCAGACGGTCACGATCAGGAGGTTGGAGACGGGGCCTGCGAGTGCTACGGCCACGGGGCCGAAGATGCCGCCGCGCAGCTTGGAGGGCATCACGGGCGTCGGCCTGCCCCACCCGAAGCCGGCCATCAGCAGCATCAGGCTGCCGAGCACGTCCAGGTGGGAGGCGGGGTTTAGCGTCACCCTGCCGTCGCGGTAGGCGGTGTCGTCCCCCAGCAGGTAAGCGGAGGTGGCGTGGGCGGCCTCGTGGACGGTTATGCCGATGACAAGCCCGAGAAGGAACGCGACGGCGGCGGACGGGTTGTTCTGGAAGAAGTAGAGGAACATGGGTCTTCGTATGATACACGCCCGGCGGGACCGTGAGTTCTTCTAACCTACCCTGGAGATCCTGATGGTGACGTGGTTGCCGGAGTCTGAGGTGTAGGCGGAGAGCTGGGGGTCGAGGACCTCCGCCGAGTCGGCCACGCTGCCCAGGCGGGTCATCCCGGCGACGACGCGGTCGTTGACGCCGGCGCCGCCGTCGCTCTTTACCAGGGAGACGTTGATCCTGACGTCGGGGTTGGCGTCGGGCTTTATCTCGACGACGTTGGCGTCCTCGACGGTCGGGTCCGGCCGGATAGAGGTGACGGAGCCCGTAACCGGGGAGTAGGCGGTTGTGCCGGAGCCTGCCCCGACGTCCAGGGCGCCCGTCCTGGCGCCCTCCCTTCCAGCGTCGTCCATGACGTTGTAGTTGATGTCCTCGGGCGTCTCCCCGCTCGTGACGAGGCCGAGGAGCGCGTTCTTGGAGAGGTTCTCCCCGCGCGGGACCATCGCGACCAGGCTCTCGCCCTCAGGGTGGTAGCCGAGGCCTGTCAGGCTCGCCGGGCGGACGGGCGTCGAGATGCCGACGCCGGCGGCCTCCGCGAGGACCGTGTCCGGGCCCGCGTTGTTGGGGTCGATGGGGACCGCCCGCTCCGTGGCGCCGGAGGCCTGCGTCTGCACCAGGACGGCGAAGACCAGCGCCAGGGCGCCGAGGACCAGGAGCGAGATCGCCATGAGGCGCCGTCTGCGGTAGACGCTCGCGTCGCGCTCGGCCTTACGCACCTCGCGTAGCTCCGTGAGGTGGCCGACGGCGTTCTGCCCGGGACGGGCCTGGCGCTCGACCGGACGGGCGGGACGCGAGCTCCGACGCCGGGAACGCGGCGCGGGCGGGCGCCGTTCCCCAACATCTTGGGCCTGTTGAGCGTTTCCCCCTCTCATACTGGGCGGGGATTATACAGAGGGGCACGGTAACTGTAAAACCCTTTCGTAACCTCGCCGCAACGGTGTCGTAACCCCGCCGACCGTTACGGTGATGCCGGGTCGGGTATATTTGGTGCGACCAGGTGCGAACACCAGACGCGAACGGAGGCCGGGGTGCCCGCGAGAAGACTCGTCGTCTCGACCTACATTCAGTACATCGCCCTGGCCTTGGGCGCGGTGCTGCTCGTGGTCTTCGTCCGCCAGTTGAGCGGCGTCCTCCTTACTTTCCTCGCCGCGGGGGTCCTCGCCTACGTCCTGAACCCGGTCGTCCGGATCCTCGAAAACTGGCGGGTGCCGAGGACGCTGGCGGTCGTCGGGGTGTTTCTCGTCCTGATCCTGGCCACGGTGGCGGCGCTGCTGGTGATCGTCGTGCCCGCGGTCGGGCAGGTCAGCTCGATAGTCGAGGACCCCGAAAACATCGTCCGGCAGGCGAACGGGCTGGCGGAGCAGGCCCAGGAGTTGCCTTTCGTGGGCCAGTACGTGACGGAGCTGGATCAGGACCGGGTTCTGCAGTTGCTCAGGTCGAACGCGCCGTCGGCCGGCCAGGTAGTCGACGTGGCGACAGGCGTCGTCGGCGGCGTCTTCGGGGTCTTCGGGACCCTGCTCAACCTGCTGCTGCTGCTCCTCGTCTCCGTCTACCTGTTGCTGGAGCGCGAGAAGATCACCCGCGCCGTCCTGCGCACGATCCCCGAGACTGTCCGGGACCAGGCTCTGGAGCTGTTCCACGCCGTCGAGCGGACCCTGATCAAGTACCTCAAGGGACAGTTCCTTCTCTGCGTCATCATGGGCGTTATCGGGTGGGCGATCATGTTCTTTACGGTAGGGGAGTACGCCCTACTCGTCGGGGTATGGGTGGCGGTTACGGAGATCATCCCCGTTCTCGGGGCGTTCCTGGGGGCGGTGCCCGGGATCCTGATCGCGCTCTTTTTCGGCGGCTTCACGGATGCGCTGATCGTCTCCGCGCTGTTCCTCGTCGCCCAGCAAATAGAGGGGAACATCCTGGTGCCGAAGATCCAGGGCGGCTCCACCGGCGTCCACCCCCTGTGGGTGCTCTTCGGCACGATTGCCGGCACGACCCTCTACGGGGTGGTCGGCGCGATCTTCGCCGTCCCCGTCGTCGCCATCGTCGCCGCCACGATCCGTTACCTGCGCGGCACGCTGGTCCTCGAGCGCTGGGGCAAGGCGCCTATCGAACCGGCCGACGAGAAGCCGCGGGGGAACGAGGCGGATTCGCCCTCGTTGGCCGCCGGCGTGGGCCCCACCGGTCGCGACGAGGAACCAGAGGAAGGCTAGGCCCTGGGCTTCCCGCACCGCGTACCCGGCAAGCCCTACCCGCTCAGGGATGCGTCCAGGGATGCCCTGCTCTTTGTTCTCAGCCCCCTGGTAAGGCTGCTCTCCACGATGCGGGTGCGGCCCGACACGCTCACGGTCGTCGGCTGGACGCTCGCGCTCGGCGCGGCCGTCCTCTTCGGGCTCGGCCATCCGCGCACCGCCGGCGCCGTGATGCTGCTCGGCGGGCTCTTCGACGCCCTCGACGGTGCGGTGGCCCGCGAGTCGAACCGGATGAGCTCGTTCGGGGCATTTCTGGACTCGACCCTGGACCGGCTCTCGGAGTCGGCGGTGTTTGTCGGCGTGATCTTCTTCTACGCCAACGCCGCCCGGCCCGCGGAAGCCCTGCTCGCAGGCCTCGCCATGACCTTCTCGCTCCTTACCTCCTACGCCCGGGCCAGGGCCGAAGGCCTGAACGTCCCGTGCGAGGTCGGCCTGCTGGAGCGTGCCGGGAGGGTCGTGATCCTCTCGGCCTTCTCGATCTTCGGCCTCCTCACCCCCGGCGTCGCCCTCGTCGCCGCCGGCGCCCTCGTTACCGCCGCCCAGCGCGTACTCCACGTCCGCCGTGCCACCCGAAGATAGGTCCCCAACGGGAAGGACGGGACGCGCCCCCGACGCCGCCGAAGACTACCGGCGCAAGACGGAGCGCGAGATCTTCGTCCTCTCCCGACGCATGAAAGGGGCCGGACACCCAGCCCCCCTCGGCGACCCGACCACCGGCGTCGTTCTGGTCGTGGAACAGCCGGTCGGTCCCCGCGTCCTCGACGCCCTCCAGGCGAGCCTCGTCGCCGTAGGACTCCCCGACGCCTACGTCACCTATGCCTCCACCGGCCTCCTCAAGGAAGAGCTACTCGCCACCGAACCCCACGCGCTGGTGGCCGTCGGCCCCGGCGCCGCCCGCGAGGTAGACGGCCTGGGCCACCCGCTGGCCCGAACCCCCTTCTCCGAAGCCCGGGAAGGCGTCCCCTTCGCATGGACCAGGGGCACCTCGGGCCTCCGCCTACCATCCCTCGCCCCAGCCCTGACCGACGACGCCAACAAACGCCGATTCTGGCGTTGCTTTCTCGTTCTCAAAGATCTGGCCGGGTAGCCGAAAAACTTCTCAATACGCCGAAAAACTTTCGTGATCGTTACAAATATTAAGATTTATTAAGATTCGGTTTCGCTAGAGCAACAGGAATGTCCTGCAAGTAAGCTATTTTCAGAGGTGGCGGGGGGTTGTTTGTAACCATAGCCGTATTGCGGGTTATGGGGGTGCTCCCTAAAGTGCCCGGCTTAGGAGGGGGGAGCTTGTCCGAAGGTCCCCTTGCAGAGCCAATATAAGCTACTGGAAGGAGCCTGGGCCTATGCCACGACGGGCGAGCTTGATCGTATTCCTTGGCCTCGCAGTTGCGTTCGTCTTTGTGACGGGCATTTCGGCTGGAGCGGCGCCTGGTGACGTCCAGGAGAAGCGGGACGAGGTCGCGTCCGCGCAGGATCGTCTGGCGGACATCCGGATGGAAGCGAGCGCGGCACAGGCCGCCTACAACAACTCCCTCTACGAGATGAACCAGCTCAACGGGCAGATAGCGCAGGCGACCGAAGACCTCGACGGGTCCAAGAAGCGTCTTGCGGAGGCCCAGGCCGATCTGGAGGAGCGGGCGTCGCAGGTGTACAAGAGCGGCAACGTGGCTTTCATGGACGTCCTCGTGGGCGTTGACGACTTCTCCGAGTTCGCCACCCGCCTGGACCTGTGGGTCCGGCTTCTCGGTCAGGAGAGGGCCAAGGTCGAGGCCGTCGAAGAGGCCAAAGACGAGTTGGCCGCCCGCAAGAGGGAGCTCACGGACCAGCGCGAGCAGAGGGTCGCCGCCGTCGAGAAGGCCATCGAGCAGAGGGAGCGCGCCGAGGGGGCCGAGAAGGAGGCCGAGGAGTACCTGGCTTCCCTGAACGCCGGCCTCCGGGACGAGATGCAGGCCAGGCAGGACCGCCAGGCCGAGCTTGCCGCCAAGAAGTACGAGAATGTCGAGCAGCCCGTGTCGACCCCAGATGAGCCTGCCCCCGCTCCCGACGAGCCGGAGCCTGTCCCCGCCGAGCCGGCCCCCGAGCCGGTCCCGGCTCCGGAGGTCGAGGTCGAGGTCGCGCAGGTCGAGCAGATCCCCGTCCAGCAGCCGGACCTGCAGGATGAGCAGGCCGCCGCCGACCGGGCCGCCGCCGCCGAGGCCGCCGCCACCGAGGCCGAGCGTCTCGCGGAGCAGCGGGCCGCCGAGCGCGAAGCCGCCAGGGAAGCCGCGGAGCAGGCCGCCGCGGAGCAGGCCGCCGCCGAAGAGGCCGCCGCCAAGGAAGCGCGGCAGGACGCCAAGGCCGAGGCCGAGCGTGAGGCCGAGCTCGCCGCCCAGCTCGCCGCCGAGAGGCAGGCGGAGCAGGAAGCGGCCGAGAGGGAGGCCGAGCTCGCCGCCCAGCAGGCCGCCGCGGAGCGCGCCGCCGCCCAGCAGGCCGCCGACGAGCGCGAGGCCGCCAGGATCGCCGCGCAGCGGCGGGCGGAGCTCGAGGAGGAGAGGCAGACGGAGCGGGATGAGGCCGCGGCCGCGGAAGCCTCCGCTTCGGCCCAGGCCGCCGAAGACGCCGAAGCGGCCGCCCAGCGCCGAGAGGAGAGGCTGGACGCGGAAGCCAGCGCTTCGGCGAGCGCCGCCGCCCAAAAAGAGGACGACAGGCCTCGCAGGGAGACGACCGGCAGCGCGTCTGCCAGCGCGGAAGCCAGCGCCTCGGCGAGCGCGGCGCCTGTGCGCGGCGGCAGGGCCTCCGGCTCCGGATCGTCGGTGATCTCCGAGGGCCAGAAGTACCTGGGCACTCCCTACGTGCTCGGCGGCATGGAGAGTTGCGTGCCCTACGATATGATGGACTGCTCGTGCTATACGATGACCGTCTACAGCGAGTTCGGCATAGCGCTTCCGGACTCCCCCGGCGGTCAGATGGGCTACGGGAGCCCGGTCCGCGGGGCCCCGGTGGCGGGCGACCTGCTCTTCTGGAGCGAGGACGGCAGCGGGGTCATCACCCACGTCGGCATAGCCATGGGCGATGGGACCGCCATCCACGCCTCCACCTACACCGGCAACGTCACCCAGGGGACGCCCATCGACGCGCTTCCGGGCTACGTGGGGGCCCGTAGGCTGTTGTAAGGCAACCTTCAGTAAAAGCAAAAGGGGAGGCCCCGGGAGACCGGGATCTCCCCTTTTGCGTGGAGAGGGGAAAGCCCGGTCTTCGGCGGGTGCAAGTTCGGACACGGGCCGTCTCTCGGGCGGTGGTAACATGACCCCTGATCTGGTGGCTTCTGAGAGGAGCGGGTTCTGATGGGTTTTGCGCTGTTGCAGGCCATACCGGCGGGCATCGGGTTTATCGCGGTGGCGGTGGTGCTCATCTTCGTAGCCTCGGTGCTTATAAGCGCGATCAAGGTCGTCAAGGAGTACGAGCGCGGCGTGATCTTCCGGCTCGGGCGCGTGCAGGGCGGTCCCAAGGGGCCTGGGCTCTTCGTTCTGCTGCCGTTCATAGACAGCATGGTCAAGATAGACCTCAGGACCGTCACGATGGACGTGCCGCCCCAGGACGTGATAACCCGGGACAACGTTCCCGCGCGGGTCAACGCCGTCGTCTACTTCCGGGTGGTGGACCCCAACAAGAGCGTCTTGGAGGTAGAGAACCACGTGCTGGCGACGAGCCAGATCAGCCAGACCACCCTGCGTAGCGTGCTCGGCCAGAAGGACCTGGACAGCCTCCTGACCAACCGCGACGAGATAAACGACCAGCTGCAGACGATCATTGATGAGCAGACCGACCCGTGGGGCATCAAGGTCAGCGTCGTCGAGGTCAAGGACGTCGAGATACCGCAGCAGATGCAGCGGGCCATGGCCCGGCAGGCTGAGAGCGAGCGCGAGCGTCGCGCCAAGATCATCGCCGCCGAGGGCGAGTACCAGGCCTCAGAGCGTCTCCGGCAGGCCGCCGACCGGCTCGAAAGCCCGACGGCGCTGCAGCTCAGGCTCTTCCAGACGATGGGCGAGATCGCCGTCAACCAGAACTCCACCATCATCCTGCCCATCCCCCTGGACCTCTTCAGGCCCTTCCTGGAGGGCCAGGACAGCTCGGGCCAGCGGTCCCGGACGGCCCGGCTCGAGGAGGAGGAAGCCAGGCGTCTCTACGAGGACGCCGTCGGGGACGTCTCGTCGGTGCCGCCGGACGGCGATGTCCCAGAAGAGGCCCCGAGCGACGGCCAGACCCCGTAAGCCGCCGAGTATCGCGCGCAGGCACGGCACAGGTTAACGTCGTTTACATCTGGGTAAGACTCGTCTCGGAGTTGCAGAGAGACGCTTCCGGCGAACCGTTCCGTGCTTGCGCGCGGGGGGTCCGGAAGACCGCGAGGTCCGATGGAGCGCGAGATCGCCGAAACAAGAAAAGAGGAAGTCGGGGGGCTGGATCCTGTCTCCCTGGTCCTGCCGAGCAGCGCGGAGTACGTGATGCTCGCCAGGCTGGTGGCCGGCCAGGTCGGTAGGCTGGCGGGTTTCGAGCCGGAGGATATCTACGACCTCAAGCTGGCCGTCACGGAGGCGGTGACCAACGTGATCCGGCACGCCGCCGTGGACGCCTATGAGGTGGAGTACCGCGTGATCGGGCGGACCGTTGAGGTCACGGTCACCGACGTCGGCGGCGGGTTCCGGCGCTCCGACCTGGCCGGGAAGCCCGACGAGCAGGGCGGCTTCGGCCTGACGGTCATAGAGAACCTGGTCGACGAGTTGGTCCTGGACTCGAAGGGCGACGGTACGCGGATGAAGATGATCCGGCGCGCCAGCGAACCGGGCGGCCAGGAGGGCTAGGAGAGAGACGGGGCGGAGGCCCGCCTGTCTCCTTTCTGAATTGCCGTTCCAGAGCCGGTTGAATTTCCGCTGTTCTTTCGTATACAGTTATCCGCTAGGCCGCAGGCCCCGTATACACACACGACACGACCAGGGAACAGAGGATAATCCGTGCTGCAACGTGTAAACCCCGGCAACAAGTCGCTCGCAGATTACCGCAGCATCATCCGCAGGGAGTTGTACGACGAGGTCGTGGAGCTCGGGAAGCGGTTGGACGGGGCGCGCGTGCTGCACGTCAGCGCGACGAGCTTCGGCGGCGGGGTCGCGGAGATCCTTTACACCCTCGTACCCCTCATGCGGGACGTCGGCATCGAGACCGAGTGGGACATCATGTTCGGGGCGGAGGCGTTCTTCAACGTAACCAAGGGCTTCCACAACGCGCTGCAGGGCGCCGAGTACGAGTTGACCGTGGAAGGCAGGGCCATCTACGAGGAGTACAACCGCCAGTCGGCGGCGGCGATGGTGGAGAGCGGCGAGGAGTGGGACGTCGTGCTCGTCCACGACCCGCAGCCGGCCCTCATCAAGCACTTCGCGGAGGGGCTGTCGCCGCGGACGAACTGGATCTGGCGCTGCCACATAGACACCTCGACCCCGAATCGGCAGGTGCTCGACTACCTCTTGCCGCACATCACGGACTACGACGCCCAGATCTACACGATGGCTGAGTACACCCCGCCGGACGTGAGCCTGCCGGGCCTCACCCTCATCCCGCCCGCCATCGACCCGCTTAGTCCCAAGAACATGGCCCTCTCGGCCGAAGACGCCCGCTACATCGTCAGCCAGTTCGGGGTCGACCCGGAGAGGCCGTTCCTGACGCAGGTCTCCCGCTTCGACCCGTGGAAGGACCCGCTGGGGGTCATAGACGTCTACCGGGCCGTCAAGGAGGAGGTGCCGAGGGTACAGCTCGTCCTCATAGGCTCGATGGCCCACGACGACCCCGAGGGCTGGGACTACTGGAATAAGACCGTCAACTACGCCGACGGGGACAAGGACATCTTCCTGTTCTCCAACCTCACGAACGTCGGCGCCATCGAGGTCAACGCCTTCCAGTCCATAGCGGACGTCGTGATCCAGAAGTCCATCCGCGAGGGCTTCGGCCTCGTGGTCGCCGAAGCGCTGTGGAAGGCGCGGCCTATGGTCGCGAGCAGGGTCGGCGGCATCCCGATGCAGGTCGCCGCGGGCGGCGGCATCCTGGTGGACACCATCCCCGAGGCCGCCGAGGCCTGCGTCAAGATCGTCAAGGACGCGGAGTTCGCCCGCCGGATCGGACGCCAGGGCAAGGAGCACGTCAGGGAGAACTTCCTGATGCCGCGCCAGCTCCGCGACAACCTCGCCCTCTACGCGAAGCTGATCGGGCCCTAGAGACGCTTCGGGAGGAGCCGAAGCTCTCCCCACCTCGCCGTCGGCTTTCGGCTTTTTGTATGATGGTCCCTCGAAGGGATGCCCCGTCCTCTGTGGGGCGCCCCGAACGTGGACCTTCGGAAAGCGGGGAGCAGCGTGACGCAGGGTGAGAGCGGGCCGACCGTCGTCGTCTCGAACCGGGGGCCGGTGACGTTCTCCCGCGGGGAGGACGGGGAGCGGGACCACTCGCGGGGGGCGGGGGGGCTGGTCACGGCGCTCAACGCGGTCGTCCGGCGGGGCGAGGGGGCCGTTTGGATCGCCTCGGCCCAGAGCGACGAGGACGCCGCGGTGGCGAAGGAGCCAGCCCCCTACGAGGTAGAAGACCTGCGCATCGTCTTTGTCGAGCACGACGAGGCGGCCTACGACCTCATGTACAACACCCTCGCGAACCCGCTGCTCTGGTTCGTCCAGCACGGCCTCTACGACCTGCCCCGCTCGCCCCGCCTCGGCGACGACACGCGGGAGGCGTGGGAGGACGGCTACGTCCCCGTCAACCGCAATTTTGCCCGAGCCGTCGCCGAGACCGTCGGGGATAGCCCGGCTTCCAAGATCCTGCTCCACGACTACCAGCTCTACATGACGCCGCTCTTCTTGCGCGAGGAGCTCGGCGAAAAGGCCGCCGCCGCTTTTATCTCCCTCTTCGTCCACATCCCCTGGCCGGAGCCGGACCTGTGGGGCATCCTGCCGCAGTACATCAGGAAGGGCATCCTCGAGAGCCTCCTCTCCGCCGACGTCGTAGCCTTCCACACGGAGGGCTACGCCCGCAACTTCGTGGAGACCGCCGCCAGGGTCCTGGGCGCCGAGACCGACGCGGAGAACGGCACCGTCCGGTACGAGGGGCGCGAGGTGTGGGTGCGGGCCTACCCCATCTCCATAGACCCGGCGGAGTTCGAAGAGCTCGCTGGCAGCGAGGCCGTTCTGGAGCAGGAGGAGTTCGTCAAGGGTCTCCCCGGCAAGCTCCTCCTCCGCGTGGACCGGACCGACCTCTCCAAGAACGTCGTCCGCGGCTTCGAGGCCTACGGACGGATGCTCGAACGCCACCCGGAGACGAAGGAGAACGTGACGTTCCTGGCCCAGCTCCAGCCCTCCCGCGGCGACATCCCCGAGTACGCGGCTTACATGGAGGCCGTAGGTAGGACCGCCGAAGAAGTCAACGAAAAGCACGGTACGGACGGTTGGACCCCCATACAGCTCTTCATGATGGACAACTTCCCCCGCTCCGTCGCCGCATACAAGAACTACGATGTCCTGCTCGTCAACGCCGTCCGCGACGGCATGAACCTCGTCGCCAAGGAGGCCGCCGTCGTGAACGGGCGGGACGGCGTCCTCGTCCTCTCCGAGTACGCCGGCGCCCACGAGGAGCTCGGCGAGCACGCCCTCACCGTCAACCCCTACGACCTCGACGAGCAGGCCGATGCCCTGCACAGGGCATTGACCATGCCAGACGAAGAGCGCAAGAAGAGGGCCGCCGGCCTCAGGGAGACCGTCATGGAGAACACCATCGAAGACTGGGTCGAGGCTCAGATGCGGGATATCGAGGCCTACCGGGAGCAGTATGGGTAGTCGTGGCCGCGTTCGTGCGGATCTCGGCCGTCCTCGTGGGGATGGCGAACGTGTTCTTGTACAGCCCAGCTGGAGATGGGGAACTCGGGAACGCCTTCATCTTGAATCTCGATCCGTGGTGGCCGCAGAACTTCCTGTACGCGCTGTCCGCCATCGTTGCGGGTTTACTCGTTTCGAGCATCTTTCTCAGGTTTGCCCGACGAGAGCTCCGGCAGAGCTTCTTCGCTCGCTACGGTGTGATGGTGCTGGCGATTTGCCTCGGAGGTGCGGTGTTAAGCGGTTTCTTGGCCATTGCTGGGACTTCGTTCGACAGCCCACTGACGGTATCAGAGCGCCTTCTTGAAGCATTGTCCAGGCTACCTTTCACCGTTGTGGCCGGTAGCGTACTGGGTAGCTGCGGAAGGGGTGATCCTGGCTTTTCCTCTGGCAGCGATCCTCGGACGCTTCAGGATTGCAGGCTAACCTTCTTCGGCTAACGTCAGCAACACCTCGCCTACGCCTTCGACGCCGTCCACGACTATGTCGGCCTCGGTGACGATCTCCGGCGGGCCCTCGTCGCTCCTCACGCCGACGCGTAGGATCTCCTCCAGCGTCCCTTCTTCGCGCAGCGTCGCGAGCTCGCGGAAGGCGTCGAGGTCGGTGGTGTCGTCCCCGAGGAACATGGCCCTCTTCGGGCGGTACTCATCGACGAGGGCGCGGACGGCGGTGCCCTTGTCGGCCCGAATGGGGGGACGGGCCTCCACCACGCCCCTGCCTACCGTGATCCTCAACCCCAGCCGCTCCCCTTCGGCCTTCACGAACTCGACGCACCGCTCGCCGATCTCCGGCGGGACGTTCCGGTAGTGGATGCTCGCCGTGATGCCTTTCTCCTCGACGAAGGCCCCCAGCGGGGCCAGTTCCTCCTTCGCGCGAAGCTCCAGCTCCTGGACCCTCTCGAAGTACGGCAGGGCTTCCGGTATCACCTCGACTTCGCCGTCGCGCAGGATCTCGAACCCGTGGTTGCCGAAGTACACGACCTCGTCCAGCCCGATGAGGTCGAGCGCGTCTTTGGTCTTTCTTCCGCTGATGCCCGCCACCAGGAGGTACTTCCTGCTCAACTCCCGCAGGAACCCGCGAAGCTCCTCCGGCACCTCGGACAGATCCGGCGTGGGAACGATGGGGGCGAGCGTGCCGTCTATGTCGGTGAGGATCGCCACCGAACCCGGGTCTTCTCTCCAGGTCTCGAGTTGCTTCCAGGCCGCGGCATTGTCCATGGCCGCAGCATAGCCGTCCCGACCGGCCTGGTCCAGCCTCAAAGCGATTTGCTGACGCTTCGGCAAGCCGCGCCGTGGGCCGCCATCAGCAAAACCAAAGAGAGCTGAAAGCGGTTGCGAGAAGGCTCAGCCTCGTCGCAAACTTCTCTAACAGCGCGGTAGTACGCCCTCCTGCATCAGATAGCCTTGCAGGTCGAGCGGGCTCTCCCGGACGCGCCGCGCGTTTTCCGCGCCGACGTAACGGTAGTGCCACGGCTCCCAGTGGTACCCCGTCTTGGCTTCCCCTCCCGGCGGATATGACAGGACGAAGCCGTGCTCGTAGGCGTGGTCCTGGAGCCATCGGGAGGCGGTCGTCCGCCCGAAGCGCCGCCGCACCTCGTAGCCGACGGCGGCGTTGGTGAAGTCCACGGCGGTCCCGAGCTGGTGCTGGCTGTGCCCCGGCGGGGCGCTGGTCTTGTCCGCGTCCTTGCCGTAGATGCTGACGAGCCTGGCGTACGAGGCGCGTTGGTCGGCGTAGGATCTGTAGGCCGAGGTCACCGTCAACTCTTCGCCAGCGGCCGCGGCGGATGCCACGAGACGTTCGAGGTTCCCCGCCGCCTCGCCCCGCAGCAGCGCGTCCCCGCCGAAAATCGGGACCCCGAGACCCCGTAGGGAGACGAGATCGTCCGGCGCGTAGTCCGCGGGCAGGGCGTGCGTCCGGTCGACCAGGACCCTGGGGTCGTTGCATCTGTCAACGTTCTCGCCATCGAAACTCGACGTCGCCTCGGGCGCCTGCGGCAGGGAGATCGCCTGCGTCTCGGGCCTCGCTACGGGGGAGATGGTCACGGAGTCCACCTGCTGGAACAGAGCCCACAGGGTCGGTACCGAGAGCAGGACCAGGATCGCGACCAGCCACTCCGCGCGGCGGCGAAGCCTCCTCGCCCCCTCCACGAACCCCTTCGATTTGCCGCTTCCTCTCTTCCCCACGCCACAAAGCTAACGCACATCACCCGAGGTTTCCAGGGGGTCGCCCGCGGCTGCTGGCAGAAAAAACGGCGGGGCCCCGGAGAGCCCCGCCGTTGCGTTGCCGTCTTGTTCTAGCGGACCCTGCTGGGCTGGGCTGCTGCGCCCCCGCCCCCGCCGGCCTGGCTGAGGGCCTCCCGGTTGGTGAGGAGCAGGAAGCCGAAGCCGATCTTGGCGAGGATGTCCAGGATCAGGAAGAGAAAGACTTCCACGGTCGAGGAGACCACGCTGAAGCCTTCGGTGCCGAGCAGCCACACGATGGGGTAGAGGGACCACAGGACGATGGTCAGGAGCGCCAGGGTGCGGAAGACCCCCTGTACGCTACCGGGCTGGCCCTGGGCAGCGGCGAAGAGCCGGGTATAGACCAGGTAGAGGAGCGCGATCATCGCGGCGGTGCTGACGATGAACCAGAAGCCCCTCGCGAACCCGGAGGTGCTGGCGCCTGCCTGGAGGCCCGTCAGGATCATGAACACGTCCAGCACGATCAGGCCCACAATCAGGTTGATGTTGCGCCGCCAGTTGGGCAGGGCCAGCAGGGCCAAATCGAGCAGCAACAGCGGCGTGGTTATCACCCAATCGATGTACCGGCCGAAGTAGAAGATGCGGTCGCCATCTATTAGAGTGGAGGTCCTGCCCGTCGCCATCGTCAGGTAGAAGAAGGCCGCCACGCCCGTGATTACCGCCGTGATGATGAAGAAGTGCCGACTGCCCGCCGGCGCCCGCGTCATGAGGAAGATAAAGAAGACGGTCGCCGCGATAAAGCTCAGGGTGCCTAGCGTCAACCAGAGGGTCTCCATAAAATTAGTCTCCTATTCACGGGGGCGTATGCCGGCAGTCTACAGAGGGACGGTCGGTGTGCGAAGTGAATTCACATACCGCTGCGGCGGCCCTGCGCCCTGGCGCGGAGGTCTTCGGGGTCTATCTCCCCGTCGAGATACTTACCTATAAAGTAGCCTATAACGCCGAACAGGACGACGACCAGGGTCTCTTCGAACCCGATCAGGAACATCGAGAACAGCACGAGCGCCCCGATCACCGCGCCCCAGTGTTTGTTGGTCCAGGTGTTCATCTCCTACCTTCCTTTCACTAAGAAGCGGTTCCCTGTACGGTTACTTCGACGTCCTTGACGGGTACGCCCTGGTCGTCAAGCACCCTGCGCACGTTCTCCCTGGTGCGCGTCGCCACCTCGGTAAAGTTGCCCGAGTCGGGGACCTTGATCCGGCTGGAGACGCTGTAGGTTCCTTTGTCGGAGGAGAGCGACGTGGAGGGACTCTGGGCACCGGCTTCCCGCGCCGCGCCGTCCGCCAGGGTCTTCACGGCGCCCGAGGTGATGATGGTCTCCCTGCCCGGCGTGTCGTCCATGACGGTGCTCCTGGCGATCCTGCGCCCGAAGGTGAGCTCCCGCAACAGCAAGAGCAGGGCGATGAGTGCTATGAGCGCCCCGACCACTGCGATGATGGTCCGCACGACCGTGGTGAAGACCGAGGAGGAGAGGCCGCTTATGGCCTGCAGCGCCGCGTTGTAGCCGGTGTACTGCGCGACGACCCCGGCGGAGAGTACCCCGAAGGCTATCAGCAGGAGGAGCACCGGGATCGCGATCAGGAGCAGGGCGACGACCAGCAGGATGAAACGGTTGAAAGCATTCATTGCACCCTCGTCTTTGTCTGCCGCGGGTCGGACTCGATTGTCTTCACGTTGAGCTTGCTCACCGGCAACCCCCGGCCGCCCAGGTGTTCCTGCACCTGGCGGCGCAGGCTCCTCTGTATGGCGCCCGTGTCCTCGCCGCGTCGCACCCGCGCCTCCAGGTCGACCTGGGCCCCGGGACTTCGCTTCGCCTTCGCCTTTACCGAGTGGCCCAGCACGTCCGGGGACCGCCCGACCGCTTTGGAGACCTCCTCCTGCACCACGCCCCGCGTTACGAACGTGCCCTTGTCCATCCTCACCCGGCGGGGTGAGGCGGGCTTCAGCTCGAAGACGAGCAGGATCAGGCCGAGGAGCGCGATCAGGACCAGCACGAGTATCGTCAGCGCCGGGAGGTTCCCCGACTCCACGCCGCTCATAAAGTCCTGCGCGCCCGTGCCGGCGGACTTGATCGGGGCCAGGAGGGAACTCAGGCTGTTGCCGAAGAGGTCGAAGGCGTAGGCTACAGAGTAGACGCCGAGCACGAAGAGGCCGGCGAGGAGCAGGATCACGACGATCCGGTTAAAGATCCTCATCGGCGCCCACCTCCAGGTCGTCAACCATGACCATGGTCTTCCGCCCACCGGCCTGCGGCGCGACGCGCGCGATGATGCTGCCCGCTATCTCCGGGATGGGCCTGGGAAGCGGCCAGCGGACGACGACGTGGACCTCCACCTCGTCGGGACCGACCACCACGCCGGAGACCTTCTCGGGGCCCTCGTAGGTGGCGGCCTCGACGTAACGACCGCGGCCCATGGCGTGGACCCCTTCCGTGGCGAGGGCCGCCACGGAGGCGGCCCTCGCTAGCTGTATGTCTGTTGCCAAGATCTGCCAGGCTCCTCTTCGGCCGCTCGCTTACTGGACCCGCTGCTGTTCCTGCGCCTGCTGCTCCCGCTGCTGCTCCTCGATCTGGCGCTGGCGCTCCTGCTCCTGCTCCTGCTGCGGGAAGAAGATGTTCTG